>Ga0102593_1000061_pt1 | contig 313537 bp, 274 predicted proteins | sample AraplaCol_mMS_r2_2_FD_76862 | JGI IMG/M metagenome (GOLD analysis project Ga0102593, IMG submission 76862) | Arabidopsis root microbial communities from North Carolina, USA - plate scrape MF_Col_mMS_r2 (SPADES assembly) (version 2) | ecosystem: Host-associated > Plants > Roots > Endosphere... | reverse complement strand
GGCTCATCTCATCCTGGGGCTGTAGCCGGTCCCAAGGGTATGGCTGTTCGCCATTTAAAGAGGTACGTGAGCTGGGTTTAAAACGTCGTGAGACAGTTTGGTCCCTATCTGCCGTGGGCGTTGGATATTTGAAGGGGGCTGCTCCTAGTACGAGAGGACCGGAGTGGACGAACCTCTGGTGTACCGGTTGTCACGCCAGTGGCATCGCCGGGTAGCTATGTTCGGAAGAGATAACCGCTGAAAGCATCTAAGCGGGAAACTCGCCTTAAGATGAGATATCCCTGGGGACTAGATCCCCTTGAAGGGTCGTTCGAGACCAGGACGTTGATAGGTCAGGTGTGTAAGCGCAGTAATGCGTTCAGCTAACTGATACTAATTGCCCGTAAGGCTTGATCCTATAACAAGTCTGTCTCGATAGCCGTTAGCGCTTCAGCGCTTACGGATATCGAGCGTCGAGTGCAAGGCACTCGACGTACGACGGTTGAAGTACCGCGTACGTGTGAGATACAGCTCACAACCTAAATTACTGCTTCTTCCAAGATTGGTTGCGCTGCGAAGCAACGCAACAACCCCCTTTGCCTGATGACCATAGCGAGTCGGTCCCACCCCTTCCCATCCCGAACAGGACCGTGAAACGACTCTACGCCGATGATAGTGCGGATTCCCGTGTGAAAGTAGGTAATCGTCAGGCTCCCCTCAAGCCAAAAACCCCCGCCCGACAAGGCGGGGGTTTTTGCATTGGCGCGGCGGAAATGTGCATGGCGGGGTGAAGCCTTACCAACGCTACTGCATTAGCATCTCACCCACGCAATCAATCCCAGCATCCCATTCCCTCAATCGCTTCTATCTCCGGCGATTCAATTGCTTATTGATCGTATCTTCAATCAAGACGCAATTTCTTCTCCGCAGCGTATCGACAAGCGCGATCATATGATCAGCTTTCCGTCCGTGGCAGCCCGCCCCCCTTCCACTCGACCGCCGCGCAGATCATCCAAAATCGCTGCGAAATGAACGCTTTATTCGGCGCGTCCACGTAAAATTTGCGAACCCCCATCTCTGCATTCAAAACGATGAACGCCGCCACCCAGGTAGCCCGGGCCGTTTGCCCGCATGATTGTCCGGACACGTGCGCAATGCGTGTGACCGTCGAGAACGGCAAGGCAATCAAGGTCACGGGCGATCCCGACCATCCGCCGACGCAGGGCGTGTTGTGCACGAAAGTCAGTCGATACGCGGATCGCGTTCATCATCCCGATCGCCTCACTGTCCCGCTCAAGCGCGTCGGCGCAAAAGGGGAAGGGCGCTTCGTGCCGATCAGCTGGAGCGAGGCGTTCGACGAGATTGGCCGCCGCCTTGGTGAAATCACCGCACGCGCGCCGGAAGCGATTGTGCCGTACAGCTATGCGGGAACGATGGGGCTCGTGCAAGGCGAGGGCATTGCCCAGCGCTTCTTCCACAAGCTCGGCGCGTCGCGGCTGGAGCGTGCGATCTGCGCGGCGGCCGGCGCAGCGGGGTTGCGATACACGTACGGCGGCAGTGTCGGCATGCACCTCGAGTACTTCGAGGAAAGCGAACTGATCCTGATATGGGGCGCGAATCCGATTGCATCGAGCCTGCACTTCTGGACCCGTGCCCAGGAAGCGAAGCGCCGTGGCGCGCGTCTGGTCGCGATCGACCCGTATCGTTCGCTGACCGCGGAGAAATGCCATCAGCACATTGCATTGAAGCCCGGTACCGATGGCGCGTTTGCGCTCGGCATGATGCATGTGTTGATCACCGAAAACCTGCTCGATTACGATTACATCGCCGACCATACGCTCGGCTTCGACGCGCTCAAGGCGCGCGCAATGTCCTATCCGCCGGAACGCGTCGCGCAGATCTGCGGCATCGATGCGTCGGAGCTGGTCGATCTTGCGCGTCGCTACGGCGCTACACGCAAGGCGTCGATTCGCCTCAACTACGGTATGCAGCGTGTTCGCGGCGGCGGCAATGCGGTGCGTGCGATTGCCAGCCTGCCGGCACTGACGGGGGCGTGGCGCGACCGGGCGGGCGGCCTGCTGCTCTCGTCGTCGGAATCCGCGCCGGTCAACCAGGCGGCGCTGCTGCGTCCGGATCTGATGCCGGGTTGGCCGCATAAGCTGCCGCGCATCATCAACATGAACGCGATCGGCGACGCGCTGCTGCACCCGGGCGACGCGACGTTCGGGCCAAAAGTCGAAGCGGTGATCGTGTACAACTCGAATCCGGTGGCGGTCGCGCCCGATTCGTCCAAGGTGGCCGCAGGTTTCGCACGCGATGATTTGTTCACCGTCGTTCTCGAGCACTTCAAGACAGATACGGTCGATTTCGCCGACATTGTATTGCCGGCGACGACGCAGCTCGAGCATTTGGATGTCCATAAGTCGTACGGCCATACCTACGTGATGGCGAACCTGCCGGCGATTCCGCCGGTGGGTGACGCGCGGCCCAACACGGAGATCTTCCGCGGGATCGCGCGCAGCATGGGACTCGACGAACCGGCGCTTTATCACAGCGACGAAGAGGTCGCTCGCGCGGCGCTTCGCTGGGAGGATCCGGCGCTCGACAGCGACTGGGACACGCTGAAGCGGGCCGGCTGGCTGAAGCTCAAGCTGCCGGAGGCGCCGTTTGCGAATGGTGGTTTCCGCACGCCCTCCGGCAAGTGCGAGTTCTACAGCCCACGGCTCGAACAGATGGGCATGGACCCGGTCCCTGACTACCTGCCTCCGTTCGAGTCGGCTGAAGCCGCGCCCGAGCTTGCCGCGCGCTATCCGCTGGCGATGATTTCGCCACCGGCCCGCCACTTCCTGAACAGCACGTTCGTCAACGTCGACAGCCTGCGCTCGACGGAAGGCGAGCCGCACCTCGACATGCACCCGTCCGACGCCGATGCACGCGGCATTGCGGAGGGCGACACCGTCCGCATCTTCAATGACCGCGGCTCGATGCAGGCGCTCGCGCGCATTACCGACCGTGCGCGTGCCGGGCTCGTCGTCGGATTGTCGATCTGGTGGAAGAAGCTGTCGCCGGACGGCAGGAACGCGAACGAGGTGACGAGTCAGGCACTGACCGATCTGGGGAATTCGGCGACGTTTTACGATTGTCTTGTGGAAGTTGAGCGGATTTGATCGAATATCGCTGTATCATCAGACGAAATTGATATGGAAGTTCGAAGTGGACATCTAACCCTGTTGTCTCGGGGCGGGGGAGCCGTTACGATGCGTTTTAGCACGACCATTCGAAAATCTGTGAGGAGACGCGCGGTATGGACAAAATTTGGCTGAAATCGTACCCACCCGGCGTTCCAGCCGAAATTGACTCCTCTCCTTATCCGTCCGTCCCGGACCTGCTCGACGAGAGCTTCCGTCAGTATCGCGACCGTACCGCGTTCGTCTGCATGGGCAAGGGCATCACGTACGGCGAACTCGACAAGCTGTCGCGCCAGTTCGGCGCATGGCTGCAATCCCGCGGCCTGGCGCGCGGGGCGCGGGTCGCGATCATGATGCCGAACGTGCTGCAGTACCCGGTGACGATCGCCGCGGTGCTGCGCGCCGGCTATACCGTCGTCAACGTCAATCCACTCTATACGCCGCGCGAGCTCGAGCATCAGCTGAAGGACAGCGGTGCGGAGGCCATCGTCATCCTGGAGAATTTCGCGTCGACGCTGCAGGCCGTCATCGCCAATACGGCCGTCAAGCACGTGGTCGTCGCATCGATGGGCGACCTGCTGGGCATCAAGGGATGGCTCGTCAATTACGTGGTGCGCAACGTGAAGAAGATGGTGCCTGCGTGGCAGCTGCCATCGTTCACGCGCTTCAAGGCCGCGCTGTCGGAGGGCGCGCGACTGGCGTTCAAGCCGCAGAAGATCGGCCCCGACGACGTCGCGTTCCTGCAGTACACGGGCGGTACGACCGGTGTCGCGAAGGGGGCGACGCTGCTGCACCGGAACATCGTGTCGAACGTGCTGCAGGCCGGCGCCTGGCACCATCCGGCTCACGAGAAATATCCGGAGGTAGAACAGTTCGTGACGGTTGTCGCGCTGCCGCTGTATCACGTGTTCGCGCTCACCGTCTGCGGTTTCCTGACGATGCGTACGGGCGGCATGGGCATCCTGATCCCGAACCCGCGTGACATCGCCGGCATGATCAAGGAGCTGAAGGGCTACCAGATCTCGACGATTCCGGCCGTCAACACGCTATACAACGCGCTGCTGAACCATCCCGAATTCGGTCAGCTCGACCTGTCGAAGCTCGTGATCGCCAACGGCGGCGGCATGGCGATCCAGGAGGGCGTCGCGAAGCGCTGGTATGAAAAGACGCGTACCGCGATCATCGAAGGATACGGGCTGTCCGAAACGTCGCCGGTGGCGACGTGCAACCCCGTGACGGCGACCGAATACAGCGGTACGATCGGCCTGCCGCTGCCGTCGACCGAAGTCGCGATCCGCGACGACGCCGGCAACGACGTCGCGCTCGGCGAGCCGGGCGAGATCTGCATCCGCGGACCGCAGGTGATGGCCGGCTACTGGAACCGGCCGGACGAGACCGCGAAGGTCATGTTCGCGGACGGCTTCTTCAAGACGGGCGACGTCGGCGTGATGGATGCGCGCGGCTACGTGAAGATCGTCGATCGCAAGAAGGACATGATTCTCGTGTCCGGCTTCAACGTGTACCCGAACGAGGTCGAGGACGTGGTGGCGTCGCATCCGGGCGTGTTCGAGGTGGCGGCGGTCGGCGTGCCGGACGAGCATTCCGGCGAAGCCGTGAAGCTGTTCATCGTGAAAAAGGATCCGGCGCTGACGGACAAGGACATCCTTGCCTACTGCAAGGAGCGGCTCACCGGGTACAAGCGGCCGAAGCTGGTCGAGTTCCGTACGGAGCTGCCGAAGACGAACGTCGGCAAGATCCTGCGGCGCGAACTGCGCGATGGGCGTGCGTAACGCGCGCAACGCACGCAACGATGCGGTTGAACGAAAAGCCCGGCCTGTGCCGGGTTTTTTGTTTGCGGCTGCGGGTGGATGACCGGAAGCGCCTGTTTCGTGGGGGGGCGCGGCGGCAAGCCTTGCGTTTCGAGCTGACGGCTGGAGGGCGTGTCGACAGCTACCATCCGATCACCGATCACCGATCACCGATCACCGACCCACCGACCCGCTGATCCATCACCGTCACCGCCTCACCACAAAAGAAAAAGGCGCCCGAAGGCGCCTTCAATATGCTGCGGCTTGTCAGGCAAGCTGATTAGAACTTGTGACGGATACCGACGCGTGCCGCGACCTGGTTGCTCGTGCTCGACCCAGCCAGACCGTTGATCGCTGCCGTTGCCTTCAGGACGTTGCCGTTCGAATCGAGCACGTTGCCCGATGCGTGCTGGTACACGCCGATCGCGTAGACGTCGGTACGCTTCGACAGGAAGTAGTCGACGCCCAGCGAGCCCTGGTGGTACTTGGCTGCCGAGTTGCCGTCGATCTTGCTGCCTTGCGTGTAGTCGTACGCCGCGCCGAGGATCAACGCCGGCGTCAACTGGTACTTGAAGTTGATTTCGCCGTTGTTGAACGTCGCGGTCTGGTTCACGAACGGGCCTGCCGAGAAGCCCTTGAACTTCGTGTTCGAGTACGTCGCGCCGATCGTCGCTGCACCGAACGTGTAAGCGCCGCCTGCACCGATGACCTGGTACGTGTTCGCGTTGTTCGCGTACGCGCCGTAGACCGGCGACGAAACCGACGACGATGCCGACCCGTTGTTGAACATGCCGCCGAACTGGTTCGGCGTACGTGCGTTCAAGTAACCGACGCCGAGGACGAGCGGGCCGTTGGTGTAGCCTGCGCCGAGCGACCAGACCTGGTTCTTCGAGAACTGACCTGCCTGGCCGCCGAAGCTGTACAAGCCGCCGAACGTGAGGCCGCCGTAGTTCGCGCTCGTGAACTTGACCGCGTTATTCACGCGATACGCGTTGTTGAAGTTGTCGAGGTCGCCCGGGTGAGCGGCGATGTAGCCGCCCCACTGGTCGCCTGCCTCGAGCGGGCCGACGAAGTCGACGACGGAGTCGTACTGACGGCCCAGCGTGACCGTACCGTACTGACTCGACAGGCCGACGTAAGCCTGACGACCGAACATCAGGCCGCCCTGACCGAGCCTGCCGCTGTTCACGTCGAAACCGTTTTCGAGGGTGAAGATCGCCTTCAGGCCGCCACCGAGGTCTTCGGTGCCGCGCAGGCCGAAGCGGCTACCCTGCATCACGCCGCTCGCCAGGCCGTACAAGTGCTTGCCGCCTGCGTTGTTGTTGAAGAGGAAGCCTTCATCGATGATGCCGTAAAGCGTCACGCTGCTTTGCGCATGGGCAGCGCCAGCGAACGCGCCCAGCGCGACGAGCGCGAGAAGCGACTTTTTCATTAGCGGATCTCCAAGAATCACTGAATTTTTTTGGCGGGGCGGATAGTTATGTTCTGGCGACGGGCCCCATCAACTTCGCAAGAAGTCGCACGTAATGTAGCAAAGCCGGTTTTTGCCACAAAGCGAAATGCTGCAGCTCAACACCGCCATGTTTCCTTTATGCAACAATGGTTAAAATCACGGGTTAACCGCAATTTCCGCTGAATAATCAAGTCGGTTACGCAGCGGACTCGTGCCCTTGCCGCGCGCAGCGGCACCTGCAGCCAGGAGAACAGGATGGTGTTGGATGAACTGATCAGCGAATTCGATCGCGGCCTGCGATCGCTGACCGGCATTAGCCGGATGAGCCGGCCGGTGCCCGTGCCGGCCGATACGCCGGACGTCGAACTGACGCCCGCCGAACGCACGCACGCGGCCGGCCTGATGCGCGTGAATCACGTCGGCGAGGTCTGCGCGCAGGCGCTCTACCAGGCGCAGAAGCTCACCGCGCGCACGGCGTCGGCGAAGGCGATGTTCGAGGAAGCCGCGCGCGAGGAGGAGGATCACCTCGCGTGGACCGCGCACCGCCTGAAGGAACTCGATTCGCGCCCGAGCCTGCTGAATCCGCTGTGGTATGCCGGCGCCCTCGCGATCGGCGTGGCGGCCGGCACGCTCGGCGACAAGGTCAGCCTCGGCTTCATGGCCGAGACGGAGCGGCAGGTCGAGAGCCATCTCGAAGGTCACATGTCCGAGCTGCCGCCGACCGATACCGCGTCGCGCGCGATCGTCGACCAGATGCGGATCGACGAGGTGAAGCACGGCAAGGCCGCGACCGACGCTGGCGGGATCGAGCTGCCGCTGCCCGCGCGGATGCTGATGCGCGCCGCGTCGAAAGTCATGACGAGCACTGCGTACTATCTCTGAGATTTGCGCCGGGGTGGCGTGGGACGCCGCCCCGGTTCACCGCCCCCCGATATCGCCCGCTCCCTCCTCGTTTTCCCGCCCCCGAAAGCCCCGTCCGCACGCCCGTCTGGCCCGTCTTTCTCACGTATCACCTTCACAAGTTGCACTAGCTCATTCATTTATAACGGTTTTTGGAATGAGGGGCCGCATGAGCATGTGCGCGTAAGTCCTTGTTCTAACTAACAAAATTCGTCAAAAAAGCGGGCCGCTCCCTTGACCGTGCCACACCCTTCCTCTAAAGTGGGAGACAGTGTGAGAAAGTGTATTTTTGTGTGATTTAGCAGGCTGTTCCGGCTAAATTCTCAGCATTGAGCGGGTGCTTCGGTGCCCTGAACGGGAGAGCGGAAAGTGTTCCAAGGGGCGTCGGCGCTGACGCTCGATGCGAAAGGGCGGATGTCGGTGCCGTCTCGCTATCGCGAAGCGCTGCAAGGACAGGCAGAAGGACGGGTGACTGTGACCAAGCACCCGGACGGCTGCCTGTTGCTGTTTCCGCGCCCCGAATGGGAAGTGTTCCGCGCCAAGATCGCCGCGCTGCCGATGGACGCGCACTGGTGGCGGCGAATTTTTCTCGGCAATGCGATGGACGTCGATCTCGACAGCGCGGGCCGGATTCTTGTATCGCCCGAGCTGCGCATGGCAGCCGGACTGGAAAAGGAAGTCATGTTGTTGGGAATGGGTAGTCACTTCGAGCTGTGGGATTCGCAGACCTACAACGCGAAGGAGCAGGCAGCGATGGCGCAGGGCATGCCCGACGCGCTGAAGAATTTCACGTTCTGATTGCGGTGACGGAGACGCCCGCGATGGGAAATGAATTGCGGCATCGGACGGTGCTGTTGGATGAAGCGGTCGAGTCGCTCGTGACGCGGCCGGACGGCGTGTACGTCGACGGCACGTTCGGGCGCGGCGGGCACAGCCGCGCGGTGCTCGCGCGGCTGGCGTCGGCCGGACGGCTGATCGCGTTCGACAAGGATCCGAGGGCGATCGAGACGGCGCAGGGCATCGAGGATGCGCGCTTCTCGATCGTGCATGACAGCTTTGCATCGATGCGCGACGCGCTTGCGGCGCGCGGCGTCGAGAAGGTGTCGGGGGTGTTGCTGGACCTGGGCGTGTCCTCGCCGCAGGTGGACGATCCGGCGCGCGGCTTCAGTTTCCGCGCCGATGGTCCGCTGGACATGCGAATGGATCCGACGCGTGGCGAGTCGGCGGCCGAATGGCTCGCGCGGGCTTCGGTGCAGGAATTGACGGAGGTGATACGGGATTATGGGGAAGAACGGTTTGCTTTTCAGATTGCAAAGGCGCTTGTTGCTCGCCGGGCAGAGTCCGACCGTCTTGGGCCTCTCGACACCACGGGCGAGCTTGCCCAAATCGTGGGTCACGTCGTCAAAACCCGTGAGAAGGGCAAGGATCCGGCAACCCGCACCTTTCAGGCTATACGGATTCACGTCAATCAAGAGCTTGCGGACCTGCAAGTCGTACTAGACGCGGCACTGTCGTTGCTGGAGCAAGGGGGGCGGCTGGTGGTCATCAGCTTTCATTCACTCGAGGACCGGATCGTCAAGCGATTCATGCAGGCGCACGCGAGTGCGCCTGCGGTCGATCGTCGCCTGCCGATCCGCGCCGTCGATCTCCCGAGCCCGCCGCTCAAGATCATCAGCCGCCAGTTTCCGAGCGAAGCGGAAGTCGCCGCGAATCCGCGCGCCCGCTCGGCCGTGATGCGCATCGCGGAGCGCGTCACGCCATGAGCCGCCTCAATATCTTCCTGCTGATCATCGTGATGGGTTGCGCGCTGTCGGTCGTCAACTCGACGAACCAGCAACGCCAGATCTTCATCCAGCTGCAGCGTGCGCAGTCGCAGGAGCGTCAGCTCCAGCAGGACTACGCACAGCTTCAATATCAGCAGAGCGCGCTGTCGAAGACGTCGCGCATCGAGCAGCTCGCGAACGATTCGCTGAAAATGCAGCCGATCTCGACCGGCCGCACGCAATACCTGACGCTGCCGGCGGGCGCCGCGAAGGCGATCGACGCGCCGATCCCGGCGTCGGCCGACACGGCCGGCAAGGGCAAGGGGGGCGCGCGATGAAGCCGTCCCCGAAGCGCCAGAACGTGAAGTTCTCGTCGAGCCCCGTGCTGGGCGTTCATTTGCCGATGTGGCGCTCGAAGCTCGTCGTGTTCCTGCTGTTCATGGCGTTCGTCGCGCTGGCGGCACGGGCGTTCTGGATCCAGGGGCCCGGCAACGCGTTCTATCAGAAGCAGGGCGAAAGTCGCTATCAGCGCACGATCGAACTGCCCGCGACGCGCGGCAAGATCCTCGACCGTAACGGGCTCGTGCTCGCGACGAGCCTGCCGGTGCGCGCGATCTGGGCGATTCCCGACGCGGTGCCGGACGATCTCGACGCGGACAAGGTCAACCAGCTCGGCAAGCTCCTCGGCATGACGTCGAAGGAGTTGCGCGTGAAGCTGTCGGAAGACAAGGGTTTCGTCTACGTGAAGCGCCAGGTGCCGATCGACGTCGCGGACAAGGTCGCCGCGCTCGACATTCCCGGCATCTATCAGCGCAACGAATACAAGCGCTTCTACCCGGAAGGCGAGATCACCGCCCACCTGATCGGCTTCACGAACGTCGAGGACGAAGGCCAGGAAGGTGTCGAACTGGGCGACCAGAAGATGCTGTCCGGCACCTCGGGCATGCGCCGCGTGATCAAGGACCGGATGGGGCACATCATCGAGGATGTCGCCGAGCAGATTCCGCCGCACAACGGTACCGACGTCGACCTGTCGATCGACAGCAAGATCCAGTACATCGCGTACGCGAACCTGAAGGCCGCCGTCGAGAAGTTCAAGGCGAAGGCCGGCGCGGCGATGGTCGTCGACGTGCGGACCGGCGAAGTGCTCGCGCTCGTCAACTACCCGACGTACAACCCGAACGACCGCTCGCGCATGACGGGCGAGCAGTTGCGCAACCGGATCATGACCGACGTGTTCGAGCCGGGCTCGATCATGAAGCCGTTCACGGTGTCGCTCGCGCTCGACCTGCACCGCGTGACGCCGAACACGCTCGTCGAGACGGGCAACGGGCATTTCGTGCTCGACGGCGCGCCGATCACCGACGACGCGGGTTTCGGCACGCTGACGGTCGGCGGCGTGATCCAGAAGTCGAGCAACATCGGCGCGACGAAGATCGCGATGACGATGCGGCCCGAGGAAATGTGGAATATGTATACGAGCATCGGCCTCGGCCAGGCGCCGAAGGTCGGCTTCCCGGGCGCGGTGGCTGGCCGCCTGCGTCCGTGGAAGAGCTGGCGCCGCATCGAGCAGGCGACGATGTCGTACGGCTACGGCCTGTCGGTGTCGCTGTTCCAGCTCGCGCGGGCGTACACGGCAATCGCGCACGACGGCGAGCTGATGCCCGTGACCATTTTCAAGACGGACCCCAATCAGCCGGTCGCGGGCACGCAAGTGTTCAATCCGACCACCGCGCGCGAAGTGCGCGCGATGCTCGAGACGGTGGTGGCGCCGGGCGGCACGTCGCCGGATGCGGCCGTGCCGGGCTATCGCGTCGGTGGCAAGAGCGGTACCGCGTACAAACATGAAGGGCACGGCTACACGCGCAAGTACCGCGCGTCGTTCGTCGGGATGGCGCCGATGCCGAATCCGCGTGTCGTGATCGCGGTGTCGGTCGACGAACCGACTGCCGGCAGCCACTTCGGCGGTCAGGTGTCCGGCCCCGTATTCTCGGCGATCGCCGGCGATACGATGCGTGCGCTGAACGTCCCGCCGAACATGCCGATCAAGCAGCTCGTCGTGTCCGCCGATTCGCCGGAATCTGCTGCCGCGAAGGGCCCGCAAAAGCTGGCTACGAATGGCGGCGCGAAGCATATGATCGTGTCCAGCACGACGCGTAATTCACCAGGAGTTGTTCGATGAGCGCCGCCCGCAGTTCCCATCCGGCGCATCAGCAGATCGCAGCCGCGCTTGCGTGGCTGCGTCAGCATGTGGCCCCCACGGCGCAACTGCATGCCGACACGCGCAGCCTCGAGGCTGGCGACGTGTTCGTCGCGTATGCGGTCGACGGGGCAGATAACCGCGCTTTCATGGCGGATGCCGTCGCACGCGGTGCGGCCGCCGTGCTGTATCAGCCGGAAGGGCTGGCCCACGCACCGGTCGCGCCGGCCGTACCCGTCGCGCTGGCGGTGCCGGCGCTCGACCAGCTCGCCGGCGAGATCGCCAGCGGCTGGTACGGCGACCCGAGCGACAGCCTGCTGGCGGTCGGTGTCACGGGCACGAACGGCAAGACGTCGTGCACGCAATGGATCGCCACCGCGCTGACGGCGCTGCACCAGCCGTGCGCGGTGATCGGCACGCTCGGCACCGGGATGCCCGGTCAGCTCGTGCCGACCGGCTTCACGACGCCCGACGCGCCGCAACTTCAGCGCAGTCTCGCTCAATTGCGCGACGCGGGTGCGCAGGCGGTGGCGATGGAAGTGTCGTCGCATGCGCTGCATCAGGGGCGTGCGAACGGGACGGCGTTCGACGTCGCGGTGTTTACGAACCTCACGCAGGACCACCTCGACTATCACGGCACGTTCGATGCGTACGAGGCCGCGAAGGCGAAGCTGTTCGCGTGGCGCGGCCTGCGCGCGGCGGTGATCAACCGCGACGATGCGGCTGGCCGCCGCCTGCTGGAGAAGCTGGCCGGTCGCGTGCGCACGATCGCGTACGGGATCGGCGATGCACCGGCGCCCGACGCCGATCGCGAACTGGTCGCGCTCGACGTGCGCGCCACCGCGACGGGTACCGCATTCCGCCTGCGTTCGTCGTGGGGCGACGCGAACGTCGAGGTCGGCACGCTCGGCACGTTCAACGTCAGCAACCTGCTCGCGGTACTCGGCGCGCTGCTCGCGGCCGACGTGCCGTTCGACGCGGCACTCGCCGAGATCGAGCGGCTCGAGTCGGTCAACGGCCGGATGCAGCGGCTCGGCGGCCGGTTGCAGAACGACGAGCCGCTCGTCGTGATCGACTACGCGCACACGCCCGACGCGCTCGAAAAGACGCTCGACGCGCTGCGCCCGATCGCTGCGGCGCGCGGTGGCCGGCTCGTCTGCATGTTCGGCTGCGGCGGCGATCGCGATGCGACGAAGCGTCCGCTGATGGGCGCGATCGCGGAGCGGCTCGCCGACGAAGTCGTCGTCACGAGCGACAACCCGCGCAGCGAAGATCCGCAGCACATCATCGACCAGGTCGTCGCGGGCATGACCGCGCCTGATCGCGCACGTCGTATCGAGGATCGCGCCAGCGCGATCCTGCAGGCGGTGCGGGGCGCCGCACGCGAGGATGTCGTCGTGCTGGCCGGCAAGGGCCACGAGGCCACGCAGGAAATCATGGGCAAGAAGCGTACGTTCTCCGACCAGGATCACGCGCGGCTCGCGCTCGCAGCGCGCGCGACGCACGGCAAGGGAGGCGCCGAATGACGATGCTCAGCCTCGGCGAAGCCGCCCGCCTGATTCCCGGCGCCACCGTCCACGGCGACGCGGGCGTCACGTTCAACCGCGTGTCGACCGATAGCCGCACGGTCGGCGCGGGCGACCTGTTCGTCGCGCTGAAGGGCGAGCGTTTCGATGCGCACGACTTTCTCGGCGACGTTGCCGCGCGCGGCGCTGCCGCGGCGCTCGTCGCGCACGCGCCGGCGGGCATTGCGATGCCGATGATCGAAGGCGGCGAAACGCGTGCCGCGCTCGGCGCGCTCGCGCACGGCTGGCGGATGCGATTCCCGCTGCCGCTCGTCGCGGTGACGGGCAGCAACGGCAAGACGACCGTCAAGGAAATGATCGCGTCGATCTTCGCGGCGGCGGTCGGCGCCGACGCACGGCTCGCGACGGCCGGCAACCTGAACAACGATGTCGGCCTGCCGCTGACGCTGCTGCGCCTGTCGGCCGCGCATCGTCTCGCGGTGATCGAGATCGGCATGAACCACCCGGGCGAAACCGAAGTCCTCGCGCGCTTCACCGCGCCGACGGTCGCGCTCGTCAACAACGCGCAGCGCGAGCACCAGGAATTCATGGCGACGGTCGAAGCCGTCGCGCTCGAACATGCGGCCGTGATTCACGCGCTGCCGCCGGACGGCGTCGCGGTGTTCCCGGCCGACGACGCGTACGCGGGCATCTGGCGCGTCGCGGCGACCGGCAACCGCATCCTTGATTTCGCGCTGCACGACGCCGAACGGCAGAACGACGCGCAGGTCGTCGGCCGCATGCACGGCGGCGAACTCGCGATCGACACGCCGGCGGGCGCCGTCACGGTGCGGCTGCGCGCGCTCGGCGAGCACAACGCGCGGAACGCGCTGGCCGCGACGGCCGCGGCGCTCGGCGCCGGCGTCGCGCTGTCGGCGATCCGGCAGGGTCTCGAATCGTTCGAACCGGTCAAGGGCCGGCTGCAGGTGAAGCCGGCGAGCGTCGGCAGCCTCGCGGGCGCGACGGTCGTCGACGATACGTACAACGCGAACCCCGATTCGATGCGTGCCGCGATCGACGTGCTCGCCGCGCATCCGGCGCCGCGCGTGCTGGTAATCGGCGACATGGGCGAAGTCGGCGACGAAGGGCCGGCATTCCACCGCGAGATCGGCGCGTACGCGCGCGAACGCGGGATCGACGCGCTGTTCGCGCTCGGCGACGCATCGCGCGACGCGTGCACGGCCTACGGCGACACCGCACGCCATTTCGACGACGTCGGCGCGCTCGTGTCGGCGCTGCTCGCGGCCGGTTACGGCGCGCAGGCGACGGTGCTCGTGAAGGGCTCGCGGTACATGAAGATGGAGCGCGTGGTCGACGCGCTGACGAACCAACCCGCGGCGGGCACCGTGCCCGCCGCACACTGAGTAGAAGGAAGGAAGCATGCTGCTGGCGCTGGCGCAATGGCTGCAAGGAGACGCAAGCTTTTTGCGCTTGTTCACGTACCTCACGTTCCGGGCGGTGATGGCCACCATCACCGCGCTCGGGATCGGGCTCGTGTGCGGTCCGTGGGTGATCCGCAAGCTGACGCAAATGAAGGTCGGGCAGGCCGTGCGCAAGGACGGCCCGCAGACCCACCTCGTCAAGTCCGGCACGCCGACGATGGGCGGCGTGCTGATCCTGATCGGCATCGCGGTCGCGACGCTGCTGTGGGGCGACCTGACGAACCGTTTCATCTGGATCGTGATGCTCGTCACGTTCGGCTTCGGCGTGATCGGTTGGGTCGACGACTACCGCAAGGTCGTCCACAAGGACCCGCGCGGGATGTCGTCGCGCGAGAAGTATTTCTGGCAATCGGTGATCGGGCTGTTCGCGGCCGTCTATCTCGCGTTCAGCGTGTCCGAGGCGAACAACGTGCGCGTGTTCGACCTGTTCATGGCGTGGGTGCGGAGCGGCCTGTCGATGGGGCTGCCGGCGCGCGCCGACCTGATGCTGCCGTTCCTGAAGTCGATCAGCTACCCGCTCGGCGTGTGGGGCTTCATCGTGCTGACCTACTTCGTGATCGTCGGCGCGAGCAACGCGGTGAACCTGACCGACGGTCTCGACGGTCTCGTGATCATGCCGGTCGTGCTGGTCGGCGCGTCGCTTGGTGTGTTCGCGTACGTGATGGGCAGCGCGGTCTATTCAAAATACCTGCTGTTCCCGCACATCCCGGGCGCGGGCGAACTGCTGATCTTCTGTTCCGCGATGGGCGGGGCCGGGCTCGCGTTCCTCTGGTACAACACGCACCCCGCGCAGGTGTTCATGGGCGACGTCGGCGCGCTGGCGCTGGGCGGCGCGCTCGGCACGGTCGCGGTGATCGTGCGCCAGGAAATCGTGCTGTTCATCATGGGCGGCATCTTCGTCGCGGAAACGCTGTCGGTGATGCTGCAGGTGTCGTGGTTCAAGTACACGAAGAAGCGTTACGGCGAAGGGCGGCGCCTGTTGAAAATGGCGCCGCTGCATCACCATTTCGAACTGTCCGGCTGGAAGGAAACGCAGGTGGTCGTGCGTTTCTGGATCATCACGCTGATGCTGTGCCTGTTCGGTCTGACCACCCTCAAGCTGCGGTAAAGGAAAGGTAACAAGGATGTCTGGCGAGATGTTTGGAGATCGGCAACGGCCGATGGTGCTCGTACTGGGGCTCGGGGAATCGGGTCTCGCGATCGCGCGATGGTGCGCGAGGCACGGGTGCCGGCTGCGTATTGCCGATACCCGCGAGGCGCCGCCGAACCTTGCCGCGCTGCAGGCCGAAGGCATCGATGCGGAATTCGTCGGCGGGGCATTCACGCCCGCGCTGCTCGACGGCGGCGTCGAGATCGTCGGACTGAGCCCCGGCCTGTCGCCGCTGGAGCCGGCGCTCGCGGCGCTGGTCGCGGCCGCGAACGAGCGCGGTGTCGCGGTCTGGGGCGAACTGGAATTCTTCGCGCAGGCGTTGCGCGCGCTCGGCACGAGCGGCTACCAGCCGAAGGTGCTCGCGATTACCGGCACCAACGGCAAGACCACGACGACGAGCCTCACGGGCCTGCTGTGCCAGCGTTCGGGCAAGAAGGTCGCCGTCGCGGGCAACATCAGCCCGGCGATGCTCGACCGGCTCGCGAGCGCGATCGACGAAACCGCGCTGCCCGACGTGTGGGTGCTCGAACTGTCGAGCTTCCAGCTCGAGACCGCGCGCACGTTTGCGCCGGACGCGGCCGCGATCCTCAACATCACGCAGGACCACCTCGACTGGCACGGCAGCTTCGACGCGTACGCGCAGGCAAAGGGCCGGATCTTCGGCGCGACGACGACACGCGTGCTGAACCGCGACGACGCAGCCGTGATGAAGTTCGCGCCCGCGGTTGGCGCGGCTGACGCGCCGCGCACGGTCACGTTCGGCCTGAACGAGCCGACGCAGGACGGCGACTACGGGCTGTCGCGCGACAACGGCATCGCATGGCTGGTGGAAGCCGTCGATCGCGACGCGCCGGATGAAGCGACCACGACCCGCCGGCGCAAGCGCGACGCTGCGCATACGCCCGACATCGCGCAAAAGCGCCTGATGCCGGCCGACGCGCTGCGCATCCGCGGGCTGCACAACGCGGCGAACGCGCTGGCCGCGTTCGCGCTCGCGCGCGCGATCGACCTTCCGGCCGCACCGTTGCTGCACGCGCTGCGCGAATACCGCGGCGAAGCGCATCGCGTCGAAGTGATCGCGACGATCGACGACGTCGACTATGTGGATGACAGCAAGGGCACGAACGTCGGCGCGACGGTAGCCGCGCTCGACGGGCTCGCGCAGAAGATCGTGCTGATCGCGGGCGGCGACGGCAAGGGACAGGATTTCGGGCCGCTGGTCGCGCCGGTCGCGCGCTGGTGCCGCGCGGTGATGCTGATCGGGCGCGACGCGCCGGTGATCCGCGACACGCTCGCCGAAACGGGCGTGCCGCTCGCCGACCACGCGACGCTCGAAGCAGCGGTGCACGCAGCAGCCGAGCTCGCCGAGCCGGGCGATGCGGTGTTGCTGTCGCCTGCCTGTGCGAGCCTCGACATGTTCAGGAACTACGCCCATCGCGCGGAAGTGTTCCGCGCGGCGGTCGACGCAATCGCCATCGACAAAGGAGCGACGCCATGAGCTGGTCCGATCGCCTCGTCTCCCGCTTCAATGACCGGCGCGACACCGGCGGCAATGCCGCGGGCGGCCGCGTCGCATCGGCCACGCGCGCCGCGACGGGCGGCCTCGCGAGCGTCGTCAACGGCGTGCGCCCGAGCCGTTCGCGGATGCTCGATTTCGACTATTCGCTGCTGTGGGTCGCGATCGCGCTGCTCGGGCTCGGCGTCGTGATGGTGTATTCGGCGTCGATCGCGATGCCCGATTCGCCGAAATACGCGTCGTATCACGATTACGCGTTCCTGATGCGCCACTGCGTGTCGCTCACCGTCGCGTTCATCGCGGCGGTGCTCGCGTTCCGCGTGCCGGTGTCGACCTGGGACAAGTACGCGCCGCATCTTTTCCTGATCGCGCTGGTCGGCCTCGTGATCGTGCTGATCCCGCACGTCGGCAAGGGCGTGAACGGTGCTCGCCGCTGGATTCCGCTCGGCATCACGAACATGCAGCCGTCGGAAATCATGAAGCTCGCGGTGACGATCTACGCGGCGAACTACACGGTGCGCAAGCAGGAATACATGCAGAGCTTCGCGAAGGGCTTCCTGCCGATGGCGTTCGCGGTCGGCCTGGTCGGCGCGCTGCTGCTGCTCGAGCCCGACATGGGCGCGTTCATGGTGGTCGCCGCGATCGCGATGGGCGTGCTGTTCCTCGGCGGCGTGAACGGCAAGCTGTTCGGCGGCCTCGTCGCGACGGCGGTCGGCACGTTCACGATGCTCGTGTGGCTGTCGCCGTGGCGTCGCGAGCGGATCTTCGCGTATCTCGATCCGTGGGACGAGCGCTACGCGCAGGGCAAGGCTTACCAGCTCACGCACTCGCTGATCGCGTTCGGCCGCGGCGAGTGGTTCGGCGTCGGCCTCGGCGGCAGTGTGGAGAAGCTGAATTACCTGCCGGAAGCGCATACCGACTTCATCCTCGCGGTGATCGGCGAGGAACTCGGCTTCATCGGCGTGCTGGTCGTGATCCTGCTGTTCTACTGGATCGTGCGTCGCGCGTTCGAAATCGGCCGCCAGGCGCTCGCGCTCGATCGCACGTTCGCGGGCCTGATGGCGAAGGGCATCGGCATCTGGTTCGGCGCGCAGACGTTCATCAACATGGGCGTGAACCTCGGGCTGCTGCCGACCAAGGGGCTGACGCTGCCGCTCGTGAGCTACGGCGGCTCCGGCATCCTGCTGAACTGTGTCGCGCTCGCGGTGCTGCTGCGGGTGGACTACGAGAACCGGGTGCTGATGCGCGGAGGGAAGGTATGACCGCGTCGCAACGCACGCTGATGGTGATGGCAGGCGGCACCGGGGGCCACGTGTTCCCGGGGCTCGCGGTCGCGCACCGGATGGAAGCGGCGGGCTGGCGCGTCGTATGGCTCGGCAATCCGGCCGGGATGGAAGCGACGCTGGTGCCGAAGCACGGCATTCCGATGGAGTACGTGCGGTTCGGCGGGCTGCGCGGCAAGGGCCTGAAGACCAAGCTGACGCTGCCGGTCAATCTGCTGCGCGCATGCTGGCAGAGCCTCGGCGCGCTGCGCCGCGTGCGGCCGGACGTCGTGCTCGGGATGGGCGGCTACATCACGTTCCCGGCGGGCGTGATGACCGCGCTGTCGGGACGGCCGCTCGTGCTGCATGAACAGAATTCGATCGCGGGCCTGACCAACAAGGTGCTCGCGAAACTCGCGAAGCGCGTGCTCGTCGCGTTCCCCGGCGCGCTGCCGCACGCGGAATGGACGGGTAACCCGATTCGCGCGGAACTGGCGCACACGGAGCCGCCCCACGCACGCTATGCGTCGCGCAGCGGCCCGTTGAACGTGCTGGTCGTCGGCGGCAGCCTCGGGGCGGCCGCGCTGAACGAAGTCGTGCCGCGCGCGCTGGCGCTGCTGGCGCCGGGCGAGCGCCCGCGCGTCGTGCACCAGGCCGGCGTGAAGCACATCGAGGCACTGAAGGCGAATTACGAAGCGGCCGGTTTCGCGGCCGGCGAGGACGTGCGGCTCGTACCGTTCATCGACGACATGGCGGCCGCGTATGCGGCGGCGGATCTGGTGATCTGCCGGTCGGGCGCGATGACGGTGTCGGAGATCGCGGCGGTGGGTGTGGCGGCGCTGTTCGTGCCGTTCCCGTATGCGGTCGACGATCACCAGACGACCAACGCCGCGTTTCTCGCCGAGGCGGGCGCGGCCGTGCTGGTGCAACAACGCGACCTGTCGGCGGAGCTGCTCGCCGACTGGCTGCGCGGCCAGTCGCGGGCATCGCTCGCGGACATGGCGGAACGTTCGCGCGCGCTCGCGAAGCCCGAGGCCACCGACGAAGTCGCGCGCGTCTGCGCGAAGGCGGCCGGCGCGAACCTGGAACAACTGCAATGAAACACATCGTCAAACACATTCATTTCGTCGGGATCGGCGGCGCGGGCATGAGCGGCATCGCCGAAGTGCTCGTCAACCTCGGCTACGCGGTCAGCGGCTCGGACCTGTCGCGCAATGCGGTGACCGATCGCCTCGAGGCGCTGGGCGCGCGGATCGCGATCGGCCACGACGCGGCGAACATCGAGGGCGCGAACGCGGTCGTCGTGTCGACGGCCGTGCGCTCGGACAACCCGGAAGTGCTGGCCGCGCGCCACCAGGGCGTGCCGATCGTGCAGCGCGCGGTGATGCTGGCGGAGCTGATGCGCCTGAAGCAGGGCATCGCGATCGCCGGCACGCACGGCAAGACCACGACGACGAGCCTCGTCGCGAGCGTGCTCGCCGCGGGCGGGCTGGACCCGACCTTCGTGATCGGCGGCCGGCTGATCAGCGCCGGCGCGAACGCGCGGCTCGGCACGGGCGACTTCATCGTCGCCGAAGCCGACGAGTCGGATGCGTCGTTCCTGAACCTGTACCCGGTGATCGAAGTCATCACGAACATCGACGCCGACCACATGGACACCTACGGCCACGATTTCGCGCGGCTCAAGCAGGCGTTCATCGAATTCACGCAGCGCCTGCCGTTCTACGGCAGCGCGGTGGTGTGCGTCGACGATCCGAACGTGCGGCAGATCATTCCGTTCATCTCGAAGCCGGTCGTGCGCTACGGCCTGTCGCCGGACGCGCAGGTGCGCGCGGAAGACATCGACGCGCGCGACGGCCGGATGCACTTCACGGTGATCCGCGAAGGGCGTGCGCCGCTCGCGGTCGTGCTGAACATGCCGGGCCTGCACAACGTGCAGAACGCGCTCGCGGCGATCGCGATCGCAACCGATCTCGGCGTGTCGGACGACGCGATCCAGCTGGCGCTGGCGGAATTCAACGGCGTCGGCCGGCGCTTCCAGCGCTACGGCGACGTGCCGAGCGCGGACGGCGGCCAGTACACGCTGATCGACGACTACGGTCATCACCCGGTCGAGATGGCGGCGACGATCGCGGCCGCGCGCGGCGCGTTCCCGGGCCGCCGCCTCGTGCTGGCGTTCCAGCCGCACCGCTACACGCGCACGCGCGACTGCTTCGACGATTTCGTCAACGTGCTGTCGACGGTCGATGCGCTGGTGCTGACGGAAGTCTATGCGGCCGGCGAGGCCGCGATCCCGACGGCCAGCGGCGACGCGCTGTCGCGTGCGCTGCGCGCGGTGGGCAAGGTCGACCCGGTGTTCGTCGCGACGGTCGACGACGTGCCGGACGCATTGGCGAAGGTCGCGCAGAACGGCGACGTGGTGATCACGATGGGGGCGGGTTCGATCGGCGGCGTGCCGGCGAAGCTCGTGCAACACATTCAACAGAAGGCATGACATGAGCGGGATCGATCCGAAACGTTTCGGCAAGGTGGCGGTGTTGTTCGGCGGCGAATCCGCCGAGCGCGAGGTGTCGCTCACCTCGGGCCGCCTCGTGCTGCAGGGCCTGCGGGATGCGGGCGTCGACGCGCATCCGTTCGACCCGGCCGAGCGGCCGCTGTCGGCGCTGAAGGACGAAGGTTTCGTGCGCGCGTTCAACGCGCTGCACGGCGGCTACGGCGAGAACGGCCAGATCCAGGGCGCGCTCGATTTCTACGGGATTCGCTACACGGGCAGCGGCGTGCTGGGCTCGGCGCTCGGCCTCGACAAGTTCCGAACGAAACTCGTGTGGCAGCAGACGGGCGTGCCGACGCCGCCGTTCGAGACGGTGATGCGCGGCGACGACCTGGCCGCGCGCGCGACCGACATCGTCGCGAAGCTCGGCCTGCCGCTGTTCGTGAAGCCGGCGAGCGAAGGCTCGAGCGTCGCGGTGCTGAAGGTGAAGACGGCCGACGCGCTGCCGGCCGCGCTCGCGGAAGCCGCGACGCACGACAAGATCGTGATCGTCGAGAAGAGCATCGAAGGCGGCGGCGAATATACCGCGTGCATCGCCGGCGATCTCGACCTGCCGCTGATCAAGATTGTGCCGGCGGGCGAGTTCTACGACTACCACGCGAAGTACGTCGCCGACGATACGCAGTACCTGATCCCGTGCGGCCTGCCGGCGGAACAGGAAACGGAACTGAAGCGCATCGCGCGCCGCGCGTTCGACGTGCTCGGCTGTACCGACTGGGGCCGCGCGGATTTCATGCTCGACGCGGCCGGCAATGCGTATTTCCTCGAAGTGAACACGGCCCCCGGGATGACCGACCACTCGCTGCCGCCGAAGGCCGCGCGCGCGGTCGGCATCGGCTATTCCGAGCTGGTCGTGAAGGTGCTGTCGCTCACGCTCAACGACTGACGCAGGAACGGAACGACGTATGTGGAACAACGTTCGCCAACTCAACCTTGCCGCCAGCGCGCTGTATGCGCTGCTGCTGCTCGTGTTGGCGGCGGCCGGCTGCTACTGGCTGATCCAGCGCCCGACGTTCGCGCTGCGGGAAATCCGCATCGACGGCGATACCGAGCACATCAACTCGCCGACGGTGCGCGCGGGCGTGGTCGGCCGGCTGAAGGGCAATTTCTTCACGGTCGATCTCGATACGGCGCGCGCGGCGTTCGAGCAGATGCCGTGGGTGCGTCACGCGAGCGTGCGCCGGGTGTGGCCGAATGCGCTGGCTGTCACGCTCGAGGAGTACAAACCGCTCGGGACCTGGGGCAGCGATCAGCTGGTGAGCGTCGACGGCGAGCTGTTCACCGCGAACCAGGGCGAGCTGGAGCAGGAACTGCCGGCGTTCGACGGCCCGGAAGGCAGTGCGAAGGAAGTCGTCACGCGGTATCGCGACTTCGGGAAATGGTTTGCGCCGCTGAAGGCGGCGCCGGAAGAAGTGACGCTGTCGGCGCGGTACGCGTGGACGGTGAAGCTGTCGAACGGCATGCAGGTCGAGCTGGGCAAGGAACGCAACAGCGACACGCTGCATGACCGGAGCCAGCGCCTGGTCGCCGCGTGGCCGGCCGTCACGGAGCGTTGGGGCAACGACATCGAGTACGCGGACCTGCGGTATCCGAACGGATTCGCGATTCGCGCGGCAGGCATGCGGTTCCTGACCGATACCGACAAGCGCAAGAAGTAACGAGAGATCACACGCAAGAGCACTTTATGAGCAAAGACTACAAGGATCTGCTGGTTTCCCTCGACATCGGCACGTCGAAGGTGGTGGCCATCGTCGCCGAGCTGAAGGGCGAGGGTCACTACGAGGTGATCGGTCTCGGCCAGAGCGAGTCGAAGGGTCTGAAGAAAGGTGTGGTGGTCAACATCGAGGCCACCGTGCAATCGATCCAGCGCGCGCTCGAGGAAGCCGAGCTGATGGCCGACTGCAAGATCACCAACGTGTTCACGGGGATCGCGGGCAGCCACATCCGCAGCTTCAATTCGAGCGGGATGGTCGCGATCAAGGACAAGGAAGTCACGCAGACGGACGTCGCGCGCGTGATCGAGACCGCGAAGGCGATCAACATCCCGACCGACCAGCAGGTGCTGCACATCCTCACGCAGGAATTCATCATCGACGGCCAGGAAGACGTGCGCGAGCCGATCGGGATGAGCGGCATCCGGCTGGAAGTGAAGGTGCACATCGTGACGGGTGCGGTGAGCGCCGCGCAGAACATCGTCAAGTGCGTGCGCCGCTGCGGGCTGGAAGTGAACGACCTGATCCTGCAGCCGCTCGCGTCGTCGCTGGCGGTGCTGACGGAAGACGAGAAGGATCTCGGCGTGGTGCTGGTCGACATCGGCGGCGGCACGACGGACATCGCGATCTTCGCCGAAGGCGCGATCCGCCACACGGCGGTGATCCCGATCGCCGGCGACCAGATCACGAGCGACATCGCGATGGCGCTGCGCACGCCGACGCCGGATGCGGAAGACATCAAGGTCGGCTACGGGATCGCGAAGCAGGCGCTCGCCGATCCGGACGAAATGGTCGAAGTGCCGGGCCTCGGCGAACGCGGTCCGCGCACGCTGTCGCGCCAGGCGCTCGCGGCCGTGATCGAGCCGCGCGTCGAGGAACTGTTCTCACTCGTGCAGCAGGTCGTGCGCGAGTCGGGTTACGAAGAACTCCTGAGCTCCGGCGTGGTCATTACCGGCGGCGCGTCGATGATGCCGGGCATGGTCGAGCTCGGTGAAGACATTTTCCTGAAACCGGTGCGCATCGGCGCGCCGGAATATGCAGGCGGCCTCTCCGACGTCGTGCGCAATCCGCGCTACTCGACGGCGATGGGGCTGCTCGTCGAAGGCAGTGCGCAGCGCATGCGCGGCCGCAAGGTCGCCGTGCAGTCCGGCAACGCGGGGCAGGTGTTCTCGCGGATGAAGGAATGGTTCCTGAGCAACTTCTGACAAACCGAATCGAAATTCGCGCTGGTGCCGGCGGCTGGCGCGCGACAGGGGGTTGCCCGATCTCCTGCCGAATAACGGCCGAGTAGCAGTCATTCTCTTGACGGAGGCAACAATGGAATTCGAAATGCTGGAAACCGAAACCAACGGCACCATCATCAAGGTGGTCGGCGTTGGCGGCGCTGGCGGCAATGCCGTCCAGCACATGATCAACCGCGGCGTGCAGGGCGTCGACTTCATCGTGATGAACACGGACGCCCAGGCGCTGTCGCGTTCGCGCGCATCGTCGGTGATCCAGCTCGGCAACACGGGTCTGGGCGCCGGTGCGAAGCCGGAAATGGGTCGTGCGGCAGCGGAAGAAGCGCGTGAGCGCATCGCCGACGCACTGCGCGGCGCGCACATGGTGTTCATCACGGCCGGCATGGGCGGTGGCACGGGCACGGGCGCCGCACCGGTGGTCGCGCAGATCGCGAAGGAGATGGGCATTCTGACGGTCGGTGTCGTCAGCAAGCCGTTCGAGTTCGAAGGCGGCAAGCGCATGCGCGTCGCCGAAGCAGGCTCGCAGCAACTGGAGGATCACGTCGACTCGCTGATCGTCGTGCTGAACGACAAGCTGTTCGACGTGATGGGCGACGACGCCGAGATGGACAAGTGCTTCCAGTGCGCGGACGACGTGTTGAACAACGCGGTGGCAGGTATCGCGGAAATCATCAACGTCGACGGCCTCGTGAACGTCGACTTCGAAGACGTGAAGACGGTGATGGGCGAGCAGGGCAAGGCGATGATGGGCACGGCGACGGTCGCCGGCGTCGATCGCGCACGCCTCGCGGCGGAACAGGCCGTGGCGAGCCCGCTGCTCGAAGGCGTCGATCTGTCGGGCGCGCGCGGCGTGCTGGTCAACATCACGTCGAGCCGTTCGCTGCGCCTGTCGGAAACGCGCGAAGTGATGAACACGATCAAGAGCTACGCGGCGGAAGATGCGACGGTGATCTTCGGTGCGGTGTACGACGACGCGATGGGCGATGCACTGCGCGTGACGGTCGTGGCGACGGGTCTGGGCCGTGCGGCGAAGAAGCAGCAGTCGGCCCCGATGACGCTGCTGCGCACGGGTACGGACAACCAGCCGGTCAGCGCGGTGTCGCACGGCTATGCGCAGCCGCATCACGTCAGCACGGCCGATTACGGCGCGCTCGATACGCCGGCGGTGTGGCGCAATTCGCGCGAAACCGCGGCATCGCACGTGCAGGCGCTGCAGGAGAAGGGTGTCGACACGTACGACATCCCGGCTTTCCTGCGCAAGCAGGCTGACTGACGACGCACACAGGCGAAGCCGCGGCGAAGTTGCCGCGGTAACGCCGGCGTGACGGATGCTACGGACCCAAACAGGCCGCGTCGGATGCGACGCCGGGCCGGGAAACGTGCCCTCTTCGCTTGAGCGGAGCGGGATGGGCCGTGCTGTCCGCAACACGCTGAAAAACCGTATCGCTATGAGGGACCAGCCATGATTCAAGTGGGCGACGCGCTGCCCGACGCGCAATTGTTCGAGTTCATCGGACGACGCGCGCGAAGGGTGCACGCTGGGGCCGAACGCCTACAGCGTGCGCGACCAGGTTGCGGGAAAGCGGGTGGTGATCTTCGGATTGCCGGGCGCGTTCACGCCGACCTGCTCGGCGCAGCATGTGCCGGGCTACGTCGAGCACGCCGAGCAATTGCGCGCGGCGGGTATCGACGAGATCTGGTGCGTGTCCGTCAACGACGCATTCGTGATGGGCGCATGGGGACGTGATCTGCACACCGCGGGCAAGGTGCGCATGATGGCGGACGGCAGCGCGGCTTTCACTCATGCGCTGGGGCTGACGCAGGATTTGTCCGCGCGTGGCATGGGAATTCGTTCCCTGCGCTACGCGATGGTGATTGACGGCGGTGTGGTCAAGACGCTGGCCGTCGAGGCGCCGGGCAAATTCGAAGTGAGCGATGCGGCGAGTGTTCTCGCGACGTTGACGTCCTGATCGTGCGGTGCGCCGTTGCCTTCCGGCAACGCTGCTCACCGGCCTCAGGGCAGTTGTAACACGGGCTGATGACCGGAAACGCCTCCGTTCCGGGCATCGGCCCGTCCCGTATCGGCGCGGGTAAACTGTCGAAACAGATTGATACGCAGTTTCAGACAGCGCTGAATAGGGAATTACGCTATAATCCCGCCTATCGAATATAACTCCTGATTGATATCTTCAATCAAGACGAAGAAGACCATGTTGAAGCAGCGCACCATCAAATCCATCGTGAAGACCGTGGGTATCGGTGTCCACTCGGGCCGCAAGATCGAGTTGACGCTCCGTCCCGCCGCGCCCGGCACGGGCATCGTCTTTTCACGCGTCGACCTGCCCACGCCGGTCGACATTCCCGCATCGGCGATGTCGATCGGCGACACGCGGCTCGCCTCGGTGTTGCAGAAGGATGGCGTGCGCGTGTCGACGGTCGAGCACCTGATGTCCGCGTGTGCGGGGCTGGGCATCGACAACCTGTACGTCGATGTGACGGCCGAGGAAATCCCGATCATGGACGGCAGCGCGGCCACGTTCGTGTTCCTGATCCAGTCCGCCGGCATCGAGGAGCAGAACGCGCCGAAGCGCTTCATCAAGGTGACGAAGCCGGTCGAGATCCGCGATGGCGACAAGTTCGCGCGTCTCGATCCGTATTTCGGCTTCAAGCTGAAGTTCTCGATCGACTTCCGCCACCCGGCCGTCGACAAGACGGGCCAGGAGCTCGAGGTCGATTTCGCGACCACGTCGTACGTGCGCGAGATCGCGCGTGCGCGCACGTTCGGCTTCGCGCACGAGGCCGAGATGCTGCGCGAGATCGGCCTGGCGCGCGGCGGCAGCATGGACAACGCGATCGTGCTCGACGAGTACCGCATCCTGAACAACGACGGGCTGCGCTACGACGACGAGTTCGTGAAGCACAAGATGCTCGACGCGATCGGCGACCTGTACGTGATCGGCCACCCGCTGCTGGCGTCGTACACCGCGTACAAGTCGGGCCACGGCCTGAACAACGCGTTGCTGCGCGAACTGCTCGCGCACGAAGACGCGTACGAGATCGTGACGTTCGACGATCCGCAGGCTGCACCGAAGGGGTTCGCGTTCGACGCGCAGACGGCCTTCGCGTGACCGGCGTTCAGCGCAAGCGATAAAAAAGCGACCCTCGGGTCGCTTTTTTGTTGGCTGGCTGCCCCCGACGATGGCCGGTGCGGTCAACGCGGCTTCGCGCCGTGCCGGGCCGCCATCCGTGCGAGCGCGGCCTGCAGCGGTGACGGTTCGAGGTGGTCGGCGAGGTCGCGCAGCGCGGCGGCGCCGGCCGAGGTCATTCGCGCCTGCTTCACGTGCGGCGGCTCCGGCGCGTCCTTCGGCCGCACGCGCACGCGCAGCGTCGTCACGGGCCAGCCACGCTTCTGGAGATCGCCGAGCAGCCGCACTTCGACCTGTCGCAGCCGGGCGGCCAGCGCATTGTGCGCGGCAAAGAGGGTCAGGGTGCCGTCCTTGATGAAGCCCGGTTCGACGTGATTCGCCAGATAGTCGGGCAGGCATGCGCCCAGGTCGCGCTGCAGCGACGCGATCTGCTCGACGCCCGCGCGCAGCGCCGCGAACGCGTCGGTACGGCCGAGCACTTCGGACACGGGTTGCGGGCGATAGGCGGCGAGCGGGCCGAAACGCTTGGAAAATCGGTTCATCGAGGCTTTCTTCGAGCGCGCACGCGCGCGGGCGTTGCAGCCGATTGTACCCGCGCCGGCTTGTACACGGGCGGCTTTCGGCTCCGCCCGCCCGGCCCCGGCGCGCGATGCCCGTCCGGCCGGGACGCAGGCGCACGCGTCCCCGCGTGCTAAAATTCAACGTTTGAGTCCACTAATTCGCTAAGCCGCCGAGGCTCGGGCGCCGGGGCGCGCAACACGCGCCGGGCGCCGGTGCTGCGACGCAGGATCCGATCCGATGACAACCGGTTTTCTCCAGAAAATTTTTGGCAGCCGCAACCAGCGGCTCGTCAAGCAATACCAAAAGACCGTCGCGACGATCAATGCGCTCGAAACGCAGATCGAGAAGCTGACGGACGACCAGTTGCGCGGCAAGACGGACGAATTCCGCCAGCGGGTCGCGGCCGGCGAGTCGCTCGACAAGCTGCTGCCCGAGGCCTTCGCGGTCTGTCGCGAAGCGAGCCGCCGCGTGCTGAAGATGCGGCACTTCGACGTGCAGATGATCGGCGGCATGGTGCTCCACTACGGCAAGATCGCGGAAATGCGCACCGGCGAGGGCAAGACGCTCGTCGCGACGCTGCCCGTGTACCTGAATGCGCTGGCCGGCCGCGGCGTGCACGTCGTGACCGTCAACGATTACCTCGCGCAGCGCGACGCCGAATGGATGGCGCGCCTCTACAACTTCCTCGGTCTGTCGGTCGGCATCAACCTGTCCGGCATGGAACATGACCAGAAGCAACAGGCCTACGCGGCGGACATCACGTACGGCACGAACAACGAATTCGGCTTCGACTACCTGCGCGACAACATGGTCTACGAGACCGACGCGCGCGTGCAGCGGGCCCTGAACTTCGCGGTCGTCGACGAAGTGGACTCGATCCTGATCGACGAAGCGCGTACGCCGCTGATCATTTCGGGCCAGGCCGAGGATCACACCGAGCTGTACGTGCGGATGAACGCACTGCCGCCGCTGCTCGAGCGCCAGATCGGCGAAGAGAAGGCCGACGGCACGGGCGTCGAGAAGCCGGGCGACTACACGCTCGACGAGAAGGCGCGCCAGGTGTTCCTGACGGAATCGGGCCACGAGAAGGCCGAGCGCCTGCTCGCCGAATGGGGCCTGATCGGCGAGGGCGAAAGCCTGTACGCGCCGCAGAACATCACGCTGATGCACCACGTGTACGCGGCGCTGCGCGCCCACACGCTGTTCCACAAGGATCAGCACTATGTCGTGCAGAACGGCGAAGTGGTCATCGTCGACGAATTCACGGGCCGCCTGATGGCCGGCCGCCGCTGGTCGGACGGCCTGCACCAGGCGGTCGAGGCGAAGGAGCACGTGAAGATCCAGAGCGAGAACCAGACGCTCGCGTCGATCACGTTCCAGAACTACTTCCGGATGTACGCGAAGCTGGCCGGCATGACCGGTACCGCGGACACCGAAGCGTACGAATTCAACGAGATCTACGGTCTCGAGACGGTCGTGATCCCGACCAACCGCCCGCCGAAGCGGATCGACAAGCAGGACCAGATCTACAAGACGGCCAAGGAGCGCTACGACGCGGTGATCCGCGACATCCGCGACTGCTACGAGCGTGGCCAGCCGGTGCTGGTCGGCACGACGTCGATCGAGAACTCCGAACTGCTGTCGCACCTGCTGAAGCAGGCCGGGCTGCCGCACGAAGTGCTGAACGCGAAGCAGCACGAGCGTGAAGCGGCGATCGTCGCGGAAGCCGGCCGTCCGAAGCGCATCACGATCGCGACCAACATGGCCGGCCGCGGTACCGACATCGTGCTCGGCGGCAACGCGGAGAAGCAGGCGGCATTCATCGAGGCCGACGATGCGATCCCGGCCGACGAAAAGGCGCGCCGCATCCAGAAACTGCACGACGAGTGGGAAACGCTGCACGAGGAGGTGAAGGCCGCGGGCGGCCTGCACATCATCGGCACCGAGCGCCACGAATCGCGCCGGATCGACAACCAGCTGCGCGGCCGTGCCGGCCGCCAGGGCGATCCGGGCTCGTCGCGCTTCTACCTGTCGCTCGACGACCCGCTGCTGCGCATCTTCGCGGGCGACCGCGTGCGCTCGATCATGGATCGCCTGAAGATGCCGGAAGGCGAGGCGATCGAGGCGGGCATCGTCACGCGGTCGATCGAATCGGCGCAGCGCAAGGTCGAAGCGCGCAACTTCGACATCCGCAAGCAGCTGCTCGAATACGACGACGTGTCGAACGACCAGCGCAAGGTGATCTACCAGCAGCGCAACGAGCTGCTCGAAGCGCACGACATCACCGAGACGATCACCGCGATGCGTCACGGCGTGATCACCGAAGTCGTCCGCCAGTTCGTGCCGGAAGGCAGCATCGAAGAGCAGTGGGACGTGCCCGAGCTCGAGGAAGCACTGCGCAACGACTGGCAGCTCGATCTCGCGATCCAGGAAATGGTGAACGAGTCGTCGTCGATCACCGCCGAGGAGATCCTCGACGCCGTGATGACGGCCGCCGACGAGCAGTACGAGGCGAAGGTCGCGATGGTCGGCCGCGAATCATTCAGCGCATTCGAGCGCTCGGTGATGCTGCAGACGGTCGACCGCCTGTGGCGCGAGCACCTCGCGGCGCTCGACCACCTGCGCCAGGGCATCCACCTGCGCGGCTATGCGCAGAAGAACCCGAAGCAGGAGTACAAGCGCGAGGCGTTCGAGCTGTTCGCCGCGATGCTCGACGCGATCAAGCAGGAAGTCACGCGCATCGTGATGAACGTGCAGATCCAGTCGCCGGAGCAACTGGAAGAGGCGGCCGAGCAGATCGAGGAGCGCGGCGGTCATCTCGAGAACGTCGAATACCAGCACGCCGATTACGCGGACGCCGGCGCGCCGGTCGCGAACGTCACGGCCGCCGCGGCGGCCACGGCGACGGCCGACATGGTCGGCAGCGCGATGACGCACAGCGGCCCCGGCGGCGAAATGCCGAAGGTCGGCCGCAACGACCCGTGCCCGTGCGGCAGCGGCAAGAAGTACAAGCAATGTCACGGGAAGCTGTCATGATCGGCGGCGGCGCGCGTCACGCGTGCCGCGTCGTTCGCAGCTTCGAGTCAGTGATGTGAGTTGTGGCGGCCCGCGCGTGCGGCCGCCGGTTCTTCCAATCGATGCCGGCACGTGCCGGCATTTTCCATCCGGCAGGTGTGCCCCATGGCTGTCAATTTTCCGTCGATCGATCCCGCCCAACTGCATCCCGTCGCCGGCGTCACGCTCGGCTGGGCGGAAGCGAACATCCGCAAGCCGAATCGCAAGGACGTGCTGGTCATCTCCGTCGACGAAGGCGCGACGGTCGCGGGCGTGTTCACCGAAAACCGTTTCTGCGCGGCGCCGGTCACCGTCTGCCGCGAGCACCTGGCGAAGGTGCGTGCGGGCGGCGCGGGCATCCGTGCGCTGGTCGTGAATACGGGCAATGCGAACGCGGGCACCGGCGAGCCGGGCCTCGTGAACGCCCGTGAAACGTGTACGGAACTCGCGCGTCTCGCGGGCATCGAGCCGGCGCAGGTGCTGCCGTTCTCGACCGGCGTGATCCTCGAGCCGCTGCCGATCGATCGTCTGAAGGCCGGCTTGCCGGCTGCGCTCGCGAACCGCAAGGCCGCGAACTGGTTCGACGCCGCGCAGGCGATCATGACGACCGACACGCTGCCGAAGGCGACGTCGCGCCAGGTGACGATCGACGGCCACACGGTCACGCTGACGGGCATCAGCAAGGGCGCGGGCATGATCAAGCCGAACATGGCGACGATGCTCGGCTTCCTCGCGTTCGATGCGAACGTCGCGCAGCCGGTGCTCGACACGCTCGTCAAGGAAGTCGCCGACCGCTCGTTCAACTGCATCACGATCGACGGCGACACGTCGACGAACGACTCGTTCATCCTGATCGCATCGGGCAAGAGCACGCTGCCGGCGATCACGTCGACCGATTCGCCGGCCTATGCGGCGCTGCGCGACGCGGTGACGGAAGTCGCGCAGGTGCTGTCGCAACTGATCGTGCGCGACGGCGAAGGCGCGACGAAGTTCATGACGGTGCAGGTCGAAGGCGGCAAGAGCGTCGCCGAATGCCGCCAGATCGCGTACGCGATCGGCCACTCGCCGCTCGTGAAGACGGCCTTCTACGCATCCGACCCCAACCTGGGCCGGATTCTCGCGGCGATCGGCTATGCGGGCGTCGCGGATCTCGACGTCGGCAAGATCGACCTCTATCTGGACGACGTGCTCGTCGCGAAGGCGGGCGGCCGCAACCCGGCCTATCAGGAAGAGGACGGCCAGCGCGTGATGAAGCAGAGCGAGATCACGATCCGCGTGCTGCTTGGCCGGGGCGACGCGCAGGCCACCGTCTGGACGTGCGACCTGTCGCACGATTACGTGAGCATCAACGCGGATTACCGCTCCTGATCGGGAGCGCTCGAACGACATGGACAAGCTTGAACAGTTTCTGACGCGCGCGGAAGCGCTGCTCGGCCGTCTCGAAGGGATGCTGCCGCCCGCACCGGCGGCCATCGACTGGAACGCGGCGCACGCGTTCCGCTGGCGCAAGCGCCAGGGGCGCGGTTACCTGCAGCCGGTACCGGCCGTGTCGTCGATCACGCTCGGCGACTTGCACAACATCGATCGCCAGAAAGCACTGATCGACCAGAACACGCGGCAGTTCGTACAGCGCAAGCCGGCCAACAACGTGCTGCTGACGGGCGCGCGCGGTACCGGCAAGTCGTCGCTGATCAAGGCGTGCCTGAATGCGTACGCGAACGACGGACTGCGTCTGATCGAAGTCGACAAGGACGACCTGCACGATCTCGGCGACATCGTCGACCTGATCTCGCAGCGTCCGGAGCGGTTCATCGTGTTTTGCGACGACCTGTCGTTCGAGGACGGCGAATCGGGCTACAAGGCGCTGAAGGTCGCGCTCGACGGGTCGATCGCCGCGCAGTCGGACAACGTGCTGATCTACGCGACGTCGAACCGCCGCCATCTGCTGCCCGAGTACATGAGCGACAACGAGTCGTACAAGCATCTGCCGGACGGCGAGATTCACCCCGGCGAAGTCGTCGAGGAGAAGATCTCGCTGTCGGAGCGCTTCGGGCTGTGGGTCAGCTTCTATCCGTTCAAGCAGGACGACTACCTCGACATCGTCGCGCACTGGCTGCGTCACTTCGGCTGCCCGGAGACGGAGATCGAGACGGCACGCGGCGACGCGCTCGTATGGGCGCTCGAGCGCGGTTCGCGCTCGGGCCGCGTCGCGTGGCAGTTCGCGCGTGATTGGTCGGGTCGCAAGGAGCAGGCATGAGCGCGGATCTGGCACAGGGCGCCGCGCGGGCGCCGGACGGCCGCAAGGTGACGGAAGTCGCGGTCGGCGTGATGGTGCAGCCGGACGGTCGGTATCTGCTCGCGCAACGCCTGCAGGGCAAGCCGTACGAAGGTTACTGGGAGTTTCCGGGCGGCAAGCTGGAGGCCGGCGAAAGCGTCGAAGATGCACTGGCGCGCGAGCTGCACGAGGAACTCGGTATCGAAGTCACGGCCAGTCATCGGTGGCACACGCTCGAACACGATTATCCGCACGCGTACGTGCGGCTCTATTTCTGCAAGGTGACGGGCTGGACGGGCGAGCCGCACAGCAAGGAAGGGCAGGCGTTCGTATGGCAGCAACTGCCGGTCGAGGTCGCGCCGCTGTTGCCGGCGGCGCTGCCGGTGCTCGAACTGCTCGAGAAGGAAGCGGCGTCGCAATGACGCCGTGGCGGCCCGCCTGAAACGCGGGCCATATCAGTGGGCGGCGGCACCGCGCGCCGCTCAGCTGTCGCGGCGGTTGTCCGTGCCGTCCTCTTCCGACGACGGACCCTCGTCGGAGGCGCCGCCGATCCGATACTTTTCCGCGGCCCAGGCGCCAAGGTCGAGCTGCTTGCAGCGGGCCGAACAGAAGGGACGGAACTTGTTTTCAGGCGTCCAGCGCACTTCTGCGCCGCACGACGGACATTTCACAACGGTAGTCATACGAAAGCGTTGAACCGGCACGCGGCCGTTACAGATTACACAGGGTCAGATGGAACGGTACGTCGATGTCCACCGCACGCGGCCGCACGTCGCCGTCCTGCATGGTGAACCGTACCCACAACATGTATTTGTTGGCGCTCGCTTCGGGAATCACGCGCAGCTCCGGCGGCACCCGCACCTGCATCAACTGGTAGCTGCGCCCGGACAGCATCTGCTGGTAGCTGCCCTGCATCGCCATGACCTTCGACGCCTGACCCGATTCGCGCGCGAGCCGCAGTACGATCGCCGCGGCGTCGCGCAACGGCAGCATCGGCAGAATCCACTTCGCGATGTCCTGGCGCCGCTGCTCGGCGGGCCATTGCTGCCACGCGTAGTATGACGGCAGGTCGAACTTGCACGTGCCGCCCGGAATCACCGCGCGGCTGCGGATGCTGGCGAGCCATTCGTTGTCGACGAGGTGCTGGCCGGTCTTGCCCTGCATCTGCGCGAGATTCGCGAGCGTCTGCTCGATTTCACCGAGCACGGCCTCGAGCGCGTTCTGCTCGATGCCCGGATTGCCGCGAAAGGGGGCGAGCGTCTGGCGTTGACGTTCGAGCTCCTTCATCAGATCCGATTTCAGGTCCGCGCGGCCCGTTACCTCGGCGATCTCGAACAGCGTCGTCAGCGCGACGTGGTGCTCACGCGGGTCCTCCTGAGCCAAAAAGAACGCGAAGCGCTCGAACAGATCTTCGAGACGCAACAGCGTGCGAATTCGCTCGTTGAACGGATACTCGTAAAGAATCAAGCGCGCTCGCCTCTTGGGTAGGGATTGAAACAATGAAGGACATTCTAATGCCCCCTCTCTACCCTAGCAACGCGCCAATTTCGTACACCATCACGATTGCGTGCGAGGCTCAGTGCGCGGCGGCCGCGAATCCGACATAGCGTTGGTGCAGTGCATCGACCTGGGCGGCAAGAGCGTCGGGCGTGACCGCGTCGTTGACGATCACATCGTCGGCCGCAGCGAGGCGCGCTTCGCGCGTCGCCTGGCGCGCGATGATCGCTTCGACCTGTTCGCGCGTGAAACCGTTGCGTCGCATCACGCGCGCGATCTGCGTTTCGACCGGGCAGTCGACGACGAGCACACGATTGCTGCGCGCCTTCCACGTGCCTGATTCCACGAGCAACGGCACGACGAACATCACGTACGGGCCCCGTGCTTCGCGCGCCTCGCGATCGGTCTCCGCGCGGATCAGCGGATGCGTGATCGCTTCGAGGCGCCGGCGCGCGTCGTCGTCGCTGAAGATCAGCGTGCGCATCTTCGCGCGATCGAGCGAGCCGTCGGCGGCCACGAAGCCGTGGCCGAAGGCCTGCTCGATCGCCGGCATCGCGAGGCCGCCCGGTGCGGTGATGCGGTGGGCAATCAGGTCGGTATCGACGAGCGATGCGCCACGGGCGCCGAACAGGTCGGCAACGGTCGTCTTGCCGCTGCCGATGCCGCCCGTGAGTCCTACTGAAAACATGTCAGCCTCCGAGCGCCGCATAGAAAGGGGTGCCGAAAAACAGCGTGGCGACGCCGCCGGCCGCGAGGAACGGGCCGAACGGGATCGGCTCCTCGAAGCGCATGCGGCCGCGCCAGGTCGCGACGAGCCCGACGACCGCGCCGGTCACCGCCGCGAACAGCACGACTTGCGGCAGTGCGGCCCAGCCCATCCATGCGCCGAGCGCGGCAAGCAGCTTCAGGTCGCCGAAACCGATGCCCTCGATGCCGCGCAGCCATTTGAACAGCCAGTAGATCGACCACAGGAACAGGTAGCCGGCCATCGCGCCGATCACGGCCGAGCGCAGCGACGTGAAAGTGCCGCCGAGGTTCAGTACGAGCCCGGCCCACAGCAACGGCAGCGTCATCGAGTCGGGCAGGTAGCCGGTCCGGATATCGATCGCACTCATCGCGAGCAGCGCCGCGCACAGCGCGAACGCGGCGAACGCGGCGACGGTCGGGCCGAATGCCGCGAGCGAGCCGGCCGCGAGCAGTGCGCACGCGAGTTCGACGAGCGGATAGCGGATGCCGATTGCATGGCCGCAGCGCCGGCAGCGGCCGCGCAGCATCAGGTAGCTAAGGAGCGGAATGTTTTCCCAGGCGCGCAACACGTGGCCGCAGTGCGGGCAGGCGCTGCGCGGGCGCCACAGATCGTAGCGCGGCGGATAACCGTCGTCGGGCGGGGCGCCCGCGGCGCCGGTCGCTTCGGCGATCTCGGCCTGCCACGCGCGCTGCATCATCACGGGCAACCGGTGCACGACCACGTTCAGGAAACTGCCGATGCAAAGGCCGATGACGACCGCGAACGCATACTGCAGCGCGGGCGGCAGCATCGCCAGCGCGAGCAGCGTGCTCTCGGGCGAATCGGAAACGGTGGACAGGGGCACTGGCGTCATGAGGCTCGAGGTTGGACTAAAAGGCGACAGAATCGGTTGCGATGCTACACCACGTTGCCGAGCTGAAGGATCGGCAGGTACATCGCGATCACGAGGCCGCCGACGAGCGCGCCCAGGACGATCACGATCAACGGTTCGCCCAGCGCCGCGAGCGTATCGAGACGCGAGTCGAGCTGGCGTTCGCACAATGCGGCGATGTCGGCGAGCATCGTGTCGAGCGCACCGGTTTCCTCGGCGACGGCGATCGGTTGCACGACGTCGTCCGGAAAGCAGCCGGCCGAATGCATCGCATCGGCCAGGCGCACGCCGCGCAGCACGCGTGCGGCGATGTGCGCGGTGGCGTGCGCGAACACCGGATGGCCGGCGGTGCGCTCGAGCGTGGCGAACGCATCGGCGAGCGGCACGCCGGCGCCGAGCAGGGTCGCCAGCGACCGGCACCAGCGTGCGGCCGCGAACCGTTCCAGCGCGCTGCCCGCGAGCGGCGCGCGCAGCAGGCGCCGTGCGAGCGCATGGCGTAGCGCGGCCGAGCGCTGAAGCGCGTGCTGCGCGGCGAGCCCCGTGGCGGCCGCACCGGCCAGGAGCACGCCGCCCCATGCCGACAGCGCGGAGGACAGCGCGAGCAGTGCGCGGGTCGGCGCGGGCAGGGCGGCGCCGAAGCCGTCGAAGATCTGCCGGAAGGTCGGCACGACCCACACCATCAATGCCGCCGAGATCGCGAGCGCGAACAGGATGACGGCGGCCGGATACGCGAGTGCGGCACGCAGCTTGCGCCATTGCGCATCGGCGCGCTCGCGGTGTTCCGCGACCCGCGTCAGCACGATGCCGAGCGAACCGGACGCCTCGCCGACCTCGATCAACTGGCGATACAGCGTGCCGAATTGCGATGGATAGCGTGCGAGTGCATCGGCGAAGCGCCGGCCGCCGACGATCTCGCGGGCGAGCCCCGCGGCGATGCGGGGCACGCCGTCGCGCGTGCGGGTGCGCGCGAGCATCTCGAGCGACGGCGCGAGCGGCAGGCCGGCCTGCAGCAGGCTCGCGAGCTGGCGCGTGAAGCGTGTGATGTCACGCGCGGCCGCCGCAGGCGGACGGGCCGGCCCGCAAACGTCGAGCGACAGTACCGCGATGCCGTCGCGCGCGAGCGTGGCGCGCGCGGCCGCGGCGTCGAAGGCGATGACGGTCCCGCGGCGGGGCGAGCCGTCGCGATGGCGGCCGCGCCATGCAAAGCGGGTTTCGCGCGGTGGCGTGCGCATGCTCATGCCGCAGGTGTGGCGGCGACGGCTTCCGCGATGCTCGTCGTGCCGTCCAGGACGCGCGCGAATGCCGCGTCGCGCAGGCTGCGCACGCCCTCGGCCGCCACGCATTGCGCGAGCTCGCCGACGCTCGCCCGCGCGACGATGCGCTCGGCCAGCCCGGGCGATACCGGCATCGTCTGATGCAGGCCGATGCGGCCGCGATAGCCGATGCCGTGACAGGCGGAACAGCCGCGCGCGACGAACGGCCGCCATCCGGCTGCCAGCGCCGCCGGGTCGCAGCCGGCTTCCCGCAGCGCGTGCGCCGATGCGTCCGAATGCACGCGGCACGCGACGCACAGGCGCCGGACGAGACGCTGCGCGGTGACGAGGTGCAGCGCGGCCGCGAGGTTGTATGGCGCGACGCCGATGTCGAGCAGCCGCGCGACGGCGGCCGGCGCGTCGTTCGTGTGCAGGGTCGACAGCACGAGATGACCGGTCTGCGCGGCCTTGATCGCGACATCGGCCGTTTCCGCATCGCGAATCTCGCCGACCATGATGACGTCCGGGTCCTGCCGCAACAGCGCGCGCAGCGCCGTCGCGAACGTGAGCCCCGCCTTGTCGGTGACTCCCACCTGGTTGATCCCGTCGAGCTGGATTTCGGCGGGATCCTCTACCGTGCAGACGTTGTGCGCGTCGCGATCGAGCATCTGCAGCGCGCAGTAGAGCGACAGCGTCTTGCCGCTGCCGGTCGGTCCCGTGACGAGCACGAGGCCATGCGGCGCGCGGATCGCGCCTTCCATCGCGGCGGCCTGCCGCGCGTCGAAGCCGAGGTTGGCAAGCGTGAGATCGGGCGGCAGCGTTTCGAGCCGCCGCAGCACGAGCTTTTCGCCGAACAGCGTGGGCAGCGAACTGACGCGGTAGTCGCCGCGCGTGCCGCCGTCGATCGCGATGCGCAGCCGGCCGTCCTGCGGAAGCCGCCGCTCGGCGATGTCCATGCGCGAGAGCACCTTGATCCGCGTGACGAGCGCATCGCGCAGGTGCAGCGGCGGGCGCGCATGTTCATGCAGCACGCCGTCGATGCGCAGACGGATGCGCCAGCCCGCCTCGAACGGCTCGACGTGGATGTCCGACGCGTCGCGCACACGCGCCGCATGCAGCGTATCCGTCAGCAGGCGTACGGCGGGGGCATCGTCGAGCTGCGCCGCATCGAGGGCATGGGGTGCGGCGGCTGGCGCGTCGGAATGCGCGGGCGGCGACTGCGTGTGCAGTGGCGCCCCGGGGGAAGGGAAATGCATGTGAGCCGGCACGCGGGCCGCCTGTTGACCGTGATGCGCAGATGATCGCGCGTCGCGGCCGGCACCGGCAGTCGGCCGTTCGGTTAGCGCGTGGCGGTGCGTCCGGTACGCGTGCCGCGCGGCTTGAAGAGCTTGACGGTGCGTACTGCCTGATCGTCGCTGCGCATCACTTCGAGCATCACGTCGCCGATTTTCAGGCACACGTCGTCTTCCGGAATTTCCTCGAGGATCTCGAGAACCAGTCCGTTCAGCGTCTTCGGCCCGTCGGTCGGCAGCTTCAGGTGCAGCCAGCGGTTCAGTTCGCGCAGCGGCATGCTGGCCGAGACGATGCATTCGCCGTTCTCGTCCCAGCCGCCCGCGCGTTCGCTGCGCGGCATCGACGTCGTGAATTCGCCGATCAGCTCCTCGATGATGTCCTCGGGCGTGACGAGCCCTTCGAGTTCGCCGTACTCGTTGACGACGAGCGCGGTGCGCTGCCGCGTTTCCTGGAAGAACTGGAGCTGCTGGACCACCGGCGTGCCGGACGGCACGTAATACGGTTCGGCGAGCAGCGCGCGCAGCGTCTCGCGGTCGAAATCCTGGTTGTGCAGCCCGGTGAGCGTCTTGCGCACGTGCAGCACGCCGAGCACCTTGTCGATGTCGCCTTCGTAGACGACCAGGCGGTTGTGGTAGCAGGTTTCGAGCTGATGCAGGATGTCGTCGAGCGGCGCGTAGAAGTTGAGCGACTCGATCTGGCGGCGCGGCACCATCACGTCGTCGACCGTGATGTTCTCGAGGTCGAACAGATTCAGCAGGATGCTGCGGTGCTTGGTCGGCATGAAACTGCTCGATTCGAGCACGATGGCCCGCAGCTCGTCGGCCGACATTCGCTGGTCGCGGCCCTTCTTCGTGTTGATGCGCAGCACCCACAGCACGCCGTTCGCGAGCGCGTTGACGAACCAGACGACCGGCTTGAACACGCGCATCAGCGGGGCGATCACGAGGCTCGCCGGCAGCGCGATGCGTTCGGGGAACGTCGCGCCGACGATCTTCGGCGCGATTTCCGCGAACACGATGATCAGGAACGCGACGACGCCGGTCGCGATCGACAGCGCGAGGTTGTTGCGGCCGAACGTATGGAGCGCGAGCGACGTCGTGAGGACCGGGATGATCGTGTTGAACAGGTTGTTGCCGATCAGGATCACGCTGAGCAGCAAGTCAGTGCGCGTGAGCAGCCCCTGCGTGGTTTTCGCGCCGAGTGCGCCCTGACCGGCGAGATGCTTCAGCCGATGGCGATTGAGCGCCATCATCGCGGTCTCGGAAATGGAAAAGAAGCTGGAACAGAGGAGAAGCAGGAAGACGGCGCCGATTTGCGCCCATAAGGGAATTTGGTCCACGCGTTGGAAAGGGCAGTGAAGGACAGGGATGGGGGAAATATAGCAGAGGCCGGCGACCGCGATGTGTCGCGCGCGATACAAGGGATTCGCGGCGGCCGGACGAAAAAAAACCGTGCACACGGTGCACGGTTTTTTTAAATCTGGTCGGGGTGAGAGGATTCGAACCTCCGGCCTCTACGTCCCGAACGTAGCGCTCTACCAGGCTAAGCTACACCCCGATTTTTGCTTTTCGGACTTCGCCGTCTTCGTGAAGATTTCTGCGTCGTCTCAAGCAAGAACGTAACTATAACGATGTTTTTTCTAAAAGGGAATACTTTGACGAAGAAAATTTTCGAGACAGAGCATTGCTTCCCGTTCGCGGCGTGTTCATGACTGCCGCGACGTCGAGTACGAGCACAACCCGAGCAGGCTTTCCTTGTAGATCGAATCGGGGAACGCGGCAATCGCCGCCGCCGCCGCCTGCGCTTCCTGACGTGCGCATTCGAGCGTGTGATCGAGCGCGCCCGAGCGCGTGATCGCTTCGAAAATCGTGTCGAAGCGATCGGTGCCGCCCTGTTCGATCGCCTCGCGTGCGAGCGCCGACTGTTCGGGCGTGCCGCGTTCGATCAGATAGATGAGCGGTAGCGTCGGCTTGCCTTCGCGCAGGTCGTCGCCGGCATTCTTGCCCATCGCCTCGGCGGTGCCGGCATAGTCGAGCCAGTCGTCCATGATCTGGAATGCGGTGCCGATCCGGCGGCCGTATTCGGCGGCGGCGGCCTCGGTCGGCGCATCGGCGCCCGCGAGCACCGCGCCCAGGCGCGCCGACGCCTCGAACAGCTTCGCCGTCTTGTAGCGGATCACCTGCATGTAGCGCGTTTCGTCGACGTCCGCGTCGTGCATGTTGAGGAGCTGCAGCACCTCGCCTTCGGAAATGATCGTCGTCGCTTCGGACAGGATCTCCATCACGCGCATCTTGCCGACGCCGACCATCATCTCGAACGAGCGCGAGTAGAGGTAATCGCCTACCAGCACGCTCGCCGCGTTGCCGAACAGCGCATTGGCGGTCTGGCGGCCGCGGCGCAGTTCGGATTCGTCGACGACGTCGTCATGCAGCAGCGTGGCCGTGTGGATGAACTCGACGACGGCGGCCAGCACGTGCCGCTGGTGCGACGTTTCGCCGAGCGCGCCGGCGACGAGCAGCAGCAACGCCGGACGCAGCCGCTTGCCGCCCGCGCCGATGATGTACTCGGCGATCTGGTTGATCAGCAGCACGTCGGACGCGAGGCTTTGCCGGATAACGCGATTCACCTGCTCCATGTCGCTGGTGATCGGGGCGAGCAGGTGGGCGGCGCTGAGGGTGGGGGAGGCGGTGGACGACGACATGATGATGGAATTGGGTGATGCGGCGGATTATAAGTCGAATCCGCGATATGCCGGTCTGTCAGCCGTGCCGGCGGCGCGATTTTGGCCGTCCGGCAGAGGCCCGCGCGCGGTAATCGTCGATCGGTTTTGACTTCGGTGCTAACCCCATGTATAATCACGTGTTTTCCGCGCGTGGTGTGCGGAAAAATTGGATCCAGAGTGAGGTTCTCAATGTACGCGGTCATAAAAACCGGCGGCAAGCAGTACAAGGTTGCCGTTGGCGAAAAACTCAAAGTAGAACAGATACCGGCTGACATTGACGCTGAAATCACGCTCGACCAGGTTCTCGCAGTGGGCGAAGGCGAATCGATTAAGTTCGGTACGCCGCTGGTCAGTGGGGCTTCCGTCAAGGCCACCGTTGTGTCGCACGGTCGTCATGCCAAGGTCACCATCTTCAAGATGCGTCGCCGGAAGCACTACCAAAAGCACGGCGGCCACCGCCAGAACTACACTGAGCTGCGCATCGACGCGATCAACGCGTAAGCGCCTCGGTAAAGGAGCAATCAGATGGCACACAAAAAGGCAGGCGGCTCTTCCCGGAACGGCCGCGACTCCGAGTCGAAACGTCTCGGCGTGAAAGTGTACGGCGGCCAGGCAATCAATGCCGGCGGCATCATCGTGCGTCAGCGCGGTACGCGCATGCACGCAGGCGAGAACGTCGGCATGGGCAAGGATCACACCCTGTTCGCGCTGGTCGACGGTCACGTCAAGTTCGCGACGAAGGGCGCGGACAAGAAGCATCTGGTCATCGTCGTCCCGGCGGCTGCCTAAGTCAGGCACCCACGGGCTTCGTAGCCGAAAGGCCCCGCAGTCTTCGCGGGGCCTTTTTTTATTGGGTCGCCGCCCGCAAGTGCGGGCCGGCGACCCTCGCGCAACCGGCGTACGATCTGCCGAACGGCAGATTGTTCAAGCGTGCCGGCGCGCGGCACAATAGCGGAAATACTGGGCGGAGTGACGAATGAAGTTCATTGACGAAGCACGAATCGAAGTCATCGCCGGCGACGGAGGCGATGGCAGCGCGTCGATGCGCCGCGAGAAATTCGTCCCGTTCGGCGGGCCGGACGGTGGCGACGGCGGCCGGGGCGGTAGCGTTTACGCGATCGCCGACCGCAACATCAACACGCTGATCGACTACCGTTACGCGAAGAAGCACCTCGCGCGCAATGGCGAAAACGGCCGCGGCTCGGATTGCTACGGCAAGGGCGGCGACGATGTCACGCTGCGCATGCCGGTCGGCACGATCATCAGCGACATGGATACGGGCGAACTGATCGCCGACCTGACCGAGCACGACCAGCAGGTAATGCTTGCGCAGGGCGGCGCCGGCGGTCTCGGCAACCTGCATTTCAAGTCGAGCACGAACCGCGCGCCGCGCCAGAAGACGGACGGCAAGCCGGGCGAGCGGCGCATGCTGAAACTCGAGCTGAAGGTGCTCGCCGACGTCGGTCTGCTTGGCATGCCGAACGCGGGCAAGTCGACCTTCATCTCGTCGGTGTCAAACGCGAAGCCGAAGATCGCCGACTACCCGTTCACGACGCTCGCGCCGAATCTCGGCGTGGTGCGTGTCGGCCCGAGCAAGAGCTTCGTGATCGCCGATATCCCGGGGCTGATCGAAGGGGCGGCCGAAGGCGCGGGCCTCGGGCATCAATTCCTGCGTCACCTGCAGCGCACCGGCGTGCTGCTGCATCTGGTCGATCTCGCGCCGTTCGACGAAAGCGTCGATCCGGTCGCGGAAGCGACGGCGATCGTCGGCGAACTGCGCAAGTACGACGAGGCGCTCTACGAGAAGCCGCGCTGGCTCGTGCTCAACAAGCTGGACATGGTGCCGGAAGACGAGCGCGAGGCGCGCGTCGCGGATTTCCTTGACCGCTTCGGCTGGGACGGCCCCGTGTTCGAGATCTCGGCACTGACGGGCCAGGGCTGCGAAGCGCTGTGCTACGCGATCTACGACTACCTCTCCGAACATTCGGACGCGCATCGCGCGGCGGAGGCGGAGGATCTCGCAGCCGACGTGCGTTTCCGCGATGCGCCGCCGGCGAAGGGCGGTGCGACGCCGGGCGACGACGCCTGAACGTTCGCTAACGCGCCGGGCGTGCCGCCCGGCGTTGGCGTTCAATCGCGCCCGGCCGGGCAGGCATCAGATACAGGAGACAGTGCAGGATGCGTTCGATCATCGCGGATTCGAAGCGATTGGTGGTGAAAGTGGGCTCGAGCCTCGTGACCAACGACGGCAAGGGGCTCGATCATGCTGCAATCGGCCGCTGGGCAGCCCAGATCGCGGCACTGCGTGCGCAGGGCAAGGAAGTCGTGCTCGTCAGTTCGGGCGCGATTGCCGAAGGCATGCAGCGGCTCGGCTGGAGCAAGCGGCCGCGGGAAATCGACGAACTGCAAGCCGCCGCCGCGGTCGGGCAGATGGGGCTCGCGCAAGTCTACGAGAGCCGCTTCACCGAGCACGGCATCCGCACCGCGCAGATCCTGCTCACGCACGCCGATCTGGCGGATCGTGAGCGCTACCTGAACGCGCGTTCGACGCTGCTCACGCTGCTGCGGCTCGGCGTCGTGCCGATCATCAACGAGAACGACACGGTCGTCACCGACGAAATCAAGTTCGGCGACAACGACACGCTCGGCGCGCTCGTCGCGAACCTGATCGAAGGCGATGCGCTGATCATCCTCACCGACCAGTCGGGGCTGTTCACGGCCGATCCGCGCAAGGACCCGAACGCGACGCTCGTCGGCGAGGCCAATGCGGGCGCACCGGAGCTCGAGGCGATGGCGGGCGGGGCCGGTTCGAGTCTCGGCCGCGGCGGGATGCTGACGAAGATCCTCGCGGCGAAGCGCGCGGCCCACAGCGGCGCGAATACCGTGATCGCGAGTGGCCGCGAGGCCGACGTGCTCGTCCGTCTGGCGGCCGGCGAGGCGATCGGCACGCAACTGATCGCACGTACCGCGCGGATGGCGGCACGCAAGCAATGGATGGCCGACCATCTGCAGGTGCGCGGCCACGTCGTGATCGATGCGGGCGCGGTCGAGAAGCTCACGGCCGGCGGCAAGAGCCTGCTGCCGATCGGCGTGATCGACGTGCAGGGCGCGTTCGCGCGCGGCGAAGTGATCGCGTGTGTCGGCCCGGACGGGCGCGAGGTGGCGCGCGGGCTCACGAACTACAGCAGCGCGGAAACGAAGCTGATTCACCGCAAGCCGAGCGGCGAGATCGAGATCGTGCTCGGCTACATGCTGGAGCCCGAACTGATTCATCGCGACAACCTCGTGCTGGTGTAATCGCCGGCCGGGTTTCGTCGTTCAAATGAAAAAGCCCGCGTGATGCGGGCTTTTTTGTGCGGCGGGACGATGCGGGCGGCCCGCATCGCGTGCCGTCAGCGCAACTGGGTCATCGCGGTGCGGTGGAACCGGATGTTTTCGAGGATCTGCCGGGTCGAGCCCTGCGGCATCTTGTTCGAGCAGAAGTAGTCCTGGTAGAGCGCGGAGTGGTAGGCGTTGAGCTCGCCGTTCTCGATGCGCCGCCAGTCGTTTTCCACCGTGCGATCCCAGCCGTTGTGGTCGGAGTTCAGGCCGGCGTACTGGCGCCATTCGTAGGTGTCGCAGCGGATGCCTTCGTAGTTCACGTTGCGTGCACCGGCCGGGCTCGTGATGACGACTGCGTAGCGCACGACGCCGTCGGTGCCGACCTCGAGCGACTTCGCATCGACGAAGAACTTGAGCGGTGTGTTCTGCGACACGTTGAACGGCAGCAGATCGCCCGTTTGCGGCAGCGGCGGCAGCGTGTCGACGGCGTTTTCCTTCCAGGTTCCCTGACGATCGAGCAGGTACACGAACTCGCTGTCGTCCTTGTTGGACGGCGCTTTCGAGTTCGCGCAGCCGGCCAGGGCGGCCATCGCGGCGATCGATGCGAGCGCGAGAGCAATCGCTTTCAATATGCATTCCTCGTAAAAAAAGGGCGCGACACCAAGGTCGCGCCCGGTCATGCAGTCCGACTCGTCATTTGCCGACGATCACGTGGGGCGGCATCTCGTCGAGCGTGCTCGCTTCCACTTCGATCTCCGAACAGACTACCGATGTGTCGACAATCGTCAGCGTCTGGGCCTGTGCGCCAATGACGCGCGGATAGCGCGACACACGCGGCCCGCGCGGCTTCTCGGCTCGCTGCGCCGGGCGGCGCAGGAAGCGCGACAGTTCCGTCAGCGCCAACTGATAGACATCCCGCTTGAACTCGATCACCGCATCGAGCGGCACCCAGTACTCGTTCCAGCGCCACGCATCGAACTCCGGGTGGTCGGTCGCGCGCAAGCAAATGTCGCAATCGCGTCCGACCATCCGCAGCAGGAACCAGATCTGCTTCTGGCCGCGGTAATGACCGCGTACTTCGCGTTTGATGAACTTGTCAGGCACCTCGTAACGCAACCAGTCGCGAGTGCGGCCGATTATCTTGACGTGTTCCGGATGCAGGCCCGTTTCCTCGTGCAGTTCCCGGTACATCGCCTGCATGGGGGTCTCGCCGTACTTGATCCCACCTTGAGGAAACTGCCAGGAATGCTCGCGGAGCCGCTTGCCCCAAAACACCTCGTTGCGCGCGTTCAAGAGGATGATGCCGACGTTCGGGCGAAAGCCTTCACGATCCAGCATACAACCACCTTCGAATCCTTTAAAATTGCTTTGATTATAAACAGATAACGGGCGCTGCGCACCGTGACGGAGCGAATCCGCGCGGGGTACACCGGCTGAATTGTCCCTGATTAGTCTGCTACGTCGTCTGCGCCATCGTCGTCCCTCGTTGTTCGCCGCGCGCAGCTTTTTCACCTTGAAACTTTTTCGGGCGCCCCGCCTGGGGGCGCCGTTTTTGGAACCGTCCGCATGAAAGCTTCCCGTTTCTTTATCGGCACCCTGAAAGAGGCACCCGCCGACGCAGAGATCGTCAGCCACAAGCTGATGGTCCGCGCCGGCATGATCCGTCGCGTCGCCGGCGGCATCTACAACTACCTGCCGGTCGGCCTGCGTTCGATTCGCAAGGTCGAGGCGATCGTGCGCGAGGAAATGAACCGGGCGGGCGCCATCGAGCTGCTGATGCCGGCCGTGCAGCCGGCCGAGCTGTGGCAGGAGTCGGGCCGCTGGGAGCAGTACGGCCCCGAGCTGCTGCGCTTCAAGGACCGCAAGGACAACGATTTCGTGATCGGGCCGACGCACGAGGAAGTCGTCACCGACATCGCGCGCAACCAGATCAAGAGCTACCGGCAGATGCCGGTGAATTTCTACCAGATCCAGACGAAGTTCCGCGACGAGATCCGTCCGCGCTTCGGCGTGATGCGCGGCCGCGAATTCATCATGAAGGACGCGTATTCGTTCGACAAGGATGCGGCCGGCCTGAACGAGTCGTATCGCAAGATGTACGACGCGTACGTGCGCATCTTCACGCGCCTCGGCCTCGAGTTTCGCGCGGTGGCGGCCGACAGCGGCTCGATCGGCGGCAACTTCTCGCACGAGTTCCACGTGATCGCCGACACCGGTGAGGACGCGATCGCCTACTGCCCGACGTCCGAATTCGCGGCGAACGTCGAGGCGGCCGAAGCGCTGCCGCTGATTGCCGAGCGCGCGGCGCCCGCCGAAGCGATGGAAAAGGTCGCGACGCCCGGCAAGGCGAAGTGCGAGGCCGTGGCCGAACTGCTGTCGATCCCGCTCGAGCGCACGATCAAGTCGATCGTGCTCGCGACCGACAACGAAGGCGCCGAGCCGACCATCTGGCTCGTGATGCTGCGCGGCGATCACGACCTGAACGAGATCAAGGTGTCGAAGCTGCCGGGCCTGAAGAACCACCGCTTCGCGACCGAGCAGGAAATCGTCGAGTGGTTCGGCACGCCGCCGGGCTATCTCGGCCCGGTCGGCACGAAGAAGCCCGTGAAGGTGATCGCGGACCGCACGGTCGCGAACATGAGCGACTTCGTCGTCGGCGCGAACGAGGTCGACTATCACATCGCCGGCGTGAACTGGGGCCGCGACCTGCCGGAGCCGGAAGTCGCCGACGTGCGCAACGTGAAGAAGGGCGACCCGTCGCCGGACGGCAAGGGCGCGATCGACATCTGCCGCGGCATCGAAGTCGGCCACGTGTTCCAGCTCGGCACCAAGTACTCGGAAGCGATGGGCGCGACCTTCCTCGACGAGTCGGGCAAGCCGCAGCCGATGCTGATGGGCTGCTACGGCGTCGGCATCACGCGCATTCTCGGCGCGGCGATCGAACAGAACTTCGACGACAAGGGGATCATCTGGCCCGAGTCGATCGCACCGTTCGAGGTCGTGCTGTGCCCGATGGGCTATGACCGCAGCGACATGGTGCGCGAGACGGCCGACAAGCTGTACGCGGAACTCGTCGCGGCCGGTATCGACGTGATCCTCGACGATCGCGGCGAGCGCCCGGGCGTGATGTTCGCCGACTGGGAACTGATCGGCGTGCCGCATCGTCTAGTGATCGGCGAGCGCGGCCTGAAGGAAGGCAAGATCGAGTACCAGGGCCGCCGCGATGCCGAAGCGACGCTGCTGCCGGCCGACACGGCCGCGGCGGCGGTCGCGGAGAAGATCCGCGCCGCGCTCGCGCACTAAGCGCGGCGACCGGGCGACACGATGGAATACACGTTCCTGTCGGCCACCGTGCTCCTCGTGCTGATCACGGATCCGCTCGGCAACATCCCGCTGTTCATTTCGGCGATGCGGGATGTGCCGCGCGAGCGGCGCGTGAAGCTGATCCTGCGCGAAGTGGGGATCGCGTTCGTGATCCTGCTGTTCTTCATGCTGGTCGGCGACCGCTTCCTGCGGATGATGAGCCTCACCGACCTGTCGCTGCGGCTCGGCGGCGGGATCGTGCTGTTCCTGATCGCGCTGCGGATGATCTTCCCGCATCCGGACGGCGCGCTCGGCAGCGATCCGCGCGCGGGCGGCGAGCCGTTCATCGTGCCGCTCGCGATTCCGGCGCTGGCCGGGCCGTCCGCGCTCGCGACGGTGATGCTGATGACGTCGCAGGCGCCCGGCAAGATGCTCGAGTGGGTCGGCGCGCTGACGGTCACGATGATCGTCTGCGCGATCACGCTGGTGCTGGCCGAGCGGATTCAGCAGTGGCTCGGCGAGCGGACGGTCGCCGCGTTCGAGCGGCTGATGGGTCTCGTGCTGGTCGCGATCTCGGTCGAGATGCTGCTGGCCGGCATCCGCGCGTTCGTGCACCAGTTATAACGCAGGCGGCACGCGCACGAAAAAAAGCGGCGCTCCGGGCAACCGGAGCGCCGCTTTCCATTTATATAGCAGGCCGGGCGGCGATCAGACGTTCGCGGTCAGCGCGCGGATCGTCGGCAGGTTGCGCCAGTAGCCCTTCGCGTCCATCCCGCAGCCGAACACGTAGCGGTCCGGCACCGAGAAGCCGCAGAAGTCCGGGTGCAGCGGTTTCGCCTTCGCGAGCGTCTTCTCGCACAGCACGGCCGACATGAAGCGCTGCGCGCCCATGTCGAGGATGCGGTCGCGGATCGCGGCCATCGTCTCGCCTTCGTCGAGGATGTCGTCGAGTACGAGCACGATGCGGTCCTTCACCGATTCGCGCGGCGCGACGCGCCAGTGCATCTCCGGGCTGCCCTGCGTCGTGTTGCGGTAGCGGGTCAGGTGGATGTAGTCGAATTCGAGCGGGAAATCGAGATGCGGCAGCAGCATCCCGGTAAACACCGCGGCGCCGCCCATCACCGAGAGAACGAGCGGGAACGCGTCGCCGATTTCGGCGCGGATCGCGTCGGCCATCTTCGAGATCGACGCGTTGACGGCGTCGGCCGAGACGATCTCTTCGGAATGGTCGAAAATGTGGAGGGCTTCTTCGCGGTTCATGTGTTCTGGCGGGCAGTCGGTATACAAATAAGGATGAAGCAGAACGGCAGGCGCGCGCTACGGCAAAAACCCGCGCGCCGGCCGACGGACGAAATCAGCGCATGCCGGGCATCATGCCCTTCAGGCCGCGCATCATCTTCTGCATGTTGCCGCCCTTCAGCTTCTTCATCATCGTACGCATCTGGTCGTACTGGTTCAGCATCCGGTTGACTTCCTGCACCGGCACGCCCGCGCCGGCTGCGATGCGGCGCTTGCGCGTCGCCTTGATGATTTCGGGTTTCGCGCGCTCGGCGGGCGTCATCGAGCTGATGATGCCTTCCATCCGGCGGATCGACTTTTCGGCCTGGCCCATGTCGGCGCCGGCCGCCGCCTGCTGGAATTGCGCGGGGAGCTTGTCCATCAGCGACGACAGGCCGCCCATGTTCTTCATCTGCGAGATCTGCGCGCGGAAATCGTTCAGGTCGAAGTCGCCGCCTTTCTTGACCTTGTCGGCGAGCTTCTGCGCGGCCTGCACATCGACGCCGCGCTGCGCTTCCTCGACGAGCGCGAGGATGTCGCCCATGCCGAGGATCCGGTTTGCCATCCGGTCGGGGTGGAACACCTCGAGGCCGTCGAGCTTCTCGGCGACGCCGACGAACTTGATCGGCTTGCCCGTGACGTGGCGCACCGACAGCGCGGCGCCGCCGCGCGAATCGCCGTCGAGCTTGGTCAGCACGACGCCGGTGAGCGGCAGCGTGTCGTTGAACGCCTTCGCGGTGTTGACCGCGTCCTGGCCGAGCATCGCGTCGACGACGAACAGCGTTTCGGCCGGCTTCAGCGTGCCGTGCAGCGCGGCGATTTCCTGCATCATCGCCTCGTCGATGCCGAGGCGGCCGGCCGTGTCGACGAGCAGCACGTCATGGTAGTGGCGCTTCGCCCAGTCGACGGCGGCGAGCGCGATGTCGACGGGCTTCTGGTCCGGCGTGGACGGGAAGAAGTCGGCGCCGACCTGCTCGGTCACCGTTTTCAGCTGCATGATCGCGGCCGGGCGATACACGTCGCACGACACGGTCAGCACCTTCTTCTTGTACTTCTCGCGCAGCAGCTTCGCGAGCTTGCCGACGGTCGTGGTCTTGCCGGCGCCCTGCAGGCCGGCCATCAGGATCACGGCGGGCGGCGTGACCGCGAGGTTCAGCTCGGCGGCCTTGCCTTCGTAGTCGCCGCCGATCACGGCGGTCAGTTCCTTCTGGACCACGCCGACGAGCGCCTGGCCCGGCGACAGGCTGCTGATCACTTCTTCGCCGAGCGCCTTTTCCTTGACCTTGGCGATGAATTCGCGGACGACCGGCAGCGACACGTCGGCTTCCAGCAGCGCGAGACGCACCTCGCGGAGCATCTCCTGCGTGTTCGCCTCGGTGAGCCGGGCTTCGCCGCGCAGCGTCTTGACGACGCGCGCCATCCGTTGAGTGAGATTGTCGAGCATGGGGAGCGTTGGACAGTGGGGCCCGAAGGCGCGGCGGAACCGAACAAAAGGGAGCCGTCGCGGGAAGGGGGCCTAGTGTAAACTTCGAACATGGATATTGTACTGTATGCCCTCACCGCATTCCTGTACGGCGGCCTCGCCGTCGCAGGCTGGCGTACGCACCGTCAGGGCGCGACGCCGCTCGTCGCGAGCGTGCCGGCCGTGCCGGTTCCCGCGTCCGCCGCGTCCGGGATGAGCGGGGCCGGCCGCGCGCTGCTGTTCGCCGCACTGCTCGCGCACGGCGTGCTGCTGCACATGACCATCTTTCCAAACGACGCGATGGTGTTCGGCTTCGCGTTCGCGCTGTCCGCGATGTTCTGGCTCGGCGCCGGCATCTACTGGATCGAGAGCTTTTTCTTCCCGCTCGACAGCCTGCGCCTGCTGGTGCTGCCGCTCGCGTGCGGCGCGTCGCTGCTGCCGCTCGTGTTCGGCGGCGTGCGGGTGCTGCCTTATGCCGCGGCACCGCTGTTCAAGCTGCACTTCCTGATCGCGAACATCGCGTACGGCCTCTTCGCGATCGCCGCGCTGCACGCGGTCCTGATGCTGATGGTCGAGCGGCGCCTGCAGTCGCTGCGTAGCGGCGGGCGCGACGGCTCGACCGGCTGGATCGCGAGCTGGCTCGAAACGCTGCCGCCGCTGCTCACGCTCGAGAAGCTGCTGTTCCGCCTGATCGGCGCCGGCTTCGTGCTGCTGACGCTGACGCTCGCGTCGGGCATCCTGTTCAGCGAGCAGGTCGATGCGCGCGCGCTGCGGCTCGACCACAAGACGGTGTTCGCGATCCTGTCGTGGCTGATGTTCGGCGGCCTGCTGGTGGCCCGCAAGACGTCGGGCTGGCGCGGGCGCGGCGCCGCGCGCTGGGTGCTCGTGTCGTTCGCCGCGCTGTTGCTCGCGTACGTCGGCAGCCGGTTTGTTTTCGAGGTGCTGCTGCACCGCTCCGTGGTTTGACCGCAGGTTTCCGATGCGACAGATTCTTCTCCTGATTCTTCTCTTCTTCGCGGGTTCGTGGCTCGCGCGCAAGCTGCGTCACGCGCAGGAACAGGCGCAGGCGCGCGCCGGCCGCGGCGCCGGTTACGACGGGGCGCCCGGCGCTGGCGCCAGTGCGGGTGCCGCGCGCCCGAACGGCGACGCGCGGTCGCTGCCCGAGCCGATGGTGCGCTGCGCCGAATGCGGCGTGCATGCGCCGAAGGGCGACGCGATTGCCGCGAGCGGCGAATACTTCTGCAGCGCCGAGCATGCGCAGCGCCACGCCGCGCGCGTGAACGGTCGCGACGCACGATGAGCGACGCGGCGGTGTTGTCGGTCGACGCGAACGGCTGGGTGCGCGAAGCGCGTCATGCGCCGTCGCCGAACTTCGAGGCGCGGCCCGCGGGAGCGGTGCCGACGCTCGTGATCGTTCACAACATCAGCCTGCCGCCCGGCGAATTCGGTGGCGACGCGATCGAGGCGCTGTTCCTGAATCGCCTCGACTGCGATGCGCACCCCTATTACGAGAGCCACCTGCGCGGCGTGCGCGTGTCCGCCCATTTCCTGATCCGCCGCGGCGGCGAGCTCGTGCAGTTCGTGTCGTGCGACGAGCGCGCGTGGCATGCGGGCTCGTCCGAGTTCTTCGGCCGCACGCGCTGCAACGACTTCTCGATCGGTATCGAGCTCGAGGGCGCGGACGACGTGCCGTTCGACGATGCCCAATACGCGGTGCTCGCCGCACTCTCCCGCGCGCTCGCCGCGCGCTACCCGGTCGACGCGTTCGCGGGGCACTCGGACGTCGCGCCGGGCCGCAAGACCGACCCGGGCCCGCATTTCGATTGGCAACGCTTCGCGAGCGATGCCGGTTTTTCCGCCGAATACTTTCCTTTCCGTCAGCACTGATCGCGGGGTTTTTTGATCGGAGAAAGTTTTTTCTCCGATCAATGCCTTGCCGTGTCTGCGCGTGAGCGATGTCAAGACCTCTATCGCAAATTATCCGTTTGGACGTCCTCCGAATGTCCACTATACTTGGTGCCAGTTGAGTAGTTCTGTACTAGATATAGTGTGTGTCGCAGGGGAAAACCCGAGCGGCACCGGCCGGCGGGCAACGCCGGCGGACAGGGTTCTCAGGGCGGCGCGTCAGGCCGGGCGGTCCGGGCGTCGCGATCAGCGCAGCGAACATCGACGGGGCAGGGTATACATGACGAAGCACACGACCGGCTGGGTTGTCGCGCATCGACCGAACCGGCTTCCCCGGCGCATCGCTCGCCTCTTACCGCTCGCGCACCGCATTGCGCAGCGTTCGTTTTAATCCGCGGTTCTCTCCGCACCATCCAACACCAGGAGCTTTGCACATGCAAACCACCGACAACGCGACGTCCCAGTACGAGAGCGCCTCGAGCCGTCCGCTCGGCGGGACCGAACAGGGCGCGAAGGCGCTCGCGCCGCAGGCCACGTTCGCCGACTACAAGGTGATCCGCCGCAACGGCAGCGTGGTGTCGTTCGAACCCTCGAAGATCGCGATCGCGGTGACCAAGGCTTTCCTGGCCGTCAATGGCGGGCAGGGCGCGGCATCGGCGCGCGTACGCGAGCAGGTCGAGCAACTGACGCACAACGTCGTTCGCGCGCTCGTGCGCAGCCGCCCGAACGGCGGTACGTTCCATATCGAAGACATCCAGGACCAGGTCGAACTCGCGCTGATGCGCGGCGGCGAGCACAACGTCGCGCGTGCGTACGTGCTGTATCGCGAGAAGCGTCACCTCGAGCGCCAGCATGCGGGCGAGGAAGCGGCGGCAGCGGGCGGCGAGTCGGCCACCGGCATCAACGTGGTCGACAACGGCGTCACGCGCCCGCTCGACCAGAACGCGCTGCGCGCGCTGATCGTGTCGGCATGCGACGGCCTGGGCGCTGCGGTTAACCCTGACCCGATCGTCGCGGAGACGGTGAAGAACCTGTACGACGGCGTGCCGATGAGCCAGGTCTACGACTCGGCGATCCTCGCTGCGCGCACGATGATCGAAAAGGACCCGGCGTACAGCCAGGTCACGGCCCGCATCCTGCTGCACACGATCCGTCGCGAGATCCTCGGCGAGGAAGTCGTGCAAGCCGAGATGTCGACCCGCTATGCCGAATACTTCCCGCAGTTCCTGAAGCGCGGCGTCGACGCCGGCCTGCTCGACGACAAGCTGCTGCAGTTCGACCTGAAGCGCCTCGGCGAAGCGCTCGACGCGAACCGCGACCTGCAGTTCGGCTACCTCGGCCTGCAGACGCTGTACGACCGCTACTTCCTGCACGTCGAAGGCACCCGCATCGAAATGCCGCAGGCATTCTTCATGCGCGTCGCGATGGGCCTGTCGCTGAACGAGATCGACCGCGAAACGCGCGCGATCGAGTTCTACAACGTGCTGTCGAGCTTCGACTTCATGAGCTCGACGCCGACGCTGTTCAACTCGGGCACGCACCGCTCGCAGCTGTCGTCGTGCTACCTGACGACGGTCGCGGACGATCTCGACGGCATCTATGAAGCGCTGAAGGAAAACGCGCTGCTGTCGAAGTTCGCCGGCGGCCTCGGCAACGACTGGACGCGCGTGCGCGCCCTCGGCTCGCATATCAAGGGCACGAACGGCAAGTCGCAAGGCGTGGTCCCGTTCCTGAAGGTCGTGAACGACACGGCCGTCGCGGTGAACCAGGGCGGCAAGCGCAAGGGCGCGGTCTGCGCGTACCTCGAATCGTGGCACCTCGACATCGAGGAGTTCCTGGAACTGCGCAAGAACACCGGTGACGACCGTCGCCGTACGCACGACATGAACACGGCGAACTGGATTCCCGACCTGTTCATGAAGCGCGTGATGGAAGGCGGCGACTGGACGCTGTTCTCGCCGTCGACCTGCCCGGACCTGCACGACAAGTTCGGCGCCGATTTCGAGAAGGCTTACACGGCTTACGAAGACAAGGTCGCGCGCGGCGAGATCAAGCTGTTCAAGAAGATCCCGGCGGCGCAACTGTGGCGCAAGATGCTCGGCATGCTGTTCGAGACGGGCCACCCGTGGATCACGTTCAAGGATCCGTGCAACGTGCGCTCGCCGCAGCAGCACGTCGGCGTCGTCCACTCGTCGAACCTGTGCACGGAAATCACGCTGAACACGAGCGACACCGAAATCGCGGTGTGCAACCTCGGCTCGGTGAACCTCGTCGCCCACCTGGTGAAGCAGGCCGACGGCAGCTACGCGCTCGACCACGACAAGCTGAAGCGCACGATCAGCGTCGCGATGCGCATGCTCGACAACGTGATCGACATCAACTACTACGCGGTGCCGAAGGCGCGTAACTCGAACCTGAAGCACCGCCCGGTCGGGATGGGCATCATGGGCTTCCAGGACTGCCTGCACCTGCTGCGTACGCCGTACGCGTCGCAAGAGGCAGTCGAGTTCGCCGATCGTTCGATGGAAGCCGTCTGCTATTACGCGTACCACGCGTCGACCGAACTGGCCGAAGAACGCGGCCGCTACTCGAGCTACCGCGGCTCGCTGTGGGATCGCGGCATCCTCCCGCAGGACACGCTGAAGCTGCTGGCCGAAGCGCGCGGCGGCTACGTCGAGGTCGACACGTCGGAATCGCTCGACTGGACGGCGCTGCGTGCGCGGATCGCCACGCACGGCATGCGCAACTCGAACTGCGTCGCGATCGCGCCGACGGCGACGATCTCGAACATCATCGGCGTGTCGGCCTGTATCGAGCCGACCTTCCAGAACCTGTACGTGAAGTCGAACCTGTCGGGCGAATTCACGGTGGTGAACGAGTATCTCGTCCGCGACCTGAAGGAACGCGGCCTGTGGGACGAAGTGATGGTCGCCGACCTGAAGTACTTCGACGGCATGCTGTCGCGCATCGACCGCATCCCGGCCGACCTGCGCGCGATCTACGCGACCGCGTTCGAGGTCGACCCGACGTGGCTGGTCGAAGCGGCATCGCGTCGCCAGAAGTGGATCGACCAGGCGCAGTCGCTGAACATCTACATGGGCGGCGCATCGGGCAAGAAGCTCGACGAGGTCTACAAGCTCGCATGGCTGCGCGGCCTGAAGACGACCTACTACCTCCGCACGATGGCGGCGACGCACGTCGAGAAGTCGACGGTCGCACACGGCGCGCTGAACGCAGTGCCGACGGGCGGTGCAGGCAGCGGCGGCTCGAGCAGCGGCGGCGCGCAAGGCGCGGCGGGCGGCTTCGGTGCGGCAGGCGGCGCTGCGTCGTCGGGCGCGGTCAACGCTGCAGCGGCGCTCGCGCCGGTCGAAGCAGACGGCCCGGTGTGCACGATGCGTCCGGGCGACCCCGGCTTCGACGAGTGCGAAGCGTGCCAGTAACGCAGTGCGCCTGACCTGAGAAGCAGGCCTGGGCGGCGCACACGACGACCGATCGAGGTTGAAGTGTGCGCCGCTCTCAACTAAAAAAATGATAAGGAATCTGTAACGCGACACCTGCGTTGCAGGCAATGACAAGTGATCGAAACATCCCCGACGACGTCGCGTTTCGATCAGCGTTCGATGCGTCGAGCGCACCTCGCGATACAAGCGCGACTCACATCGCGCGCTGCATGAACGACGATGCGTTGCTCAAAGTGTTGTATCGAGGTCGCAACGCGAATCGAAAAAAGGATTTTTCGTGAGCGAACCCTTTTATCGCTCAGGAAAAGATGGTACAAACCGTTCTAAATTGATGGTGAGAATTTATGCTCAACTGGGATGACGAGAAGACTGCCGTAACCCCCGCGAGCGGAGCGCAGCAAAACGCGATGCGCACCTCCGCCGGGATGGCTGTCGGAATGCAGGCTGCAACGCCTGCCGCCCATCAGGTCCGTGACATTTTCGAAGGCGATCTCGCGGTGCCGCCGCAAGCATCGGCTGTTCCCGCCGGCGGTACGGAAGCGCGGGTCAATGTCGCCGACAAGCGCATCATCAACGGCCAGACTGACGTCAATCAGCTGGTGCCGTTCAAGTACAAGTGGGCGTGGGAAAAGTATCTGGCCGGTTGCGCGAACCACTGGATGCCGCAGGAAATCAACATGTCCCGCGACATCGCACTGTGGAAGGACCCGAACGGTCTGACCGAGGACGAGCGCCGCATCGTGAAGCGCAACCTCGGCTTCTTCGTGACGGCCGATTCGCTCGCGGCGAACAACATCGTGCTCGGCACGTACCGCCACATCACGGCGCCCGAGTGCCGGCAGTTCCTGCTGCGCCAGGCGTTCGAGGAAGCGATCCACACGCACGCGTACCAATACATCGTCGAATCGCTCGGTCTCGACGAAGGCGAGATCTTCAACGCGTACCACGAGGTCACGTCGATCCGCGCGAAGGACGAATTCCTGATCCCGTTCATTCATACGCTGACGGACCCGGCCTTCAAGACCGGCACGCTCGAAGCGGATCAGAAGCTGCTGAAGTCGCTGATCGTGTTCGCCTGCATCATGGAAGGCCTGTTCTTCTATGTCGGGTTTACGCAGATCCTCGCACTCGGCCGCCAGAACAAGATGACGGGTGCTGCAGAGCAATATCAGTACATCCTGCGCGACGAGTCGATGCACTGCAACTTCGGCATCGACCTGATCAACCAGATCAAGCTCGAGAACCCGCATCTCTGGACCGCCGAATTCCGCGCCGAGATCCGCGAGCTGTTCAAGCAGGCTGTCGAACTCGAATACCGCTACGCCGAGGACACGATGCCGCGCGGCGTGCTGGGTTTGAACGCGTCGATGTTCAAGAGCTATCTGCGCTTCATCAGCAACCGCCGTTGCCAGCAGATCGGCCTCGACCCGCTGTATCCGAACGAGGAAAACCCGTTCCCGTGGATGAGCGAGATGATCGACCTGAAGAAGGAGCGCAACTTCTTCGAGACGCGTGTGATCGAGTATCAGACGGGGGGCGCGCTGTCCTGGGAATAACCCGCAGCAGCGAACCCGTTACATGATGGAGCAGCCGGTGGCCTCTCGGCCCCGGCCCAAGGTTTAGGAGCAAGAACGCCTGATGCAAAGCATGCCCGGTGCCTTAACGGCCCAACGATACGACAGGCACTTTGCGAACCCTTCAGTGGGATGGGCAAACTTCCCTCCGGAAAAAGCGGACGGCCGTGTGGCGGTCCGCTTGATCAAGCGATTAGGGGTAGCGGCGCGAGGTGCGCCGGCTACCGACTTGATTTGGCGCGCGAGGCCGAGTGGTCACGCGCGCCATACCGTATTCATTAGCGTAAGCGCGCGGTATCTGCGTACGCCGATGAATAGCCCGCTTCGAAGCGCACGTCCTGAACAGCGTCCGCGGGAAGCGGGTTTTGACGAAGGGTGTAGTTTGAACTGACTCTCATCTGAACCTGAAGGAGAACAACATGGCTACTGCCAAGAAGAAACCGGCTGCTAAGAAGGTTGCTGCCAAGAAGACCGTTGCGAAGAAGGCTGCCGCTCCGGCGAAGAAGGCCGCAGTGAAGAAGGTTGCTGCGAAGAAGGTCGCGGTGAAGAAGGTTGCCGCGAAGAAGGCAGCACCGGCGAAGAAGGCCGCTGCAAAGAAGGTCGCAGCCAAGAAGGTCGCAACGAAGAAGGTTGCAGCCAAGAAGGTCGCAGCGAAGAAAGTCGCGGTGAAGAAGGTTGCTGCAAAGAAGGCAGCACCGGCTAAGAAGGCCGCCGCGAAGAAGGTTGCAGCCAAGAAAGTCGCAGTGAAGAAGGTTGCTGCGAAGAAGGCCGCACCGGCGAAGAAGGCTGCTGCCAAGAAGGCTGCGCCGGCGAAGAAGGCTGCTGCCAAGAAGGCCGCGCCTGCGAAGAAGGCTGCTGCGAAGAAGGCCGCGCCCGCCAAGAAGGCTGCCCCTGCGAAGAAGGCTGCCGCACCGGCGAAGAAGGCTGCTGCTCCGAAGAAGGCCGTCGTGAAGAAGGCTGCGCCGGCAACGACCGCGTCGACCGCATCGGTTGCGCCGGCATCGGGCGTGAAGACCGCGCTCAACCCGGCTGCAGCGTGGCCGTTCCCGACCGGCAGCCGTCCGTAATCGCGGCTGAGCAGCATCACCCGGACACTCACGTGGTGTCCGTGGGTTGAGTAGCGCTACTCAATCAGTCCCGCCATCTGGCTCAGGTGGCGGGATTTTTTTCGTCCGCACGCGTCGTCGATGGGGCGCCGATCAGCTCGCCGACGCGAGCGCGGATGAAAGCGAGCGGACGAAAAAAAACGCATGTGCGGCTTCGCACATGCGTTCGACCGCGGCTTGCGCCGCGTGCTGAGGATATCGGTTAGTGCGTGACGCGCGTGACGCCGCCGCTCGACAGCAGGCGTACCCGCTCGCCGGCGCGGAACGCTTCGCCGCTGGCTGCCTGCGTGATCGAGCGCAGATCGCCGTTATCGAGGCGCACGGTGATTTCGACACCGTTCGCCGTGCTGAGGTTTTCGCCGACCGCGTTACCCGCGACCGCACCGACGAGGCCGCCGGCAATCGCCGTCAGGATCGAGCCTTTGCCGCCGCCGATCGCGCTGCCCGCGACCGCGCCGAGTGCGCCGCCGCCGAGCGTGCCGATCGCGCTGCCGCCGCCGTCGGACTGGATGCGCACCGCACGCACGCTTTCGACCGTGCCCATGCGGACCGTCTGTTCGCGCTGCGCCTGGCCGACGCTATAGACATCCGCCGAACCGGGTGCCGTGAAGCAGCCGGCGAGGGTCAGCGTGGCCGTCAGCATGGCCGCGAGCGTGAGGGTTTTTTTCGTCAACATCTTTGCTCTCCCACAATATTCATTTGAGACTGTAACCGAATGCAGTCTCGAAGCGTGCGTCGATTTCGGCGCGCGTCAGTACGTAAGTCTGGGGCCCCTGATGGGCGATCTTGAGCGAGCCCATCAGGCTCGCGAGGCGGCCGGTGGTTGCCCAGTCGAGCCCATGCTCGATGCCGTACAGCAGGCCGCCCCGGAAGGCGTCGCCGCAGCCGGTCGGATCGGCGATGCGCTCGGCCGGCACGACCGGAATCTGCTCCGCGCCCTGCTTGTGGCGGATGATCGCGCCGTGCTCGCCACGCGTGATGACGAGGGCGTCGACCCGGCTGGCGATTTCATCTTCGGACCATCCCGTCTTGTCGCTCACCAGCTTGGCCTCGTAGTCGTTGACCGCTACGTAGGTCGCAAGTTCAATGCTGCGGCGCAGCGTCGCACCGTCGAACAGCGGCAGACCCTGGCCCGGATCGAACACGAACGGCACACCGGCCTTGGCGAGCTCTTCCACGTGCTGCACCATCCCGTCGAAGCCGTCCGGGCCGACGATCGCGAGCTTGATGTCCGGCGCGTCGCCCGCGTGGTTCAGGTGCGACTGCATCATCGCGCCGGGGTGGAACGCCGCGATCTGGTTGTTGTCGAGATCGGTCGTGATCATCGCCTGCGCGGTGTACGTATCGGGCAGCACGCGAACGTGGTCGCGGCGCAGGCCGAGCTGGTCGAGCCGGTCGAGATACGGCTGCGCATCCAGCGCGCCCATCGTGCCCATGATGCGTGCGTCGCCGCCGAGCAGATGCAGCGCGTACCCGATGTTGCCCGCGCAGCCGCCGAACTCGCGGCGCATCGTCGGCACGAGGAAGCTCAGGTTGATGAGGTGCACCTGGTCGGGCAGGATGTGCTCGCGGAACCGCCCTTCGAAGGTCATGATGGAGTCGTAGGCGATCGAGCCGCAAATCAGCGTAGCCAAGGTGTGCGTTCCTGTAGAAATGAGGGGCCCTGCGCGACAACGCCGCGCGAAGGGCGCGGCGCGGCAGGGGAAAGCGGAAGAAAGCTTACTTCAGCGCGGCGAGCGCTGCATCGTAGTTCGGCTCATCCTTGATTTCGCCGACGAGTTCCGCGTGGATCACCTTGTCCTGCGCGTCGAGCACGACCACCGCGCGGGCGGTCAGGCCGTTCAGCGGGCCGCTCGTCACGTCGACGCCGTACGCGTTCGCGAACGCGCGGCCGGTACGGAACGTCGATGCCGTCACGACGTTCGCGAGGCCTTCGGTCGTGCAGAAGCGCGTGGCGGCGAACGGCAGGTCGGCGGACACGACGATCACCACCGTGTTGTCGAGCGACGACGCGGCTTCGTTGAACTTGCGGGTCGACGTCGCGCAGGTCGGCGTGTCGAGGCTCGGCACGATGTTCAGCACCTTGCGCTTGCCGGCGAAGCTGGCGAGCGACAGGTCGGCGAGGTCCTGGCCGACCAGCTTGAAATCGGCGGCTTGCGCGCCGACGGCCGGGAACGTGCCGGCGAGATCGATCGGGTTGCCACCCAGCGTAACTTTGCTCATGTTCGTGCTCCGAAATAGCGCGCCGCTCGGGCGCGCGGGTTGAGACGGGCGCGCAAGCGCGCCGCGGCGCGTCACGGATAGAAGATCTGGACGCGGAAATTCGAGGCGGGCGTGCCGTTCGTTTCGAGGCGGACGACCATCGTCTGCGTCGTGCCGGGCGGCAGCCCGGCGTCGATCGGCGTGCCCGGGCGTACGTAATCGCGCGGCGCGAGCACGCGGCGCACGGTGACGTGATTGGTGTCGTCGAGCAGCGTGAGTTCGAGCGACGGATACGCGAGCGCGACGCGGTAGCGGTTCGTCAGCGGCACCTTCAGTTCGAGCTCGCGCGGGCCGTCGAGCTGGCGCAGGTCGGTCGCGTCGAGCCGCAGCCCGTCGATCGCGCGCGGCGGCGTGACCGTGCAGCCGAGCGGCGCGCAGGCCTGCCGGAACCAGCCTTGCGTGACGGGCCAGTAGATCATCAGCGTTTCGCGTTGCCACCACGCCAGTTGCGCGGCGAGCAATCCGACCAGCGCGGCCGCGACGAGACCGCCGAAAAAGCCGCCGAGCATCCCGCGTCGCTGCGGCGCGCGCGTCTCGCGCGTGACGGCGAAGTGCGGACGATCGTCGTCGGACAGTGCGGCGGGGAATGGGACGGCCGGTTGGACGACCGGCTGGGCGACCGGTTCATCGGCTGCCGCTGCGGGCGGGGCCGTGTCGTGTCGGGCGAAGGTGCCGGGTTCCGATACGGTTTCGGCTTCGGTGACGGCCGGCGCGGGCGTGAACGCAAAACGCGGTTCGCGCGGCGCGCGTTCGTCGTCCGGTGCGGCGAAGTGCGTGGGGACGACGGGTTCGGCCGGTTCGGCGGCGGTTTCGGTTTCCGACGGAAGGTGGGCGACGAAGCGAGGCTCGCGCGGGTCGCGCTCGAGCGGCGCGGGCGAGGGCTCGGTTTCTTCGGCTTCGTGCGGTGCGTGTTGCGCATGCGGTTCCGCCGGTTGCTCGACGGCCGTCGACGAATCGAGTTCGGCCGGAGAGGACGCGAACGGCGCGGGCGTACCCGACAGATGAACGACGCCGGCTTCCGTGGACGGGAGCGCGAGCGGTATCAGCGGCTCGGTGCGCACGGTCTCGACGCTGTGCTGCAGCGACGGATCGACGCCGGCGTCGAGCCACGGCGCCCACATGTCCCAGCCTTCCGGCTTGTAATCGGTGCCGGTCGGCAATTCGGCCGGCGTGTCGGTGGCGAACAACCGGGCCGGTGCGGCCAGCTGGTGCGTGTCGCCGCTGTCCGGCGCGGCAGCCGGTTCGGTCAATGCCGGTTCGGGCTGCTGCGCGTACTCGGGAACGAGCGATTCGGCGGCGTTGAAGACTTCGTGGCAGTGCCCGCAGCGCACGAGCCCCTGATGCAGCGAGAGCTGTTCCTGCTGCAGCCGGAAGACGGTTTCGCAATGAGGGCAGCGCGTCGCAAGAAGCATGTCGAGCCGGGCGGCCTGCTGGCCAGAGTGAAGGACAGCGCTATTCTAATGGCTTTCGCGGCGGGTTCCGGCAAGGCATACCCAACCTTCGTGTTCGCGCCAGACCGAGATGTCGACGTAGCGTGCATAAACGGCCGCCACTTCGTCCGCCTGACGAGCGAGCACGCCCGACAGCGCGATGCGCCCGCCCGGCTTGACCTTCGACGCGAGCATCGATGCCATCAGCTTCAGCGGGTTCGACAGGATGTTCGCGACGACGATGTCGAATTCGCCTTCCGGGCACGCATCGGGCAGCCCGTACGTGACTTCCGCCCGGTTGCGTTCGCTGTTCTGGCGCGCCGATTCGACCGCCTGAGGATCGATGTCGATGCCGATCACGGGGTTCGCCCCGCATTTCTTCGCGAGGATCGCGAGAATGCCCGAGCCGCAGCCGTAGTCGAGCACCGACTGGCCGGGCTTCACCGACTGCTCGAGCCATTCCATGCACAGACGGGTGGTGGGGTGGCTGCCGGTGCCGAACGCGAGGCCGGGGTCGAGCTCGAGGACGAGCGCATCGGGATCGGGCGCATCGTGCCACGACGGCACGACCCAGATCCGCTCGCCGATCGGGATCGGCTCGAACTGCGACTGCGTGAGCCGCACCCAGTCCTGCTCCTCGACTTCACGCACGACGAACTTCGGCGTCTCGGCGAGGCCGATCTCGTTCGCGGCCGCCGCGAGCAGCACGGCCGGCTCATGGTCGGCCGACAGCAGCGCGACCACGCGCGAGTGCTGCCACGCGGTGCGATCGGGCACGAGGCCCGGCTCGCCGAAGAGCGGCTGTTCGTCGGGCGTGTCGGCGTCGGCATCTTCGACGGACACCGACAGCGCGCCGAGATCGAGCAGCGCGTCGGACAGGGCCTCCGCATGCTCGCGGGCCAGTTCGACGACGAGTTCGCGATAACTCATGCTTACGCTTCTTCCGGTGCGACCTGCTGCTTCTGCGCGAGCCGGTTTTCGAGGTAGTGGATGCTGGTGCCGCCTTCGACGAATTTCGCGTCGATCATCAGCTCGCGGTGCAGCGGGATGTTGGTCTGGATGCCTTCGACGACCATTTCCGACAGCGCGATGCGCATCCGGCTGATCGCCTGCTCGCGCGTCGCGCCGTAGGTGATCAGCTTGCCGATCATCGAATCATAGTTCGGCGGCACGAAATAGCCATTGTAGGCGTGCGAATCGACGCGTACGCCGGGGCCGCCCGGCGTATGCCACGACGTGATCCGGCCCGGCGACGGCGTGAACTTGAACGGATCTTCGGCGTTGATCCGGCATTCGATCGCATGTCCGCGGAACTGGATGTCGCGCTGGCGCAGCGTGAGCTTTTCGCCGGCCGCGATGCGGATCTGTTCCTGCACGATGTCGACGCCCGTGATCAGTTCCGATACCGGGTGCTCGACCTGCACGCGCGTGTTCATCTCGATGAAGTAGAACTCGCCGTTTTCGTACAGGAATTCGAACGTGCCCGCGCCGAGGTAGCCCATCTTCTTGCATGCGTCCGCGCAGCGGTCGCCGATGCGGTCGATCAGGCGACGCGGAATGCCGGGCGCCGGCGCTTCCTCGATCACCTTCTGGTGACGGCGCTGCATCGAGCAGTCGCGCTCGCCGAGCCAGATCGCGTTCTTGTACGCGTCCGACAGCACCTGGATTTCGATGTGGCGCGGGTTCTCGAGGAACTTCTCCATGTACACCTGCGGGTTGCCGAACGCACGGCCGGCTTCCTCGCGGGTCATGTTGACCGCGTTGACGAGCGCGGCCTCGGTGTGCACGACGCGCATCCCGCGCCCGCCGCCGCCGCCTGCCGCCTTGATGATGACCGGATAGCCGATCGTGCGCGCAATCTTGACGATCTCCTTCGGATCGTCCGGCAACGCGCCTTCCGAGCCCGGCACGCATGGCACGCCGGTCTTGATCATCGTCTGCTTCGCGGTGACCTTGTCACCCATCATGCGGATCGTTTCCGGGCGCGGGCCGATGAACGTGAAGCCCGATTGCTCGACGCGCTCCGCGAAATCGGCGTTCTCGGACAGGAAGCCGTAGCCGGGGTGGATCGCCTCGGCATCGGTGACTTCCGCGGCGCTGATCAGCGCCGGCATGTTCAGGTAGCTCAGGTTCGACGGGGCCGGGCCGATACAGACGGCTTCGTCCGCGAGGCGCACGTACTTGGCTTCCTTGTCGGCTTCCGAGTAGACGACCACCGTCTTGACGCCGAGTTCGCGGCACGCGCGCTGGATGCGCAGCGCGATTTCACCGCGGTTGGCAATGAGGATTTTTTCAAACATAGCGAGTATTCGTCTCTTCGAGGGGCGCGCGAACGGCGCCTGGCGAGCATCTCGGCGGCGCGCGGCCGGCAGGGCCGCGCGGCGGGCTTAGCCGATCACGAAAAGCGGCTGGCCGTATTCGACGGCCTGGCCGTTCTCGACGAGGATTTCCTTGATCACGCCGGCCTTGTCCGACTCGATCTCGTTGAGCAGCTTCATCGCTTCGATGATGCAGATCGTCTGGCCTTCCTTGACCGTATCGCCGGCCTGTACGAACGGGTCGGCGCCCGGCGACGGCGCGCGATAGAACGTGCCGACCATCGGCGACGTCACGACGTGGCCCTGCGGAGCGGCCGGCGCGGCTGCGGCGCCGGCGGCCGGTGCCGCGGCACCGTCGGTCGGCAGCGCGGCCGACGGCGCCGGCGCGCTGACTTGCGGGGCATACCCAGCCGTCGGCTGCACGTAGACCGGCGGCGCGTTCTTGACGATGCGCACCTTGCCTTCGCCTTCCGTCACTTCCAGCTCGGAGATGCCGGATTCGGAAACGAGGTCGATCAGAGTTTTCAGCTTACGAAGATCCATCGGGAATTCCCCTTTCAATACGTGAAAGCGCCGGTTAGGGGCCGGCGCTGAATCTAGATCGCGAAATCAGCCGCGCGACGCGCCTTGCAGCTTGTCCAGCGCGTACTCGAGCGCGTACAGATAACCTTTCCAGCCGAGCCCGCAGATCACGCCTTCGGCCTGGTCGGAAAAGTAGGAGTGGTGCCTGAACGCTTCGCGGCGATGCACGTTCGACAGGTGAACCTCGACGAACGGGATGCCAACGCCGGCGATCGCGTCCCGGATCGCAACGCTCGTATGCGTATACGCGGCCGGATTGATCAGGATGAAATCGGTCTGTTCCTCCCGCGCGGCCTGGATGCGGTCGACCAGCGCGCCTTCATGGTTGCTCTGGAACGACGACAGGTCGGCGCCGGCTTCCCGGGCGCGCGCGGCAAGCGCCTGATCGATCTGCGCGAGCGTGACGCGGCCGTACACCTCCGGTTCCCGGGTGCCGAGAAGGTTCAGGTTGGGGCCGTGCAGCACCAGCAATCGTGTCATGGTCGCTTCTATTTCTGCGGAATTGCGCGAACTTTAGCGCTATTTAGAGAAATTTGTCTAGTTTTGCCGAACGGCCACGTGCGCCGGACCTGCAAGAATTACCGGTGCGGACGCAAAGTATCGGCGAATTCACGCGAAATTGCGGCGATCGACCTGCAAATCGCCGCGAACGCGCAGGCTGCCGTTCAGGCCGATTACAGCGCGTCGAGCGTCTTTTTCAGCTCGGCCGGTTGGATTTGTCCTAATTTTGTCTCACGGATCTTGCCGGTTTCGTCGATGACGACGGTAAACGGCAGCGCGCCGGCGGTATTTCCGAAATTACGGGCCAGATCGGCGCCCGCATAGCCGCTGACGAAGACCGGATAGTCGACCTTCACCTTCTGCAGGAAGTTCTTCACGTTCTGCTCGGAATCGACGCCGATCCCGACGAAACGGATGCCTTTCTGCTTGTACTGATGCGACAGCGCGACGAGCTCGGGCATCTCCTCGACGCACGGGCCGCACCACGACGCCCAGAAGTTGACGACGACTTTCTGGCCCTTGAAGGCGGCCAGCGTGGCCGGCTTGCCGTCGACGCCGGTGAGCGACGACGCCCACAGCTGGTCGACCGGGTTGCCGTGGGCGGCCGGCGCCGCGACGGCGACGCCGTCGTCGGCCGTGCCGCGGAACCAGTGGCCGGCGGCAATCCCGCCGGCGACGGCGGCGGCCGCGACCACCGCGAGCGCCAACATGCGTTTCATCATCAGAATTTGCTCCGAGAAACCCCGCCATTGATGGCGGGAAGGAAAGGAGTGGGGTTGACAGGCAGCTTCTTCCACGGGTTAGGATCACCTTCGCCACACTTTCGACCGGCGAGAAGCTGCCCAATGACCCGTTCGGTCGACGAGCGGCGGAAAAGCTGGCGAAAGCGCAACGGGCGCGAAAGCACAAGCGGCATAGCGCGAAGTTGCACGCCAAGATGGCAAATGCCCGTGTCGATTTCCAGCATAAGCTCGCGCTCGATCTGGTGCGGCGCTTCGATTACATCGCGGTTGGCAACGTATCTGCCGTCAAACTCGCCAGAACCAGGATGGCGAAGAGCGTCTACGACGCATCCTGGTCGTCCTTCCGAAACAAGCTCCGCTACAAAGCGATCGCGCACGGGGCCCTGTTCGAGGAAGTCGACGAAAGCGGTTCGACCCAGTTCTGCTCGGCGTGCGGGTCGAAAGACAGCACGACGCGGCCGAAAGGTATCGCGGGACTGAGAATAAGGGAGTGTGTCTGCAGTGACTGTGGTGTCGAGCATGATCGAGATACCAACGCTGCGCTGAACATTCTCCGATGCGGACGTGCATCGCCAGGTGTGGGAATCCTCTGCCTTTTGGGCGGAGGAGGACGTCAACGTTGAATCATTCCGGTTCGGAAGGGGCCTGGCCTGCCTCGACGAGCGCGCGCAGTGCGGCGGCGTCCGCGCGGGCGACGCGGCCGCGCGCGTCGGCCTTCACCGCGCCGCGCAGGTCGTCGCTCGCATACAGCGCGAGATGGATGCCGATCGCGTCCACGTCGCGCCGCGGGCGCCACAGGAAACTGAGCGTCTCGACGTCGCCGCGGCCCGCGAAATGCCGCGTCTCGGATACGTCGTACTGGACGTTCTGGTTCAGCAGGTAGATCGCGACGTCCTTCGGGTTGTCGGTGAATGCCTGCAAATGGATATCCGAATGCGCGTTCGCGGTGCCGTTCAGCACGGCGCCCGTCACATAGGGATGGAACTCGGCGAGCCGGCGCATCCAGTCGAGCGCGATCTCGCGCAGGCGGCGCAGTTCGTCCGGCTGCGTGTCGCTCTGGAACAGCGACAGATACTCGCGCAGTTCTTCCTCGATCTGGTCGTTATCCGGCAGCCATTCGCCGGCAACGCGCGAATCACCCAGCAACTGGCGCGCGGCCTTGCGTTTCGCGCCGGCGTAGTCCAGGCCGTCCTCCGCGATCAGGCGGGCGGCGGACTGGGCGATTTCCTCGCGGACGCGCCGCGGGTCGACAAGAGGTTTGCGAGACATGATCCGGCAATCATACTCGATCGTCGCGGCGCCCGAGCACGGGTGCGGCGGCCCGCCGCCCGAGGGTGCCGACGCCGTTCGCGCGCATCGTTCGGGCCGCCGGGCATCGCAGGCCGTCAGTTACAATAGTGCTCTTTGTGTCGCGGCAAAGTCGTGGGTCGGCCGCACGGCCGGTCCGGCGCGACACACACGCATCCTTTCCGAATCGACGGCGCCCGGCGGCGCGAAAGCATTCCTCTATGCACATCCACATTCTTGGCATCTGCGGCACCTTCATGGGCGGTCTCGCCGTACTCGCACGCGAGGCGGGCCACACGGTGACGGGTTGCGACGCGGGCGTCTATCCGCCGATGAGCACGCAGCTCGAGGCGCAGGGCATCACGCTGATCGAGGGCTACGGCGCCGAGCAGGTCGACCTGAAGCCGGATCTGTTCGTGATCGGCAACGTCGTCACGCGCGGCAATCCGCTGATGGAGGCGATTCTCGATCGCGGCCTGCCTTACGTGTCGGGCCCGCAGTGGCTCGGCGAGCACGTGCTGGCCGGCAAATGGGTGCTCGCGGTCGCGGGCACGCACGGCAAGACGACCACGTCGTCGATGCTCGCGTGGCTGCTCGAAGACGCGGGCCTGAACCCGGGCTTCCTGATCGGCGGCGTGCCGCTGAACTTCGGCGTGTCCGCGCGGCTCACCGATTCGAGCTTCTTCGTGATCGAGGCCGACGAGTACGACACGGCATTCTTCGACAAGCGCTCGAAGTTCGTGCACTACCGGCCGCGCACCGCGGTGCTGAACAATCTCGAATTCGATCACGCCGACATCTTCCCCGATCTTGCCGCGATCGAAACGCAATTCCATCATCTGGTGCGCACCGTGCCCGGCGTCGGGCGGATCGTCACGAACGGCCGCTCGGACGCGCTCGAGCGCGTGCTGGCGCGCGGCTGCTGGAGCGAGGTCGAACGCTTCGGCGTCGACGGCGGCTGGCAGGCGCTGCCGGCCGAGGACGGCGTGCCGGTCGACGAACGCTTCGCGGTGTATTCGCATGCCGGGCGCGTCGGCGAAGTCGCATGGCAGGTGCAGGGCGACCACAACCGGATGAACGCGCTCGCGGCGATCGCCGCCGCGCGCCACGTCGGCGTGCCGCCGGCGCAGGCGGCCGAATCGCTCGCCTCGTTCCGCAACGTGAAGCGCCGCATGGAAGTGCGCGGCAGCGTGGACGGCGTGACCGTCTATGACGACTTCGCGCACCATCCGACCGCGATCGACACCACGATCGCCGGCCTTCGTGCGCGCATCGGCCGCCAGAATGCCCGCATCCTCGCCGTGCTCGAGCCGCGCTCGAACACGATGAAGCTCGGCGTGATGAAGTCGCAGTTGCCGGCGAGCCTCGCCGATGCCGATCTGGTGTTCGGCTACGGCGCGCCGACCGGGCGCGATGCGCTCGGCTGGAATCTCGCCGAAGCGCTTGCGCCGCTCGGCGAGCGCGCACGCGCCTTCGACGATCTGCATTTGCTGGTGAAGGCGGTGGTCGAGGCCGCGCGTCCGGGCGACCACGTGCTCGTGATGAGCAACGGCGGCTTCGGCGGCGTGCACCAGAAGCTGCTCGATGCGCTCGGGAGCCGCACGTGATCCTGTATCTGCACGGCTTCCGGTCATCGCCGGAATCGCAGAAGTCGCGGCTGCTCGCCGCGCGCATGGCCGAACTCGGCCGCACCGGCGAGTGGCGATGCCCGTCGCTGTCGGTATCGCCGCTCGAGGCGATCGCCGTCGCGGAAGCCGAGGTCGCGGGCGCACGCGACGTCACCGTGATCGGCAGCTCGCTCGGCGGTTATTACGCGACATGGCTCGCCGAAAAGCATGGCTGGAAGGCCGTGCTGCTGAATCCGGCCATCGTGCCGCAACGCGATCTCGAACAGTATCTGGGCGAACAGTCGCTGTGGCACGGCGGCGGCACGATTGTCGTCGAGCGCCGTCACCTGCACGAACTCGACGCGCTGCGCGTGCCGGCGATCACGCGCGCCGACCGCTACTATCTGTTCGCGGCGACCGGCGACGAAGTGCTCGATTACCGCGAGATGCTCGCCCACTACCCGGGCGCGAAAACCCGCGTGATCGACGGCAGCGATCACGGGATCAGCGAATTTGCCGACTATGTCGACGACGTTCTCGCGTTTTGCGACGGAAAGACGTCTTAAACCGGCCGCGTGCCGATCGAATTCCCATCATCATGCGGCGCCGTTCATCCGGCGCCGGGCAGTCTGAACGAGAGTACTGAGTGAACGTTTTCTTCGAGGAATCGGGCAGTTTCAAGGCGGGCAGCGTGCTGTCGCGCCAGGGCGACGCATTTCAGGTCGAGTTGCCCGGCGGGCGGCGGGCGAAGGTGCGCGCAAAAGACGTGCTGATCGAATTCGACAAGCCGGCCGCAGGCGAACTGATGCAGGAGGCCGACACGGCCGCGCAGCAGATCGATCTGGACTTCCTGTGGGAATGCGCGCCGGCCGACGAGTTCGCCTATACGGCGCTGGCCGCCGAGTACTTCGGCGCGACGTACGGTCCGGTCGAGCGCGCGGCGCTGGTGCTGCGGCTGCACGGCTCGCCCGTCTACTTCCGTCGCAAGGGGCGCGGCCAGTACCAGCGCGCACCGGAAGAGCAGCTCAAGATGGCGCTCGCGTCGCTCGAGCGCAAGCGCCAGCAGGCGCTGGTGCAGGCGCAGTATGAAGAGGAACTGAAGGCCGGCAAGCTGCCGGAAGCGTTCGCGGGCAAGGTGCTCGGGCTGCTGACGCGGCCGGACAAGAATTCGATCGAATACAAGGCGATGGAAGCGGCGGCCGGCGCGCGCGGCGTGTCGCCGGCGCGGCTGATGCTCGACTGCGGCGGCATCGAGTCGCCGCGCGCGCTGCACGAAGCGCGCTTCCTCGCGGAATTCTTTCCGCACGGCACGGGCTTTCCGCCCGTCACGGTCGGCCCGCTGCCGGACGACCTGCCCCGCGCGAACGTCGAGGCGTTCTCGATCGACGACGTCACGACCACCGAAATCGACGACGCGTTCTCGGTCGAGCACCTGTCCGACGGCCGGGTGCGGATCGGCGTGCACATCGCGGCGCCGGCGCTCGGCATCGTGCGCGGCGATCCGGTCGACGCGATCGCGCGCACGCGCCTGTCGACGGTCTACATGCCGGGCGACAAGATCACGATGCTGCCGGACGACGTCGTCGACGTGTTCACGCTGAAAGAGGGCGATTACCGCCCGGCGCTGTCGCTGTACATCATCGTCAACCGCGAGACGCAGGACATCGTCGCGAACGAGACGCGTGCCGAGCTCGTGTTCGTGAAGAACAACCTGCGCCACAACACGCTCGACGAGCTGGTCACCGAAGAGACGCTCGCGGCCGGCACCGGCGACTACCCGCACAAGGACGACATCGCCGTGCTGTGGCCGCTCGCGCAGGCGCTGTTCGAGAAGCGCCAGGTCGCGCGCGCGGGCTACGGGCTGAAGCGCGAGGTGCAGCGCAACACCGATTACAACTTCTACGTCGAAGGCGAGCACGTGACGATCACGCCGCGCCGCCGCGGCTCGCCGCTCGACCTGATCGTGTCGGAGCTCGCGATTCTCGCGAACTCGACCTGGGGCGCGTTCCTGCACGACCACACGGTGCCGGGCATCTACCGCTCGCAGCGCGGCTTCGGCGCGCCGGGCCCGAAGCGCACGCGGATGCAGACGACGGCCGCGCCGCACGAAGGCCTCGGCGTCGCGCAGTACGCGTGGAGCACGTCGCCGCTGCGCCGCTACGTGGACCTCGTGAACCAGTGGCAACTGCTCGCGTGCGTGCAGCACGGCGTCACCGCGAAGCTCGCCGCGCCGTTCAAGCCCAAGGACGCCGATCTCTACGCGGTCGTGCAGGGCTTCGACGATACGTACACGGCCTACGCCGACTACCAGCGCCGGATGGAATATTTCTGGTGCCTGCGCTGGCTCAAGCAGGAGCAGAAGAAACAGGTCGTCGCGAGCGTCGTGAAGGGCGATCTCGTGCGCCTGGAGGAAATCCCGCTGCTGCTGCACGTGCCGGGGCTCGGCGTGCATGCGCGCGGCACGCGCGTGCTGCTCGACGTGATGTCGCTCGACGAGCTGACGATCGAGGCGTCGGTGCGCCTGTTGAACGTGCTCGACGCGCCGACCGTGACGAGCGGCGATACGGCCGAGGCCGACGAAGAGGATGACGCCGAAGGCGGCGACGACACGCTGGTCGACGCGGAAGACGCGTCGGCGCAAGCCGAGGCCGAAGCACTGGCCGAATCGGGCGACGCGACGGCGGAGGGCGGCGAAGCCGCGAGCGGCAACGACGGAGAAACGGGGCGCGCATCATGAACGCAGTTGCGTCGACGAGCGGCGCCGACCGCTATGTCGTGTTCGGCAACCCGGTGGCGCACAGCAAGTCGCCGTTCATCCACGCGCAGTTCGCCGCGCAGACCGGCGAGCCGATCGAATACACGCACCGGCTCGCGCCGGTCGATGGTTTCGAGGCGGCCGTGCGCGCGTTCGTCGCCGAAGGCGGCCGCGGCGCGAACGTGACGGTGCCGTTCAAGCTCGACGCGCATGCGCTCGCCGACACGCTGTCGCCGCGCGCGGCGGCGGCAGGCGCGGTGAACACGCTGCGCATCGACACCGACGGCCGCATCCACGGCGACAACACCGACGGCGTCGGCCTCGTGCGCGACATCGAAGCGAATCTCGGCGTGTCGCTCGCCGGCGCGCGCATCCTGCTGCTCGGCGCGGGCGGCGCCGCGCGCGGCGTCGTGCTGCCGCTGCTCGACCGCGCACCGCTGTCGATCGCAATCGTCAACCGCACTGCGAGCAAGGCCGAAGCGCTCGTCGGTCAGTTCATGCAGGCCGCGCACGATGCGGGCTGCACGCTCGCGGGCGGCGGCCCCGGCGTCGTGCGGGCGGAGCCCTACGACGTGGTGATCAATGCGACGGCCGGCAGCCTCGATGCCGCGCTGCCGGAATGCGACGCGGCCGCGTTCGGCGCCGGCACGCTCGCGTACGACATGATGTACGGCGCGCAGCCGACCGTGTTCATGCAGCACGCGGCGTCGCTCGGCGCGCGTACGGCCGACGGTCTCGGGATGCTCGTCGAGCAGGCGGCCGAGTCGTTCTTCATCTGGCGCGGCGTGCGGCCGGACGGCGCACCGGTGCTGGCCGCGCTGCGCCAGGCGCTCGCGGCGAGCTGAACGGAGCGCGGCACGTGGTGGCGGTGAGCGGCACGCAGCGCACGCGGACGGTGAGCCTCGCTCGCTGGGCCGTCTACGCGGGCTCGGTGTTCGCGGGCGCATGGCTCGCGACGCAACTGTTCTATCTCGCGCAGATCGCGCTGTGGTCGTTCGTGAACCCGGGCTCGACCGCGTTCATGCGCACCGACGCGTGGTGGCTGTCGCGCGACACGCCGCCCGCGCAGATCCGGCACCAGTGGGTGCCGTACGACCAGATCTCGCGCAACCTGAAGCGCGCGCTGATCGCGTCCGAGGATTCGACCTTCGCGACCAACAACGGCTACGACGTCGACGCGATCCTGCAGGCGTGGGAGAAGAACAAGGCGCGCGGCAGGATCGTCGCGGGCGGCTCGACGATCACGCAGCAGCTCGCCCGCAACCTGTTCCTGTCGCGCGAGAAGAGCTACATCCGCAAGGGGCAGGAGCTGATCATCACGTGGATGCTCGAAACGGTGCTCGACAAGGAGCGCATCTTCGAGATCTACCTGAATTCGGTGGAATGGGGGCGCGGCGTGTACGGCGCCGAAGCGGCCGCACGCTATTACTACAAGATTCCCGCGAGCCGGCTCGGCGCGTGGCAGTCGGCGCGTCTCGCGGTGATGCTGCCGAAGCCGCGCTGGTTCGATGCGCATCGCGGCTCGGCCTACCAGGCCCAGCGCGCGGCGGTCATCGCGCGCCGGATGGGCGCGGCTGAGTTGCCGCAATCGGAGTGAGCGGCAGCGCTGCTGCATTGTCCATTCCGCCGTCGAGGTGCGATTGGTGCGCTGCAGCGCATGCGTGTCGCGACCATTTCGGGTCACATCTGTTAGACGAATCCGTCTATTTCGCTTTGCTGAGCAATACCGGCGACCGCGCGATTTTGTTGACCGGCATCGCACGAAATCCGTGCATTTTTAGGCGCTGCGGGTAAACGCGAAAGTCGCTGAAAGCGACGTGAAATGCAACGTTTCATGAATCGAAGCATTCCTGAAAGGTGTGCGCTGCACCGCATGCGTGCGAAATATTTCCAAATTTTTCAAAGCTGATCGGCTCGCGTATATTGGCCAGCGCCTCGGCTCATCGGCCGCAATCGAGGCGGGGGGTGGCTTATCCGGCTGCTCGACACAAAAAACATCCGAGAAGAAGGAACGCAACGATGCCAGCGAGCAAAGCGAAGCTGTTGTTGGGAGTGGTGTGTTCTTCGCTGATTCTGACGGCCTGCAACGACGACGTGACGTCGTCGTCTGCAGCGAGCGCCGCGAATTCAGCCGATCCTGCCGGTCAGGTCGACCGCGCGTACAACGATCCGAACAGTTATTCGTCGAGTGCGAACGCGTCGCTCGACGCATCCGCCGCGGTCGAAAAGGCTGCCGTCACGCACCATCAGATCACGCTGAACGGCAAGACGGTCCGGTACACGGCCACCGCCGGCCACCTCGTCGCCCGCAATCCGCAGACGGGCGCGCCCGAAGCCTCGTTCTTCTACGTCGCCTACACGGCCGACAACCAGCCCGCGGCGAAGCGGCCCGTCACGTTCCTGTACAACGGCGGCCCCGGCTCGGCCTCGGTGTGGCTGCACCTCGGCTCGTTCGGCCCGCGCCGGATCCAGACCGGCGACCCGAACGCGAACACGTCGACGTTCCCGTTCGTCGACAACCAGGAAACCCTGCTCGACACGACCGACCTCGTGTTCGTCGATGCGATCGGCACCGGCTTCTCCGAAGCGGTCGCGCCGAACACGAACCAGACGTTCTGGGGCGTCGACCAGGACGCCGGCGCGTTCCGCGATTTCGTGACGCGCTACCTGAGCGTGAACCAGCGCAGCGCTTCGCCGAAATACCTGTTCGGCGAGTCGTACGGCACGCCGCGCACCGACGTGCTCGCGAACCTGCTCGAGACGGCCGGCGTGAAGCTCGACGGCATCGTGCTGCAGTCGTCGATCCTGAACTACAACACGAACTGCGACATGGCGAGCGACTATGTCGGTAACTCGAACAACGGCGCGAGCCCGGTGAGCTGCGCGGGCTTCGTGCCGTCGTACGGCACGGTCGGCGCGTATTACCAGCTCGACAACCCGAACCCGTCGGACCTGCCGCAGTATGCGGACCAGATGCGCCTGCTGACGGCCGGCAGCTACGCGCCGGCCGTGAACGCGTACCTCGCGAGCCACACGCCGCCGCCGCCGAACCTCGTCACGACGATGGCGAATTCGACCGGCGTGAAGCAGGCGTTGTGGAATGCCGACTTCAACGTGGTCCCGACCTTCTTCGACAACAGCTTCCAGCTGTCGCTGGTGCCGGGCACGCTGATCGGCCGCTACGACGCACGCGTGAACGTGCCGGTGTCGAGCCCGCTCGCGGCCGACGGCGATCCGTCCAGCTCGTTCATCACGAAGCCGTTCACCGACACGATCGGCAGCTACCTGCCGAACGAGCTGAAGTACACCGCGCAGTCGGCCTACTCGGTGAGCAGCAATGCGATCAACACGTGGGACTGGACGCACGACGGCCTCGCGATGCCCGACACGATCCCCGATCTGGCCGCGGCGCTGACGCTGAATCCGCAGCTGAAGGTGCTGTCGCTGAACGGGTATCACGACATCGCGACGCCGTTCTATCAGACCGAACTCGACCTCGCGCGGCTCGGCACGCAACCGAACCTGACGATCAAGGACTATCAGGGCGGGCACATGGTCTATCTCGACGATACGTCGCGTCCGCAGGAGAAAGCCGACCTCGTGACCTTCTACAGCGCGGCCGCGCACTGATGCGCCCGGCCGGCGACAGGTGCCCTTCGCGGCGCCGCTCGCCGGCCGTCGACGACCTCATTCCAGACTGGAGCCTGACATGAAGAATCGTTTCATCGTCGTTGCCGCGGCGCTCGCATGCGCCGGCGCCGCAGCATCCCTCTCCGCGTTCGCGCAGGCGAGCGACGCCGCCGCCGCGCCGGCGCGTGCGCGCCAGGCGCAGCTCGGCGATCCGTACGTGCCGCTGGCCGCGCGCCACGCGACCGCCGGCACGCAGACGACCGGCGCCGCGCTGCATGCGCAGGTGGTGCGCAAGCTCGCGCGGCAGTTCAGCGCGGCCGACACGCAGAACACGGGGGCGATCACCGAGTCGCAGGCGCGCGCGGCCGGCCTCGGCTATGTCGCGAACCACTTCCGGCAGATCGACGCGAGCGGCAACGGCCGTGTGTCGTTCGCCGACGTACAGCGTTACATGCAGGCGCGCAGCAGCACGAGCCAGCAGTAAGCGCCGCACGCGGTGAGCAAACGGGGGCGGAACCTGCGGCAGGCGGGTTCCGCCCCCGTGCGCATGGCGCGGCCGACGTGTCGAACCCGCGGCCAATCGCGTCGACATTCTCATTATCTGGACAACGCATTCAAATATTGGAGACGAGTGCGTGCGCTCCTACAATCCGAAGCACATCGACAGCTTCGGACCCACGCATCGCGCGGCGCCCGTCGCACACGGAGACACCTTCCATGAAGTTCGCCGGGCGCTTTACTCGGTGCATCGACCGCCGCCACGCCGCCGCATCGGACGCAGTTCCGGCGCCGCGCGAGCGGCTTCACCGATTCCGTTGAAGAAGCCCCGTCCCATGACCAAGATGCCAGACTCCCTTGCCCTCGACGCCCGGCGCGCGATGCCGGCCGATACGTCGCTGACCGACAGCATCGGCGCGACCAGCACGCCGCTCGACCTCGCCGCGCAGCAGGCCGGCACGCAGACATTGCTGCGCGGCCTCGCGATCCTCGAGGCGATCGCCAATGGCGCGCGCGACATGCGCGCGATCGGCGCCGCGCTCGGCACGACGCGCAGCACGACGCACCGGCTCGTCAGCAGCCTCGTGCAGGCGCGCTATCTGCGCCAGGTGCAGGGCGGCTACCTGCTCGGCCCGAAGCTGATCGAGCTCGGCACGATCGCGCTCGAGCAGATGCCGCTCACCGCGGTGGCGCGTCCGCATCTCGAGGCGCTCGCGGAAGCGACGCTCGACACGATCCATCTCGGCGTGCGCGACGGCGACGACGTGCTGTACATCGACAAGATTCCCGGTACGCGCGGCCTCGAGATGCGCTCGCGCGTCGGCCACCGGATGCCGCTCGCGTCGACCGGCATCGGCAAGGCGATGATGCTCGACCTCGATCCGGACCTGTGGCGCTCGCTGTTCGAAGCCGCGCGGCGCGCGCTGGCCGGCGTCAACTTCAAGCCCGACAACCGGCCCGAGACGAGCGCGTTCCTGCAGCGCATGGCCCATTACGCGGCCGGCGGCTATACGTTCGATCTCGAGGAAAACGAGGCGTCGATCCGCTGCGTGGCCGCGCCGATCCGCGACGCGTCGGGTGCGATCGTCGCGGCGGTGTCGGTCGCGAGCACGATTCCGTACATGCCGCACGACCGCATGGACGAACTGATTCCGCTCGTGCAGCGCGAAGCGCGAGCCATTTCCGCGGAACTGGGCTGGAGCCCGCCGCAGGGTACCCGCAGGATCAAACGATGACGACTTCGACCCGGCCCGCTCCGGATGCCAGTTCCGCCTCCCCGTCGCTGATCGCGCTCGACTGGGGCACCACGTCGCTGCGCGCGTATCTGTACGACGCGCACGGCGTGCCGATCGACACGCGCAGCCGGCCGGCCGGCGTGATGCACGTGCCGGGCGGCGGCGCGCGCGCGTTCGACGCGGTGTTCGAGGAAGCGTGCGGCGACTGGCTCGACCGTACGCCCGGCCTGCCGGTGCTCGCCGCCGGGATGGTCGGCAGCGCGCAGGGCTGGCGCGAGGCGCCGTACGTCGCGGTGCCGGCCGGCGCCGACGCGCTCGTCGCGGGCCTCATCACCGTGACGACGGCGCGCGGCGCGACGGTCTCGATCGTGCCGGGCGTGATCGCGACGGGCGAATTGCCCGACGTGATGCGCGGCGAAGAAACGCAGATCGTCGGTGCGCTCGCGAGCGATCCCACGCTTGGCGCCGATCGTTCAGGGGTACTGATCGGCCTGCCGGGCACGCATGCGAAATGGGCGTGGGTGAAAGACGGACTGATCGAGCGCTTCCAGACCTTCATGACGGGCGAGCTGTTCGCGGTGCTGCGCGATCACACGATCCTCGGCCGCACGATGCGCACGGGGGCGTCGCCCGATCGTGACGCGTTCGTGCGCGGCGTATCGGTCGCACGCGGCGCGCGGCACACGGGGCTGCTCGCGACGATTTTCAGCACGCGCACGCTGGGGCTGACCGACCAGCTCGCGCCCGATGCGCAGGGCGACTACTTGTCCGGCCTGCTGATCGGTCACGAGCTCAATGCGCTCGACGCGATGCTCGCGGAGCGCGGCATCGCGCTCGCGGACCAGCCGCTGCTGCTGATCGGCGACGACGGCTTGTGTTCGCGCTACGTCGATGCGCTCCGGGTATTCGGCCATGCGCATGCGCGGGTCGCCGCGCATGCGACCGAGTTGGGCCTGTGGCGGATCGCGTCGCGCGCCGGGCTCGTGCGCGCGGACGGCGAGCCCGTCTGCGCCGATCAATGAACTGCTTGCAGAGGAATTCTCGATGCCGTCCGACCTGACATTGCCCGCGCCGTACACGCTCCACGCCGCCTTGATGCGTGCGTTCGACGCGTGTCCGCTGATCGCGATCATGCGCGGCATCACGCCCGCCGAAGCGGCCGACCATGGCCGTGCGCTGTACGAAGCCGGCTTCCGGATCGTCGAAGTGCCGCTCAACTCGCCCGATCCGTTCGACAGCATCGCGGCGCTGCGCCGGGCATTGCCCGACGACATGATCGTCGGCGCGGGCACGGTGCTGCGCGCCGAGTACGTCGATCGCGTGCAGGACGCGGGCGGCGCGCTGATCGTGATGCCGCACAGCGACGCGGCCGTGATCCGCCGTGCCCGTGAGCGCGGGCTGGCGAGCGCGCCGGGCGTCGCGACGCCGACCGAAGCGTTCGCGGCGCTGACGAACGGCGCCGACGTGCTGAAGATGTTCCCGGCCGAGCAGCTCGGCGTGACGGTCGTGAAGGCGTGGCGCGCGGTGATCGACCGTGCGGTGCCGCTGATTCCGGTCGGCGGCATTTCGCCGGACAACATGCAGCCGTTCCTCGACGCCGGCGCGAACGGCTTCGGGCTCGGCTCGGCGCTGTACCGCCCCGGCCAGTCGGCCGACACGACCGCGGCGCATGCGCGTGCGTTCCAGGCCGGCTTGCGCGTCGCGCGCGGCGGAGCCGCATGATGGGCCGCCTCGCGGGCAAGGTCGCGATGGTGACGGGCGCGGGCCGCGGCATCGGCGCCGCGATCGCGCGGGCGTTCGTGCGCGAAGGCGCGGCCGTCGCGCTCGTCGATCTCGACTTCCCGCAGGCGCAGCAGACGGCCGCCGCGATCGCACACGAATGCGACGGCGCGCGCGTGCTGCCGCTGCAGGCCGATGTCGCGCGGCAGCAGGCGGTGCGCGAGGCGCTCGCGCGGACGGAAGCGACGTTCGGCCCGCTCGACGTGCTCGTGAACAACGCGGGCATCAACGTGTTCGCCGATCCGCTGACGATGACCGATGACGACTGGCGCCGCTGCTTCGCGGTCGATCTCGACGGCGTGTGGCACGGTTGCCGCGCGGCGCTGGAAGGGATGGTCGAGCGCGGCCGCGGCAGCATCGTGAACATCGCGTCGACGCATGCGTTCAGGATCATCCCGGGCTGCTTTCCGTACCCGGTCGCGAAGCACGGCGTGCTCGGCCTCACACGTGCGCTCGGCATCGAATACGCGGCGCGCAACGTGCGCGTGAACGCGATCGCGCCGGGCTACATCGAGACGCAGCTGACGCGCGACTGGTGGGACGCGCAGCCCGATCCGGCCGCCGCGCGCGCGGAGACGCTCGCGCTGCAGCCGATGAAGCGGATCGGGAAACCGGAGGAGGTCGCGATGACGGCCGTGTTCCTGGCGTCCGACGAGGCGCCGTTCATCAATGCCGCGTGCATCACCGTCGATGGCGGGCGCGCGGCGCTGTATCACGACTGACACGATTGACGTAACGATTCGAAAGACCGCACGTGCGACGGCCGCGCGCACGCTGCGTCGAAACCAACAAGCGGCTGCATCCTGTTCGATGAAAACAAGGAGACACTGGAGATGAAACGCAGAACGTTCGTAACGCTGGCCGCCGCGGCGGCGGTGGTGATGGGCAGCCCGGTCGCGCACGCGGCCGACCCGGTCAAGATCGGCTTCCTGGTGAAGCAGCCGGAAGAACCGTGGTTCCAGGACGAGTGGAAATTTGCCGAGATCGCCGCGAAGCAGAAGGGCTTCACGCTCGTGAAGATCGGCGCGCCGTCCGGCGAGAAGGTGATGAGCGCGATCGACAACCTGTCCGCGCAGAAGGCGCAGGGCTTCATCATCTGCACGCCCGACGTGAAACTCGGGCCGGGCATCGTCGCGAAGGCGAAGTCGCACAACCTGAAGATGATGACGGTCGACGACCGCCTCGTCGACGGCGCGGGCAAGCCGATCGAGTCGGTGCCGCACATGGGGATTTCCGCGTACAACATCGGCAAGCAGGTCGGCGACGGCATCGCGGCCGAGATCAAGAAGCGCGGCTGGGACATGAAGGACGTCGGCGCGATCGACATCACCTACGAGCAGTTGCCGACCGCGCACGACCGCACGAGCGGCGCGACCGACGCGCTGGTCGCCGCCGGCTTCCCGAAGGCGAACGTGATCGCCGCGCCGCAGGCGAAGACCGATACGGAGAACGCGTTCAACGCGGCGAACATCGCGCTCACGAAGAACCCGCAGTTCAAGCACTGGGTCGCGTACGGCCTGAACGACGAGGCCGTGCTCGGCGCGGTGCGCGCGGCCGAAGGGCGCGGCTTCAAGGCCGACAACATGATCGGCATCGGCATCGGCGGTTCCGATTCGGCGTTGAACGAGTTCAAGAAGCCGCAGCCGACGGGCTTCTACGGCACCGTGATCATCAGCCCGAAGCGCCACGGCGAGGAAACCTCGGACCTGATGTACACGTGGATCACGCAGGGCAAGGCGCCGCCGCCGCTGACGCTGACGACGGGCATGCTCGCGACGCGCGACAACGTGGCGAAGGTGCGCGAGGAGATGGGGCTCGCGTCGAAGTAAACGGCCCGCCGGCTGCCGCGGCGATGCGGCGGCCGGCGGTCGATCGATCTGGAAGTGGGGAGACGACGTGTCAGCGGCACTGCGTTTTGACAATATCGGCAAGGTATTTCCCGGCGTGCGCGCACTCGACGGCATTTCGTTCGACGTGCATGCGGGCGAGGTGCATGGCCTGATGGGCGAGAACGGCGCGGGCAAGTCGACGCTGCTGAAGATTCTCGGCGGCGAATACCAGCCCGATGCGGGCAGCGTGCTGGTCGACGGCCGGCCCGTGCAGTTCGCGAATGCGGCCGCGTCGATCGCGGCCGGCATCGCGGTGATTCACCAGGAATTGCAGTACGTGCCCGACCTCACGGTCGCGGAGAACCTGCTGCTCGGCCGCCTGCCGAACGCGTTCGGCTGGGTGAAAAAGCGCGAGGCGAAGCGTTACGTGCGCGAGCGGCTCGCCGAGATGGGCGTCGATCTCGATCCCGACGCGCGGCTCGGGCGGCTGTCGATCGCGCAGCGGCAGATGGTCGAGATCTGCAAGGCGCTGATGCGCAACGCCCGCGTGATCGCGCTCGACGAACCGACGAGTTCGCTGTCGCATCGCGAGACGGAAGTGCTGTTCAAGCTGGTCGACGATCTGCGCGCGCAGGGCCGCGCGCTGATCTACATCTCGCACCGGATGGACGAGATCTACCGGCTGTGCGACGCGTGCACGATCTTCCGCGACGGGCGCAAGATCGCGTCGCACGACGCGCTGGCCGACGTGCCGCGCGAGCGACTCGTCGCCGAGATGGTCGGGCGCGAGATCGCGGACATCTACCATTACGCGCCGCGCACGCTCGGCGACGTGCGGTTTTCCGCCGAAGGCGTCGACGGCCCGGCGCTGCGCGAACCGGCGAGCTTCTCGGTGCGCGCGGGCGAGATCGTCGGCTTCTTCGGGCTCGTCGGCGCGGGCCGCAGCGAGCTGATGCGGCTCGTGTACGGCGCGGACCGCCGGCGCGCGGGCGCGCTGACGCTCGACGGCAAGCGCATCGACGTGAAGCGCACCGGCGACGCGATCCGCCACGGCATCGTGCTGTGCCCCGAGGACCGCAAGGAAGAAGGGATCATCGCGATCGCGTCGGTCGCCGAGAACATCAACATCAGCTGCCGCCGCCATTCGCTGCGCGCGGGGTTGTTCATCAACGGCAAGACCGAAAGCGAAACGGCCGACCGCTTCATCCAGCGGCTGAAGATCAAGACGCCGAACCGGCGCCAGAAGATCCGCTTCCTGTCGGGCGGCAACCAGCAGAAGGCGATCCTGTCGCGCTGGCTCGCGGAGCCCGACCTGAAGGTCGTGATCCTCGACGAGCCGACGCGCGGGATCGACGTCGGCGCGAAGCACGAGATCTACGACGTGATCTACCGGCTCGCGGAGCGCGGCTGCGCGATCGTGATGGTGTCGTCGGAACTGCCGGAAGTGCTCGGCGTGTCCGACCGCATCGTCGTGATGCGCGAAGGCCGGATCGCCGGCGAGCTGCCGCGCGCCGACGCGAACGAACATGCGGTGCTGAACCTCGCGCTGCCGCAGACGAGCGCGGTCGAGGCGGCCTGACGCGCCCGGATACACCGGAACATTCGAATCGAACACGCGCGGCGCGGGCCGCGCGATGCAGGAGCAGGAGACACACCATGCAAGTCAACGAAAACCTTGCCAGCGCCGCCGGGAAGCCGTCGGCCGACGCGCTGGTTCCGCAGCAGAGCGACCGCCAGAAGTGGTGGCAGCATCTGACCGAATACAGCCTGATCGCGATCTTCGCGGTGATGTTCATCACGATGTCGCTGACCGTCGATCACTTCTTCTCGATCGACAACATGCTCGGCCTCGCGCTGTCGATCTCGCAGATCGGCATGGTCGCGTGCACGATGATGTTCTGTCTCGCATCCCGCGACTTCGACCTGTCGATCGGCTCGACCGTCGCGTTCTCGGGCGTGCTGTGCGCGATGGTGCTGAACGCGACTGACAACACGTTCGTCGCGATCGTCGCGGCGGTCGCGGCCGGCGCCGCGATCGGCTTCGTGAACGGCGCGGTGATCGCGTACCTGCGCATCAACGCGCTGATCACGACGCTCGCGACGATGGAGATCGTGCGCGGGCTCGGCTTCATCGTGTCGAAGGGGCAGGCGGTCGGCGTGTCGTCGGACACCTTCATCGCGCTCGGCGGGCTGTCGATGTTCGGCGTGTCGCTGCCGATCTGGGTCACGCTGCTGTGCTTCATCGGCTTCGGCGTGCTGCTGAACCAGACCGTGTACGGCCGCAACACGCTCGCGATCGGCGGCAACCCGGAAGCGTCGCGGCTCGCGGGGATCAACGTCGAACGCACGCGCGTGTACATCTTCCTGATCCAGGGTGCGGTCACAGCCCTCGCCGGCGTGATCCTCGCGTCGCGCATCACGTCGGGCCAGCCGAACGCCGCGCAGGGCTTCGAGCTGAACGTGATCTCCGCATGCGTGCTCGGCGGCGTGTCGCTGATGGGCGGCCGCGCGACGATCTCGGGCGTCGTGATCGGCGTGCTGATCATGGGCACCGTCGAGAACGTGATGAACCTGCTGAACATCGATGCGTTCTACCAGTACCTGGTGCGCGGCGCGATCCTGCTCGCGGCGGTGCTGCTCGACCAGCTGAAGAACCGCGGCGTACGCGACTGACCGACTGTTTCCACGGAGACGACCCGCATGACCATCGATACTTCCGCGTCTGACTCGCAGGCTACGCACGCCGCGAGCGACGCGCGTTTCGCGCGCTACCCGAGCCTCGAGGATCGCGCGGTGCTGATCACGGGCGGCGCGACCGGCATCGGCGCGTCGTTCGTCGAGCACTTCGCCGAACAGGGCGCGCGCGTCGCGTTCGTCGACCTCGATGCGGCGGCCGGCGCCGCGCTCGCCGAACGCCTCGCGCATGCGCGCCATGCGCCGCTGTTCCTGTCGTGCGACCTGACCGACATCGATGCGCTGCGCCGCGCGATCGATGCGATCCGCGCGCGCATCGGCGCGATCGCGGTGCTCGTGAACAACGCGGCGAACGACACGCGCCACGCGATCGGCGACGTGACGCCCGCGTCGTTCGACGCGGGCATCGCGGTGAACCTGCGTCACCAGTTCTTCGCCGCGCAGGCGGTGATCGACGACATGAGGCGGCAGGGCGGCGGCGCGATCATCAATCTCGGCTCGATCAGCTGGATGCTGAAGAACGGCGGCTATCCGGTCTACGTGATGGCGAAGGCGGCCGTGCAGGGCCTGACGCGCGGCCTCGCGCGCGATCTCGGCCCGTTCGGCATCCGCGTGAATTCGCTGGTGCCCGGCTGGGTGATGACCGACAAGCAGCGCCGGCTGTGGCTCGACGACGCGGGCCGCGCGGCGATCAAGGCCGGCCAGTGCCTCGACGCCGAACTCCTGCCGGCCGACCTCGCCCGGATGGCGCTGTTTCTCGCGGCCGACGACAGCCGGATGATCACCGCGCAGGACGTGATCGTCGACGGCGGCTGGGCCTGACCGTTCGCACCGACCTGCATCGTTTCTTCGACGAAGGAAAGGAGCTCACCATGACCGCCACGTCCTCGCGCGCATCGTCGTCCACCAGCCAGTCGCGCCGCGCGCGCCTGGCCGCCGCCGCCCAGCCGGTCAGCCCCGGCCCGCAGACGGCCGTGTTCGCGCAGGGCGTCGGCGCCGCGCATGCGGCGGCCGTCACGCTGTCGAACGCGTCGCTGCGGCTCGACGTGCTGCCGCACCTCGGCGGCGGCATCGCGCGCTTCGACTGGCGCGGCGAGAACGGCGCGCTGGTGCCGGTGTTCCGCCGTTGCGAGCACCCGGAGACGGCGACGGACCCGAACGAGCTCGCGTGCTATCCGCTGCTGCCGTACTCGAACCGGATCGGCGACGGGCGCTTCGAATGCGACGGGCGCAAGGTCGCGGTGCCGCGCAACCGCCGCGACGAGCCGCTGCCGATCCACGGCGACGGCTGGCTCGCGCGGTGGCAGGTGGACGATGCGACCGACACGTCGCTGCAACTGTCGCTCGACCGTGCCGCCGGCGCGCCGTATGCGTTCCGCGCGATCCAGTCGTTCGAACTCGGCGACGCGACGCTGTCGATCGCGCTGACGATCGAGAACGCGGGGCGCACGCGGCTGCCGTTCGGGCTCGGCGTGCATCCGTTCCTCGTGCGCGATGCGGTGACCGAGCTGGCCGCGGCGGCGGGCGGCCTGTGGCTGTCGGGCGCCGATTTCCTGCCGGTGCGGCACGTGAGCGTGCCGCCGGCCTGGCAGTTCGGCGTCGCGTATCCGCTGCCGGCCACGCTCGTCAATCACGCGTTCACCGGCTGGGGCGGCCACGCGACGGTGAGCTGGCCGCGCCGCCGGCTGTCGCTGACCGTCGCGGCCGACGCCGACGCGTACGTGCTCTATACGCCGCCGGGCGAGGATTTCTTCTGCTTCGAGCCGGTCGATCATCCGATCAATGCGGTGAACCTGCCGGGCGGCGCGGCCGCGCACGGGATGACGCTGCTCGCGCCCGGCGAGCGGCTCACGCGGCGTTTCGCGTTCACCGTCGAGCGCGCCGATGCGCGCAGCAATGCCACGACCCGCGAGGGAGCCCGGCGACGCGGGTAAAATACGCGGTCTACCAACGGTTTGCCGCGAGTACCCGCCATGTCTTCCCCGCTTACTTTCATTGAATCGCTGCGCGCCGCGTGGCAGCGCACGAATTCGCTGCTGTGCGTCGGCCTCGATCCCGAGCCGTCGCGTTTTCCCGTGCAGTTCGACGGTCAGCCCGACGCGATCTTCGAATTCTGCCGGCAGATCGTCGACGCGACCGCGCCGTACGCGAGCGCGTTCAAGCCGCAGATCGCGTACTTCGCCGCGCATCGCGCGGAAGACCAGCTCGAGCGGCTGATCGCGCACATCCATCTGCAGCATCCGGGCCTGCCGGTGATCCTCGACGCGAAGCGCGGCGACATCGGCAGCACGGCCGAGCAGTACGCGCGCGAAGCGTTCGAGCGTTATCGCGCGGACGCCGTCACGGTGAACCCGTACATGGGCTACGACTCGGTCGAGCCGTACTTCGAGCACGAAGGCAAGGGCGTGATCGTGCTGTGCCGCACGTCGAACCCGGGCGGCTCCGACCTGCAGTTCCTCGACACCAACGGCCGGCCGCTGTACCAGGTGGTTGCGGACCTCGCGGCGAACAAGTGGAACGCGCGGAACGGCCAGCTCGGCCTCGTGGTCGGCGCGACGTTCCCGAAGGAAATCGAGATCGTGCGCGGGATCGTCGGCGACATGCCGCTCTTGATCCCCGGCATCGGCGCGCAGGGCGGCGACGTGCAGGCGACCGTCAACGCAGGCCGCACGGCCGACGGCACCGGGATGATGATCAACTCGTCGCGCGCGATCCTGTACGCGAGCAAGGGCGAGGATTTCGCCGAAGCCGCGGCGCTCGCCGCGCAGAAGACGCGCGACACGATCAACGCGCATCGCTGATCGAATCGCACGACACCGCCCGGCGGGCCCGCCGGGCGGTTGGCGCCGACCCCGCGCCCGTGGGCCGGCGCCGCCTCCTCGCATTCCCCCTTCGCTTTCCTCGATCCTCCCTGGCGCACGCGAACAACTTTCCGTCGCTTCCGTATCGCATGGGCGCAATTTATTCGCGCGATGCTGCCGCTTGTCACCGATCCGTCACAAAAATGTCAAGAAAAGGAGCGACGCCATGCCCAAGCTGTCCCGCCGTCTGCTGAGCGCGTTCGCCGCGTCGCTGTGCATGACGTTCGCCCATGCGGCGGATCTGTCGCACTGGCCCGCCGACAGCGCGAAGGCGCTGAACGCGATGATCGCCGCGCACGCGAACCGCGGCGACTACGCGGTGTTCGACGCCGACAACACGACCTACCGCTACGATCTCGAGGAATCGCTGCTGCCGTACCTCGAGAACCACGGCGTGCTGACGCGCGACTCGCTCGACCCGTCGCTGAAGCTGATCCCGTTCAAGGATTCCGCCGACTACAAGGAATCGCTGACGAGCTATTACTACCGGCTGTGCGAGATCGACGATCTGGTCTGCTATCCGTGGATCGCGCAGGCGTTCGCCGGCCAGTCGCTCGCCGACCTGAAGCGCCACATCGACGCGATGCTCGCCGACGGCAAGCCGATCCCGATCCGCTACTGGCAGGGCGACAAGGTCGTCGACGGCACGGTGAACCCGCCGCGCTTCTTTCGCGGGATGCAGGAGCTGTACAACGCGCTGCGCGAGAACGGCATCGAGGTCTACGTGATGACGGCCGCGCACGAGGAGCTCGCGCGCCTCGTGCTGGCCGATCCGAAGTACGGCTACAACGTGAAGCCGCAGAACGTGATCGGCGTGACGACGCTGCTGCGCAACCCGGCGACCGGCGCGCTGACCACGTCGCGGCTGCAGATCAAGGCCGGCAAGTACGACGAGGCTGCGAACCGCAACCTGGTGATCACGCCGTTCCTGATGAACCCGATGACGTGGTACGAAGGCAAGCTCGGTTCGATCGTCGGCTGGATCGACCAGTGGAAGAAGCCGGTGCTCGTCGCGGGCGACACGCCGACGTCCGACGGCTACATGCTGCTGAACGCGACCGACGTCGCGCGCGGCGGCGTGCGCGTGTGGGTCAACAAGAAGGACAAGCAGATGACGCAGATCCGCGCGTGGTCGGACGAATCGGCCGCGAAGCAGAAATCGCTCGGCCTGCCGGTGACGGCGGACAAGAACTGGATCGTCGTGAAGCCCGACGCGATCCAGTAAGGAAGCGAGGGCGGGCGCGGTACGTGCGCCCGGCCCGATCAGCCTTCGCGCTCGTCGAGCAGCTTCAGCAGCCCGCGCAGCGCATGCGCGGCTGCCTGCGTGCGGATCTGTTCGCGGTCGCCCTTGAACACCCGCGTCTCGACATCGGTATGCAGCCGGTTGCTCCAGGCGAACGACACGGTGCCTACCGGCTTCTTCTCGCTGCCGCCGCCCGGGCCCGCGATGCCGGTGACGGACAGCGCGACCTGCGCGCGGCTGTTGCGCAGCGCGCCCTCGGCCATCGCGCGCGCGACGGGCTCGCTGACGGCGCCGTGCTTGTCGATCAGGTCGGACGGCACGCCGATCATCTCGATCTTGGCCTGGTTCGAGTACGTGACGAAGCCGCGCTCGAACCACTGGCTGCTGCCGGAAATGTCGGTGATCGCGGTGGCGATCATCCCGCCGGTGCAGGATTCGGCGGTGGCGAGCGTCAGGTGCTCGTCACGCAGCTTGTTGCCTGCGCGGATCGCAAGCTGGTGGACGACGGAATCGGTTGGCATGCGCGTCGAGGAAACGGGAGTCGGGAAATCGGTCAGCCGACGACGGAGCGCCACAGCGCGATCACGAGCAGCGTCATGAACGCGGCGACCAGATCGTCGACCATGATGCCGAGCCCGCCTTTCAGGCGGCGGTCGAAGTAGCGGATCGGCGGCGGCTTGAGCATGTCGAAGAAGCGGAACGCGACGAACGCCCACAACTGGCCGACGAAGGTCGCGGGCGTGACGAACAGCATCACGAGCCAGATCGCGACGATCTCGTCCCAGACGACGGCGCCCGGATCGGCCACGCCGGCCTTCTTCGCGGTGAAACCGGTCACCCACGTGCCGGCCGCGAAGCCGACGGCGATCAGCGCCCACCATTCGGGCACCGTCAGGTAGCGGTTGAGCACGACGAACGTGAGCCAGCCGAACAGCGAGCCGAACGTGCCGGGCATGATCGGCGCAAGCCCGCTGCCGAAGCCGAGCGACACGAGATGCGCGGGGTGCGACAGCATGAAGCGGGCCGTCACGCGGGTCGGCGCGGCGCCGGGCTCGGCCGCGGCGTGCGCGGGCGTCGGATCAGTCTGCATGGAAGTGGTCGAAGCCGTGCAACGTGAGAGCGAGGGGCGCGCCGGCGGCGTCGCGCCACGCGATGGCGGGGTGCGCCGACGGCGCGGACAACGCGCGTATTGTACCGATTCGCGTGACCGGCACGCCGGCCGCGGCGCCGGCCGCTTCGACCGCCGCGCGGGCCGCCGCCGGCGCGGTGAAGCACAGTTCGTAGTCGTCGCCGCCCGCCAGCGTACAGCGACGCTGCACGTCGGCCGGCAGCGTCGCGAGCGCGGCCGAGCGCGGCACTGCGTCGGCGTCGATCTCGGCGCGCATGTTCGAGCGCGTCAGGATGTGCTGGAGGTCGCCGGCCAAGCCGTCCGACAGGTCGAGCGCCGCATGCGCGACGCCCGCGAGCGCCAGGCCGAGCGCGACGCGCGGTTCGGGCCGCTCGAGCGCGCGCCGGAACGCGGCAGCTTCATCCGCACCGGCCGTCCATTCGCCGCGGGCGACGCCGAGGCCCGCGCGCGCATCGCCGAGCGTGCCGGATACCCATACGTCGTCGCCGTCGCACGCGGCATCGCGCCGCAGCGCCGCGTCGGGCGCGACTTCGCCGAACACGGTCACGCACAGGTTCAGCGGCCCGCTCGTCGTGTCGCCGCCGATCAGTTCGCAGCCGTATCGCTCGGCCAGCGCGAACAGCCCGTTGCTGAACGCCTCGAGCCATGCGGCGTCGGCGCGCGGCAGCGCGCACGCGAGCGTGAACGCGCGCGGCTCGGCGCCCATCGCCGCGAGGTCCGACAGGTTGACCGCGAGCGTCTTGTGGCCGAGCGCGTCGGGCGCGACATCGGGGAAGAAATGACGGCCTTCCACCAGCATGTCCGTCGAAATGGCCAGCAATTTCCCGGATCGGGGCGCAATCAGTGCGCAATCGTCGCCGATGCCGAGCGTCGACGCGCGGGCGCCCTGCGCGGCGCGGCGCGTGAAGAAGCGTTCGATCAGCGAAAACTCGGAGAGGGCGGCTGGCACGGCGGGCGATCCGAAACGGTTGAAGGAACGGCATTGTACGAGGCGGGCGACGGCGCTCCTGTACCGTCCAGTTCATTTTTGTCGCGACTGTTGCACCCGAATCGCCGGTCTGGCGGCCGATGATTGGCGCTACAATGCCGTCGAACAGTTATTCTAATCCGCCCGTCTCGAGACACATGTCCACCCAAGCCTCCTCCAAAGCCAAGCTCCGCGAAGCCGCGCTCGACTATCACGAATTTCCGACCCCCGGCAAAATCGCGATCGCCCCGACCAAGCAGATGATCAACCAGCGCGATCTCGCGCTCGCGTATTCGCCGGGTGTGGCGTACGCGTGCGAGGAGATCGTCGAGAACCCGCTGAACGCCGCGCGCTTCACCGCGCGCAGCAACCTGGTCGGCGTCGTGACGAACGGCACGGCGGTGCTCGGTCTCGGCAACATCGGCCCGCTCGCGTCGAAGCCGGTGATGGAAGGCAAGGCCGTGCTGTTCAAGAAGTTCGCGGGCATCGACGTGTTCGACATCGAACTGAACGAATCGGACCCGCACAAGCTCGTCGACGTGATCGCCGCGCTGGAGCCCACCTTCGGCGGGATCAACCTCGAAGACATCAAGGCGCCGGACTGCTTCATCGTCGAGCGCGAAGCCCGCAAGCGGATGAAGATCCCGGTGTTCCACGACGACCAGCACGGCACCGCGATCGTCGTGGCCGCGGCCGTCACGAACGGCCTGAAGGTCGTCAACAAGGACATCAAGAAGGTCAAGCTCGTCGCGTCGGGCGCCGGCGCGGCCGCGCTCGCGTGTCTCGACCTGCTGGTCGACATCGGCCTGCCGCTCGAGAACATCACGGTGACCGACCTGGCCGGCGTGGTCTACAAGGGCCGCACCGAGCTGATGGACCCGGACAAGGAGCGTTTCGCGCGCGAAACCGACGCCCGCACGCTGGCCGAAGTGATCGACGGCGCGGACATCTTCCTCGGCCTGTCGGCTGCCGGCGTGCTGAAGCAGGAGATGGTGAAGGGCATGGCCGAGCGCCCGCTGATCCTCGCGCTCGCGAATCCGACGCCGGAAATCCTGCCGGAGCTCGCGCTCGAAGTGCGCCCGGACGCCGTGCTGGCCACCGGCCGCACCGATTACCCGAACCAGGTCAACAACGTCCTGTGCTTCCCGTTCATCTTCCGCGGCGCGCTCGACGTCGGCGCGACGACGATCACGCGTGAAATGGAGATCGCGGCCGTCAATGCGATCGCCGAGCTCGCGCAGCACGAGCAGAGCGACATCGTCGCGACCGCGTACGGCATCCAGGATCTGTCGTTCGGGCCCGAATACCTGATTCCGAAGCCGTTCGATCCGCGCCTGATCGTGAAGATCGCACCGGCCGTCGCGCAGGCCGCGATGGACGGCGGCGTCGCGACGCGCCCGATCGAGGACATGGAGGCGTACCGCGTCCACCTGCAGCAATTCGTGTATCACAGCGGCACGACGATGAAGCCGATCTTCCAGATCGCGCGCGCCGCGCCGGAAGAGAAGAAGCGCGTCGTGTTCGCGGAAGGCGAAGAAGAGCGCGTGTTGCGTGCCGTTCAGATCATCGTCGACGAAAAACTCGCGAAACCGATCCTGATCGGCCGCCCGTCGGTGATCGAGCACCGTATCCAGCGCTACGGCCTGCGCCTCACGCCGGGCACCGATTTCACGGTCGTCAACACCGAGCACGACGAGCGTTACCGCGACTTCTGGCAGACGTACCACAAGATGATGGCGCGCAAGGGCATCAGCGAGCAGCTCGCGCGCGTCGAAATGCGTCGCCGCACGACGCTGATCGGCTCGATGCTGGTGAAGAAGGGCGAAGCGGACGGGATGATCTGCGGCACGATCAGCACCACACACCGCCACCTGCACTTCATCGACCAGGTGATCGGCAAGCGTCCGGGCTGCAGCGTGTACGCGGCGATGAACGGCCTCGTGCTGCCGGGCCGCCAGATTTTCCTCGTGGATACGCACGTGAACGTCGATCCGACCCCGGAGGAGCTGGCCGAGATCACGATCATGGCCGCGGAAGAAGTGCGCCGGTTCGGCATCGAGCCGAAGGTGGCGCTGCTGTCGCACTCGAATTTCGGCACGAGCAATGCCCCTTCGGCGAAGAAGATGCGCGATACGCTCGCGATCCTGCAGGAAACCGCGCCGGAACTGAAGGTCGACGGCGAAATGCACGGCGACGTCGCGCTCGACGCGGCGCTGCGCAAGGAAATCCTGCCGGAATCGACGCTGGAAGGCGACGCGAACCTGCTGATCCTGCCGAACATCGACGCCGCCAACATCGCGTACAACCTGCTGAAGACGGCCGCCGGCAACAATATCGCGATCGGGCCGATCCTGTTGGGCGCCGCGGAGCCGGTGCACGTGCTGACCGAATCGGCGACCGTTCGTCGCATCGTCAACATGGCGGCGCTGCTGGTGGCCGACGTGAACGCCGCGCGCTGAGTCAAAACGAACGCGCCAGCCGGTCGAACGGCTCGGCGCGCGCGGGAAAATTGTAAACAAAAGCAAAAAGAGGCGTGCCCGCAATGGGCACGCCGCCGGGCAGGGCGCACACGCGCTTCCCGCAAAGCAACAGCAGCATCTCTCCACTCCAGGCAGCGAGCGAGGCAAGGAGGCAGTTCTTGCCAACCGAGAGGTGCCGCACGCATTTTATCTTATGTAAGATAAATGTAGTGTAATTTCGGTAAGAAATACGATGTCCGGCGCATCACGAGGCTTTCGATTCCCAAACGGACATTGATTCGCGCGGCCAATAACGCTACGCTAACGCCTTTGTTGGTCGTCAACTACTTGATTTAACAGCGGGAACCCTGGTTCATGGCACGCAAGTGGCTCCGCAACGGCGCGCTCGCGTCCGTCTTCGCGATGTTCGCGATGGGTATCGTCGGCACGCCGACGGGCAGTCTGGTTTCCGCCGCTTACGCACGGGAGGCCGTTCCGGCCGACGTGGCTGCCAGCGGGCTCGATACGATCCCGACTGCCAGTCTTCCGCGCGAGGCCGTGACCACGCTGGGCCTGATCGGCGCCGGCGGCCCCTATCCGTACGAGAAAGACGGCGTCGTATTCGGCAATCGCGAGCGAATCCTGCCGAAGGCGAAGCGCGGCTACTACCATGAGTACACGGTGCCGACGCCGCGTGCGCGCAATCGCGGCGCGCGCCGGATCGTCTGTGGCGGGCCGTTGCGCCGGATCGACAACTGTTATTACACGGGCGACCACTACAACAGTTTTAAACGTATTGTTGAATGACTTCGGGACGAATGGCATGAGCGACTCCATCTACGCGCACGATACGGCGGCGGCGGAACTGTTCGCGGCCGGCGACGGCAATCTGTTTCAGCGTGTGATTCAGCTGCACGCGGCGGCGCAGGCCGGCGGCACGCCGGAGCAACAGGAAGCCGAGCCCGGGCTTTCATCGAACGAGGAGCCTATGAGCCTTTTCACGACCGTGCGACCCAATCTCGTGCAGTCGATCCGCGCGTTCCGCGTGCAGGATCTCGCCGACGAAGCCGGTCGGCTCGGCCAGCATTTCCTGTATGCGTATTGCGGCGCCGCGCAGTCGAAGCAGGAAGTGATGGAAACGATCGCGACCTCGTTCCTGTTTCCGAAGCATTTCGGGAAGAACTACGACGCGCTGTACGACTGCCTCACCGACCTCGTCGCAAAGGCGGGCGCGCAGCCCGGTTTCGTGATCGTCCTCGAAGGGTTGCCGATCGCGCAGAAATTCGACAAGGAAGGGCGCGAAACGCTGCTCGACGTGTTCCGCGAGGCGGCCGAATTCTGGGCCGAGCGCAAGGTCGCGTTCCGGGTGTTCTACTCGTTCGCGTAAGCGCGTCGGCCCGCGTGGCCGATTCGCCGAACGACCGGTCAAAAGCCCGCTTCGAGCGGGCTTTTTTGCGTCTGCGCGTATCGCGCGCGGCACGCAACCCGACACAAGCCTTTCATCGCGCACTTTTTTCCTCGACAATCGGTCGGCCCGGCCGCGGATGACGCGCCGGGCGCACAACACCAATCATTCGAGAGAGGGCCGTCTTCCTATGACCGCTACCCGATTCGCGGCGCGCGCTCGTGCGCGCCATCCGCTCGTCTGCGCGCTGACCCTGTGCGCGCTGTCGTTCGGCATCCCGCCGGCCGCGCAGGCCGCGGTGCTGACCCCCGAACAAACCACCGACCTGTATCTCGGCGCATTCGTCAATGGCGACGTATCGAAGGCCGAGCTGTTCAACGAGGCAACGCGCACGCACTTCGACGGCAAGGGCGTGCTCGACGTGGCGGCTGTTGCGAAGTTCGCCGACAAGGTGAGCGAGGTTATCGTCGCCTCCATCCTGAACAAGGTGCCGGCGACGGTGCGCGCAACGGTGAGTGAGCCGGCCACCGCGGCGATCGAGTCATTTCAGCATGCACTCGCGCGTTCCGAGTGCAAGGCCACCGGTTCGACCCGGAAGCCGAACGAATCCGTGGAAGGCGAATCGATCGCGACGGTCGAATTCGCGTGCCGCGTCGTCGAGGCGGAGCCTGGCTTGAGGGCGTTGCAGGAGAAGATCGAGGAGCCGGGTTCGGAGGACGACAACGCGCGCGCGGCATACCTCGCGACGTTCTTGAAGGGCCTGGTCCCCGTGTTCGACCACGCGCCGACGAGTCGACCGATGACGGGCCGGATCGACCTGCATGGCGCAGACGGCAAGGGCTGGATCGCGGATTCCCCCGCTCAGGTGCTGCGGCCCGTCGTCAACGCGCTGATGAGCCAGATGCGGGAGGCGAACGGCGACGCCGGCGATTAATGAAAAGCGGCGCTGGATCGAGCTGAACACGCGGATCGACGCCGGCGGTTTCATCCAGGGCTGGAACGACACGGTCGATGCGGCCACGGCGCAGCACGACGGCCGGCCGGTCGGTATCGCGCAGGTCGTGCCGATGCCGATGAACCTGCGCTATCGCGGCCCGTTGATCGAGGCGATCCAGGCGACGCCGCCGTTACGGGCCACCGCGACGACCTTCTCGTTCGAGACGGCCGGCATCGGTGCGTTCGCGTTGGTGCTCAAGGGTTCCGCCGTCATCGACATCGAGCCGTTGAACGCGGGGGGGCGACGCGCTTTACCACCCGCCCCAGCGCGCCGCCAGCGCCGCGAGCACGGCCGCGCCGGCGGTTTCGGTGCGCAGCACGCGCGGCCCGAGCGACAGCGCGGTGAACCCGCGTGCGCGGGCCGCATGTTCCTCGTCGGGCGACAACCCGCCTTCGGGTCCGATCAGCAGCGTGACGGCCGCCGCGGGCGGCGCGTCGGGCAGCGACGCGAACGGGCTGCTTGCGCGCGGCGACAGCAGCAGCCGCAACTCGCCGTCGGCCGGCGCGGCCGGCAGCGCGTCGAGCCACGCGTTGAAGCCGGCGACCGGCGCGACGTCGGGCACGCGATTGCGTCCGCATTGCTCGCACGACGCGCGCACGACGCCGCGCCAGTGCGCGACGCGCTTGTCCGCCCGTTCGCCGGACAGCTTCACGACGCCGCGCGCGGTCGACAGCGGCACGACCGCCGCGACGCCGAGCTCGACGGCTTTCTCGATCACCCAGTCCATCTTGTCGCCGCCGGCGATTCCCTGCGCGAGCGTCACGCGATAGGGCGGCTCGGCCTCGGCGGGCTCGAACGTATCGACCTGCACGAGCGCGCTGCGCTTGTCGACTTCGACGAGCCGTGCGCGGTACTGGCCGCCCGTGCCGTCGAACAGCGCGAGCACGTCGCCGGGCTGCAGGCGCAGCACCTGCACGTGACGCGCGACGTCGGCTGGCAACGCGAGCGTGGCGTCGGCGCGCAGCGCGGCGTCGACGAAAAAGCGCGGCACGGCCGCGGTGGTGGTGGCTTCGTTCATGCGTGTGGCGGTTTCGGTCATGCGTCGAGACGGCACCCGAGCGCCCAGCGGTAACCGTCGAGATCCTCGATCTGCGCGAACCGGTCGCCCCAGAACTGATCCTGCGGCGCGCTCAGTGATTTCGCGCCCGCGTCGAGCGCGCGCTGCCAGGTGGCGTCGACATCGTCGACATACAGATAGAACGATTGCGGCGCGGTGGCGTTCGCGCGCTTCGGCGTGAGCGCGGGCGAGCCGAACGCGCCTTCGGGCGCGAACATCACGATCAACTGGCCGCGATAGGCCATCTCGACGTGCATGATCACGCCGTCCTCGTCGTGCACGTCGCGCAGCGTGAAGCCGAATGCGGCCTGGAAGAAGTCGATGGCCGCGCGCGCGTTGCGTACGGCCAGGTAGGGCGTCAACCAAGGCACGTTGGCCGGACGTGGATCGGTCATGAAAATCTCCTGTTGCACGGTGTCGGCGCTTCTCGCGCCTGCGCCGGTCTCATGCTGGAACAACGGAACGTTGCGACCGTCCGGCTGTTCAGCGGCGAACGCCCAGTGTATCGCGCAGCGCGCGCGGCAGGGCAAAGAGGGACGCATGCAGCCGCGCATCGTAGTAGCGCAGGCCGTCGACGCGGCGGGCCGCGAGCCGTGCGTCGACGTCGTGCGCGAACAGCGCGGCCGCGTCGAGCGTGTCGCTCGCGATCGCCATCAGCCACTGCGAGCCGTACAGCGGCACGTGCGCGGACAGCGGATCGACGACCGCGAAGCTCGCGCGCAGGTCGTCGAGCAGCGCGGCGATGCGCGCGGCATGGAACACCGGCGAGCCGAGATGCATCGAGATCGCGCCGCAGCGCGTGAGGATTCGCTTGAGCCGCGCGTAGAACGCGCGCGTATAGAGGCCGGCCGCCGGCGAATCGGGCGGCGTGAGGTCGAACACGACGAGATCGAAATGTTCGATCGTCGAATCGACGAAGTGCGCGGCGTCGCCGATCACGACCTCGACGCGCGGGTCGTCGAGCGCGCCCTGGTGCACGTCGTCGAGATAGCGGCGCGCCATCCCGACCACCTCGTCGTCGAGTTCGGCGATCACGATCCGTTCGATGCACGCGTGCTTGAGCAACTGGCGCGCCGCGCCGCCGTCGCCGCCGCCGAGCACGAGCGCCTTCTTCGGCGCCGGATGCGCGAGCGCGGCCGGGTGCGTCATGCACTCGTGATAGACGAATTCGTCGCCGACCGACGTCATCGGCCGGCCGTCCAGCGTGAACAGCCGGCCGAGCTGCGGGGTTTCCCAGACTTCGATCTGCTGGTGCGGGGACGCGACGTGCGCGAGCCGCCGCGCGTTCGGGAAGCCGTAGGTGGCGTCGGGCGTCGGGTGAAAGAGAAGGGTGGTGCTCACGGGCGGGCCGCTGGGGCAGGCAGTTCCGACGCCTGAATTATAGGAGGCAGGCGGTTTGGCGGAAAACCGTGCCGGAACACTACGCGCCGACAAGGGAAATGTCAGCCCATCTGTTAAAATGACGAGCTTTGCAGCCCCGTCCGTTGGCTCCGTCCGCTTCGCGTCCGTCAGGCGCCGCACCGCGCGCCGGGAACGATTGACGCTCGAGCTTCCGGATGCCGCCGTGCCCCCGTTTCCTCGACTCGTTCTCCGGACTCGACATGACGACTTCGTCTCCCGCCTCCACCACTCTGATGGCCAACGCGATCCGTGCGCTCGCGATGGACGCCGTCCAGCAAGCGAACTCCGGCCACCCCGGCATGCCGATGGGCATGGCCGAAATCGGCGTCGCACTCTGGTCGCGCCATCTGAAGCACAACCCGACGAACCCGCACTGGGCCGACCGCGACCGTTTCGTGCTGTCGAACGGCCATGGCTCGATGCTGCTGTACTCGCTGCTGCACCTGACCGGCTACGACCTGCCGATCGAAGAGCTGAAGAATTTCCGCCAGCTGCACTCGAAGACGCCGGGCCACCCGGAATACGGGATCACGCCGGGCGTCGAGACGACCACCGGCCCGCTCGGCCAGGGTCTCGCGAACGCGGTCGGCATGGCGCTCGGCGAAGCGCTGATGGCCGACGAGTTCAACCGTGACGGCGCGAAGATCGTCGATCACCACACGTACGTGTTCCTCGGCGACGGCTGCCTGATGGAAGGCATTTCGCACGAAGCCTGCTCGCTCGCGGGCACGCTGAAGCTGAACAAGCTGATCGCGCTGTACGACGACAACGGCATCTCGATCGACGGCGACGTCGTCAACTGGTTCCACGACGACACGCCGAAGCGCTTCGAAGCGTACGGCTGGAACGTGATCCCGAACGTGAACGGCCACGACGTCGACGCGGTCGACGCGGCCATCGCGAAGGCGAAGCTGTCGGACAAGCCGACGCTGATCTGCTGCAAGACGGTGATCGGCAAGGGCGCGGCCACGAAGGCCGGCGGCCACGACGTGCACGGCGCGGCGCTCGGCGCGGAAGAAATCGCGAAGACGCGCGAAGCGCTCGGCTGGAAGTGGGAGCCGTTCGTGATTCCGCAGGAAGTCTACGCGGCCTGGGATGCGAAGGAAGCCGGCAAGCGCGCCGAGTCCGAGTGGGACGCGACGTTCGCCGCGTATCGCGCGAAGTTCCCGGCGGAAGCCGCCGAATTCGAGCGCCGGATGGCCAACAAGCTGCCGGCCGACTGGGCCGAGAAGGCTGCGGCAATCATCGCCGGCGCGAACGAGCGCGCCGAGACGGTCGCGACCCGCAAGGCGTCGCAGCAGGCGATCGAAGGCCTCGCCGCCGCGCTGCCGGAGCTGCTCGGCGGCTCGGCCGACCTGACCGGCTCGAACCTGACCAACTGGAAGGCGTCGAAGGCGGTGCGCGCGAATCCGGAAGGCGCGGGCGTGCTGCTCGGCAACCACATCAACTACGGCGTGCGCGAATTCGGCATGAGCGCGGCGATCAACGGTCTCGCGCTGCACGGCGGCCACAAGCCGTTCGGCGGCACGTTCCTGACGTTCTCCGACTACAGCCGCAACGCGCTGCGCGTGGCCGCGCTGATGAAGGTGCCGTCGATCTTCGTGTTCACGCACGATTCGATCGGCCTCGGCGAAGACGGCCCGACGCACCAGTCAATCGAGCACGTGTCGAGCCTGCGCCTGATCCCGAACCACGACGTGTGGCGTCCGGCCGACACGGTCGAGACGGCCGTCGCGTGGACCCACGCGGTCGCCGCCGACCGTCCGTCGAGCCTGATCTTCAGCCGCCAGAACCTCGCGTTCAACCCGCGTACCGATGCGCAGATCGCCAACATCGAGAAGGGCGGTTACGTGCTGAAGGACTGGGACGAGGAAATCGTCGCGCGCAAGATCATCCTCATCGCGACGGGCTCGGAAGTCGAACTCGCGATGAAGGCCGTCGAGCCGCTCGCGCAGCAGGGCATCGCGGCGCGCGTCGTGTCGATGCCGTCGACCAACGTGTTCGACCGCCAGGACGCCGAATACCGCGAACGCGTGCTGCCGCACGGCGTGCGCCGCGTCGCGATCGAAGCGGGCGTGACGAGCTTCTGGCACAAGTACGTCGGCCTCGAAGGCGGCGTCGTCGGGATCGACACGTTCGGCGAGTCGGCGCCGGCCGGCGTGCTGTTCAAGTACTTCGGCTTCACCGTCGAGCACGTCGTCGAGACGGCCAAGGCCGTGCTGGCCTAAATAAAAGCATACGCGGCGCGCGCCACCCGTTGCGCGCGCCGCACCGTGAAGCTGCACGAAACGAATTTTTTCAGCCATCAGGAGATAGACCATGACGATTCGCGTCGCAATCAACGGCTACGGCCGTATCGGCCGCAACACGCTGCGCGCGTTCTATGAAAACGGCAAGAAGCACGATCTCGAGATCGTCGCGATCAACGACCTGGGCGATGCGAAGACCAACGCGCACCTGACCCAGTACGACACCGCGCACGGCAAGTTCCCGGGCGAAGTGTCGGTCGACGGCGACTACCTCGTCGTGAACGGCGACAAGATTCGCGTGCTGGCGAACCGCAACCCGGCCGAACTGCCGTGGGGCGAGCTGGGCGTCGACGTCGTGATGGAATGCACGGGCTTCTTCACGACGAAGGAAAAGGCGAGCGCGCACCTGAAGGGCGGCGCGAAGAAGGTGATCATCTCGGCGCCGGGCGGCAAGGACGTCGACGCGACGATCGTCTACGGCGTCAACCACGACGTGCTGAAGGCCGAGCACACGGTCATCTCGAACGCATCGTGCACGACGAACTGCCTCGCGCCGCTCGTCAAGCCGCTGAACGACAAGATCGGCCTCGAAACCGGCCTGATGACGACGATTCACGCGTACACGAACGACCAGGTGTTGACGGACGTCTATCACGAAGACCTGCGCCGCGCGCGTTCGGCCACCCACAGCCAGATCCCGACGAAGACGGGTGCCGCATCGGCCGTCGGCCTCGTGCTGCCGGAACTGAACGGCAAGCTCGACGGCTACGCGATCCGCGTCCCGACGATCAACGTGTCGATCGTCGACCTGTCGTTCATCGCGAAGCGCGACACGACCGTCGAGGAAGTCAACGCGATCATGAAGGAAGCATCGGAAGGCGCGCTGAAGGGCATCCTCGGCTACAACGACGCACCGCTGGTGTCGATCGACTTCAACCACAACCCGGCTTCGTCGACGTTCGACGCGACGCTGACCAAGGTGTCGGGCCGCCTCGTGAAGGTGTCGAGCTGGTACGACAACGAGTGGGGTTTCTCGAACCGCATGCTGGATACGGCAATCGCATTCGCGAACGCGAAGTAATCCCGCACGTCGCGCGGCCGCGGCACCGCGGCTGGCGTGGCGGACGAACCCGGCCCGGGGTTTCCCGGCCGGGTTTTTTTATTGCCCGGCGTAAATTCTCGGAGAGCAAGGGGTGGGTTGTCCGCGTTCGGTCAAAAATTGATGGTGGTCGTCTAGAAGAACGAACATTTGACGCCAAGGTGACCGGCGCACGGGAGTTGGGCGTAGGTCTGCCGGTAACCATCCGCATCGATTGAAAAGCTAGGCGTTAGATAGCTTCCTTGCCTTCGTTTTCCGAGACATTATGCTTGCGCGAGTTTTGTACGATTCGCTGAATGAGTGAATTGAAACCAATGACCAGCTGCCCCAAGCTGTGATTGTGAATGGTTATGGACTTTGAATAGTCGTTTCGATGGGCATAGATAGCAAGTACTGTCGGACCATCGGCGCCCCAGGCGCGTGCTTCGGGCAGTAGATAGCTGTGCTTATACGAATTCGATAACTCTATGAGGATCTCCGCGATTTCTTCGTTCGGTTGAATGTACTCACGGATAATTTCAGCGCCAAACGCGGTCGGCCTGCCGGAACGAAATAGCATCCCATATCCGTCAACCTCAATGCGCCGAGTTTTTGCTACTTCTTCCGACCGAGATCTGCAGTAAAGCGACATGACAAGATCGTCGATTACCCGCCGCATGGACAGGAGCACCGCTTCGACCGTGAAAAAGTATTTAAATATGTCCTTGGCTTGATAGGCATCGGTTGCCGTATCAACTAACATGGCCAGATGTCGAAGGCGATTCTCGATTTCGACTGCAACCAGCACGCCGTTGATTAAGCCAGGGATGCTAGGGGGATGAGGAAGTTGGAACGTACTGTACTGTTCAACTAAATACGGTAACTGGGATTTGGAACCCGAATAAAAATTTCGTTCTCTGATGTTTTCGTTGGTTGCCATGTTAGGTCTATGGTTTTTTCGAGTGAGATTGCCGTGCCGATACCGAAGGAAGTTCATATGCGCCCTAGCCGTTTTCGTGCGTAGGCGAAACTTGTGCTTACTTGGACGATTGATGTGCCTCGTTGTGCGACATCTACGGAAATTTGCGCACGCTCTTTTTTATGGCTGAGAATCGGCCGTCACGTGCTCGACCGCATCGACGAACGCGCGCTTCAGCGGGCTGTCGAGATCGGTCCACGCGAGCCCGATGCCGCTGCGGTGACCGGCCAGGTCGAGCGGTCGCGCGAGCACGTTCGGCGGCAGCGCGTTGGCCGCCTGCGCCGGAATCAGCCCGATCCCCATCCCCGCCGCGACGAGCGCGAGCATCGTCGTGAATTCGCCGAATTCCTGAGCGATCTCGAGCGTCGTGCCCGCGCGGCTCAGCGCGAGCAGCATGTCGTCGTGAAAGCCGGGCGCGTAGCGGCGCGCGAGCACGAACGCGGGGTGGTCGCGCAACGCGGCCGGCGCGATCGTGTCGTACGCGGCGAGCGGATGATCCAGCGGCAGTGCGACGACGAAGCCTTCCTCGAGCACCACCCGCGTGTCGATGCCCGCATACGCGGCCGGCAGCCGGATCATCCCGAAATCGATCCGCCGGTCGCGCAGCGCGGCGATCTGGTCGGGCGTCGGCATGTCCTTCAGTTCGAGCACGATCAGCGGATAGCGCTCGCGCATCGTGCGCAGCACGGCCGGCAGCAGCGTGGGCAACACCGACGATACGAACGCGATCCGCAGCGTGCCGATTTCGCCGCGGCTCGACAGCCGCGCCATCTGCTCCGCGCGCGCGGCCTGCTGCAGCGTCGCGCGCGCTTCCGGCAGGAACACGCGCCCCGTGTCGCTCAGTTCGACCTTGTGCCGGTCGCGCTCGAACAGGCGCGCGCCGAGTTCCGCCTCGAGCGCCTTGATCTGCATGCTCAGCGCGGGCTGCACGATGCACAGGCGCTGCGCGGCGCGCCCGAAATGCAGTTCTTCCGCGAGCGTGACGAAGGCGCGCAATTGCTTGAGTTCCATGTGGCGGCGGGCGAGAGAGAGCGGTAATCAATTTTCATGATAACCGGATCAAAAAAGACCATTGGCGCGGGCCGGGCCGGCGACCGAAGATAGCGTGAACGCGAGACCGGCCGCGACAAGGCAGCCGGCTCGACTGGCACGAGGAGACCTCCATGACCCATGCGCTTGACCGATTCCGCCTCGACGGCCGCCGCGCGCTGATTACCGGTTCCGGCCGCGGGATCGGGCTGACGCTCGCCCGCGGGCTCGCGGAAGCGGGCGCGGCGATCGTCATCAACGATCGCAATGAAGAGAAGGCCGCGACGCTCGCGCGCCAGTTCCGCGACGAAGGCTTCGCGGCCGACCATGCGGTGTTCGACGTGGCCGAGCACGCGCAGGTACGTGCGGCGGTCGACGATTTCGAGGCGCGCGTCGGCGCGATCGACATCCTCGTGAACAACGCGGGCATCCAGCGCCGCGCGCCGCTCGACGCTTTCGACCCGGACGACTGGCATGCGCTGATGCGCGTGAACCTCGACGGCGTGTTCAACGTCGCGCAGGCCGTCGCGCGGCACATGATCGCGCGCGGCCATGGCAAGATCATCAACATCTGCTCGGTGCAGAGCGAACTCGCGCGGCCGACGATCGCGCCGTATGCGGCGACCAAGGGCGCGGTGCGGATGCTGACCAAAGGGATGTGCGCCGACTGGGCGCGCCACGGCATCCAGGCGAACGGCCTCGCGCCCGGCTATTTCGAAACCGAACTGAATCGCGCGCTGGTCGACGACGCGGCGTTTTCGGACTGGCTGTGCAAGCGCACGCCGGCCGGTCGTTGGGGGCAGGTCGACGAGCTGTGCGGCGCGGCGATCTTCCTCGCGTCGGCCGCGTCCGATTTCGTAAACGGCCAGACGCTGTTCGTCGACGGCGGGCTGACCAGTGCCGTCTAACCAGGAGCGCGTCATGCGGTTGCGTTGCATGTGTGTGGTGATCCACGGGCCGAACGACCTGCGGGTCGAGGAGCAGGACGCGGGCGAGATCGGCCCGGGCCAGGTGCGCGTCGACGTCGCGATGGGCGGCATCTGCGGCTCCGACCTGCATTATTTCCGGCATGGCGGCTTCGGCGCGATCCGCCTGCAGCAGCCGATGGTGCTCGGCCACGAGGTCGCCGGCACGGTCGCGGAAGTGGCGCCGGACGTGACGTCGGTGAAGGTCGGCGATCGCGTCGCGGTCAATCCGAGCCGGCCGTGCGGCGCGTGCCGCTACTGTCTCGAAGGGCTGCCGAACCAGTGTCTCGACATGCGCTTCTACGGCAGCGCGATGCGGATGCCGCACGTGCAGGGCGCGTTCCGCAACGCGCTCGTGTGCGACGCGGTGCAGTGCGTGAAGGTCGCCGATCACGTGCCGCTGTCGCTCGCGGCGCTCGCCGAGCCGTTCGCGGTCGGGCTGCATGCGGTGTCGCGCGCGGGCCCGCTGATCGGCAAGCGGGTGCTCGTGTCGGGGTGCGGGCCGATCGGCGTGCTGGCGGTCGCGGCGGCGCGCGTGCACGGTGCCGCGGAGATCGTTGCGACCGACGTCGTCGACGCGCCGCTGGCCGTGGCGAGCGCGCTCGGCGCGGACCGTACGATCAATGCGGCGGCCGATGCCGGCTGGGTCGAGCGCTACGGCGCCGACAAGGGCACGTTCGACGTGATGATCGAGTGTTCGGGCAATGCCCGCGCGCTGCGCGACGGGCTGGACGTGATGCGTCCGCGCGGCGTCGTCGTGCAGCTCGGGCTGGGCGGCGACGTGAGCCTGCCGCAGAACGTGGTGGTCGCGAAGGAACTGTCGATCTGCGGCTCGTTCCGGTTCCACGCGGAATTCGCGCTCGCGGTGCAGTTGATCAACGCGGGGCGCGTCGACCTGCGGCCGGCCGTCACGCGCGTGTTCCCGATGCGCGACGCGAACCTCGCATTCGAACTGGCGGGCGACCGCCAGCGTGCGATGAAGGTGCTGATCGATTTCGCGAGCGAGGCCGCGTGACGGTGCGGCGCTAGCGCGTCGAGACGGCAGCGACGCCCCCGGCAAAAAGGCACGCCCGCGATGCGCGGCGCGTGCCTTTTTCGTGGTGCGGCGCAAACGGATCGCCGGATTGCCGGTCTACCGCCTCACTGCGTGACCTGCCGCGAGCCGACGCGCTGCGATGCGAGCCACAGCGCGATCAGCACGCCCGACAACGCCGCACCCGCGATACACACGCCGCGCCAGCCGTCGAGGCCGTACGCGACGCTCGCGGCGAACGAGCCGAGCGCGCCGCCGATGAAGTAGCTCGTCAGGTAGATCGTCGTCACGCGGCTGCGCGCCTGGCCGGCGAGCGCATAGATCACGCTCTGGTTCGAGATGTGCATGCCCTGCACGCCGACGTCGAGCAGCAGGATGCCCGCGATCAGCGCCGCGAGCGAATGCGCGCCGGTCGCGATCAGCGCGAACGAGCCGAGCACGGCCGCCGCGAACAGGCCGGTCGCCGCATTGCCGTGGCCGCGATCGACGAGCCGGCCAGCCGACGTCGCCGCGAGCGCGCCCACCGCGCCGACGATGCCGAACAGGCCGATCTGTCCTTCGGAGTAGCTGTACGGCGGCTGGCTCAGCAGGAACGTGAGGCCGGTCCACAACAGGCTGAAGCACGCGAACACGAGCGCGCCGTAGGTCGAGCGCAGCGCGATCAGCGGCTGCGCGCGCACCAGCGCGACGAGCGAGGTCATCAGCGCCGGATAGTCGACGCGCGCGTCGCGGCGATCCTTCGGCAGCTTCACGGCGAGCACGACGGTCAGCGCGAGCACCATCGCCGCGGCGATGCCGTACACCGCGCGCCAGCCGAACCCGTCGGCGATCGCGCCGGCCGCGACACGCGCGAGCAGGATGCCGAGCAGGAGTCCGCTCATCACGGTGCCGACCGCGCGGCCGCGCGAGCGCGCGTCGGCGAGCGACGCCGCGAACGGCACGAGCAACTGCGTCGAACAGGTGACGAAGCCGACCGCGACGTTCGCGACGACGAACATCGTGAAGTTCGTGCTGAACGTCACGGCGACCAGCGCGACGACGTTGAGCATCAGCAGCCGCACGATCAGCGTATGGCGGTTGACCGCGTCGCCGAGCGGGACGATCAGCAGCAGGCTGGCCGCATAGCCGAGCTGCGTCAGCGTGACGAGATAACCGAGTTCGGTCGGTGCCCGCCCGAAGCTGTGCGCGATCGCGGCGAGCAGCGGCTGCGCGTAGTAGATGTTGCCGATGACGATGCCGCATGCGCACGCGAACAGCAGCGTCATGCCGCGGGTGAGGGGAGGGTGGTTGTCGTGATGCGGTTCCATGGTCGCGAAAAAACGGCGGCGCCGACCGGCGGCACGGGGCCGTCGGCTGCGCGGGGTGACGGAAATCGGGGCCGGCGTCGACGGATCGGCGGTGAGCCGATGCGCGCCGGGCGGATCGCGGCCGGGACCCGGATCGGGCGGGCGGCGGATCGTCGTGCGGCGGCGGAGGCAGGGCAGGCCCGGGCGTGCCGCTCCGGAACGCCGGCAGCGGCGTTGCACGGGAGCGGATGTGCGTATGATGCGGGCATCGACTCATAGCGTCCAAGACTGGATCGTTATGGTCTCCATTGGCAAAACCAATACGTTGGCCGCGATGCTTCTCCGCCACATCCGCTATTTCCTTGCCGTCGCCGAACAGCGCAGCTTCACGCGCGCGGCCGACGCACTGCACGTATCGCAGCCGACGCTGTCGCAGCAGATCCGTCAGCTCGAGGACACGCTCGGCGTGCAGCTGTTCGACCGCTCGGGCCGCACGGTGCAGCTCACCGAATTCGGCGAGGTCTATGCACGCCACGCGCGCGCCGCCCTGCACGCGCTCGATACCGGGCAGCGCGCGCTGCACGACGTCGCCGAGCTTGGCAGCGGCTCGTTGCGGCTCGCGATGATGCCGACTTTCACGGCCTACCTGAGCGGCTCGCTGATCGACGCATTCCATGCCGACCATCCGAACGTCGCGCTGACGATCGACGCGATGCCGCAGGAGCGCATCGAGGCGTTGCTCGCCGACGACCGGCTCGACGCCGGCTTCGCGTTCATGCCGCCGCGTGCGCCGGACATCGATGCGCTGCCGCTGTGGGACGAGCCGCTCGCGCTGGTGACGGGCCGCACGCATCATCTCGCGCGCCGGCGCCGTGCGCTCACGCCGGCCGAGCTCGGCGGCGAGCCGCTGGTGCTGCTGAGCCGCGCGTTCGCGACGCGCGAGCGCATCGACCGGTATTTCGTCGAGCACGGCGCGCGGCCGTCGATCGCGATCGAGACGAATACGGTTACTTCGGTACTGGAACTCGTGCGGCGCGGCCGGCTCGCGACGGTGCTGCCCGACGCGGTCGCGCGCGAGAGCGGCGACCTGTGCGCGCTGGAGATCGATCCGCCGTTGCCGACGCGCACGGCCGCGCTGCTCACGCGCAAGGGCGCGTACCGCAGCGTCGCGGCGCGCGCATTCATCGAGCGTGTGCTCGCGTATCGCGATCCGTCGGAACGGTGACCGGACTGGCCGGGCGGCGGCGCGGGAGGACTACGCGCCGGGCGTCGGGAAGAAGACGCCCGCGCGCTGCGCCGCGTTCGCGATGTGCGTTTCGATCTCGGTGCCGGCGGCGGCCGCATCGCGCGCGATCAGCGCGTCGACGATCGCGCGGTGCTCGTGCCACGTCGACAGCAGCAGCTCGCGCCGGTAGAACGGCATGCGCTGGCTTTCCTTCATGATGTCCGCGCTGCTGCGCAGGATCGATTCGATCGCCGCGTTGCCGGCCAGATGGATGATCCGCATGTGGAAGTCGAAGTCGAGCCGCGATGCTTCGTCGAGCGCGCTTTCGGTCAGCGCGACGTGCAGGTCGGCGAGATTGTCCTCGAACCACGCGATGTCTTCGTCGCTGACGACGTGCGCGGCCATCCGCGCGGCGAAGCCTTCGAGCGCATAGCGCATCTGGTACGTATCGGGCGGCGACGACTGCTCGGCGAATTGCCACGGATGCGCGGCGGACGCCTGCGCGCTTTCGACGTACACGCCCTTGCCCGCGCGGATGCGCAGCATCCCGAGCGCCTCGAGCGTCGACAGCGCCTCGCGCAGCGACGCGCGGCTGATCTCCAGCTCCTCGGAGAGCTGGCGCTGGGCCGGCAGCAGGCTGCCGACCGGATAGACGCCTGCCTCGATCCGGTCGCGGATCGTCGCGATGGCGGCGTCGGTCACGGTATGCGGAACATTTTTCATGATGTGAACGATGGCCGGTCTGACCGGCATTGTAATCCGCACGCGGGCGGTGCATGACCACCCTACGGGAAAGCCACGATCCGCCCCTTTGCGGGGCGCGCAAACGGGGCGCAGGGGCGGGAAATCCCTATTTTGTCCGTCCTTGACGCCACTATATCGGCTTCCTACTATCCACCATAACATCACTGGTCTTACCAGTATGAACAGACGAAACTGCAACCGTTGGATCGGGAGAGCGCCGTGTCGAAATTCCTCAATTCGCTGTTTGGCCGGGTAGTCGTCGCATTGATACTGGGGGTCGCGCTCGGCGCGTTCTTCCCGCACTTCGCCGAGTCGCTACGACCGCTCGGCGACGGTTTCCTGAAGCTCATCAAGATGGTGATCGGCCCGATCGTGTTCTGCGTCGTGGTCAGCGGGATGGCCAATGCGGGCGATCTGAAGAAGGTCGGCCGGGTCGGCCTGAAGGCCGTCGTCTACTTCGAGGTGATGACGACGCTCGCGCTCGGCATCGGGCTCGTGCTCGCGTGGGTCACGCGCCCGGGCGTCGGGATGAACATCGACCTGCGCTCGCTCGACGCGGCGTCGCTGTCGACGTACGCGAAGAACGCCGAAAGCCTGAAGGACACGGCCGGCTACCTGATGAAGATCATCCCCGAGACCGCGATCGACGCGTTCGCGAAGGGCGACATCCTGCAGATCCTCGTGTTCGCTGTGCTGTTCGGCTCCGCGCTGTCGCTGCTCGGCGACAAGGCGCAGCGCGTGAACAGCCTGATCGAGGAGCTGTCGCACGTGTTCTTCAAGATCATCGGCTTCATCATCAAGCTCGCGCCGCTCGGCGTGCTCGGCGCGATCGCGTTCACGACCGGCAAGTACGGCGTCGCGTCGCTCAAGCAGCTCGGCTACCTGGTCGCGGTGTTCTACCTGAGCTGCTTCGTGTTCGTCACGGTCGTGCTCGGCGCGGTGATGCGGCTCGCGGGCTTCTCGGTGTTCAAGCTGATCCGCTACCTGCGCGAGGAACTGTCGATCGTGCTCGGCACGGCGTCGTCGGACGCGGTGCTGCCGCAGGTGATGAGCAAGCTCGAATACATGGGGATCAAGGATTCGACGGTCGGCCTCGTGATCCCGACCGGCTATTCGTTCAACCTCGACGGCTTCTCGATCTACCTGACGCTCGCCGTGCTGTTCATCGCGCAGGCCACCAACACGCCGCTGTCCACGCACGACCTGATCGTCGTGCTGCTCGTGTCGCTCGTCACGTCGAAGGGCGCGCACGGCATCCCCGGCTCGGCGATCGTGATTCTCGCGGCGACGCTGTCGGCGATCCCCGCGATTCCGGTGCTCGGCCTCGTGCTGATCCTGCCGGTCGACTGGTTCGTCGGCATCGCCCGCGCGCTGACCAACCTGATCGGCAACTGCGTCGCGACGGTGGTGGTCGCGGTGTGGGAGAACGACATCGACCGTGCCCGCGCGAAACGCGTGCTGAACCGCGAGTTGCGCTACGTGGCCGACGCGCCGGGCGGCACCGCCCCGGTCGCGGGCGATCAGGCCCACGCGCTCTGAACCCGACACGCGCGCGGCGCGGCTTCCCCGGCCGCATCGCGCGACCGAATTTCCTGCGCCTGGCGCGATGACGCGCCGGCGCTTCTCAAAATAATGGAGACGACATGGCAGCCCCCATCCTCGATCCGAACGCGCCGGCTTTCACGCGGCGCTACATGAACCTCGCCGATCCGCGCCTGGGCGCGCAGGCGCTCTTCGCGAGCGACGAATTCTTCGCGCCGAAGGAGCGCATGCTCAATCCCGAGCCGGCCGTGTTCATTCCCGGCAAGTACGACGACCACGGCAAGTGGATGGACGGCTGGGAAACGCGCCGCAAGCGCACGACCGGCCACGACTTCTGCGTGGTGCGTCTGGCGCGGCCGGGCGTGATTGTCGGCGTCGATCTCGATACGAGCCATTTCACCGGCAACTTCCCGCCGGCCGCGTCGATCGAGGCCTGCGCGGCGGACGGCGACACGCCGCCGGACGACGCCGAATGGCGCACGATCGTTCCCGCGACGACGCTGCAGGGCAATTCGCATCACTACGTGAGCGTCGACGACGCGCGGCCGGTTACGCACCTGCGCGTGAACCTGTACCCGGACGGCGGGCTCGCGCGGCTGCGCGTGTACGGCCAGCCGCAGCGCGACTGGCGCCACCTGCCGGCCGGCGAACTCGTCGATCTCGCGGCGATCGAGAACGGCGGCTATCTGGTGGCCGCGAACAACCAGCACTTCGGCCCGGCGTCGCAGATGCTGATGCCGGGGCGCGGCGTGAACATGGGCGACGGCTGGGAAACGCGGCGGCGCCGCGAGCCCGGCAACGACTGGGCGATCGTCGCGCTCGCGCGGCCGGGCATCATCCGGCGCGTGGAGGTCGACACGGCGTTCTTCAAGGGCAATTTCCCCGACCGCTGCTCGCTGCAGGCCGCGCACGTCACGGGCGGCACCGACGATTCGCTCGTCACGCAGGCGATGTTCTGGGCCGAACTGCTCGGCGAGCAGAAGCTTCAGATGGATCACGTGCACACGTTCGACCAGCTCGCGGCGCTCGGCCCCGTCACGCACGTGCGCTTCAACATCTTCCCGGACGGCGGCGTGTCGCGCCTGCGTCTGTGGGGCGAGCCGGCTTGAAGGAGGGCAGCGGCATGAGCGGAACCCCGATCCTGCGCGTCGAGCGCCTGACCCGCGAAGCGTTCGCGCCGTTCGGCGACGTGATCGCGCTCGAAGGCGCGCGACATTTCCCGATCAACGGCGGCACGACCGAGCGCTTTCACGATCTCGCGACGATCGACGTCTGCGCGGACGGCGGCCGGCCGCTCGTCAGCGTGTTTCGCGCGCAGCCGCGCGCGTTGCCGGTCGCGGTCACGCTGATGGAGCGTCATCCGCACGGCAGCCAGGCGTTCATCCCGCTCGCGGCGGTGTCGCGCTACGCGATCGTCGTCGCGCCGGCCGGCGAATTCCGGCCCGACGCGATGCGCGCGTTCCTGGCCGAGGGCTGGCAGGGCGTCAATTATGCGAAGGGCGTCTGGCACCATCCGCTGCTCGCGCTCGACGCGGTCAGCGATTTCGTGATCGTCGATCGCGGCGGCCCGCAGCCGAACTGCGACGAGATCCCGCTGGAACGCGCGTGGGCGCTCGATTTCAAGCCGGCCTGCGCGGGCGCCGAAGGGCTTTCGTAAGCATGTCGGGCGCGCGGCAGGCGCGCCGAAAAAGCACACGGCCCGGGCGGCGAGATGCCGGCCGGGCCGTGCCGCGTGTACGGGTGGCGCGCTTCAGTGCTTGCGGTGCGGACAGTTCTCGGTCGTGCACGAACCGTACATCGCGAGCGAATGCTCCTGGAGCCGGAAGCCGCGCTCCTTCGCGATCGCCTGCTGGCGGCTCTCGATCTCGGCGTCGAAGAATTCCTCGACGCGGCCGCAATCGAGGCACACGAGGTGGTCGTGGTGCGAACCTTCGTTCAGTTCGAACACCGCCTTGCCGGATTCGAAGTTGCTGCGCGACAGCAGGCCGGCCTGCTCGAACTGCGTGAGCACGCGGTAGACGGTGGCGAGCCCGATGTCGAGCTGCTCGTTGAGCAGGTTGCGGTAGACGTCTTCGGCCGTCAGGTGGCGCACGGGGCTCTGCTGGAAGATCTCGAGAATCTTGAGGCGCGGTAGGGTGGCCTTTAGCCCGATATTCTTGAGATCCGTCGGATTGGTCATGGCTAGGCATCCCTAGAGTACAATGCAGGGCTTCAATGTTACCGGCTTTTCGCCGTTCCAGATATACGCGCGGCCTGCACGCGGGCCAGCACGGTGAAGGAAATGATCCCAGAATCGCTTTCGCACTTTCAGAGGAGTCGCATGCGGAGTGCCATCATCGCTGCCGCCGCCGTTGTCGCGCTGGCGGGTTGTTCGTCGTACGACAGCGTGACGCAGCGCATTGCGCAGAGCATCACGCCGTATCGGATCACCGTCGTGCAGGGCAACTTCGTGTCGCAGGAGAAAGCCGCACAGTTGCAGGCCGGCATGACGCGCGAGCAGGTCCGCGCGCTGCTCGGCACGCCGCTGCTGGCGGACATGTTCCACGCGGATCGCTGGGATTACCTCTTCTACTTCAAGCGCGGCTCGACGTCGATCGTCCAGCAGCGTGACCTCGTGGTCAACTTCTCCGGCGATCGCGTCGCGAGCTGGACCGGCGCCGACAACCTGCCGTCCGAACTCGACCTGCTGGCCGACATCGACGGCGACCGCGGCGGCAAGAAGGCGAAGGCCGCTGCCGCGGCGAAGAAGGCTTCCGAAGCCGCTGCGGCCGCGAGCGCCGCAAGCGCCGCGCAGGCTGCCGCTGCCGCGAGCCCGGCCACGGTGCCGGCGTCCGGCGCGGTGGTCGACCAGGATGCGAACGCCCAGGCGGCGCGCGCGGCGAACCGCGCGACCAACCAGGTGTCGGGGCAGGGTTCGGGTTCGCGCCGGTTCACGCCGGCCGCGCAGGCCTCGGGCGGCGCGCCGGTGCCGGGCGGGCAGCCGCCGGGCGCCGCGCCGGCGATCCAGCCGCAGTTCCAGTTCCATCGTCCGCCGCAGCCGAACGTGTCGAACGAAGCGTCGCCGCCGGTCGGCCCGCAAGGCTCGGACAACCTGCAGAACCAGCCGCTCACCGCACCGGCGCAGTAAGCGGCCGGCGTGCGGAAACGGGGCGGCATGCGCCGCCCGCCTTTAGACCTGTCGTGTAGAAAGCCATGAAGATTGCGATTGCCGGCGCATCGGGCCGAATGGGCCGGATGCTGATCGAAGCCGTTCTCAACGATGCCGACGCGCAGCTCGTCGGCGCGCTCGACCGCGCCGGTTCGCCGTTCCTCGGGCAGGACGCCGGCGCGTTCCTCGGCAAGGACACCGGCGTCAAGCTGACCGACGACCTCGACGCCGTGTTCGCGCAAGCCGAGTACCTGATCGATTTCACGCGTCCGGAAGGCACGATGGCCCATATCGAGGCCGCGCTGCGCCACGACGTGAAGCTCGTGATCGGCACGACCGGCTTCACCGCCGAGCAGAAGGCCGACCTGCAGGCCGCGGCGGGCAAGATCGGCATCGTGTTCGCGGCGAACATGAGCGTCGGCGTGAACGTCACGCTGAAGCTGCTCGAATTCGCGGCGCAGCATTTCTCGCACGGCTACGACATCGAGATCATCGAAGCGCATCACCGCCACAAGGTCGATGCGCCGTCGGGCACCGCGCTGATGATGGGCGAAGCCGTCGCCGGCGCGCTCGGCCGCTCGCTCGACGACTGCGCGGTGTACGGCCGCCACGGCGTGACGGGCGAGCGCGATCCGTCGTCGATCGGCTTTGCCGCGGTGCGCGGCGGCGACATCGTCGGCGACCACACCGTGCTGTTCGCCGGGATCGGCGAGCGCATCGAGATCACGCACAAGTCGTCGAGCCGCGTGTCGTACGCGCAGGGCGCGTTGCGGGCGGTCCGCTTCCTGTCGGCGCGCGGCGCCGGCCTGTTCGACATGCAGGACGTGCTCGGCCTGCGCTGACCCCGCGAGGAAACTCCGATGGCGATTCCCACCGGCGTTGTCCACTACCTCGAAAGCGGCGATGCGATCACGCACGCCGTCTCCTATGTGCTGCTGGCGATGTCGGTCGCCAGCTGGTGCTTCCTCTTCATGAAAGCCTGGCTGCTGGTCCGCGCGAAGCGGCAGGGGCCGCGCGCGCTCGCCGCGTTCTGGCGCGCGCCGTCGCTCGACGCGGGCATTGCCGCGCTGGCCGGCGCCGATCGCGAGCGCGTGTTCGTGCCGCTCGCCGAAGCCGCGCGCGATGCGGCCGACGATCACGACCCCACCGCGCTGGCCGCGCGCGTCGAGCGTAGCGAACGCGTGCTGCGCGCGTTGCGTCACGCGATGCTGCGCTCGCAGCGGCGCCTCGAATTCGGCCAGGTGCTGCTCGCGTCGATCGGCAGCACCGCGCCGTTCGTCGGGCTGCTCGGCACCGTGTGGGGCATCTATCACGCGCTCGGCAGCATCGCCGCGAGCGGGCAGGCGCAGATCGAGAACGTCGCGGGGCCGGTCGGCGAGGCGCTGATCATGACCGCTTTCGGGCTGGTCGTCGCGATTCCCGCGGTGCTCGCGTACAACATCCTCGGCCGGCTCGTCCGGCAGCTCGCCGAGGAACTCGACGGCTTCGCACGCGATCTGCACGTCTTCGTGTGCGCGCAGGGCGCCTGACGCGCCGGCTCCGGAGGAACGACCATGGCATTCGGCGGGCTCGAGCACCACAAGACGTCCGCGCCGATGGCGGAGATCAACATGACGCCGCTGATCGACGTGATGCTCGTGCTGCTCGTCATCTTCATCATCACCGCGCCGCTGATGACGCACGCGATCCGGCTCGATCTGCCGAAGGTCGCGGCCAGCGTCGCGCGCGACACGCCGCAATCCGTCACGCTGTCGATCGACGACGCGGGCAAGCTCTACTGGGACGACGCGCCCGTGGCGCTCGATGCGCTACCCGCGCGGTTCAAGGCCGCCGCCGCGGGCGCCGCGCCGCCCGAGCTGCGGCTGCGTGCGTCGCGCGCGACGCGCTACGACGTGATCGCGCAGGTGATGGGCGCCGCGCAGGCCGCGGGTCTCACGCGGATCGGCTTCGTGACCGACGTGCCGCCGGCGGGTGCCGCGGCGCCCGCCGCCGCCGGCGCGAAACCCTGACGCGCCGCCAGGCCGCCACGCCAACCGTCAGGCAAGTTCCCGCCCGTCGCCGGGGCGGGCCGCACGCCGCAAGACCGGCCGGATGCGCGGGCGCTGACGGTATAATCATTGTTTTTCCCGGTTGGCAGGTTTTTCCAGGTAACCCGGAATTTTCCAGGTCACCCGGAAAATATCCGAAACCCCGAACAGGTCCCGCCACAGCGAACCTGCAGCGCCGCCGGGCCAGCACGATTTTCGATCCAATCCTGCGCGCGAGCCGTCGCGCCGCTTAAAGCCTAGCCCGAACCACACCATGCACGAGAGATACGTACCCGCCGACGTCGAAGCCGCCGCCCAGGGCGACTGGCGCGCAGCCGATGCCTACAAGACGAAGGAAGATTCGCAGAAGCCGAAGTTCTACTGCGTATCGATGCTGCCGTACCCGTCCGGCAAGCTGCACATGGGTCACGTGCGCAACTACACGATCAACGACGTGATGTACCGCTATCTGCGGATGAACGGCTACAACACGCTGATGCCGATGGGCTGGGATGCGTTCGGGATGCCGGCCGAGAACGCCGCGATGGCGAACGGCGTGCCGCCCGCGAAGTGGACCTACGACAACATCGACTACATGAAGGGCCAGATGCAGTCGATGGGTCTCGCGATCGACTGGTCGCGCGAAATCGCGACCTGCAAGCCCGACTACTACAAGTGGAACCAGTGGCTGTTCCTGAAGATGCTCGAGAAGGGCATCGCGTACAAGAAGACGGGCACCGTGAACTGGGACCCGGTCGACCAGACCGTGCTCGCGAACGAGCAGGTGATCGACGGCCGCGGCTGGCGTTCGGGCGCGCTCGTCGAGAAGCGCGAGATCCCGATGTACTACCTGCGCATCACGCAGTACGCGGATGAGCTGCTGAACGATCTCGACGGCCTCGGCTGGCCCGAGCGCGTGAAGATCATGCAGCAGAACTGGATCGGCAAGAGCTTCGGCGTGAACTTCGGCTTCCCGTACGAACTCGACGGCGAGCAGAAGCTGCTGCGCGTGTTCACGACGCGCGCCGACACGATCATGGGCGTCACGTTCTGCGCGATCGCGGCCGAGCACCCGCTCGCCACGCGCCTCGCGCAGGACAAGCCGGAACTGCTCGCGTTCATCGAGGAATGCAAGCGCGGCGGCGTTGCCGAAGCCGACGTCGCGACGATGGAGAAGAAGGGCGTCGCGACCGGCTTCTCGGTCAAGCACCCGCTGACCGGCGAGCCGGTCGAGGTGTGGATCGGCAACTACGTGCTGATGAGCTATGGCGAAGGCGCGGTGATGGGCGTGCCGGGCCACGACGAGCGCGATTTCGCGTTCGCGAAGAAATACGACCTGCCGATCAAGCAGGTGATCGCGAGCGAAGGGCAGACGTACTCGCTCGACGCATGGCAGGAGTGGTACGGCGACAAGGAAACCGCGGTCTGCGTGAACAGCGGCAAGTACGACGGCCTGCGCTACGCGGAAGCGGTCGACGCGGTCGCGGCCGACCTGAAGGCCGGCGGCTTCGGCGACAAGCAGGTCACGTGGCGCCTGCGCGACTGGGGCGTGTCGCGCCAGCGCTACTGGGGCACGCCGATCCCGATCATCCACTGCCCGTCGTGCGGCGACGTGCCGGTGCCGGAGCAGGATCTGCCGGTCGTGCTGCCGGAAGACCTCGTGCCGGACGGCTCGGGCAACCCGCTCGCGAAGTCGGAAGCGTTCCTGAACTGCACGTGCCCGAAGTGTGGCGCGGCCGCGAAGCGCGAAACCGACACGATGGACACCTTCGTCGATTCGTCGTGGTACTTCTCGCGCTACACGGCGCCGGACGCCGAGACGATGGTCGACGCGCGCACCGACTACTGGATGCCGATGGACCAGTACATCGGCGGCATCGAGCACGCGATCCTGCACCTGCTGTATTCGCGCTTCTGGACCAAGGTGATGCGCGACCTCGGCCTCGTGAAGTTCGGCGAGCCGGCGAAGAACCTGCTCACGCAGGGGATGGTGCTGAACGAGACGTACTACCGCGAGGACGCGGCGGGCAAGAAGACCTGGTACAACCCGCTCGACGTGACGGTCACGCACGACGACAAGGGCCGCCCGGTCGGCGCGACGCTGAATGCGGACGGCCAGCCGGTCGTGCTCGGCGGCATCGAGAAGATGTCGAAGTCGAAGAACAACGGCGTCGATCCGCAACTGCTGATCGACCAGTACGGCGCCGATACCGCGCGTCTGTTCACGATGTTCGCCGCACCGCCCGAGCAGCAGCTCGAGTGGTCGGGCGCGGGCGTCGAGGGCGCGAGCCGCTTCCTGCGCCGCGTGTGGAGCTTCGGCTACGGTAACCGCGAAGCGCTCGCCGCGCGCGCCGGTTTCGACGCCGCGACGCTCGGCGATGCCGACAAGGCGTTGCGCCGCGAGATCTACAGCGTGCTGAAGCAGGCCGATTTCGACTACCAGCGCCTGCAGTACAACACGGTCGTGTCGGCCGCGATGAAGATGCTGAACGCGATCGACGGCGCGAAGGGCGCGACGCCCGCCGTGCTGCGCGAGACGTACGGCGTGCTGCTGCGCGTGCTGTACCCGGTCGTGCCGCACGTCACGTTCGAGCTGTGGAAGACGCTCGGCTACGCGGACGAATTCGGCCCGCTGCTCGATGCGCCGTGGCCGAAGGTCGACGAGGCCGCGCTCGAGCAGGCCGAGATCGAACTCGTGCTGCAGGTGAACGGCAAGGTGCGCGGCGCGCTGAAGGTCGCGAAGGACGCGAGCCGCGACGCGATCGAAGCGGCGGCGGTGGCCGACGAGGCATTCGCGAAATTCAGCGACGGCAAGCCGGCGAAGAAGATCGTCGTCGTGCCGGGCCGCCTCGTGAACATCGTCGTCTGACGGCCGCCGGCCGTCGGACGTACCCAGAAGGAGCGAAGGTGATCCGCAGATCGTTTTTGATGCTCGTCGGCAGCGCTGTCGCGCTGTCGGCATGCGGCTTCCAGTTGCGCGGCCAGCAGGACTACGCGTTCAAGCACCTGTTCGTGGCCGGTGCGCCGGCGCCCGTGGAGGCGCGGCTCACGCGCCTCGTCCAGGCCGGCAGCGACACGAAGATCGTCAAGTCGGCGGACGACGCCGACGCCGTGCTGCGCATGTGGGAGTCGCGTGGCCAGAACACGCTGACGCTCAACAAGTACGGCTCCGCGCAGGAGTACGCGCTGTTCTACACGCTGAACTACACGCTGACGAGCAAGGACGGCACCGTGCTGATCCCGCCGAGCGCGATCGCGCTGAACCGCGCGATGACGTACAGCGACCAGTACACGAACGCGAAGGCGCAGGAAGCCGACATCCTGTACGGCGACATGCAGAACGACGCGGTCGATCAGCTGATGCGGCGTCTCGCGATCGTCCACTCGCTGACGCCGGCGCCGGAGGACGTGGTGCCGGGCGTGGCGCCGCGCGCGCCGCTGCCGCCGCCGCCGCTCTGATCGCGGGCGCACGCAGCGATGCAATTGCGACTTGATGCGCTGGAGCCGCACCTCGCGAAGGGGTTGGCCGGGCTCTATACCGTGTACGGCGACGAGCCGCTGCTCGCGCAGGAAGCGTGCGACCGCATTCGTGCGGCCGCGCGCGCGGCCGGCTTTACCGAGCGTTCGGTGCATACGGTCGAGCGCGGCTTCGACTGGAGCGTGCTGCTCGGCGCGACCCAGGCGATGTCGCTGTTCGGCGAACGTCAGCTGATCGAGCTGCGCATTCCGTCGGGCAAGCCCGGCAAGGAAGGCGCCGACGCGTTGAAGACGCTTGCGGCCACACCCAATCCCGACGCGCTGATGCTCGTCACGTTGCCGCGCCTCGACGCGGCCACGCAGAAATCCGCGTGGTTCACCGCGCTGCAGAACGGCGGCGTCGCGCTGAAGATCGATCCGGTCGATCGCGCGCAACTGCCGAACTGGATCGGCCAGCGCCTGTCGATGCAGGGCCAGCGCGTCGCATCCGGCGACGACGGGCGCCGCGCGCTGCAGTTCATCGCGGAGCGTGTCGAGGGCAACCTGCTCGCCGCGCACCAGGAAATCCAGAAGCTCGGGCTGCTGTATCCGCAGGGCGCGCTGTCGTTCGAGCAGGTGCACGACGCGGTGCTGAACGTCGCGCGCTATGACGTGTTCAAGCTGAACGAAGCGATGCTCGCCGGCGACGCCGCGCGGCTCGCGCGGATGATCGACGGGCTGAAGGGCGAGGGCGAGGCGATCGTGCTCGTGATGTGGGCCGTCGTCGAGGAATTGCGCACGCTGCTGCGGATCAAGCGCGGCACGACGGCCGGCAAGCCGCTCGCGACGCTGCTGCGCGAGAACCGCGTGTGGGGGCCGCGCGAGCGGCTGATCGCGCCCGCGCTGAACCGCGTGTCGGAAGCGGTGCTCGAAAAGGCGCTCGCATTCGCCGCGAAGCTCGACCGGCAGGTCAAGGGCTTGTCCGCCGTCACGCCGGGCCGCCGCACGCAGGACGAACCGCCGCCCGACCCGTGGGACGGGCTGTTCCAGCTCGCGATGACGGTCGCGGGCGCCCGCGGCGAACGACCGCCGACCGCGGGTCGCGTGCGACGCTAAGTCCCGTTCGGGCCTTCAGCGCGCGCTGCGCAACCCGCTTACAATGCTTCGATAGCTGGCGCGGCATATCGGCCGCTGCCCTGCACGGACGGCTGTCCCGCGGATCGTCACTCCCGGGTGGCCGTCCCGGGTGGCCGTCCCCCCGCTTCCCCACGAATTCATGCCGCCCCGCGCGGCTCGCTTCTCGAGTCACACGATGGATATCGATCAGTACATGACCGACCTGGGCCGTCGCGCCCGGCACGCTTCCCGCGCGATGGCGCGCGCCAGCACGGCCGCGAAGAACGCGGCGCTCGACGCCGTGGCCCGCGCGATCGAACGCGATGCGCAGGCGCTGAAGGACGCGAATGCGCGCGACGTCGCCCGTGCCCGTGAAAAGGGGCTCGATGCGGCGTTCGTCGACCGCCTGACGCTGTCGGACAAGGCGCTGAAGACGATGGTCGAGGGGCTGCGCCAGGTCGCGTCGCTGGCCGATCCGATCGGCGAGATCGGCAACCTCAAGTTCCGCCCGAGCGGAATCCAGGTTGGCCAGATGCGCGTGCCGCTCGGCGTGATCGGCATCATCTACGAGTCGCGCCCGAACGTGACGATCGACGCGGCCGCGCTGTGCCTGAAGTCGGGCAACGCGACGATCCTGCGCGGCGGCTCCGAGGCGCTCGAATCGAACGCGGCGCTCGCGAAGCTGATCGGCGAAGGGCTGGAGGCGGCCGGCCTGCCGCAGGACGCGGTGCAGGTCGTCGCGACGGCCGATCGCGCGGCGGTCGGCAAGCTGATCACGATGACCGAATACGTCGACGTGATCGTGCCGCGCGGCGGCAAGAGCCTGATCGAACGGCTGATCAACGAGGCGCGCGTGCCGATGATCAAGCACCTCGACGGCATCTGCCACGTGTACGTCGACGATCGCGCCGATCTCGCGAAGGCGCTGACCGTCTGCGACAACGCGAAGACGCACCGCTACGGCACCTGCAACACGATGGAGACGCTGCTCGTCGCGAGCGGCATCGCGGCGAAGCTGCTGCCGCCGCTCGGCAAGCTGTATCGCGACAAGCAGGTCGAGCTGCGCGTCGATGCAGCCGCGCGCGCGGTGCTCGCCGATGCGGGCGTCGGCCCGCTCGTCGACGCGACGGAAGAAGACTGGCACACCGAATATCTCGCGCCGGTGCTCGCGATCAAGGTCGTCGACGGCCTCGACGCCGCGATCGAGCACATCAACCATTACGGCTCGCATCACACGGATGCGATCGTCACCGAGGATCACGACCGCGCGATGCGGTTCCTGCGCGAAGTCGATTCGGCGAGCGTGATGGTCAATGCGTCGACGCGTTTCGCGGATGGCTTCGAATTCGGCCTCGGCGCGGAAATCGGCATCTCGAACGACAAGCTGCACGCACGCGGCCCGGTCGGCCTGGAAGGGCTCACGTCGCTGAAGTACGTGGTGCTCGGGCACGGCGAAGGCCGTCAGTAAGTCAACAGCGAGGCGCGCAACCGATGGCAATGCTCTGGGTCAAGACGTTCCATATCGTTCTGATCGCCGCGTGGTTCGCGGGGCTCTTCTACCTGCCGCGCATCTACGTGAACCTGGCCATGGAGACCGATCCGGCCGCGGTGCGACGCCTGCTGCTGATGGCGCGCAAGCTGTTCCGCTTCATGACGATGATCGCGGTGCCGGCACTGGCCTGCGGGCTGTGGCTGTGGCTCGTGATCGGCATCGGCCAGGGGCAGGGCTGGATTCACGCGAAGGTGACGGTGGTGCTGCTGCTGATCATCTATCACGCGTATTGCGGGCACCTGCTGCGGGTGTTCGAGCGCGGCGAGAACCGCCGCACCGACAAGTGGTATCGCGTGTTCAACGAGTTGCCGGTGCTCGGCATGCTCGCGGCGGTCGCGCTGGTGGTGATCAAGCCGTTCTGAGCGGCGCGGCCGGCGAAACCGTCGCCGTCGAATCATGCGCGACGGCGCCCCTCGGGGCGCCGTCGTTCGTTTACGCGCGGCATTCCGCGAACCGCTACTCCTTCGTCGGATCGTCGATCCGCCTGCGCGTGATCGCTTCCTTCGCGCGGCCGACGCGCTCCATCAGCGCCGGCCCGCGCGACAGCGCGACGCCGACCGCGAGGATGTCGCCGATCGCAAGATGCGACATCCGCGAGGTCATCGGCGAGAACACATCCGTTTCCTCGGCGACGTTCGACGCGAGGCTGACCGTCGCAAGCTTCGCGAGCGGCGAATGGCTCTGCGTGATCGCGACGACTTTCGCGCCGCACGCGAGCGCGGAGCGCGCGGCGTCGACGATGTCGCGCGTGCGGCCGGTGTTCGAGATCGCGACGACGACGTCGTGCGGCCCGAGCAGCGCCGAGGACATCGAGAACGTGTGCGGGTCCGAATACGCGACGCTCGGCACGCCGAGCCGGAAGAACTTGTGCTGGATGTCCTGCGCGGCGATGCCCGAGCCGCCGGCGCCGTAGAACTCGATGCGCGACGCGTTCGACAGCAGCGCGATCGCGTCGGCGACGCTGCCGGCAGACAGGCTGTTGCGCACCTCGATCAGCGCGCCGATCGTGCGGTCGAACACCTTGCCGATGATGCCGGGCGCCGGTTCGTTCGGCTCGACGTCGCGATACACCGACGACACGCCCGGCGCGACGCTCTGCGCGAGCCGGATCTTGAATTCGCGAAAGCCGCTGCAGCCGAGCGCCTGGCAGAAGCGCGCGATGGTCGGCTGGCTGACGCCGGCGCGCATCGACAGCTCGGTCATCGCGAGGTCGAGCACCTCGCGCGGCGCGGCGAGGATGTAGTCGGCGAGCTTGCGCTCGGACGGGCGCAACTCGGCGCGGATCGCTTCAATGCGGGGCAGCATGGGACGGCAGGTGGAAATCGGGTTCGGATGAGCAAGTGTATCGCAATCGAATTGTAGAAAATCTACATGAAAATACTAGCGCAATCGCAATGGTTTCGATGCGAGGTTAGCGACGTTAATTAGGGTTTTCACTGATTAAAGCCTTGCTGGTGGCGGGAATGGTGGTTGCGGGCGTGCTAATCAGCATTGCGTGCTTGTAGTTTTTCTACTAGACTGCCTTCGTTCGATCGACGAAGCTCGACCGTCCCCACGATTCCAACCGCCGGTGTCGGCCGGCATACAGGAGCGCCCAGCATGACGTCGCTGCACCCCACTCTGGCGAAGGTCACCGAACGCGTGACCGCCCGCAGCCAATCGACCCGTTCCGCCTATCTGCAGCGCATCGACGGCGCGCAAGGCAAGTTCCCGGCACGCGGCGCGCTGTCGTGCGCGAACCTCGCGCACGGCTTCGCGGGCCTTGAGGGCAACGACAAGTTCGCGATCAAGGCGATCCGCGAGCCGAACATCGGCATCGTGTCCTCGTACAACGAGATGCTGTCCGCGCACGCGCCGTACAAGGATTTCCCCGAAATCATCAAGGCGGCCGCGCGCGAGAACGGCGGGGTCGCGCAGTTCGCGGGCGGCGTGCCGGCGATGTGCGACGGCGTCACGCAGGGCAACCCGGGGATGGAGCTGTCGCTGTTCTCGCGCGAGGCGATCGCGATGGGCACGGCGATCGCGCTCACGCACAACATGTTCGACGCGGCGCTCTGCCTCGGCATCTGCGACAAGATCGTGCCGGGCCTCTTGATCGGCGCGCTGCAGTTCGGCCACCTGCCGACGATCTTCGTGCCGGCCGGCCCGATGACGAGCGGCCTGTCGAACGACGACAAGGCGAAGATCCGCCAGCAGTTCGCGACCGGCCAGGTCGGCCGCGACGCGCTGCTCGAAGCCGAATCGGCTGCATATCACGGCCACGGCACCTGCACGTTCTACGGCACCGCGAACAGCAACCAGATGCTGATGGAGTTGATGGGGCTGCACCTGCCGGGCTCGGCCTTCGTTCATCCGCACACGCCGCTGCGCACCGCGCTGACGGCCGAGGCCGCGCGCCGCGTGCTCGACCTGACCGTCGAGCGCGGCCACTACACGCCGATCGGCCATGTGATCGACGAAAAGGCGATCGTCAACGGCATCGTTGCGCTGCTCGCGACGGGCGGCTCGACCAACCACACGCTGCACTTGGTCGCGATCGCGCGCGCGGCCGGCATCCTGATCGACTGGAACGACTTCGACGAGCTGTCGGCCGTCGTGCCGCTGCTCGCGAAGATCTACCCGAACGGCAAGGCCGACGTGAACCATTTCCACGCGGCGGGCGGTGTCGCGTTCCTGGTACGCAACCTGCTCGAAGGCGGGCTGCTGCACGAGGACGTGACGACGGTCGCAGGCAAGGGGCTTGCGCACTACACGAAGGAGCCGAAGCTGATCGACGGCAAGCTGACGTGGGTCGACGGCGCGGCCGAGAGCCACGACACGAAGGTGCTGCGCGGCATTCGCGACCCGTTCCAGCCGGACGGCGGCCTGCGCCTGATGCAGGGCCGGCTCGGCCGCGGCGTGATCAAGATCTCGGCGGTCGCGCCCGAGCACCGCAAGGTGACGGCGCCCGCGATCGTGTTCGACTCGCAGGAAGCCGTGCAGGAAGCGTTCGATCGCGGCGAACTGAAGCGCGATTTCGTCGCGGTGGTGCGCTTCCAGGGCGCGCGCGCCAACGGCATGCCCGAGCTGCACCGTTTGACGCCGCTACTCGGCGTGCTGCAGGATCAGGGCTTCCACGTCGCGCTGGTGACCGACGGCCGCATGTCGGGCGCGTCGGGCAAGGTGCCGGCCGTGATCCACGTGTCGCCGGAGGCGCTGCTGGCCGGCCCGATCGGCAAGGTGAAGACGGGCGACATGCTCGTGATCGACGCCGAAGCCGGCGTGCTCGACATCGAGGTCGACGACGCCGAATGGCACGCGCGCCCGGTCGCGCAGCCGCGGCACCAGGCCGAGAACGAGGTCGGTTTCGGGCGCGAACTGTTCGGCGTGTTCCGCGCGGCCGCGGCGCCGGCCGAGCAGGGCGCATCGGTTTTCGGGACGCTGGTCGGCGAAACGGCCGCCCACGTCACCGCATGAATTTCAAGGAGCCAATTCAATGAAGACGATTGCTGAAATCGTGAAGCTGGGCCCGGTCATTCCGGTGCTCGCATTCGACTCGGTCGAGCAGGGCGAAAACGTGTCGCGTGCATTGCACGCGGGCGGCGTGAAGGTGCTCGAGATCACGCTGCGCACGCCGGCCGGGCTGGAAGCGATCCAGCGCGCGAGCCAGCTCGCGGACGACATCGTCGTCGGCGTCGGCACGATCACGAAGCCCGAGCACTGCGCGCAGGCCAAGCGTGCGGGCGCGAAGTTCGGCGTGTCGCCGGGCCTGACGAAGGAGCTGCACCTCGCGTCGCTCGACGCCGGCCTGCCGCTGCTCCCGGGCGTGATGACGCCGAGCGACATCATCCAGGCGCTCGAATTCGGCTACGACATCGTGAAGTTCTTCCCCGCGCAGCAGGCGGGCGGCGTGCCGATGCTGCAGGCGTTCCACGGCCCGTTCCCGGCGCTGAAGTTCTGCCCGACCGGCGGCATCACGGTCGACACCGCGCCGAACTTCCTGAAACTGCCGAACGTCGTGTGCGTCGGCGGCTCGTGGCTCACGCCGAAGGCCGCGCTCGCCGCGCAGGACTGGGCCGAAGTCACGCGCCTCGCGCAAGCAGCGAGCCAACTGCCCCGTTAAGGCTTGTACCAGATGACGGTTCAGCCCTCGGAAAGCAAGCGTTAGTGCTTGTTTTACCGAGGGTTTTTGCTGATGGAACCGGTTCTATCCGCGGATCGCAAAGATAAGTAAAATTCAGCGTCCTGACGGGGGGGTACCCCCGTGTTTCGGAGACCCGCATAGCCGGGCATACTCGCAACGACTCGCCCGGTTCGAACAATTCTAGGAGGAGTGCCACATGGGGGCCGTCCAAGGCAGCATGCTGCTCGTATTCACGCTGATCGCGATTGCCGCGCTGATCCTGATGATCGCGCGCTACAAGATCTACCCGTTCCTGGTGCTGATCATCGTCTCGCTCGGCCTCGGTCTCGTCGTCGGCATGCCGATGGACAAGATCGTCAAGTCGTTCGAAACGGGCACCGGCGGAACGCTCGGCCACATCGCGATCGTCGTCGGCCTCGGCACGATGCTCGGCAAGATGATGGCCGAATCGGGCGGCGCCGAACGGATCGCGACCACGCTGATCGACTGGTTCGGTGAAAAGAACATCCACTGGGCGATGATGTTCGTCGCGATCATCGTCGGCCTGCCGGTGTTCTTCGAAGTCGGCTTCGTGCTGCTGATCCCGATCGCGTTCAACGTCGCGAAGCGCACCGGCAAGTCGCTGCTCGTCGTCGGCCTGCCGATGGTGGCCGGCCTGTCGGTCGTGCACGGGCTGATCCCGCCGCACCCGGCTGCGCTGCTGGCCGTCCAGCAATACGGCGCCGATATCGGCAAGACGATCGCCTTCGGCCTGGTCGTCGGCGTGCCGACCGCGATCATCGCGGGCCCGCTGTTCGCGCTGATGATCTCGAAGTTCGTGAAGCTGCCGGAAAACAACCCGCTCGCGTCGCAATTCGTCGATTCGCGCACGGACGGCGGCAAGCGCGAGCTGCCGAGCTTCGGCATCACGCTGTTCACGATCCTGCTGCCCGTCGTGCTGATGCTCGTCGGCAGCTGGGCCGACCTGGTATTCACGCCGAAGTCGCTGCCGAACAACCTGCTGCGCTTTGCCGGCAACTCGGACGTCGCGCTGCTGATCGCCGTGCTCGTGAGCTTCTGGACCTTCGGCGCGAAGCAGGGCTTCAACCGCGACCAGATCCAGAAGTTCTGCGGCGAGTGCCTGGCGCCGATCGCCGGGATCACGCTGATCGTGGGCGCGGGCGGCGGCTTCGGCGGCGTCCTGCGCGACAGCGGGATCTCGCAGCAGATCGTCGAGACCGCGAAGCACGCGCACCTGTCGCCGCTGCTGCTCGGCTGGTTCGTCGCGGCGCTGATGCGTCTCGCGACGGGTTCGGCGACGGTCGCGATGACGACGGCCTGCGGTATCGTCGCGCCGATCGCGGCGGCGTCGGGCGCGTCGGTCCGGCCGGAGCTGCTGGTGCTCGCGACGGGGTCGGGCTCGCTGATCTTCTCGCACGTGAACGACGGCGGCTTCTGGCTGATCAAGGAATATTTCGGGATGACGGTGGGCCAGACGTTCAAGACCTGGTCGCTGCTTGAAACCATCATCTCGGTGCTCGGTCTGAGTTTTACGCTGTTGCTGAGCGTGGTTCTGTAACAAGGGGTAGTCAATGATTCTGATCGCAATGGGCGTGTCGGGCGCGGGCAAGTCGCTGATCGGCGAAATGCTGGCGGAACGCCTGTCGTGCAGCTATACCGATGGCGACGCGTTTCACAGCGCGGCGAACAAGGAAAAGATGCACCACGGCATTCCGCTGACCGATGAAGACCGCTGGCCGTGGCTGCGCACGATTCGTGCGGCCATCGAGGAAAAGCAGCGCGCCGGCGAAACCGCCGTGTTCACGTGCTCGTCGCTGAAGCGGTCGTACCGCGACGTGCTGCGCGGCACCGACACCGACGTGCGGTTCGTGTATCTGAAGGGTTCGTTCGAGGTGTTGCAGGAGCGTCTGAAAAGCCGCACCGGCCATTTCTTCGATCCGTCGCTGCTGAAGAGCCAGCTGGACACGCTCGAGGAGCCGGGCCCGGACGAGGCGATCGAGGTCAGCATCGAGCTGACGCCCGAGCAGATCGTCGATCAGGTCATGCTGAAGATCGGCCACGCGCAGCAGCACTGAGCGCGGTTCGCGGTCATCGCCAACGAAAAAGGCGCCTTCGGGCGCCTTTTTCGTTGGCGATGCGCAAGCCGGTCAGGCCGTGCGTGCGCGTTGCGCGATGCCGTCGAGCAGCACGTCGAGCATCGTGTCGTGCACGACGGCCGGATCGAGCTGCGCATAGAGCGGGGCGGCCGACTTGACGAGCGGATGCGCGGCGTCGGACAGCGCGTGCATTTCCGCGAGCTCGACGTCGTTCGCGGCGCGCGTGAGGCCGCCCGCTTCGGCGGCGGCGAGCCCGATCACGCTCGCGTACCAGCCGACGCATACCGACGGCAGCGCCGCGCGCGGGATGCCGGCGTCGGTCAGCGCGCGATGCACGGCCTCGATGTGCGCGAGATCGGCCGGCCCCGTGCTCATGTGCCGCTGCAGCAGCGCGAATGCGGCGGGGTAGCGCAGCGCGAGCGTGCGGTATTGGCGCGCGAGGTCGCGCAGCCGTTCGCGCCACGGCAGTGAAGGATCGACCGGCACGAGCGAGCGCGACAGCGCATTCGCGATCGCGCGGCTCAGGCCTTCCTTCGACTTGAAGTGATACAGCACGCTCATCGGGTCGCAGCCGACCGATTGCGCGAGCTTGCGCACGCTGAACGCGGCTTCGCCGACGTCTTCGAGCAGCGCGAGCGCGGCCGCGACGATCGCGTCCTTGTCGAGGCCGCGCGGCCCTTGGGCGGGTTTGTCTTTCATCGAGGCAGGCTGGCAGGCCGGTACCGTACCGGCTGTAAACTTGACGAAAGCTTATTCTACACTGTAGAATTATTTCTGCGGTGTAGAAATTGGGTGTCCCGGCACCTTTCAATACGTGCTTTCGCACAGTCCGGGATCCAGGCGGCACGAGCGTGCCCGCCGTCAACACGGGCCGTCGCGCCCCTTTTCTCGTTGACTCCCATGTGGAACCGGCTGCCCCACCCGCGAAGCCTCGAAGCAACGAGGCCCTTCGACAGGCGGCCCAAGACCATGCAAGTGCAATCATGACGTCCAACAACAAGCCCTTGATCCAGGGCGAAGCGCGTTTCGCGCAAACGCAACTGAATATCGAAAAAGACAACTGGAATTGGTGCGATCCGGGCCGCTACGACGGCGAACGCCCGGCCAACTGGTACGAGGCGTCGTTGTCGCGCCATGAAAACAGCGCGCCGCTCGCGCACGACATCGTGTGCGACGTGCTCGTGATCGGTGCCGGGTTGCTCGGCGCATCGGCCGCGCTGCATCTGGCGGAAGCGGGCGTCGACACGATCCTCGTCGACAAGCATCACGTCGGCTCGGCCGCGTCCGGCCGCAACGGCGGGCAACTCACGCCTGGCCTCGCGCGCTGGGAAGCGGCCGACATGATCGAGAACCTGTCGCACGACGATGCGAAGCGGCTGTGGCGCTTCGCGTCGGCCGAGTCGATGGACCTGATCGACGAAATCGGCGCCCGCTACGCGCTCGATCTCGACCGCAAGCGCGGCCACGTCACGGCGGCGGTTCACCCCGGCCACATGAGCGCGCTGCTCGACGGCGCGGATGCGCGCCGTCACCTTGGCGACGCGGGCGTGACGCTCGTCGGCCGCCATCAGCTGCACGACGAATACGTGCGCTCGGGGCTGTATCACGGCGCGGCGATCGACGCGATCGGCGGCCAGATTCACCCGCTCGCGCTGGTGCGTGGCCTCGTGCACGGCTTCCGGCTGAACGGCGGCGCGCTGTTCGAAGGCACCGAGGTGCTCGAGCTCGACGAGACGCCCGCCGGCGTCGTCGCGACGACGCCGGGCGGCACCATCACCGCGCGCAAGGGTGTGGTGCTCGCGCTGCACAACACGACGTTCCGGCTGCTCGACGACGGCGCGGCGACCACGGTGCCGTTCTTCACGTACGTGAGCGTGACGGCGCCGCTCGACGTCGACGTCGCGACACTGCTGCCGGCCGGCATGCCGGTGTACGACACGCAGTTCCAGATCGACTACTACCGGCCGGTGCGCGGCAACCGCCTGCTGTTCGGCGGGCAGGGCACCGGCAGCTGCTGGACGCAGCCCGACGTCAACGCGTATCTGCTGACGCGGCTGAACACGGTGTTTCCGCAGCACGACGGCCGCTTCGCGCTCGACTACTGCTGGAGCGGCGTCAGCGATTTCACGCTGAACGGCGCGACCGACAGCCGCAAGACCGACGGCCGCGTGCCGATGTACATGGTGCAAGGCTGGAGCGGGCACGGCGTCGCGCAGACGGTGCGAATCGGCAAGGCGATCTGCGACGATTTCGTCGGCCGCAACGACGATTTCTCGATGCTCACGGGCATCGACCATCGCGCGATTCCGCTCGGCCGGCAGTTGTCGCCGATCGCGATTCCGGCCGCGAAGGCGGCGATGAGCGTGATGAGCGCGCTGAACCCGGGGCGGATGATCTCGTTCTGATCGGCTGCGGCAGGCAACAAAAAGCCCGATGCGAATTGCTTCGCATCGGGCTTTTTTCGTCAGGCGACGGCGGCGCTTACGCGATCCGCTTCGCGAGTTCGACGGCCTTGCCGATGTACGACGCCGGCGTCATCGCGAGCAGGCGGTCCTTCGCATCCTGCGGGATCGCCAGCGTGCCGACGAATTCCTGCAGCGCTTCGCGCGTGATGCCCTTGCCGCGCGTCAGTTCCTTCAACTGCTCGTACGGGTTCTCGATGCCGTAGCGGCGCATCACCGTCTGCACCGGCTCCGCGAGCACTTCCCAGCAGTTGTCGAGATCTTCGTTCAGGCGCTGCGGGTTCACTTCGAGCTTGTCGAGGCCGCGGATCAGCGAGTCGTACGCGAGCAGCGAGTAGCCGAGCGCGACGCCCATGTTGCGCAGCACCGTCGAGTCGGTCAGGTCGCGCTGCCAGCGCGACACCGGCAGCTTGTCGGCGAGGTGGCGCAGCGTCGCGTTCGCGAGGCCGAGGTTGCCTTCCGAGTTTTCGAAGTCGATCGGGTTGACCTTGTGCGGCATCGTCGACGAGCCGATTTCGCCGGCCTTCGTCTTCTGCTTGAAGTAGCCGACCGAGATGTAGCCCCACACGTCGCGGTCGAGGTCGAGCAGGATCGTGTTCGCGCGCGCCACGGCGTCGAACAGTTCGGCCATGTAGTCGTGCGGCTCGATCTGGATCGTGTACGGGTTGAACGTGAGCTTCAGGCGGTTTTCGATCACGTCGCGCGAGAACGCTTCCCAGTCGAATTCCGGATACGCCGAGAGATGCGCGTTGAAGTTGCCGACCGCGCCGTTCATCTTGCCGAGGATCTCGACCTTCTCGATGCGCGTGATCGCGCGGGCGAGGCGCGCGGCGACGTTCGCGAGTTCCTTGCCGAGCGTCGTCGGGCTGGCCGGCTGGCCGTGCGTGCGCGACAGCATTGGCTGCTCGGCGTGCGCGTGCGCGAGCGCGACGAGGCGCTGGTAGACCGTGCGCAGCGCCGGCAGGATCACGTGTTCGCGCGCGCCGGCGAGCATCATGCCGTGCGACGTGTTGTTGATGTCCTCGGACGTGCACGCGAAGTGGATGAATTCGCTCGCCTTCTCGAGTTCGGCCTGGCCCTTCACCGATTCCTTCAGCCAGTATTCGACGGCCTTCACGTCGTGGTTCGTCACGCGCTCGATTTCCTTGATGCGTGCGGCGTCGTGCGCGGTGAAGCGCTCGGCGAGCTGCAGCAGGAACTGCTCGGAGGCTTCCGAGAAGCGCGGGACTTCCGCGAAGCCGGCGCGCGACAGCGCGATCAGCCAGTGCACCTCCACGGTGACGCGGTGGCGCATGAAGGCGGCTTCGGAGAGCCAGTCGCGCAGCGCTTCGGTCTTGCTGGCGTAGCGGCCGTCGATGGGCGAGAGCGCGGTGAGGGCGAAAAGCGTATCGGGACGAGTGTCGGACATGATCGGGCAGGGCCTTTTGGGGCCGGGGCGAACGAGGGGAGGAGAATCCGGCATTTTACCATCGGCGCGCGTCGATCCCGGCCGAACCGGTCCGGCCGCGGCTGCTGCGGGCGCGCGCGGTCCGGGCGGCACCGGGGCGGCGCGCGAATGGCGTGCCGGCGGGGGCCCGCGCCGGCTTGCCGGGCCGCGTTCGACGCCGCCGGCCGGGGCCGCCCGCCGGTAGAATGCAGGCTTCTTCCCGACCGCCGCCCGCCGCGCCCGCCTGCATGGAACTGAAATGGCTCGAAGACTTCGTCTCGCTCGCGGAGACGCGCAGCTTTAGCCGGTCCGCCGAGCTGCGGCACGTGTCGCAGCCGGCGTTTTCGCGGCGCATCCAGGCGCTCGAGGCGTGGCTCGCGACCGAGCTGATCGATCGGTCGGTCTATCCGACGCGGCTCACGCAGGCCGGGCAGATCTTCTACGAGCAGGCGCTTACGATGCTGTCGCAGGCGCACGAGGCGCGCACGCTGCTGCGCGGCCACGTCGGCGCGCCGGTGCCGACGATCGAATTCGCGGTGCCGCACACGCTGTCGCTCACGTATTTTCCGCGCTGGCTCGAGCGGATCGAGGCGAAGATGGGCCAGGTCCATACGCGGTTGCGCGCGCTGAACGTGCACGACGCGGTGCTGTCGCTGGTCGAGGGCGGCTGCGACCTCGTGATGGGCTACCACCACCCGAGCCACCCGGTCGCGCTCGACCCGGCCCGCTACGACATGCTGATCCTCGGCAGCGAGCCGATCAGCCCGTTCTCGGCGCCCGGCCGCGCGGGCCGGCCGCGCCATACGCTGCCGGGCGCGGCCGACGCGCGCGTGCCGTACCTGTCGTATACGCCGAACGCGTATCTCGGCCGGATGACCGAAGTCATCATCGCGAACGCGCCGACGCGGCTGTTTCTCGATCGCGTCTACGAAACCGACATGGCCGAGGGGTTGAAGGCGATGGCGCTCGCGGGCCACGGCGTCGCGTTCCTGCCGCACAGCGCGGTCGACGATGCGGTCGCGGGCGGCCGGCTGATCCGCCTCGACCGGTCGGCGCGCGGCGGCGCGCATCCGTTCACGCTGACGATGGAGATCCGGCTGTACTGCGACAAGCTCGCGCTGCAGGGTGACGATCCGCGGCAGAAGCTCGTGCGGGCGCTGTGGGACGTCGTGCGCGACGAACTGCGCGACACGACCGGCGACGCCGCCGCTTGATCGCCGGATAACCGCCGACGGTCGATCCGGCCGATTGGCCCGGCCGGCTGACGGCGCCCCCTGCAGCGCCTGCCGAACGACTGTCCCGCGGCCGGCCCGCGCCTGTCCGATCCTGTTTTTCACGAACGCGATGCACGGCCGATCGCGGGCGTTCTTGCGCAAATCGACCGCGGATTTGCGAAAAATCGCGATCATGCAAGAAACGCATAATCGAATAAACAAACGGCATTGGATAAAAAAAACGGCTTTTTCGACAATGTGCGCAATCCGTTGAACGTTGGAGCTTCCATGTCTTCGCAACAGCAGTCCATCCCGTCCTACCTGCACGCCGACGATCTCGGCCCGTGGGGCAACTACCTTCAGCAGGTCGATCGCGTCGCGCCGTACCTCGGTTCGCTGTCGCGCTGGCTCGAAACGCTGAAGCGTCCGAAGCGCATCCTGATCGTCGACTGCCCGATCGAGCTCGACAACGGCACCGTCGCGCACTTCGAAGGCTATCGCGTGCAGCACAACGTGTCGCGCGGTCCGGGCAAGGGCGGCGTGCGCTACCACCAGGACGTGACGCTGTCGGAAGTGATGGCGCTGTCGGCATGGATGTCGGTGAAGAACGCGGCCGTGAACGTGCCGTACGGCGGCGCGAAGGGCGGCATCCGCGTCGACCCGCGCAAGCTGTCGCGTGGTGAGCTCGAGCGCGTGACGCGCCGCTACACCAGCGAAATCGGCATCATCATCGGGCCGAACACCGACATTCCGGCGCCGGACGTCAACACCAACGAACAGGTGATGGCGTGGATGATGGACACGTACTCGATGAACCAGGGCCAGACGTCGACCGGCGTCGTGACCGGCAAGCCGATCGCGCTCGGCGGTTCGCTCGGCCGCAAGGAAGCAACGGGCCGCGGCGTGTTCGTCGTCGGCTCCGAAGCGGCGAAGAAGAAGGGCCTGGAAATCGAAGGCGCACGTATCGCGGTGCAAGGTTTCGGCAACGTCGGCGGCATCGCGGCGAAGCTGTTCCAGGAAGCGGGCGCGAAGGTGATCGCGGTGCAGGATCACACGGGCACGATCTACCAGCCGGCCGGCCTCGATTCGAACAAGCTGCTCGACCACGTCGCCCGCACCGGCGGCGTCGCGGGCTTCGAAGGCGCGGAACCGATGCCGAACGACGAGTTCTGGACGGTCGAGACCGACATCCTGATCCCGGCGGCGCTGGAAAACCAGATCACCGAGAAGAACGCGGCGAAGATCCGCACGAAGATCATCGTCGAAGGCGCGAACGGCCCGACGACGACGGCGGCGGACGACATCCTGAGCGCGAACGGCGTGCTCGTGATCCCCGACGTGATCGCGAACGCGGGTGGCGTGACCGTGTCGTACTTCGAGTGGGTGCAGGATTTCTCGAGCTTCTTCTGGACGGAAGACGAGATCAACCATCGTCTCGAGCGCGTGATGCGCGAAGCGTTCGCCGGCGTGTGGGCGGTCGCGGAAGAGCACAAGGTGACGGTGCGTACGGCGGCGTTCATCGTCGCGTGCAAGCGCATCCTGATGGCGCGCGAAATGCGCGGCCTCTACCCCTGATCGGACGTCCCCGACCGGGCGTCCCTGACCGGGCGTCCCTAACCGGGCGTCCCCGATCGACGACCATGATCGATTCATGACGCAATCGACCCGATTGTGGATATGAACCCGCGCGGGCGGTGCCGAATCCGGCACCGCCCGCGCGTGCATCTGGAGCGCCCGGAGCCGGGAGGAAGGCTTCGCACAGGGCGATTCGTAGTGCGGTAAACAACCAGTACTTTCAAAAATATTACTTTGATACACTGGCGCGGGTTTTAGCCAAGGAGATGACCAAAATGAAATACCACAAGGCAGTCCTGATGGCCGCGGCGCTGTGCGCGTTCGCAAGCGGCGCGTACGCTCAGGAGACTGGCACGCTGAAGAAGATCAAGGACACGGGCGTGATCGCGCTGGGCCACCGCGAATCGTCGATTCCGTTCTCCTACTACGACCAGAACCAGCAGGTGGTCGGCTATTCGCGCGAGTTCCAGCTGAAGATCGTGGACGCGGTGAAGAAGAAGCTGAACCTGCCGAACCTGCAGGTGAAGAACATCCCCGTCACGTCGCAGAACCGCATTCCGCTGGTGCAGAACGGCACGGTCGACATCGAGTGCGGCTCGACCACCAACAACCTCGAGCGTCAGCAGCAAGCCGCGTTCTCCGACACGATCTTCGTGATCGGCACGCGCCTGATGACGAAGAAGGATTCGGGCGTCAAGGATTTTGCCGACCTGAAGGGCAAGACGGTCGTGACGACCGCCGGCACGACGTCGGAGCGCCTGCTGCGCAAGATGAACAACGACAAGCAGCTCGGCATGAACATCATCAGCGCGAAGGATCACGGCGATTCGTTCAACACGCTGGAATCGGGCCGCGCGGTCGCGTTCATGATGGACGACGCGCTGCTCGCGGGCGAGCGCGCGAAGGCGAAGCAGCCGGGCGACTGGGTGATCGTCGGCACGCCGCAATCGGAAGAGGCTTACGGCTGCATGATGCGCAAGGGTGACGCCGACTTCAAGAAGGTCGTCGACGACGCGATCTCGCAAGTCGAGAAGTCGGGCGAAGCCGCGAAGATCTACGCGAAGTGGTTCGAGAACCCGATTCCGCCGAAGGGGCTGAACCTGAACTTCCCGCTGTCCGATTCGATGAAGAAGCTGTACGCGAACCCGAACGACAAGGCGCTCGACTGACCACACGGCCGTTGATGCAGAAATGACGCTACTGAAACGGAAGAGGCGCTGCTTCTTCCGTTTCTTTTTGCTGGAGTCTTGCCCATGTCTTACCACTGGAACTGGGGCATCTTTCTGAGCCCCGTGTCGACCGGCGAGCCGACGACTTATTTCGGATGGCTGATGTCCGGCTTCTGGGTGACGATCGAAGTGTCGCTCGTCGCCTGGGTCATCGCGCTGATCGTCGGGTCGCTGTTCGGCGTGCTGCGCACCGTGCCGAACAAGTGGCTCGCCGCGATCGGCACCGTGTACGTGTCGATCTTCCGGAACATCCCGCTGATCGTGCAGTTCTTCGTCTGGTATCTCGTGATACCCGAGTTGCTGCCCGCGTCGATCGGCACCTGGATCAAGCAGTTGCCGCCCGGCACGCAGTTCTTTACCGCGTCGATCGTCTGTCTCGGCCTGTTCACGGGCGCGCGCGTGTGCGAACAGGTGCGCTCGGGGATCAACGCGCTGCCGAAGGGCCAGCGCGCGGCCGGCCTCGCGATGGGCTTCACGCAATGGCAGACGTATCGCTACGTGCTGCTGCCCGTCGCGTACCGGATCATCGTGCCGCCGCTCACGTCGGAATTCCTGAACATCTTCAAGAACTCCGCCGTCGCGTCGACGATCGGCCTGCTCGACCTGTCCGCGCAGGCGCGCCAGCTCGTCGACTACACCGCGCAGACCTACGAGTCGTTCATCGCGGTCACGCTCGCCTACGTGCTGATCAACCTCGTCGTGATGGCGTTCATGCGCTGGATCGAAGGCCGCACGCGGCTGCCCGGCTATATCGGAGGCAAGTGATGCATCAGTTCGACTGGAGTAGTATTCCCGGCGCGCTGCCGACGCTGTGGTCGGGGGCGGTCGTCACGTTCAAGATCACGCTGATCGCGATCGTGATCGGGATCGTCTGGGGCACGCTGCTGGCGCTGCTGCGGCTGTCCGGCGTGAAGCCGCTCGCATGGTTCGCGAAAGCGTACGTGACGGTGTTCCGCTCGATCCCGCTCGTGATGGTGCTGCTGTGGTTCTTCCTGATCGTGCCGCAGTTGCTGCAGGGCGTGCTCGGGCTGTCGCCGACGATCGACATCCGCCTCGCGTCGGCCATGGTCGCGTTCTCGTTGTTCGAAGCCGCGTATTATTCCGAGATCATCCGCGCCGGCATCCAGGCGGTGCCGCGCGGGCAGGTGAACGCCGCGTTCGCGCTCGGCATGAACTACGCGCAGGCGATGCGCCTCGTGATCCTGCCGCAGGCGTTCCGCGCGATGGTGCCGCTGCTGCTCACGCAGGCGATCGTCCTGTTCCAGGATACGTCGCTCGTGTACGTGATCAGTCTCGCGGACTTCTTCCGCACGGCCGCCAACGTCGGCGATCGCGACGGCACGACCGTCGAGATGGTCCTGTTCGCCGGCGCATGCTATTTCGTGATTTGCTCGTTGGCGTCTGCTCTCGTCAAGGGTCTCCAGAAAAAGGTCACAAGATGATTTCCATCAAGAACGTTTCGAAGTGGTACGGCCAGTTTCAGGTCCTCACCGAATGCACGACCGAGGTCAAGAAAGGCGAAGTGGTCGTCGTGTGCGGCCCGTCGGGCTCCGGCAAGTCGACGCTGATCAAGACCGTGAACGGCCTGGAGCCGTTCCAGCAGGGCGAGATCCTCGTGAACGGCCAGTCGGTCGGCGACAAGAAGACGAACCTGTCGAAGCTGCGCTCGAAGGTCGGGATGGTGTTCCAGCATTTCGAACTGTTCCCGCACCTGTCGATCACCGAGAACCTGACGCTCGCGCAGGTCAAGGTGCTCGGCCGCGGCAAGGACGAGGCGAACGAGAAGGGCATGAAGCTGCTCGATCGCGTCGGCCTGAAGGCGCATGCGCACAAGTTTCCGGGCCAGTTGTCGGGCGGCCAGCAGCAGCGGGTCGCGATCGCGCGCGCGCTGTCGATGGACCCGATCGCGATGCTGTTCGACGAGCCGACGTCCGCACTCGATCCCGAGATGATCAACGAAGTGCTCGACGTGATGGTCGAACTCGCGCAGGAAGGGATGACGATGATGGTCGTCACGCACGAGATGGGCTTCGCGAAGAAGGTCGCGCATCGCGTGATCTTCATGGACAAGGGCGCGATCGTCGAGGACGACCGCAAGGACGATTTCTTCTCGAATCCGAAATCGGATCGCGCGAAGGACTTCCTCGCGAAGATCCTGCACTGAGCGTTCGCGCGTTTTTGCGCGTACCCATGCGAAAACCGCCCGGCATGTCGCCGGGCGTTTTTTTTCGTCCGTCGCCGGGCGTTACCAGCTGTACCGGTAGCCGACCTGCCCGACGATCCCGCGCCGGTAATCGCCGCCGATGTTGCGCGCGATCTTCGCATTCGCGTACAGCTCGCCCGACTTGCCGAAGCCGGCGGTCACGCCGACGCCGAGCTCGTACCAGGTGCGCCCGAGATGCGTCGCGAACGGCGTGCCGCCGACCACGGTCTGCCCCGGCGACAGGAAGTCGTGCAGCACGTCGGCCGTGAAGTACGGCGTCGCGGCGCCGCCGCCCGCGTCCGACTGGAGGTTCGGCCGGAAGATGCGCACGCCGACGCGGCCGCGCAGCGCATTCGTCGTCGTGCCCGACACGGCCGACACGTTGTCGTTGAACCCGTTCAGCTTCAGGTACTGATACATCAGTTGCGCTTGCGGCTCGACCGCGACCGGCAACGTGCCGATCGCGAACGGCTTGCCGACTTCCTGCGACAGCGCGACGCCGAAGCCGTTCTGCGACGCCTCGTTGCCGTAGCTGTCGCGATAGCGGTTGCCGTAGTGCGTGACCTGCCCGACGCTGTCGAAGTAGGTGCCGTCGGGCAGATAGCGCGTCCAGTAGCCGCCGACGCTCTGCGCGTGCATCTCGACCGAGCCGGTCGACGTCGACAGGTCGGGCGAGCCTGCGCGCGCCATGTCGCTGAAGCTCGCGTTCGACACGCCGATGCTGGCCGTCACGCCCGCGTGCGTGCTGCCGGCGCCGTCCGGCGCCTGGTCGAGGGTCCAGTCCTTGCCGAACTGCGCGAAGAACGTGCGTTCGTCGGCCGAGAAACGGCCCGCGTTCGCATCGAGGCTCTGGCCGCCGATGCGCCCCCACACGCCGTCGCGATTGCCGGGCTGCTGTTTCTCGACGTTGTAGATGTCGCCGACGCGCTCGTGCAGCCTGCCGAGCGTCGAGAAGCCGTAGTCGGCGTTCAGCAGCGGCGTCATCGCGTAGCCGGACACGCCCGGACGATACGCGAGCGTGCCGCCGTTGCCGTTTGCGTTGCCATTCCCGTTGTTGCCGCCGTCGCCGCCGCCGGACGGGTGGATCGGGTCGCCGGGATCGGTCTGGTCGAGTTGCGAGCGCAGGTACCAGCCGTTCGCGTCGCCTTGCCCGCCGCGATAGAGCCGGTATTCGTACGCGCCGGCCTGTACCGGGCCGGCAAGATGGAATGCCGACGCGGCGGTCGTGCCGCCGTTGGCCGTGACGACCACGGGAATCCCGTCGCCGGTCGTCTGCGCGCCGGTGCCGGCCGTGTTGGCGATCTTCAGGCCGGTCGTGCCGCTCGCCGTGCCGCCGCTCACGATCAGCCGGTCGGTCGGTGACGTATCGGCGCCGAGATACGTGTTCAGCGCGAGCGTGCCGCCGTTGCCGACGTAGCCGCCGGTCGTCAGCGTCTTGTAGCTGCCGGTCAGCGTCGGCGAGCCGGTCGGCGCGGCGAACGCGACGAGGCCCGCGTTGTTCAGGCTGCTCAGGACCGAACTGCCGGTCATGCGCCACGTGCTCGTGCCGTCGACGCTCAACGCGACCGGGTCGATCTTCCCGGTCAGCGTCGTGCCGTTCGCGAGGAGCACGTTGCCGGTGCTCGATGCGTCCGACACGATGTCGCCCGCGAGGTTGACCGCCGATGCGCTGAACGTCACGTTGCTGCCGTTCGCGAGGCTCAGCAGCGTGCCGTTGCCGGCCGTCACGACCGTGCCGTTGCGTACCGCGATGTCGGCCGTGCCGCCACGCGCGGCGAACGCCGGCCCAGTGGCGGCCGTCACGCTGCCGCCGTCGACGAGTACCGAGCTGGTCGCGCCGTTCGCGAGCGTGTCCGACGTCAGCACGCCGGCCGTCGCGCCGGTGAGCGCCGTGCCGGTCAACGCGAGCACGCCGCCGCTGTTCGCGGTGGCGCCGTTGCCGGCCGCGCTGGCGAGCGACGAACCCGTATCGGCGATGCGGCCGCCGTTTTGCGCGACGACGCCATCGGCCGCCTTGCCCGATGCGGTGACTTTCGCCGCCGACAGCAGGGCTGTCGCGCCACCGTCGATGACGATCGCATGCGCGTTCGCGCCGGTCGTCGCGACGGTCGTCCCGTTGGCCGTGAGCGTGGAGTCGGCTCCCGACACGGACAGGCCGAGCGCGTCGGCCCCCGCCGTCCGGACGACCGTGGCCGCATCGGTCGCGATACGCGCACCCGCGCCGGTCGACACGAGGCCGGCGGCGCCGTTGCCGGTCGTGGCGACCTGCGTGCCGGACAGTGCGATCGTTGCATTCGCACCGAGGTTGCGGATGCCGCTGCCCGAACCGCCGACCGCGATCGACGTCGCGCCGGCCGCGATCCCGCCGCCCGTGACGGTCGAGTCGATCAGCATGCCGTCGGCGCTGCCGTTCGCGACGACGGTGCCCGCGCCCGACAGCGCGACCGATGCGCCGGCCCCCGTGAGACGCACGCCCGCGATCCCGTCGTCGGCTTCGATCGAACCCGCATTGGCGAGCGTGGCCGACGCACCCTGCACGAGCGCGCCGGTGCCGTTGGAGACGCGGATCGTCGACGCGTTGTTCACCGTGCCGAGCGCGCCAGCCACGACGCCCGTCGAGCCGGCGCCGGTGAGCAATACCGAGCTGCGGTTCTCGAGCGTGCCGAGGTTCTGCGCGATGAAGCCGGTCACGCCGGCGGTCGACGACGTGACGGCGGCGTGATTGGTCAGCGTCGTCGCGACCGGTGCGCCGGCAGCCGCGCCGGCGAGGTCGTGCGCCTGGCCGTCGACGATGCCCGCGGTCGCGCCGGCCGCGTTCAGGTGGATCGTCGTGCCCGGGTCGATCGTGCCTGTCGCGCCGCCTTCGACCGCGATCGCGATGCCGTTCGCGCCTTTGACGTCGTAGATCGCGTTGCCGGTCGACAGCGTGGTGCCGACGTCGGTCGCGAGCACGCCACGCGCGCGCTGGCCGTTGACGTCGGTGATCAGCGCGCCAGCCGCCGACGCGCCCGTGTAGGCCGCGCCGCCCGCGACGCGGAACAGCGTCGAATCGTCGGTGTCGACACTCAGGTGCTGCGCGGCGACGTTGATTTTCGAGCCTGCGCCGTATGCATAGAAGCCGATCTGGTGCGTGCCGGACATGAAGGCCGGCACGGCGTTCGCGCCGACGTCGATCGTCGCGCCCGAACGCGCGTGTACGCCGATCGCGCCGGTGCCCGTCAGGTTCAGCGCACCGTCGAGCGTGGCTTTCGCGAGCGGCCCTTCGGCCCAGACGCCGTAGTTGCGCGTGCCCGACGCGGGATCGAGGCCGCCGGCGACGTCGATCGTGCCGGTCGACGTCGCGGCCGTCGCGTTCGTGCCGGTGCCGACGACCATGATGCCGATGCCGTTCACGCCATTCAGCGTGATCGTGCCCGTATTGGTCACGGTCGCGGCGGTATCGGCCGCGAGCATGCCGACGTTGGCGAGCGGCGTGCCGGGCGCCGCGCCGTTGACGACGATCGCGCCCGCGTTGGTCAGCGTGCCGGAAGTCGACCCGATGCTCGCCAGTGCGGCGCCGTTCTGCGTCTGCGTGCCGATCACGATCGTGCCGAGGTTGCTGGCGGTGCCCGACGCGCCGAGTAGGATGCCGTACCCGTGCGCGGACAGCGGGACGTCGTTCGCGGCTTCGGGGGAGCTGGGGTCGTACTGCGCGGCGCGGCCGAGATAGATCGTGCCGCCGGCTTCGTTCGTGAAGCTGCCGCCGGCGACGAGGCCGCCGATCACCTGGCTGTCGAGCGTCGTCGCGTTGACGCCGACGTTGATCGTGCCGGCGTTCGACGCGCGCGCGCCGTCCGTGGCGGCTACCGCGTAGTTCTGCAGGTCGAGCCGGTTGCGGGTGAGATTCCAGGCGCCGACGTTCATCACGCCGTTGTTGACGAACGTCGTGCCGGCGCCGTTCGCGTACACGCCGCTGCCTTCGACGTACGTGTTGAGCCCGAAGTTGTCGGAAGGGGTGGCGCCCCCCGTGTTGACGTTGTCGCCGACCGTATAGCCGGACGAGATCGTGCCGTTGTTGACGCCGCTCGCGCCGCTCAGCAGGCGCACCAGCGTGAAGTCGCCCGACAGGCGCCCGTCGTTGACGAAGTGCGCGCCGTTCTCCGCGACGACGGCCGCGCTCTCATCGATCGTGTTGGAGCCGCGGAAGTCGATCTGACCGTCCTTGCCGATGTGCAGCGTAGCGTTCGCGCCCGTGCCGTGCATCGCGGACGGGTAGTTTCTGGGCAGCGCGTTCTTGTCGCCGGGCGATACGTCGTTCGCATACTCGAAGGTCTGCGGGGAAAGTGTCACGGCCTGGCCGAACGCGGTGTCGTACGCGGTCTGCGAGCCGAGCGCGCCGTTGCGGACCGAGCGCACGAGAAAGTCGTTGTACGCGGCGAGCGACGCGGCGTCGGTGACGGTCCAGGTGCTGCCGTCGAACGCGGTGAAGGTGCCTGCGTAGGTCGGCACGTCGAGCTCGATGCTGCCGAGGGGGCCGCCGCTCGCGAGATAGTCGCCGGTGATGAACCAGATCTGGTTGCGCGAATTCCAGTTGATGACGCTGGGTGCCGAGCCGGTGCCGTCCGCGTAGGCGAGATCGCTCTGCTTGGCCGCGATCGTCATCACGTTGCCGGTTGCCGCAGGTGCGTTCGCGGGGTTGCCGATCGATACGTCGAGCGTGCCGCCCGAGTTCGCGACCGTGCCGATCCGCGTGTTCACGTACTGGTTGTCGTTCACGTCGTGGTAGACCTGCACGACGGTCGAGCCCGCGGTCGATGACACGAACGCGGACGAGTCGTAAGTGGCGACGGACGTGCGGCCGCCCGTGATCGAATCGGGGGTACCGACGCTTTGCGTCTTGCCGCCGAGCGTGACCAACGGCTGATTCGGGTTGCCCGAAATGATGGACGTGTTGCCGAGCGGCATCGGCGTGTAGCCCATGTCGCCGGTCGCGCCCGTCCAGGCGCCGGTCAGGCCGACCCGGTCGCCGCCCGACACGGTCGTGGCGCCGACGAGATCGTTGTTGACGGTCGGGCTGAAACTGCCGAGCGCGCAGGTGGCGCCGTTCGCGACGGCCGCGCCGTTGCCGCAGGTCGATGCGTGCACGGTGCCGGCCGACAGTGCCGCCAGTGCGGCGCCGAGCGCCGCGACACGAAGCGGCGACCGGCGCGTTGCGTGGTGCGTTGCCTTGCGGGCGGTGCGCTGACTTAACCCCGATGCACCGCCCGAGCGCTTGCCGCGCGCCCGGGTCGTTTCCGCGACCGCGACCCAGCAGCCGGCGGCCTCGCTCCATATCGATCGAAATGAGTGATTCACGACATACCCCTCTTTCTTCTTTTTGACGTGGCATTCGCCGTTGTTCGGCGAATTCGCATTCCGCGGTGGGGAAATGATCCGAAGGGGCGTGCGGCGGCTATGGCAGCGTGTCGCGCCAATCGTGTTTCGTTACACCGAGGATGGGCGGAGTCTACTGATTCAGATGGCCGTCGATTATCGAGAAACTGGAAACTGTAATGATGCGAACCGTAATGCGTGGTATTTTTGATTTGTGTGGTTAATCGAACCGAAGGCTATGGCGGGGGCGGGCTGGAAGGGGTTTTGCGGAGATCTGGAACGGCTGCCGGAGTAGGTGGGATAGCGAACGGTTCCGGCAGATGCGGTGCGTTAAAATTCGGATCAGGGGTTCTTGTTTTAATTGATGGTTATCTTTCTGATTCCATCTTTTATTTGCTTTCGCTTGTAAATTAATAAAATCAAGCGGATATCGGGTGATGTCAATCGATTGCGCCGGGTGGCGGTTAAAACGAAACCGTATTGACCGGAGCGAGGCGATTTGCGCCGATGACGCATGAAGTGCGCGCAGCAGTTCGGAAAGCGAGCGCAGCCGGTGCCGCGCCGGGCTTCAGAAATCGATCGCGTCGTCGGCATCGCCGTCGGCCGCGGTGGCGAGCGCTTCGCGAACCACCGTGCGCGGCGCGGACGCCGACGCATCGAGCGACGGGTTGCGCAGCTTCTCGAGCACACGCTCGGGCACCGGAATCTGCATCCGCGCGGCGACGTCGCCGCACTGGAACATGATCAGCTCGCCCGGCTCGAACGCGGTCCAGACTTCGTTGTCGGTGAGCGGCTGCGTTGCGATCACCGCGACGCGATCCTCGGGGGTCGTGTATTTCGCGAAGTCGATCGACAGGTCTTCGTCGACGAGATGCGCGGTCGAGAACGGCCAGCGCCGCACGAGGTAGTGCAGCCGCGTCGAGCAGTGCGCGAAGAGCGCCTGGCCATTCGACATCAGGAAGTTGAACACGCCGTGATCGGTGATGCCGCGCGTCAGTTCGCCGACCCGCTCGAACAGCTCGGGCAGCGGCGGCTGCGCGCCGGGAAAGGCCTCGCGCAGCCCCTGCATCAGCACGCAGAACGCCTGTTCGCTGTCGGTCGTGCCGACCGGGTGGTAGACACTGCCGTCCATGTCCGGCGCGTAGTCCTGCAGGTCGCCGTTATGCGCGAAGATCCAGTGCCGGCCCCACAGCTCGCGCATGAACGGATGGCTGTTCTCGAGCAGGATGTGCCCTTGCGTCGCCTTGCGGATGTGGGCGATCGTGTTCTTGGACTTGATCGGGTAGCGCTTCACCATTTCGGCGATCGGCGACGTGGCCGATGCCTGGTGATCGATGAAGAGACGGCAGGCCTTGTCTTCGAAGAACGCGATGCCCCAGCCGTCGGCATGGTGATCGGTGAGCCCGCCCCGGGCCGCGAAACCTGTGAAGGAGAATGTGACGTCCGTCGGCGCGGCGCAGTTCATTCCAAGGAGTTGGCACATTTTACGTGGGGCGGCAGGCTGAAGCGGGGGGTAACGAACCGGGCGAACCCCGGTACAATGCGGCTTCTAGCATATCACCGAGCCCTGAGCGGTAAAAAGCGGATTCCGCTGGCCAAAGGCCCCGTGTTGCGGTTTGCCGTCAGTCGGCCCGCGCACGCGCGTTCCGGCCCCGCCGATGGCAAGCCCGTTCCTCACGACGCCTCCTATGACTGCCTCGAACGCTTCTTCCCCGGCGACGCTTTCGCTCGCCCGTCCCGACGACTGGCACCTGCACCTGCGCGACGGCGACATGCTCGCCGCCGTGCTGCCGCACACCGCCCGCCAGTTCGGCCGCGCCATCGTCATGCCGAACCTGAAGCCGCCGGTCACGACCACCGCGCAGGCGCAGGCCTATCGCGAGCGCATCCTCGCCGCGCTGCCGGCCGGGATGACGTTCGAACCGCTGATGACGCTGTACCTGACCGACAACACGCCGCCCGACGAAATCCGCCGCGCGCGCGAAAGCGGCTTCGTGCACGGCGTGAAGCTGTATCCGGCAGGCGCGACGACGAACTCCGACCATGGCGTCACCGATCTCGCGAAATGCGCGAAGACGCTCGAGGCGATGCAGGACACAGGCATGCCGCTGCTCGTGCACGGCGAGGTGACCGATGCGTCGATCGACCTGTTCGACCGCGAGAAGGTGTTCATCGACCGCGTGATGACGCCGCTGCGCCGCGATTTCCCGGGCCTGAAGGTCGTGTTCGAGCACATCACGACGAAGGACGCGGCCGACTACGTGCGCGATGCCGACGCGGCGCCCGGCCTGCTCGGCGCGACGATCACCGCGCATCACCTGCTGTACAACCGCAACGCGCTGTTCGTCGGCGGGATTCGCCCGCATTACTACTGCCTGCCGGTGCTCAAGCGCGAGACGCATCGCGTGGCGCTGGTCGAGGCCGCGACGTCGGGCAACCCGCGCTTCTTCCTCGGCACCGACAGCGCGCCGCATGCGCGCGACGCGAAGGAAACCGCGTGCGGCTGCGCGGGCTGCTACACGGCGCTGCACGCGCTCGAACTGTACGCGGAAGCGTTCGACACGGCCGGCGCGCTCGACAAGCTGGAAGGGTTCGCGAGCTTCTTCGGCGCCGATTTCTACGGGCTGCCGCGCAGCGCCGAGACGGTCACGCTGCGCCGCGAGCCGTGGGAACTGCCGCGCGAGATCTTCGCGGGCGATACGCCGGTCGTGCCGCTGCGCGGCGGCGAGACGATCGGCTGGAAGCTGGCGTGACCGGCGCGCCGCCGCGCGAATCCGGCTCCGGGGCCGGTCGCGCAGCGGCGGATTTCGCGCGGATCGACTGGTCCGCGCCGTGGCTCGCGCCTTACGCGGAGCCGGGCCGCGCGTGGCAGGCGGCCGCCCGCGCGGGCGAGGCCGCGCTGCTCGATGCGCTGAACAGCGCGTTGGATGGCGTGTCACGAGGCGGCGATCGCGTCACCGGCCGCGGCAGGCCGCTGCGCTTCGTGCCGCAGGCCGAGCTGCCGCCCGGCGTCGCGTACGAGACCCATATCGCGGGCACCGGCCACGTGCCGACCCGCCACCATCTTCACGACTTCTTCAATGCGCTCGTCTGGTTCGCGTACCCGCGCATCAAGGCCGCGCTGAACGCGCGCCAGGCCGCCGCGATCGACGCGGCGGGCGGCGTCGGCCCCGTGCGCGGGACGTTGCGCGACGCGCTCACGTTGTTCGACGAGAACGCCGCGCTGTTCGTCACCGCCGACCGCACACTCGCCGACGCGCTGCGCGGCTTCGACTGGCCGCGGCTGCTGGTGGCCGCGCGCGATGCGTGGGGCACGCGTTGCGAAGCGCGACTCGTCGGCCATGCGCTGCTCGAACAGCTCGTCTCGCCGTACAAATCCTGCACCGCGCATGCGTGGATCGTCGAAGTGAGCGCCGACTATTTTTCGTGGCCCGACGTGCAACGGCGCGCGCACGTGGACGCACGAATCGCCGCCGAACTCGCGACGCGCGCGCTGACGAGCCGCGATTTCGCGCCGCTGCCGGTGCTCGGCGTGCCGGGCTGGTGCGCGGCGAATGCCGACCCCGCGTTCTACGACGATCCGGCCGTGTTTCGCCGCGGCCGCCGCTCTCGCGCTGCCGACGGCGGCGCGCAGTGCTAGAATGCGCGTCGCAAAGCAGGCCAGGCAGTCGCGGCCTCGGCGCCTTCGGGCGCGCGGGGGCGAGGAAAGTCCGGACTCCACAGGGCAGGGTGATGGCTAACGGCCATCCGTGGCGACACGCGGAACAGGGCAACAGAAAGCAAACCGCCGATGGCCCGGCGCAAGCCGGGATCAGGTAAGGGTGAAACGGTGCGGTAAGAGCGCACCGCGGCGACGGCGACGTTCGCCGGCACGGTAACCTCCACCCGGAGCAATTCCAAGTAGGCAGGCGCGCATTTTCGGATGCAGGACGGGGCCCCCGTCTCGTCTGCGGGTAGGAAGCTTGAGCGCGTCAGCAATGGCGCGCCTAGAGGAATGACTGCCACGCGTTACGCGCTTCGGCGTGCAGCGTGCACAGAATCCGGCTTATCGGCCTGCTTTGCCGTTCGAATGCGAAAGGGCCGGCGCTCCCTGCTGAGCACCGGCCCTTTTTTCATGCGCGCGCCGTGCGCTCAGGCGACGACGATGTCGAACGAATGCGTGAGTTCGGCCGTCTTCGCGATCATGATCGACGCGGAGCAGTACTTGTCGTGCGACAGGTTGATCGCGCGCTCGACCGTGGCCGGGTTCAGGTTGCGGCCGGTGACCGTGAAGTGGAAGTGCACCTTCGTGAACACCTTCGGATCTTCGCTCGCACGCTCGGCCTTCAGCGTGACCGAGCAGCCGCTCACTTCCTGGCGGCTCTTCTTCAGGATCAGCACGACGTCATAGGCGGTGCAGCCGCCGGTGCCGAGCAGCACCATTTCCATCGGACGCGGCGCGAGGTTGTGGCCGCCGCCTTCGGGCGCGCCGTCCATCGTGACGAGATGGCCGCTGCCGGTCTCGGCGGAAAACGCCATGCCGTCCTGGCCCATCCAGCTTACTTTGCATTCCATGCTTGCACTCCAGCGTTGCCTGATTCGGATTCGATCCGGCATTGTAGCCCGCGACGCAACGGTCGGCTGATGCGCTGCACGACGCGCAACGCCGGGGCCGGGCGGACAGGGCGGCGAGCGGCGATTTCCCTGCTGGATTTAGGGGTTTTGCTCTAGGCGAGGGCAGCTTTAGGTCATGTCCGAGGGGTTTACATGTTTGATTTCAAAAGGAAATGCGTCCGAACGAGCTTTTCCGGGCGAAATCTCATATTGTGGTGTTTGATTTCGCAATGCAAATTTTCTTGTGAAGTCGGCGGGGCATTCGTATAATGATCCTCATTGGTTGCCGCGCTGCGGCAACCTCCGCATGTCTCCTCCACCCTCCTCCTAAGGTGGATTAAGCCCGAACCAGCCGTTCGGGCTTTTTTTCGTCCCATGCAAACATCGGCGCGCGGCTTGCGCGCGTCGGCACCGTCACGCGGGCTGTCGCGCAGCCGGCTGCGAAGTCGCGTCGGGCGGCGTGCCGCGCGAGTCGGCATCGGGCGCCGGCGCACGGGCGGCCGACGCGTGGCCGTGGCCGCGTGCGCAGAAGTGGCGGACGCGTTCGCGCACCGCGCGCAGGCGCGCGATGCGGTCTTCGGCATGGACGGTCCTGGCTTCGGCGATGCGTGCATCGAGTGCGTCGAGCTTGGCTTCGCAGCCGGAGCGGGCGGCGACGGCGGGCGCCGCGACGGCCAGCAGCGCGGCCGCCAGAAAGGGCGTAAGTCGTTGTTTCATCATGCTGGTTTGTTGTTTTTCGGGTTCGACCGGTCTGGCGCGGCAAGGTCATGTGCCGCGCGTCGATGGGTGCCTCCGCAGGCGCTCGGTTCGCCTGGCTTGGTGGGGCACGACCGGATTTTGGCTCATTTCGGCCGCCGCGAACACGGGACGTGGATTCTCTTTGACCACGTAGCCGTATTTCCTTTATAATTCAGGGCTTTTCCGCATTCATGCCCACGGAAAAAGAACAGGGAGAGCCTGCACCGCGCCTCGAAGCGCACACAGACAAGCAGGAAGAACACATCGGGCAAAGCAATTTTTTTGGATCGATCATGAAGACGTTTTCCGCAAAAGCCCATGAGGTGACGCGCGAATGGTACGTGATTGACGCGACGGATAAGGTTCTCGGCCGTGTTGCCAGCGAAGTGGCACGCCGTCTGCGCGGCAAGCACAAGCCTGAGTTCACCCCGCACGTCGACACTGGTGATTTCATCATCATCATCAACGCGAGCAAGTTGAAGGTCACGGGCAACAAGACGCTGGACAAGAAGTACTACCGTCACTCGGGCTACCCGGGCGGTATCTATGAAACGACGTTCGGCAAGATGCAAGAGCGCTTCCCGGGCCGCGCGCTCGAGAAGGCGGTCAAGGGCATGCTGCCGAAGGGCCCGCTCGGCTACGCGATGATCAAGAAGCTGAAGGTCTACGCAGAAGCGACGCATCCGCACTCGGCTCAACAGCCGAAGGCGCTCGAGATCTAAGGGGACCCACATGATCGGTAACTGGAACTACGGTACGGGCCGCCGCAAGAGCGCAGTCGCACGTGTCTTCATCAAGGCTGGCAAGGGCGACATCATCGTCAACGGCAAGCCCATCGCTGACTACTTCTCGCGCGAAACGTCGCTGATGATCGTGCGTCAACCGCTGGAACTCACGAACCACGGCCAGACGTTCGACATCAAGGTGAACGTCAACGGCGGCGGCGAAACGGGTCAGGCAGGCGCAGTGCGCCACGGCATCACCCGTGCACTGATCGACTACGATGCGACGCTGAAGCCGTCGCTGTCGAGCGCAGGCTTCGTCACGCGCGATGCGCGTGAAGTCGAGCGTAAGAAGGTCGGTCTGCGCAAGGCACGCCGCGCAAAGCAGTTCTCGAAGCGTTAATTCCGCTTCATGGCCTCGCCGCTTTCGAGCGGCGTCCGCCGGAAAAACCGCCAGCTTTCACGCTGGCGGTTTTTTTATGCCCGCTGACTACCCGCACCCGGGCCGCTGCGGCTGCCGCCCGCGCGGGCGCGTTTGATGAAATCGACAAGAACCTATTGATTTCATGGACATCAGCACGATCTTCTGATCGGCCCTACAATAGCGGCTAAAGCTTTTTGGAGAGTTCGAATGAACGCTGTTACCGAAACCGCAGCAACGACGACCGATATGCCGCTGCCGTTCGTCTTCACCGACGCCGCGGCCGACAAGGTCAAGCAACTGATCGACGAAGAGGGCAATCCCGACCTGAAGCTGCGCGTGTTCGTGCAGGGTGGCGGCTGCTCGGGCTTCCAGTATGGCTTCACGTTCGACGAGGAAGTCAACGAGGACGACACCGTGATGAACAAGAACGGCGTCCAGCTCCTGATCGACTCGATGAGCTACCAGTACCTCGTCGGCGCCGAGATCGACTACAAGGACGACCTCAACGGCGCCCAGTTCGTGATCAAGAACCCGAACGCGACCACCACCTGCGGGTGCGGTTCGTCGTTCTCGGTCTGAGCGCACGGCAGATCCGCGCCGGTTCGCCGGAATGAAAAACGGGGCTTCATGCCCCGTTTTTTTATGCGCACTCGTCCTGCGGCGCTCGCCGCGCGGCGGATATCGCGTCAGCGCGGATAGAGCGCGCCGAGCACGCGGTTGCCGGCTGCGCCGGTGACCGTCGCGAGATTGCCGGGCTGGCGCGCGGTGAAGCGGTACGCGAGCCACGCGAACGCGAGCGCTTCGACCTGCTGCGGCGGCACGCCGAGTGCGGCCGTCGTATCGACGGTGGCCGGCACACCGGCCTCGCGTAGTGCGTGCCGAAGCGCATCGAGCAGCACCGGATTGCGTGCGCCGCCACCGCAGACGAACACGGCCTTGCAGCCCGGTGCGTGCTGCGCGATTTCGCGCGCCACCGACACGGCGGTGAGCGCGGTGAGCGTGGCCTGCACGTCCTCCGGTGCAACTTGCGGGAACGCGGCGAGCTTGGCGTCGAGCCATGCGGGATTGAACAGATCGCGTCCGGTGCTCTTTGGCGGCGGCGCGGTGAAATACGGTTCGTCGAGCAGGGCGTCGAGCAGCGATGCCTGTACGGTGCCGCGTGCGGCGAACTTCCCGCCGTCGTCGTACGGCTTGCCCAGATGGCGGGTCGCCCAGGCATCGATCAGCGCGTTCGCGGGGCCGCAGTCGAAGCCGCGCACGTCGCCGTCCGCGCCTGGCAGGATCGTGATGTTGCTGATCCCGCCGAGATTGCAGACGACCCGCGTTTCGCCCGGTGCGCCGAACACCGTCGCATGGAACGCGGGCGCGAGCGGCGCGCCGTGACCGCCGGCGGCCACGTCGCGGCTGCGGAAATCGGCGATCACGTCGACCTGCGTCAGCTCCGCGAGCAGCGCCGGATTGTTGAGCTGGCGCGTATAGCCGCGCTCGGGGCGATGGCGCACCGTCTGGCCGTGCACGCCGATCGCGCGGATCTCGTCGCGCGACAGCCCGGCCGTGCGCTGCAATTCATGGCAGCACACCGCATAGCGCGCGACGAGCGCATTCGCCGCGAGCGATTCGCGGTCGATCTCGTCGTCGCCGGGCTGCTGCAGCGCGAACAACGCGTCGCGCAGCGATTGCGCGAAGCCGACGAACGCTTCCGCGAGCACGACCGGCGCGCGGCCGGCCTCGAAACGCACGGCGACGCCGTCGACGCCGTCCATGCTGGTTCCCGACATCAGCCCGAAGTAGATGCCGTCTGCCGGATGGGCAGGCTGCGGCTGTCGTTGCGGCACGTTGGGTTCTCCTGGATCGTGCGGCGCGGGCCGGTGCCGCGCGCCTTGCGCCCGATTATCCGCGCAACGTGACGCGTCGTTAAGCGATGCGCGCGCAAGTTATGGGAAAATCCCTGTTTTTGCGACATTCTTCCTGGCACCGATGAGCACCGAACCCAGTTCCAAGCCCGTTTTCCCGATCACCGACGAAGTCCGGCATGCGCTCGCCGTCACGAAGCGCGGCGTCGACGAGCTGCTGATCGAGGAAGAGTTCGCGCAGAAGCTCGCGCGCAGCGCAGCCACCGGCACGCCGCTGCGCATCAAGCTCGGCCTCGATCCGACCGCACCGGACATCCACATCGGCCATACGGTCGTGCTGAACAAGATGCGCCAGTTGCAGGATCTCGGCCATACGGTGATCTTCCTGATCGGCGATTTCACGTCGCTGATCGGCGATCCGTCGGGCCGCAACGCGACCCGTCCGCCGCTCACGCGCGAGCAGATCGAATCGAACGCGAAGACCTACTTCGAGCAGGCCGCGCTCGTGCTCGATCGCGACAAGACCGAGATCCGCTACAACAGCGAATGGTCGATGCCGCTCGGCGCGGACGGGATGATCAAGCTCGCGTCGCGCTACACGGTCGCGCGGATTCTCGAGCGCGAGGATTTCACGAAGCGCTTCCAGGGCGGCGTGCCGATCTCGATCCACGAATTCCTGTACCCGCTGATGCAGGGCTACGATTCGGTCGCGCTGAACGCCGATCTCGAACTCGGTGGCACCGACCAGAAGTTCAACCTGCTGGTCGGCCGCGAACTGCAGAAGCAGTACGGCCAGGAACAGCAGTGCATCCTGACGATGCCGCTGCTCGAAGGCCTCGACGGCGTCGAGAAGATGTCGAAGTCGAAGGGCAACTACGTCGGCATCAGCGAGAAGCCGACCGAGATGTTCGGCAAGCTGATGAGCATCTCGGACACGCTGATGTGGCGTTACTTCGAGCTGCTGTCGTTCCGCAGCCTCGATGAAATCGCCGGCTTCAAGCGCGAGGCCGAAGGCGGCCGCAATCCGCGCGATTTCAAGGTGCTGCTCGCGCAGGAAATCGTCGCGCGGTTCCATTCGCAGCCCGACGCCGAGCGTGCGCTCGAGGACTTCAACCACCGTGCGAAGGGCGGCGTGCCGGACGACATTCCGTCGGTCACGCTGGCCGGTGCGCCGCTCGCGATCGGTCAGTTGCTGAAGCAGGCCGGGCTCGTGCCGTCGACCAGCGAAGCGCTGCGCAACATCGAGCAGGGCGGCGTGAAGATCGACGGCGCGACCGTGTCGGACAAGGGCCTGAAGGTCGAGGCCGGCGAGTTCGTCGTGCAGGTCGGCAAGCGCCGCTTCGCGCGCGTCACGCTGACCGCATGATCGCGCTGATCCAGCGCGTGACGCGTGCCGACGTGCGCGTCGGCGGCCGCACGACGGGCGAGATCGGCGCGGGCCTGCTCGCGCTGGTCTGCGCGGAGCGCGGCGATACCGAGGCCGCGGCCGACAAGCTGCTCACGAAGCTGCTCGGCTACCGCGTGTTCAGCGACGCAGCCGGCAAGATGAACCTGCCGGTGTCGAACATCGACGGCGAAGGCCGCGCGGGCGGCCTGCTGCTCGTGTCGCAGTTCACGCTGGCGGCCGATACCAACAGCGGGCTGCGTCCGAGCTTCACGCCGGCCGCGCCGCCCGACGAAGGCGCGCGGTTGTTCGACTATTTCGTCGCGGCCGCGCGGGCGCGGCACCCGATCGTCGAGACGGGCGAGTTCGGCGCCGACATGCAGGTGTCGCTCGTCAACGACGGCCCCGTGACGTTCTGGCTGCAAGTGCGGCCCTGATTCTTTCCCGGAGGCGCGCCGCGATGGCCACCACGCAGATTCTTTTCATCCGCCATGGCGAGACGGCCTGGAACCGCATCAAGCGCATCCAGGGGCATATCGACATCCCGCTGGCCGATACAGGGCTCGCGCAGGCGCAGCGGCTGGCGGCGCGGCTCGGGCGCGAGGCGCGTGACGGCGCGCGGATCGACGCGGTGTATTCGAGCGACCTGATGCGCGCGCAACAGACCGCCCAACCGTTCGCCGATGCGCTCGGGTTGCCGCTGCTGCTGCGCGAAGGGTTGCGCGAACGTTCGTACGGCGCGTTCCAGGGGCACGACAGCACCGAGATCGAGGCGCTGTTTCCGGACGCGTATGCGGCGTGGCAGACACGCGACCCGGGCTTCGCGCCGGAGGGCGGCGAGTCGCAGCGTGAGTTCTATCACCGCGTGCTGCATGCGCTCGAACCGATCGTCGCCGCGCATCCGGGCGGCCGGATCGCGTGCGTCGCGCACGGCGGCGTGCTCGATTGCGTGTATCGCTTCGCGAACGGGATCGAGCTGTCGGCGCCGCGTACCTATCAACTGCTCAACACCAGCATCAACGTCGTCGATTACGTGGATGGCCGCGCGCAGGTCGTGCGGTGGGCCGACGTGTCGCATCTCGAAGCCGCGAGCGACGATGACGACGGGTACCGCAAGGTGCTCTGAACACGCCAGCCCCGTGCGGCATGGCCGGCCCGGGGTTCGCCTTCTTACTGCGTGACGCTTACTGCGGCAGCGCGTGGCGCGTCTTGTAGTCGAGTGCGTACGCGATCTTGCCGGGCTTGTCGGCCGTGATCGGCTGGCGCAGCTTGTCGAATTCCCCCTTGCTGTATTTCTTCCCGCCGTTGATCGCATCGGCGCGCCCGAGATCGGCGCCCGTCTTGCCGTCGATCACGGGGTCGGTGGCCGCGACCATCCGCGTCGACGCATTCCATACCGCATTCAGGTAGCCCGTGTCGGCCTTCGCCGGGTCGGGATCGGTCGTGCCGCCGCGCGTGAGGTCGTAGTTCGCCAGCGCGAACGTGCCAGGCTGCGCGCGCAGCCAGTCGGCCCAGTAGAACTCGAGGTAGTCGGTCGCTTGTGCGGGCTTGCTGTAGCCGATGTCGCGCGTGAAATAGACGAGCGAGCGGTAGCGGTCGTTCGTCATCCCGAGTTTCAGACCGAGGCCGCTCGGCAGTTGCGCGGTCGTGATCGGCTTGCCTTCGCCATTCTTCAGGCGGAGATAGCCGCGACTTTGCATCTGCTGCCAGAACGCGTCGCCCGAGTAGTCGCTGAGGTTGTCCTTGACGACGACGTGCACGTGCAGCGACGGGCCGCCGTCGGGCGTCTCGTAATAGGTCGACAGGCCGTGGTGGCCGTCGGTCAGGTACAGCGCATCACCGTTCGGACCGATCACGACGGGGTTCAGCACCGAGCGGGCGCGGGCGTTCGCGTCGGTCGTCGCGCACGTGTAGCTGGCCGGTTCGCGCAGCGACGATCGGGCCGTGTAGCCGCTCGATGCGACGCCGCCGAGGCCTTCGTCCGCGCAGAAGTCGTCGAACTTCTTGTCGGGCTGCAGTTCGTAGCGGCCGAGCTTGTAGTAGATCTGGTCGTAGCCGATCGCACCCTGCGTCGGATGGAGATCGCCGAGCGTCACGTCGATCAGGTCGCCGGCGCGCGCGGCTTTCCATTTGCCCGGTTGCGGCGGGGTGGTGGCGGGCGGCGTCGGGGCCGGCGTCGTCGTCGTGCCGCCGGACGGCGGTTGCGCGTCCGTGCGCGCAACGGCGGTGACATCATCGCCTCCGCACGCGGCGAGGGCGACGACGGTGGACAGGCTGGCGGCAAGGGCGAAACGGATCGGCAGGCGTGGCATCGCGGGCTTCGGGTGTCGGTAGCGGGTGGGGGGGACTCCGCGCGGGCCACGGGCGAGCGTGACGGGCAGGACGTGCGACCGTGCGCGGAGGTAAGCCCGTCAGCTTGTCACAGGTATTTGACAGTAAATTGAAATGATCCGAAGAAACGGATCGTCAGGCAGGCGGAGTGCCGTCCGACGGGGTGGCCGTCGCGCGGCGGCGCGCACGCTTCGACGCGCCGTTGACGAGCGCCCAGCGCAGCACGGGGGCGACGGCGCGGATGCCGGGCCGGACCACCGCGCGCCGCAACGGCGCGAACGTCGACACGCCGAGCATGCGCTGCGCCCATGGCGGCAGCAGGTCGATCCCGGCATGCATCACCAGCGACGCGGCAGGCCGCAGCGCGGGCCTCGCGACCGGCACGTTCAGCAGAATGGACATCACGTCGAAGGTACGCGGCCCGGCTTCGAGTTCGGGCAGCATGCGCGCGAGATAGGCCGCTACCTCGGCGCGCGAACGCGGCACCTCGTGCGCGCCCAACAACTCGGCGATCAGTGCCGTTTCCGTGTAATAGCGGTCCTGCAACTCGCCCGACAGCGCCGGATTCACGTAACGCAGATGCGCGGCGAGGAAGCTCGACACTTCCGCGACATGCACCCAGGTGAGCAACGCGGGATCGTCGGCGCGGTACGGCCGTCCGTCCGGCGCGCTGCCCGAGATGTGCGCATGGATCGCTTTCACGCGCTCGATCAGCGCCAGCGCGTCCGCGCGGCTGCCGAACGTCGTCCCCGTGATGAACGTGGCGGTGCGCCGCAAGCGGCCGAAGATGTCGGTGCGGAACGACGAATGATCCCAGACGCCCGCGAGCGCGAGCGGGTGGAGCGCCTGCAGCAGCAGCGCGGCGATGCCGCCCGTCATCATCGACGTGAAATCGGCATGCACGCGCCAGCATACGGCGTCGGGGCCGAACAGCCCTGGGTCGCCAGGCGGTGAAGAGAGATCGATCGACGGGCCGCCGCCGCCGGCCGTCAGGTGCGTGATGCCGGCCACGAGCCGCTTGCGGATCGGCTCGGCCCAGCGCGGGCCCGGCGCGGGTGCGGTGGGGTGGCGGCTGGGCGGCGTCGTCATGGCGGGTGCGGCTCGGGTGGCGGATTACTTGCCGTCGGGGGTATCCCACTCGTCGCGTTCGGTGCGGCGCGCATCGGGCACCGACAACCCGAAGTGGCGATACGTGAGCAGCGTCGCGACGCGCCCGCGCGGCGTGCGCTGCAGGAAGCCCTGCTGGATCAGGTACGGTTCGAGCACGTCCTCGATCGTGTCGCGCTCCTCGCCGATCGCCGCCGCGAGGTTGTCGATGCCGACCGGGCCGCCGTCGAACTTGTACAGGATCGCTTCGAGCAGCTTGCGGTCCATCAGGTCGAAGCCGACCGGATCGACGTCGAGCATCGCGAGCGCGGCATCGGCAACGGCCGCCGTGATCTGGCCGTCGGCCTTCACTTCCGCGAAGTCGCGCACGCGACGCAGCAGCCGGTTCGCGATCCGCGGCGTGCCGCGCGCGCGCTTCGCGATTTCCAGCGCGCCGTTCGGATCGATCTGCGCATTCAGCAGCGACGCCGAGCGGCGCACGATGCGCGACAGTTGTTCGGCGTCGTAGAACTCGAGGCGCGCGACGATCCCGAAACGATCGCGCAGCGGGTTGGTCAGCATCCCCGCGCGGGTGGTCGCGCCGACCAGCGTGAACGGCTGCAGGTCGAGCTTCACGCTGCGCGCGGCCGGGCCTTCGCCGATCATGATGTCGATCTGGTAATCCTCGAGCGCCGGATACAGGATTTCCTCGACGACCGGCGACAGCCGGTGGATCTCGTCGATGAACAGCACGTCGTTCGCTTCGAGGTTCGTCAGCAGCGCGGCGAGATCGCCCGCGCGCTCGAGCACGGGGCCCGACGTCTGACGCAGGTTCACGCCCATCTCGCGCGCGATGATGTGTGCGAGCGTCGTCTTGCCGAGACCCGGCGGCCCGAACAGCAGCACGTGATCGAGCGGCTCGGAGCGGCGCTTCGCGGCTTCGATGAAGATCTCGAGCTGGCCGCGCACCTTTTCCTGGCCGACGTAGTCGTCGAGCTGGCGCGGCCGCAACGCACGTTCGAACACCTCCTCGTGCGACGAGGCGGGCGTGGCGGCGATGATCCGCTGCTCGGTGGCGAGTTTGTCGGTTTCAATCATGCGGCCATTGTACCGCGCGGCGAAGCCCGGACCACCTGGCCGAACGGCCGACTGGCGAGCGCCGCGCGGCGGCGCGACACTGGCTTCGACGGCCGGATCGAACGTGCGTTACGCCTTCGACAGCGCCTTCAGCGCGAGCTTGATGCCTTCGGACACGCCGGTGCCGGCCGGCACGTTCTTGATCGCGGCGAGGCCTTCCTTTTCGGAGTAGCCGAGCGCGAGCAGCGCGTTGAGGATGTCGGTCGCGTGGTCGGACGCCGACGCGGCGCCGGCCAGTGCGCCGAGGTCGGCGCCGAGCTTGCCCTTCAGTTCGAGCAGCAGGCGCTCGGCGGTCTTCTTGCCGATGCCGGGCAGGCGCGTGAGGCGGGCGGCGTCCTGCATCGTCACGGCCTGCGCGAGCTCCTGCACGCTCATGCCGGACAGCACGGCGAGCGCCATGCGCGCGCCGATGCCGGTGATCTTCAGCAGCTCGCGGAAGGTCGTGCGCTCCTGCGGCGTCAGGAAGCCGTACAGCAGGTGCGCGTCCTCGCGGACGATCTGCTGCGTGAGCAGCACGACACGCTCGCCCGTTTGCGGCAGGTTGTAGAAGGTGCTCATCGGCACGTCGATTTCGTAGCCGACGCCGTTGCAGTCGACGAGCAGATGAGGCGGGTTCTTTTCGAGCAGGATGCCGGCGATGCGACCGATCATGGAGGACGGGGTGCGAGGAAGAAAGCGCGAGTGTAGCGCACGCGCGGCGCAATGCCGATGGGTGCGGCCGTCAGGCCGAAGCGGCGCGTGGCGCGGGTATGTCGGGCAAGGGTAAAGCGGGCAAGCGGCCAAGCGGGTCTAGGCGGCCCACGCAGTGGAGCCGACGCGTCGGGCCACGGGCCGCGATGCGCAGCAGCGTCAGCCGACCAACCTGCCGCGCCGCACGCGCAGCCCTTTCTGCGCGAGCGCCGGCGCGAGGCCGCCCAGCGTGCTGAGCGTGTTGCCGCCGTGCGCGTGGCAGATCGCCATGCCGAGCGCGTCGGCGGCGTCCGAGCCCGGCTGGCCGGACAGGTTGAGCAGCCGCGTGACCATTTCCTGCATCTGCGTCTTGGTCGCACGGCCGTAGCCGACCACGGCCTGCTTGAGCTGCAGCGCCGTGTATTCGGCGACCGGCAGCCCGCCCGCGACGAGGCCGCAGATCGCGGCGCCGCGCGCCTGGCCGAGCAGCAGCGTCGACTGCGGGTTCACGTTGACGAACACCTTTTCGATCGCGGCCTGGTCGGGCGCGTGTTCGCGCACGATCGTCGAGACGCCCTGGAAGATCGTGCCGAGCCGGGTGGCCAGATCGGCCGTCGGTGTGCGGATCACGCCGCTCGTGACATAGGCGAGCCGGTGGCCGCTGACGTCGATGACGCCGAAGCCGGTGACGCGCAGGCCGGGGTCGATGCCGAGAATTCGCATGAGTGAGGAGAGTGGCGTGATGCAGCGATACTACAACGAATGGTGCGGCAAGCCGGTCGCCCGGTCGTGCGCGAAGGCACCGCGCAATAAAAAACCCGGCGGGGGTGATGCCGCCGGGTTCCCGTGCAGCGGCCGCGCGGGCCGCATGCCGCGATCAGTGACGGAAGTGACGCACGCCCGTCAGGACCATCGCGATACCGTGCTCGTCGGCCGCCGCGATCACTTCGTCGTCGCGCATCGAGCCGCCCGGCTGGATCACGCAGGTCGCGCCGGCCGCCACGACGACGTCGAGGCCGTCGCGGAACGGGAAGAACGCATCCGACGCGACGGCCGAGCCGGCCAGCGTCAGGCCCGCGTTCTGCGCCTTGATGCTCGCGATGCGCGCGGAATCGACGCGGCTCATCTGGCCGGCGCCGACGCCGAGCGTCATGCCGTTGCCGCAGAACACGATCGCGTTCGACTTCACGTACTTCGCGACGCGCCACGCGAACAGCAGGTCGTCCATTTCCTTCGCGGTCGGCTGGCGCTTCGTGACGACGCGCAGTTCGCTCGGCTGCACGTTGCGCGAATCGAGCGATTGCACGAGCAGGCCGCCGCCGACGCGCTTCAGGTCGAATGCGTTGTGGCCGTCACCCAGTGCAATCTCGAGCAGGCGCACGTTCTGCTTCGCGGCGAACACCTGCTTCGCGGCGTCGGAGAACGACGGGGCGATCAGCACTTCGACGAACTGCTTCGCCACCGCCTGCGCGGCCGCTTCGTCGACTTCGCGGTTGAACGCGATGATGCCGCCGAATGCCGAGGTCGGGTCGGTCTGGAACGCCTTCGCGTATGCGTCGGCCGAGTCGTTGCCCACCGCGACGCCACACGGGTTCGCATGCTTGATGATCACGCAGGCCGGCGCGTCGAACGTCTTCACGCACTCCCACGCCGCGTCCGAATCCGCGATGTTGTTGTACGACAGTTCCTTGCCCTGCAGCTGGCGGTAGTTCGCGAGCGCGCCGGCCGGCGTCGCGAGGTCGCGGTAGAACGCCGCGCTCTGGTGCGGGTTCTCGCCGTAGCGCAGGTCCTGCACCTTGTCGAATGCCAGGTTCAGCGTGGCCGGGTACGTGCTGCGCGATGCGTGCTTCAGCTCGTCGGTCAGGCTCGTCAGGTAGTTCGTGATCGCGCCGTCGTATTGCGCGGTGTGCGCGAACACCTTCGTCGCGAGGCGGAAGTTGGTCGGGTAGCCGACCGTGTTGCCGTTCGCCTTCATTTCGTCGAGCACGACCGCGTAGTCGGCCGGATCGACGACGACCGTCACGTCGCGGTGGTTCTTCGCGGCCGAGCGCAGCATCGTCGGGCCGCCGATGTCGATGTTCTCGATCGCATCGGCGAGCGTGCAGTCGTCCTTCGCGATCGTCGCGACGAACGGATACAGGTTCACGACGAGCAGGTCGATCGTCGGGATGCCGTGCTGTTCGAGCGCCTGCATGTGCTCGGGCAGGTCGCGGCGGGCGAGGATGCCGCCGTGCACCTTCGGGTGGAGCGTCTTCACGCGCCCATCGAGCATTTCCGGGAAGCCCGTGTAATCGGCCACTTCGGTCACGGGCAGGCCGGCGTCGGCGAGGAGTTTCGCGGTGCCGCCCGTCGACAGCAGCTTGACGCCGAGGTCGGACAGCGACTTCGCGAAGTCGACGATGCCGGTCTTGTCGGAAACGGAAATGAGCGCTTGCTTGATCATGATGGAACCACCAATAGCCAGGGAAACGGGGACGGGACGGCCGCCTACAGCAGGCCGTGCTGCTGCAGCTTCTTGCGCAGCGTATTGCGATTGATGCCGAGGTACTCGGCGGCGAGCGACTGGTTGCCGCCGGCCTGTACGAGCACGACCTCGAGCATCGGCTTTTCGACGCAGGACATCACCATTTCATAGACGTCGTGCGGATTGGAGCCGTCTAGATCCCGGAAATACACGTCCAGGCTCTCGCGGACACATTGTTCGATGTTGTGCTTGCTCATGCTGCTAACTGGTTATGGTCGTCCGACTCGCCCTGGCTGTTCTCCGCTTCGTCATCGACGTAGACGAGGTGGTCCGACAGCGCCTTTTGCGCCTCGAAGAAAGCATTGACGGCGGCGAGCTGCTCGCGGGTGGAATCGAGCGTGTTCATTCGGTGCCGGAACCCGTTGGCACCGGAAAGGCCGCGAGTGTACCAGCCGATGTGCTTGCGCGCAGTACGCACACCGGTGAATTCGCCATAGAAAGCGTAGTGGTCTTCCAGGTGTTCGTTCATCACGTGCTGGATCTCGTCGATCCGCGGCGGGGGCAGCAGCTCGCCGGTTTGCAGGAAATGATCGATTTCGCGGAACAACCACGGCCGGCCTTGCGCGGCACGACCGATCATCAGCGCGTCGGCGCCGGTTGCATCGAGCACGGCCTTCGCCTTGGCGGGCGACGTGATGTCGCCGTTCGCGACCACCGGAATCCGCACGGCCGCCTTCACGGCCGCGATGGTGTCGTACTCGGCGTCGCCGCGGTACAGGTCGGCGCGTGTGCGGCCATGCACGGTGAGCATCGAGATGCCGGCCGCTTCGGCCAGGCGCGCGACCGTGATCGCGTTCTTGTGCTCGCGGTCCCAGCCGGTGCGGATCTTCAGCGTGACGGGCACCGCATCGGGCCCCGTGCCGACCGCCGCGACGACCGCCTCGACGATCCGCTGCACGAGCGGCTCGTTCTGCAGCAGCGCGGAGCCGGCCGCGACGTTGCAGACCTTCTTCGCCGGGCAGCCCATGTTGATGTCGATGATTTGCGCGCCGTTGTCGACGTTGTAGCGGGCCGCTTCGGCCATCATCGCCGGATCGGCGCCGGCGATCTGCACCGCGATCGGCTCGACTTCGCCTTCGTGGTTCGCGCGCCGCATCGTCTTCGCGCTCTTCCACAGCTGCGCGTTGGACGCGACCATCTCGGACACGGCGTAACCGGCCCCCAGCCGCTTGCACAGCTGGCGGAACGGACGATCCGTCACCCCGGCCATCGGGGCGACGAACAGGTTGTTACGCAATACGTGAGGGCCGATAACGGGCATCGCAATGGCGCCGCCCACGACAAGCGCGGGCAGGGGAAGGGAAGACGGAAAACGGGCATTTTACCGTATTCCCACGCCCCGCCGATTTGACCCGGTTTGCCTGGTTTGCCGAAGAGGCCGTGCGGTGCGCCGCGTGTCAGTTGCGCTGACCGAACATCATCTGGCGCGCGATCGCTTTTTTAAGCGGCGGCACGAATTCGAGCGCGGTGAGCGCCGCGCCGCGCAGCAGCGGAAGCGGGCCCGCGTCGATCGTAAACAGGCGCGCGAGCGTGTCGGTCGCGCCGATCGTGAGGCGCCGGTCGAGCGCGCGGCGCGCGTTGAAGGTCGCGAGCGCGGTCGCTTCGAAGCCTTGCGCGGACAGCGTGTCGACGAGCGTGTGCGCGTCGCGCAGCCCGAGGTTGAGCCCCTGGCCGGCAACCGGGTGCAGCGTCTGCGCGGCATTGCCGACGATCGCGATGCGGCCGCTGACGAGCGTCTGCGCCGCGTTCAGGCCGAGCGGGAACGACGCGCGCCCGGCGATCGCGACGAATTCGCCCATGCGCTCGCCGAACACGCTGCCGAGCTCGCGCAGGAATGCATCGTCGGGCAGCGCGGCCCGTCGCGCCGCTTCGTCGGGCGCACAGCACCAGACGAGCGAGTAGTCGGCCTGGCGCGGCCCGCCGAGCGGCAGCAGCGCGAGCGGGCCTTCGTGCGTGAAGCGTTCCCACGCGACGTTCGGGCGCGGCGCCGATACCGTGACCGTGCCGACGAGCGCGGTCTGCCCGTAGTCGCGGCGATGCTTGCCCGCGTCGGCCTGCTGTTCATGGAACAGCCCGCCTTCGGCATTGATGACGATGCGCGCGCGCAACGTGCGCCCGCCTTGCGGGCCGTCGAGCGTCAGCGTGACGCCGTCGGCGTCCTGCTGCGGCGTGTGCGCGGTGGTCGACGTGAGCCAGTCGACCCGCGTGCCGCGCACGGCGCCCGCGAGCGCCTGCACGATCGAGCCGTAGCGCACGACGTAGCCGAGCGCCGCGAGCGCGTGTTCGTCGCGGTCGATCAGCGTGCGGCCGAAATGGCCGCGCTGCGACACGTGGATATGTTCGATCGGCGTGGCGTCGGCAGGCCATGCGAGCGTGTCGAGCAGCACGCGGCTGCCGTGCGATACGGCGATCGCGCGCGGGTCGTTCGCGCTCGCGGCCGGTTCGCGCGCATCGATCAGCGCGATCGATGCGTGCCGCGTCGCGCTGCGGCGCGCGAGCCAGCCGGCGAGCGCGAGCCCGACGGGGCCGGCGCCGACGATGGCGAGATCGTAATCCGGCGTGGACGGGGAGGAAGCGGTCGTCATCTTGATTCGTGAAACGGGGGTAACGGTCGGCGCCCGGTCATGCGTCCGCGCGCATCAGCGCCTCGATCTCGTCGGCCGCGACCGGCACGCCGCGCGTGATCAGCTCGCAGCCGTGCTCGCGCACGATCGCGTCGTCCTCGATGCGGATGCCGATGTTCCAGTACTCGGGCGGCACGTCGTCGGCCGCGCGCACGTACAGGCCGGGCTCGACGGTGAGCGTCATGCCGGGCTTCAGCGTGCGCCACGGCAGCGCGCCGTTGGCGTCGCGCGCGGCGAGCCGTTCGCGGTAGTCGCCGCAGTCGTGCACGTCCATTCCGAGCCAGTGGCCCGTGCGGTGCATGTAGAAGCGCGTGTACGCGCGCTCGGCAATCACGTCGTCGACGTTCGAGAAGCGCGTTTTCGGGATGATGCCGGTGTCGAGCAGCCCTTGCGCGAGCACGCGTACGGCCGCGTCGTGCGGCGCCTCGAACGGCACGCCCGCGCGCGTCGCGTCGATCGCGGCCTGCTGCGCGGCGAGCACGATGTCGTACAGCGTGCGCTGCGCGGGCGAGAAGCGGCCGTTGGCCGGGAACGTGCGCGTGATGTCCGACGCATAGCCGTCGAGTTCGCACGCGGCGTCGATCAGGATCAGGTCGCCGTCCCGCGCGGCCACGTTGCCGGCCGGGTAGTGCAGCACGCACGCATTCGCGCCGGCCGCGACGATCGAGCCGTACGCGGGCGCCTGCGCGCCGTGCTTGCGGAACAGATACAGCAGCTCGGCCTCGAGCTCGTATTCGCGGATGCCCGGGCGGCACACCTGCATCGCGCGGCGGTGCGCGAGCGCGGAGATGTGCGCGGCGCGCATCATGATCGCGAGTTCGTGTTCGTCCTTCACGAGCCGCATGTCGTCGAGCAGCGGCGTGAGGTCGAGCAGCGCGTCCGGTGCGGCGACGCCCGCGCGTGCCTGCGCGCGCACCGCGTCGATCCAGCCGGCGAGCTGGCGCTCGAAGTCGGTCGATGCACCGAACCGGTAGTGCACGGTGCCCGCATCGGCGAGCAGGCGCGGCATCTCGGTGTCGATCACGTCGACCGCGAAGGCCGCGTCGAAGCCGAACGCGTCGCGCGCGGCGTCGGGGCCGTAGTGAAAGCCTTCCCAGATCTCGCGGTCGACGTTCCTGGCGCGGCAGAACAGGATCGATTCCGGCGCGCCGTGCGGCGCGGCCGCGTTCAGCACGAGCACGGCATCCGGCTCGGTGAAGCCCGTCAGGTAATGGAAGTAGCTGTCGAACCGGTACGGGTAGGCCGTATCGCGGTTGCGCAGCATTTCCGGCGCGGTGGGGACGATGGCGACGCCGCCGCCCGCGGCACGCAGTGCGGCAAGCACGCGTTCACGGCGCTGGCGGTAGACGTCGACGGCGATGGCGGTATCGAGGGGCGCATTCATCGTGCGATTGTAGCGCCGCGCGACGCGGTGCGTGAGAGCAGGGCCCGAAGCCGCACCGGCCAAGGCCCGCGCGGCGGCTGTTGCAAACCATCCACAGGCCGGACGGGCGATTTTCTACCCGGCTGCACCGGCCGGTTATGATCGACGACAACGTATACTCTCGGCAGTTCCCTTGAAAAGGCAGATGATGAAATTAATCGGTTCGCTCAGCAGCCCGTACGTCCGAAAGGCGCGGATCGTGCTTGCTGAAAAGAAGATCGACTACAAGCTGGAGCTCGAGGACGTGTGGGCGCCGGAGACGGATATTCATGCATCGAATCCGCTCGGCAAGGTCCCGTGCCTCGTGATGGAGGATGGTGCTGCGGTGTTCGATTCCCGCGTGATCTGCGAATACGTCGATACGCTGTCGCCGGTCGGCAAGCTGATTCCGCCGTCGGGCCGCGAGCGCGTCGAAGTGCGCTGCTGGGAAGCCCTGGGCGACGGCGTGCTCGACGCAGCCGTCGCGATCCGTCTCGAACACACGATGCGCGACGAGGCGCAGCGCAGCGCGAGCTGGATCGCGCGTCAGCAACGCAAGATCGACGACGCGCTCGTCGCGATGTCGCAGGGCCTCGGCGGCAAGGCGTGGTGCGTCGGCAATCATTACACGCTCGCCGACATCGCACTCGGCTGCGCGCTCGGCTATCTCGACTTCCGGATGCCCGAGCTCAACTGGCGCGATCGCCACCCGAACCTCGACAAGCACTTCGTGAAGCTGCTGCAGCGGCAATCGTTCGCCGATACGCTGCCGCCGCAGAGCTGAGCCGGCCCGGTCCTCACGCATTCGGCAGACGAAAGAAAAGCGCCCCGCAGGGCGCTTTTCTTTTTGCGGCGCAGGCCGCCCGCCGCCGGAGCGGGGCGGCCGCCTGCATCAGTCGATCGACGCGTACACCGCTTCGCCGAGCGTGAACGAGTCGCTGCGCGCGATCGGCCACCACTTGTCGTACAGCGAGAAGCCGCAGGTCTGGCCGTCGAGCAGCGCACCGGGTTTCAGGTACTTCAGCAGTTGCGACATCAGCCGCACCTCGTGCGGCGCGACCCGCTGCACGATGTGATGCGCGCGCAGCTCGGACGGATGGGCGAGGCCGGCCGCCTGCACGAGTTCCTGCAGCGCATGCAGCGTATTGCGATGGAAGTTGTACACGCGCTCGGCCTTGTCGGGCACGACGAGCGCACGCTGGCGCACCGGGTCCTGTGTCGCGACGCCGGTCGGGCAGCGGTCGGTGTGGCAGTGCTGCGCCTGGATGCAGCCGACCGCGAACATGAAGCCGCGCGCCGAATTCACCCAGTCCGCGCCGATCGCGAGCGTGCGCGCGATGTCGAACGCCGTGATGATCTTGCCGCTGGCGCCGAGCTTCACGCGATCGCGCACGCCGATGCCGACGAGCGTGTTGTGCACGAGCAGCAGCCCCTCCTGCAGCGGCACGCCGACGTGGTCGGTGAATTCGAGCGGCGCCGCGCCGGTGCCGCCTTCCGCGCCGTCGACGACGATGAAGTCGGGCACGATGCCCGTCTCGAGCATCGCTTTCGCGATCCCGAAGAATTCCCACGGATGGCCGATGCACAGCTTGAAGCCGGTCGGCTTGCCGCCGGACAGCGTGCGCAGCCGCTCGACGAATTCGAGCAGCCCGCGCGGCGTCGAGAATTCCGAGTGCGTGGCGGGCGAGATGCAGTCCTTGCCCATCGGCACGCCGCGCGTCTCGGCGATTTCCGGCGTGATCTTCGCGGCCGGCAGCACGCCGCCGTGGCCGGGCTTCGCGCCTTGCGACAGCTTCACCTCGATCATCTTGACCTGCGGATCGGCGGCCTGCTTCGCGAACTTGTCGGGGTTGAACGTGCCGTCGTCGTTGCGGCAGCCGAAGTAGCCGGACGCGATTTCCCAGATGATGTCGCCGCCGTTCTCGCGGTGGTACTTCGACAGCGAGCCTTCGCCGGTGTCGTGCGCGAAGCCGCCTTTCTTCGCGCCGAGGTTCAGCGAGCGGATCGCGTTCGCGGACAGCGAGCCGAAGCTCATCGCCGAGATGTTGAAGATCGAAATGTCGTACGGTTGCGCGCGATTCGCGCCGACGCGGATGCGGAAATCGTGGTTCGGCAGCTTCGTCGGCGCGAGCGAATGGCTGATCCATTCGTGCGCGACGGCCTTTACGTTCAGCTCGGTGCCGTACGGGCGGTTGTCGGCGACGTTCTTCGCACGCTGGTAGACGAGGCTGCGCTGCGCACGCGAGAACGGCTTCTCGTCGGTGTCGTCCTCGACGAAGTACTGGCGGATTTCAGGTCGGATGAATTCGAACAGGAAGCGGAAGTGGCCCCAGAGCGGATAGTTCCGCAGGATCGCGTGGCGGTCCTGGTTCAGGTCGTACAGGCCGAGCGCGACGAGGGCGATGGGGAGGATGATCCACAGCCACGAAAGCACGTGGATCGACGCGAGTGCGGCCGCGGCGATGAGCAGCAGGACAGCACACCACATCGCGAGGTAGCGTCTTGAAAGCATGGGGACTCCGTAAGAATCTTGAAATACCGCCATGCGTACGCTGCGCGGCGGCGCGCCGGCCGCGGCGGAATCGTGTTCCGCCGGGCGCGACGTGCCGCAAGTCTAAACCGAATGGATGTCAGCGTGCTTCGGCGAGTGCCGGCGCGTGGCCCGCCGACGTGGCCTGACCGGGCTGGCCGGTGGCCGCGGATTCGATGATGCCGCCGCCGAGGCAGATCTCGCCGTCGTACAGCACGGCCGACTGGCCGGGCGTGACGGCCCATTGCGCGTCGTCGAACGCGAGCGAGAAGCGCGCTTCGCCTGCCGGGCCGGCAGCCGCCGCGCCGAACACGCACGCCGCATCGGCCTGCCGGTAGCGCGTCTTCGCGCCGCACGCGAAGCCGTCCGCCGGCGGCTCGCCGGCGACCCAGCTCACGTTGCCGGCGACGAGCTCGCGCGACAGCAGCCACGGATGATCGTGGCCCTGCACGACGTACAGCGTGTTCGACGCGATGTCCTTCGCGGCGACGAACCACGGGTCGCCGTTGCCATCCTTGCTGCCGCCGAGGCCGATGCCCTTGCGCTGGCCGAACGTGTAGAACGCGAGGCCGATGTGCTCGCCGACCACCTTGCCGTCGGGCGTCTTCATCGGGCCGGGTTTGGTCGGAAGATAGCGGTTCAGGAAATCGCGGAACGGCCGTTCGCCGATGAAGCAGATGCCGGTCGAATCCTTCTTCTTCGCGTTCGGCAGCCCGATCTGCGCGGCGATCTCGCGCACCTTCGTCTTCGGGATCTCGCCGAGCGGAAACATCGTCTTCGACAGTTGCGCCTGGTTCAGCCGGTGCAGGAAGTACGACTGGTCTTTCGTATGATCGAAAGCCTTCAGCAGTTCGAAACGCCCGTCGCGTTCGCGCACGCGCGCATAGTGGCCGGTCGCGATCATTTCCGCGTCGAGCGACATCGCGTGGTCGAGGAACGCCTTGAACTTGATCTCGGCGTTGCACAGCACGTCCGGGTTCGGCGTGCGGCCGGCCGAGTATTCGCGCAGGAACTCGGCGAACACGCGGTCCTTGTATTCCGCGGCGAAGTTGACGGCTTCGACGTCGATGCCGATCAGGTCGGCCACCGACACGACGTCGATCCAGTCCTGGCGCGTCGAGCAGTACTCGCCGTCGTCGTCGTCTTCCCAGTTCTTCATGAACAGGCCGACCACGTCGTAGCCCTGTTCCTTCAGCAGCCACGCGGTCACCGACGAATCGACGCCGCCCGACATGCCCACCACTACACGGCGCTTGCTCATTTGCTGACCGCCTGACGTTCGAATGCCTCGGGGCGCGGGGCGACCGAATGCGTGTGCACGAAATCGAGCGGAACGCGCCGCCCGGCGAGATAGTCGTCGACGCAGCGCATCACCGCGGGCGAACGATGGCGCTCGCTGCAGGCGCGCAGCTCGTCGGCCGTCATCCACAGCGTGCGCACGATGCCATCGTCGAGCACGTGGCCCGCGATCGGTTCGCCGGCCGTGCCGCAGAACGTGAAGCGCAGGTAGGTCGCGCCGGCGCTGCCGGGGCGCTCGTAGTGCGCGAGATAGACGCCGACGAGTGCGTCGGGCGTGAACGGGTGCGCGGTTTCCTCGAGCGTTTCGCGGATCACGGCGTCGGCCAGCGTTTCGCCGGCTTCCAGGTGACCGGCCGGCTGGTTGATGCGCAGGCCCGTCGAGGTTTCTTCCTCGATTACGAGAAAGCGGCCGGCGCGCTCGACGAGCGCGGCGACCGTCACATGCGGGGTCCAGAGTTCGGGTTTCATGGTCGGCATTTTACCGGTTGCGCCCGAACGCTGCCGGCCGTCTGGTTAGACGAATCCGACCCTCGGAGTTCATCCGTCCGGGCGCGGCGCGACGGCACCGACCAAACGGATGTCGCATTCGAGCACGGTCGTGCGGAAAGTGCTGGCGGGGGCATCGCTTTCGGTTAAAGTGCAGCGTGAAAGCCGTTGCTCGTGAGCCGGTAAGTCAGCCTGTCCGGCTCGTTGCGCAGTAAAGAACGCAAGAAAAGAAATACTGACAATGACTGGAGGAACTGACGATGCATATTGGAGTGCCTGCTGAAACGCGGGCCAACGAGGCGCGCGTGGCTGCGACGCCGGAAACCGTGAAGAAATACGCGGCGGCCGGCCATCGGGTCAGTATCGCGAAAGGGGCCGGCAGCGCAGCCAGCTATCCCGATGAAGCCTATGTGGCCGCCGGCGCCGAATTGACCGACCAGTCGGCCGCTTTTGCCGCCGACCTCGTGCTGAAGGTCCAGGCGCCCACCGACGCCGAACTGCCGTTGCTCAAGCGCGGCGCCGTGCTGGTCGGCATGCTCGAGCCGTTCAACGGCGAGCAGGCGGCGCAGCTCGCCGCGGCCGGCGTGACCGGTTTCGCGCTCGAGGCCGCGCCGCGCACCACGCGTGCGCAGAGTCTCGACGTGCTGTCGTCGCAGGCGAACATCGCCGGCTACAAGGCCGTGCTGGTGGCCGCGTCGCTGTATCCGCGCTTCATGCCGATGCTGATGACGGCCGCGGGCACCGTGAAGGCGGCGCGCGTGCTGATTCTCGGCGCGGGCGTCGCGGGCCTGCAGGCGATCGCGACCGCGAAGCGGCTGGGCGCCGTGATCGAGGCGTCCGACGTGCGGCCGGCCGTGAAGGAGCAGATCGAGTCGCTCGGTGCGAAATTCCTCGACGTCCCGTTCGAAACCGACGAAGAGCGCGAAGCCGCGCAGGGTGTCGGCGGCTATGCGCGCCCGATGCCGCCGTCGTGGCTCGGCCGCCAGGCCGCGCTGGTGCACGAACGCGCGAAGCAGGCCGACATCGTGATCACCACCGCGCTGATTCCCGGCCGCCCGGCGCCGACGCTGATCTCGGTCGATACTGCGCAGTCGATGAAGCCCGGCTCGGTGCTCGTCGATCTCGCGGCCGGTCGCGGCCCGGAAATCGACGGCCGCAGGGGCGGCAACTGCCCGCTGACCGTCGCCGACCAGGTGATCGTGCACAACGGCGTGACGATCGCCGGCTACACGAACCTCGCGTCGATGGTCGCATCGGACGCGTCGGCGCTGTATGCACGCAACCTGCTCGACTTCCTGAAGCTGATCGTCACGAAGGAAGGCACGCTGAACATCGACCTGACCGACGACATCGTCGTCGCGACGCTGCTGTGTCGCGACGGCGAGCTCACGCGCAAATAACGGAGGAGACCATGGAAGTCATCAATCACACGGTGATCAACGTGATCATCTTCGTGCTGGCGGTGTACGTCGGCTACCACGTCGTCTGGAACGTCACGCCGGCGCTGCATACGCCGCTGATGGCCGTGACCAACGCGATCTCGGCGATCGTGATCGTCGGCGCGATGCTCGCGGCGGCGCTCACCGTCGGCGCGACCGGCAAGTTCTTCGGCACGCTCGCGGTCGCGCTCGCGGCCGTCAACGTGTTCGGCGGCTTTCTCGTGACGAGGCGAATGCTCGAGATGTTCCGCAAGAAGGAGCCCAAGCGTATCGAGGGCGGCAAGGAGGGCGCGCGATGAGCATGAACGTCGTTACGCTGCTGTACCTCGTCGCGTCAGTGTGCTTCATCCAGGCGCTGAAGGGGCTGTCGAACCCGAAGAGCGCGCGGCGCGGCAACCTGTTCGGGATGGTCGGGATGGCCATCGCGATCCTCACGACCCTCGCGCTGATCGTCAAGCAGGCCGCGTGGCTCGGCGCGAACCTGCCGCTCGGCCTCGCGCTCGTGCTCGGCGCGCTGATCGTCGGCGGGGGCGTCGGGGCATTCGTCGCCGCGCGCGTCGAGATGACGAAGATGCCGGAACTCGTCGCGGCGATGCACTCGCTGATCGGTCTCGCGGCCGTGTGCATCGCGTATGCGGTCGTGTCGGAGCCGGAAGCATTCGGGCTCGTGCCGCAGGACGCGGTGTCGTCGAGCTTCATCCCGTACGGCAACCGCGTCGAGCTGTTCATCGGCACGTTCGTCGGCGCGATCACGTTCTCCGGGTCGGTGATCGCGTTCGGCAAGCTGTCGGGCAAGTACAAGTTCCGGCTGTTCCAGGGCGCGCCGGTCGTGTACGCGGGTCAGCACCTGATCAACCTGATGCTCGCGATCGCGATGCTCGGCTTCGGCATCCTGTTCTTCATCACGCAGGCGTGGCTGCCGTTCATCATCATGACGGCGATCGCGTTCGTGCTCGGCGTGCTGATCATCATCCCGATCGGCGGTGCGGACATGCCGGTGGTCGTGTCGATGCTGAACTCGTACTCGGGCTGGGCCGCAGCCGGCATCGGCTTCTCGCTGAACAACGCGATGCTGATCATCGCCGGCTCGCTGGTCGGCTCGTCGGGCGCGATCCTGTCGTACATCATGTGCCACGCGATGAACCGCTCGTTCTTCAACGTGATCCTCGGCGGGTTCGGCGGCGAAGCGGCGGCCGGCGGCGCGGCAGGCGCGCAGGAGCAGCGGCCGGTGAAGTCGGGCTCGGCCGACGACGCGGCGTTCATGCTCGGCAACGCGGAATCGGTCGTGATCGTGCCGGGTTACGGGCTTGCCGTCGCCCGCGCGCAGCACGCGCTGAAGGAGCTGACCGACAAGCTGGTCGAGAAGGGCATCGACGTGAAGTATGCGATCCACCCGGTCGCGGGGCGGATGCCGGGGCACATGAACGTGCTGCTCGCGGAAGCGGAAGTGCCGTACGAGATCGTGCACGAGATGGAGGACATCAACGGCGAATTCGGCCAGGTGGACGTGGTGCTCGTGCTCGGCGCGAACGACGTCGTGAACCCGGCCGCGAAGAACGATCCGAAATCGCCGATCGCGGGGATGCCGATCATCGAGGCGTACAAGGCGCGCACGGTGATCGTCAACAAGCGCTCGATGGCGGCCGGCTACGCGGGGCTCGACAACGACCTGTTCTACATGGACAAGACGATGATGGTATTCGGCGATGCGAAGAAGGTCATCGAGGACATGGTGAAGGCCGTCGAGTAACGCATGCCCCGGCTACGCGGTGCCCGCTTCGATGCGCGGGCGCCGCGCCCCCGGACAGGCCCGACCGGTACAAGAAGCCGGCCGGGCCTTTTTCATGGGGCGACGAGGCGTGCGACGCAGGCGGCGATCGCGTCGCGTACGCGCACGATCGCCGGGTCGCGCTGCGTGCTCGTGCGCCAGCCGATTTCGACCGGATAGCGCGGCAGGTCGACCGGGCACGCGAGCGCACGCAGCGAGGTTGCTTGCGCGATCGCATGCGCCGCATGCGCGGGAATCGTCGCGACCGCGTCGGAGCCGGCGAGCAGGTACGGCAGCGCGGCGAAATGCGTGGTCGATGCCGCGACGCGCCGCTTGTGGCCGAGCGCGGCCAGCGCCTCGTCGACGATCCCGATCACGCCGCCCGACGACACGAGCAGATGGTCGCGCCGCAGGAACTCGGCGAGCGTCAGCGTGCGCGGCGCCCGCGCGCGGCCGGCCGGATCGATCAGGCACGCATAGCCACCGGTCGCGACCGCGCGCCGGCTGAGTCCGTTCGCCGAGAATCCGCCCGACGCGATCGCGAGGTCGACGCCGTGCCGCAGCAGCGCGTCGCCGGCGATGCCGCTGTGGGTCTGCCGGAAGATCAGCCGGATGCCGGCGGCTTCGTGCGCGACCGCATCGATCAGCGCGCGGCCGAGCGCGATCTCGAAATCGTCGGACAGCCCGATCGAGATCGTGCGGCCGACGCGGTCGCCGCCGTCGGCCGCGATCGCGAGGCTTTCGCGGCAGCGATCGAGCGCATCGGACAGGATCGGCTTCAGTTCGTCGGCACGCGGCGTCGGCGCGAGCCCGCGGCCGGTGCGCACGAACAGCGGATCGGCATAGATCACGCGCAGCCGCCCGAGCGCCGCGCTGACCGCCGACTGCGTGAGGTCGAGCCGCAGCGCCGCGCGGCTCGCGCCGCCTTCTTCGTACAGCGCCTCGAACACCTTCAGCAGGTTCAGGTCCAGGCCGGCGATATCATCCACATTCATGTCAGTTATCGTTGTATCGATTTGATCGATGAAATGATATCGACAAAGATGGCGTCATTCCATTCACCGCATTCACCGGAGACGCCTTCATGTCCACCTCAGTCATCGCCGCGCTGCAGATCGGCGCGTCGCCCGCCGGCACGCGCGCCACGCTCGACACGATCCTCGGCTACGAAACCGCGATCCGCGACAGCGGCGCGTCGCTGGTCGTGCTGCCCGAGGCCGTGCTCGGCGGCTATCCGAAAGGCGAGATCTTCGGCACGCGGCTCGGCTACCGGCTGCCCGAGGGGCGCGACGCGTATGCGCGCTACGCCGCGCAGGCGATCGACGTGCCGGGGCCGGAAACCGACGAGCTGGCCGCGCTGTCGCAGCGCACCGGCGCGAGCCTCGTGGTCGGCGTGATCGAGCGCGGCGGCAGCACGCTGTACTGCACGGCGCTGTTCTTCGATCCGCGCGACGGGCTCGTCGCGAAGCACCGCAAGCTGATGCCGACCGGCACCGAGCGGCTGATCTGGGGGCAGGGCGACGGCTCGACGCTGCCGGTCGTCGACACGGCCGCAGGCCGCGCGGGCGCCGCGATCTGCTGGGAGAACCACATGCCGCTGCTGCGCTGCACGATGTACGCGAAAGGCGTGCAGATCTGGTGTGCGCCGACCGTCGACGAGCGCGACGTGTGGCAGAGCTCGATGCGGCACATCGCGCACGAAGGGCGCTGCTTCGTCGTGAGCGCGTGCCAGGTGCAGCCGTCGCCGCGCGCGCTCGGCATCGACGTGCCGGGCTGGGACCCCGAGCGGCCGCTGATCCGCGGCGGCAGTGTGATCGTCGGGCCGCTCGGCGACCTGCTGGCGGAGCCGCTGATCGGCGAGGCCGGGCTCGTCACGGCGCGGATCGACACCGACGAGCTCGTGAAGGCGCGCTACGACTTCGACGTCGTCGGCCACTATGCGCGTGCGGACGTGTTTTCGCTGCACGTCGACGAGCGGCCGAAGCGGCCGGTGGTGTTCGGCGGGTGACGAAGTGGGGCCGGGCGCCACATGGCGCCCGGAAAACGAAGGGCGGCGGTGCGTGTCCGCCGCCTTGCCACGTCAGCGCGTCAGCGCATCGGCGCTTCCGCGATCCGCATGTAGTCGGCGATCCGCCGGCCTTCCATGTCCGGAAACTGCTCGTGCACGGTGATGTCGCCCATCCGCGCGATGTCGAAGGTACGGAAATCGCCGCGCAGCTCGCACCACGCGCCGATCGTCCAGCGCCCGCCCCAGTAGACGAGCCCGAGTGGCCAGACGCGGCGCTGCGAATGCGCGCCGAGCCGGTCGCGGTAGTCGAAGCTGACGATGTGGCGCGTGTCGATCGCCTGGTGGATCGCGTCGACCTTCGCGCAAAACGTCTCGTCGATGTGGAACGACGGCGCGAACACGGGCAGGCGGTCGAGCGCCGTGCGCTTGTCGGCCGGCATCGCCGACGCGATCTTCGCGAGCGCCGAGCGCGCACCGCTCGCGAAGCGCGCGCCGCCCCAGGTCTCGAGCATGCGCGCGCCGGTGGCGAGCGCCGCCAGCTCCTCGGCCGTGAACGTGAGCGGCGGCAGGCTCGCGTTGCGGTTCAGCCGGTAGCCGATGCCGGCTTCGCCTTCGATCGGCACCCCTGACAGTTGCAGGTCGCGCACGTCGCGATAGACCGTGCGCGGCGACACCGACAGCCAGTCGGCCAGCTGCTGCGCGGTCGTGAGACGACGCCCGCGCAACAGCTCGGCGATCTGGAACAGGCGGTCGGCACGGCGGGTCATGACAGCACCTCGATTCCTCTGGCGACGGGGACTTCGCGATGATAGCGCCGCGCCGGCCCGCTGACCGCTGCGCTCAGTGGCATTTCGGCGCGTGCAGGCCGACGCGGTTGCCTTCCGTGTCGATCAGGTAGCCGACGTAGCCGTAGTTGTTCGGCAACTCGACGACCGAGCCTTGCACGACGCCGCCCGCGCGCTTCGCGCGTTCGAGCGCCGCGACGACCGATTCGCCGGCGTTCAGGTAGACGAGCACGCCGTTCGCGCTCGGCTTGATCTGCTGCGGATCGAACACGATGCTGCCGCCCGTGCTCGACGCGTCGCGATCGAACGTCGCCATCGGCACGCCGCCGATGACCGCGCGCTGCAACGTGGTTTGCAGCACGGTTTCGTAGAAGCGGATCGCGCGGTCGAAATCGAGGGACGGAATGTCGAACCAGGCGATCGCGCGTTCCGGGGTGGCAGTGGCGGTTGCTGACGTCATGACGAGCTCCTTGTTGCGTTGTTTGCGTTGTTATGCGGATTCGGTGTGGAAACCAGCCTGCATTGCGCCGGGATTGCAGTGTGAGCGCGGGCTGCTGACACCGTATTGTCAGTAGAGTTGTCATCTGTCTGGTCGAGCCGCACGCCGGCGTCGTGAAGCTGACCGTCACGCACGACGGGCTCGCGCCCGGTTCGGAGAGGGATCGCGGGATTCGCGGCGGCTGGCCGGTCGTGCTGTCGAGCCTGAAGTCGCTGCTCGAGACGGGGCATGCGCTGCCGTTCACGATGGCGCGCCGGTCGCAGTCGAAGCCCTGACCGGCTGCGCAAAAGCACAGGGGCCGCGATGGCGGCCCCTGGAAATCGTTGCGTGTGGAAGCGAACGGCTGGCTTACGCGTCGTCGCCTTCCGCCGCCGCCGGGCGCGCCTTCACGCTGCCGGCGATCAGGTCGAAGCGGAACAGCCGGCATTCGAGCGCACCGTTGAACAGCGGCGTCTTGGCCGATTCGCGCAGGCGCAACTGGCCCGGCAGCGAACGGTCGGACGTCAGCAGGAACGCCTGCCAGCCCGTGAAGCGCTGCTTCAGCGCATCGCCGAGCGCGTTGAAGAACTCGCTGTCCGGCGCGTCGGTGTGCGTGCGGCGGAATGCGTCGTCGTTGCCGCGGTTGCGGCCGGTTTCGCGCACCTCGCCGCGCGCGCTGCGGCCGCGCACTTCGATCCGCTCGCCGTACGGCGGGTTCGCGAGGAGGATGCCCGGCCCGTCGCACGGCGGCGTCATCCCGCGCGCGTCGACCTGCTTGAGCCACACCGACGGCACGCCCGCGCGTTCGAGGTTCGCGCGCGCCTTCTCGAGCATGTCGCCGGAGATGTCGCTGCCGTACACGCCGAGCGCTTCGCCGCGCTTGGCGCGCGCCGCGCGCTTCGCGTCGAGCGCCGGCACCTTCAGCCCTTGCCACGCGGTGATGTCGTACTGCTTGAGCTTTTCGAAGCCGAACCGGCGCTCGACGCCGGGCGCCACGCCGAGCGCGATCTGCGCGGCTTCCGCGAGGAACGTGCCGCTGCCGCACATCGGGTCGTACAGCGCGGTGCCGGGCGTCCAGCCCGTCAGGCGCAGGATGCCGGCCGCGAGGTTCTCGCGCAGCGGCGCCGCCCCCTTGTCGAGACGCCAGCCGCGCTTGAACAGCGGCTCGCCCGACGTGTCGAGGTACAGCGTGCACTCGTTGACGGTCAGGAACGCGAACACGCGCACGTCCGGCGCACCGGTGTCGATGCTCGGCCGCGAGCCGGTTTTCTCCCGCATCCGGTCGCAGATCGCATCCTTCACGCGCAGTGTCGTGAATTCGAGGCTCTTCAGCGGCGACTTGATCGCGGTGATGTCGATGCGCAGCGTCTGCGTCGACGCGAACCAGCGTTCCCATGGCTGCTCGAGCGCGAGCGCGTAGACGTCCTGCTCGTTGCGGTACGGGCCGTGCGCGATCTTCAGCAGAATCCGGCTCGCGATGCGCGAGTGGAGGTTCGCGGCCATGCCGGCGGCCCAGCCGCCGCTGAAATGGACGCCGCCCGGCACCTGCGCGCCCGCGGTGAACGGCGCGCCGTTCAGGTGGCGGCCGGCGATTTCGGCCAGCTCGGCGGCAAGCGCCGCTTCGAGGCCGCGCGGGCAGGGGGCGAAGAATTCGAACAGGGTGGGCGAGGACATAAGGCGGGTGAGGACGTGCAAAAGTCCACTATTGTACGCGGCGCGGGCGACCGGGGCCGGCGTTTCGGCGCGGCGGCGTCGGGGCGACGGCCGCTCGCGCGTGCCGGGAGGGCGGCGAGGGGCGCCCGGCCGGGTGCCGCCACCGCGCCGCAAGTCAGTGCGTGCCCGGCTGGCCGGCGCGCGCGGCGGGGTTGCCCGCCGGCCAGAACAGCGCGAGCGGGTTCGACAGCACCGTGCGGACGATCGCCGCGACGAGCGCGCGTACCTTGGTCGGGCGCAGGCTGCGCGAGCGCACGGCCATCGTGAACGCGAGCGCGAAGCTCACGAGCACGTTGAGGATCGCCATGCTGAGCACGCCGGCGGCGGCCCACCACAGCTCGGGCGTGCCGAGCGCACCCTTGCCCAGCACGCCGAGCGCGATCCCGATCGAGCCGGCCGACAGCGTCACGTGCCGCACCTCGAACGGGAACATGAACACGGTGACGATCGCCGGCACGAGGCCGAGCATCAGGCCGAGGCCGACGTTCGCGACCACGCCGGCGACGTTCGAGCGGCAGAAGTGCGCGAGCTTCGCGGCACCGGTCGCGCCGAGCGTCAGGCGCAGCCGGCGGTTGTACGTGAGCGCGTCGCCGACCCGGTGCAGCACGAACCAGTTGTCGGCCCAGCCCGCGAGCAGGCTCGACGCCCACAGCAGCACGCCGGTGAGCGCGGCATAGAACGGCGTCGGGCCGAGCAGCGAGAACGAATGCAGCGTCGCGTGCGCCTTCTCCGGCGAGATCAGGTTCGCGTGCAGCACGTTGCTCGCGAACAGCTGCACGAGCAGGCACACGGGCAGCACGACGAGCACGTTGCCGGAAATCGCGGCCGCCTGCGTGCGGATCAGCGCGATCACCGACGCGACGAACGTCTTCACGCCTTCCTCGTGGCCGGTGTCGTCGAGCTCGCGCGCGAGCGTCGGCGCGGTCATCGCAGGCTGCTTGGTCGCGAGCGTGAAGTGCAGGAAGTGCATCAGCATGAAGCTGGCCGCGTAGTTGATGCCCGCGAGCAGCCCTTCGAGCATCGACTGCAGGTGCGCGCCCGTGATCGCGAACTTCACGCACACGGTCACGACGGTGACGAGGCCGCCGCCCGCGGCCATCCGCAGCATCTTCAGGTACTCGGTGCGGCCGCGCGAGATGTAGTGCTCGCCGGTGTCCGCGTTGGTCTCGACGAGCTTGCGCGCGAACAGCGAGAAGTTGCTGCGTACGAGGTGCGCGACGCTCTGGCTGTTCTGGTTCGCGTCGACCAGCTCGGCGGTCAGGTGCGCCATCCCGTGCAGGTCGTCGCGCGCCATCCATGCGTTCAGCAGCGTTTCCGCGCGCAGGATGCGCATGCGCATCCGCTCGACCTGGAACACGATGTCGACCGACACGCCGTTGCGGTACAGGTGCGCGAACACGTCGTCGACGGCGATCCGGCATTCGTCGAGCAGCACGCGCAGGTAGTTCACCTCGTGCAGCAGCTTGCTCGGGTCGCCGCCGTCCTCGACGGCCGCATGCGCGGTCTCGACCGCGAGCATCGCGCGGGTGAGGCGGTAGAACGGCTGCGATTCGAGCGGCTTGCGCGCATCGTCGTCGGACAGCCGGCTGCGCACCGTCTGCGACAGGCCGGTCGAGCTGATCTGGCAGGTCAGGTTGTGCAGCGCGGCCAGCAGGTCGCGCGAGAACGAGCCGGGCTCGTGGCGCTCTTCCTCGGTGACGTCGAACGAGATCAGGGCGGCGAGGCGCGCGAGCAGGTCGTCGGGCAGCGCGTCGATCCATTTCGCGTCCTCGGGCGCGGGGAACATCAGCGTGAACAGCGCCGACAGCTCGCGGCGGTTCGGCGCGGGCGGGATCAGCGACGAATCGATCCGCTCGAACAATGCGCCGAAGAAGCCCGAATGCACCGGCATGCCGGCGTCGCACAGCAGCGAGATGCCGTCGCACTCGCGCAGGATGCCGCGCAGGATGCGCGCCGCGTGCGCTTTCCACGCGGGGTTGCGGTCGAGCACGTGGAACAGGTAGCGCAGCCGCGCATGGGCCGGATACGTGCGTGTGTCGGCGTCGCGCTCGGCCGGCGCGTCCTGCACCGTGCCGTTGCGGCGCAGCCAGTGCGCGAGCTCGATCAGCCATTCGCTGCGCTCGGCGTACGACGCGTCGGCGTCGGCGTTGGCGAGCAGCGCATCGAGCTGGTGACCGGCATTGCGCGACGCGCGCCACTTCTTGATCAGGGTCGTCAGGGAACGAAACATAAACGGGATAGCGAAAGCCCGGGACGGGCGGGTTCGGGATGCCGGCCGGGGAAACGGCGCGACGCCGGTGAGAACGGGTGAGACGGGGCCGGTGCCGGACGGGGCCCGGCCCGCGATGCGGCTGCCCCGCCGCGGTGCACGCGATTCGCGTGTGGGCGCCGGGAGGCACGGCGGTCGGGCCGAGCGCGGCCCGGCGCCGCTGGCCCGCGCGCACGACGAACGGCGCGAGCCTGAAAGTGCGTAGGATCGTCAATCGGGCCGGAAAACGCAAGCCGACCGCATTGCATGGAGCGGGTTCCGGCGGCTTTGACAAAGAATGTCATGGCCGTTCGGCCAGTGAAGGCAGTGCGCGGGGCCGGTGGCAGCGGCGTGCAGCCGACGACGGGCGCGCGTGCTGCCGGCTGCACCGCGCCATTCCACACCGCGCAGGCGAACGTCGTGTCGAACGTTCGTCCGCGCGCCGTGCGCGTTCGCTTAGACGCCGGACTTGCCCGTCGCGCCGGCGTCGCCGCCGGACGTCGGGTTGGCCGGGCACGGCACGACCGGCGCGGCGGCCGTCTTGCCGCCGGCCGCGGGCGCGGTCGGCGCGCCGCGGCGGGCGGCCATCGCGCGCACGCCGGCCGCGGCCTGCGTGGCAATCACGTCGAGCGCGCGCCGGTGGCCGGCGACGAGCGCGTCGTAGCCTTCGGCGACCGGTTCCGCGACGCTCGTGCGGCAGGTCATCACGGCCTGCGTGGCGAGCGAGCGCACGCTCCAGACGGCGTCGACCGCGGCGCGCTTGCCCGGCCACGATTCGAAGCGCTGCACGTTCACGCTGATGCGGTACACGGGCACGCCGGCCGGATACGCGGAATTCGCGACGTCGATCGTGCCGAGCTGCGCGGCCAGATCGTCCGACAGCGCGCGGCGGATCTCGTCGGCGGGCGGCGACGCCCAGCGTTCCTGCTCTAGCACGTCGACCTGCGCGGCGTTCTTCTGCACGACCAGCTGGCTTTTCGCGACCTGCTCGGGCACGCCGACCGACGGCACCTCGATCAGGAACGCCGGGTTGGCCGGCGCGGTGCGCAGCGGCGCCGCGGCGTCGGCCGGGCTGAGCGTGTAGAACCGTGCGGGCGGCGAGCTGCACGCGGCGAGCGCGAGTGCGGCGAGCGCCGCCGCCGCGCCGCTCGCGAAACCGTTCACGCGTGTCGTCATTGTTTATCTCCTGGCTTGCCCTTGAGCAGCGATTCGGGGTGGCGCTCCAGATAGTCGGCGAGCGCGTTCAGCGATTGCAGCGTGCGCGTGAGCTCCTTCAGCGCGCCGCGCACGTCGGACTGCAGCGGCGAATCCTGCTGCAGCGTCGCCTCGGCGGTCGAGAAGGTCTGCTTCGCGGCCGACAGCGTGTCGCGCGCTTCCGGCGCGACCTGCGTGTCGAGCTGCTTGAACAGCTTGTCGGCGTTCGCGAGCGCGCTGTTCAGGTTCGCGCCGATCTGGTCGAACGGCACCTTGTCGAGCTTCTTCGCGATGTCGGCGACCTGCAGCTGCAGCTCGTCGAGCGTGTTCGGCACGGTCGGCAGCTCGAACGGCAGGTGCGCGGTATCGATCTTCACGGGCGGCGCCTTCGGGAAGAAGTCGAGCGCGACGTACAGCTGGCTCGTCAGCAGGTTGCCGGTGCGCAGTTGGCCGCGCAGCCCGTGCTGGACGAGCCGCTCGACGATCTCGCGGCGCGCCGGTTCGCCCTTGCTTTCGATCGTCTCGCGGAAGCGGCGGCCGAGGCGTTCCGGATATACGTTGATCGTCACCGGCATCAGGAAGTTCTTCGTCTTCGGATCGAAGTCGATGCCGATGTTCGTCACTTCGCCGAGCACGATGCCGCGGAAGTCGACCGGCGCGCCGACGGCGAGCCCGCGCAGCGACTGGTTGAAGTTCATCACGACCTGCAGCGGCTGGCCGTCCGGGTCGCGCATCGCGTCGCCCTCGTCGGAGCCGAGGCGGAACGTCGTGTTGTTCGGCGCGGTCGTGCCGCTGCCCTGGTTCGGCGGCGTCTGGAACGCGATGCCGCCGAGGATCACGGTCGCGAGCGACTGCGTGTTCAGCTTCAGGCCGCTCGAATCGAGCCGCAGATCGACGCCGCTCGCCTGCCACCAGCGCGTATTCATGCCGACGTACTGGTCGTACGGCGCATTGACGAACACGTTGAACGTGACGCCCGTGCCGTCCTTGTCGAGCGAGAAGCCGACCACCTGGCCGACCTGGACGCGGCGGTAGTAGACCGGCGAGCCGATGTCCACCGAGCCGAGCGAATCGCCGCGCAGCACGTATTGCGTGCCTTTCTGGTCGCCCGTGACGGCGGGCGGCGTTTCGAGGCCCGTGAAGTCGGTCAGCGTGTCCTGGCCGTGGCCGGCGTCGACGCCGATGTACGCGCCGGACAGCAGCGTGCCGAGCCCCGATACGCCGGTCGCGCCGACGCGCGGCCGCACGATCCAGAAGCGCGAGCCCTGGACCGCGAAGTCTTCCGCTTCCTTCTTGAGCTGCACCTGGACCAGCACGCGCGACAGGTCCTTCGACAGCTTGATCGTCTTGACCGTGCCGATCTCGACGTCCTTGTACTTGACCTGGGTCTTGCCCGGCTCGAGCCCTTCGGCGCTGTGGAAGCTGATCGTGATTTCCGGGCCGCGCTCGCGCACGGACTTGATCACGAGGCCGATGCCGATCAGCGCGGCGATCAGCGGCACGAGCCAGACGAGCGACGGCAGCCAGCCGCTTTTCGTCGAGATCGCCGGATCGGGCGGCCGGGGCGCGTCGTGCTGCGGGCCTTGTGGACTATTCATGGTGATTCCCTGAGGTTTCGACTGGATCCCAGATCAGGCGGGGATCGAACTGCATCGACGCGAGCATCGTCAGGATCACGACCGAGCCGAACGCGAGTGCGCCGGGGCCGGCCGTGATGACGGCGAGCGAACGGAAATGGACGAGCGCGACGGTCAGCGTCACGACGAAGATGTCGAGCATCGACCAGCGGCCGATACGCTCGACGATCCGGTAGAGGCGCGTGCGCTGCAGCGGCCGCCACGCGGCACGGCGCTGCGCGCTGGTGACGAGGATCGTCAGCACGCCGAGCTTGAGCATCGGCACGAGAATGCTGGCGACGAACACGACCACGGCGAGCGGCCAGTCGCCGGACGTCCAGAAATAGATGACGCCGCTCATGATCGTGTCCTGCTGCGAACCGACGATTGACGACGTGCGCATGATCGGCAGCAGGTTCGCCGGAATGTAGAGGATCGCGGCCGCGAGCAGCAGCGCCCACGTGCGCATGATGCTGTTCGGCGTGCGCATATGCAGCGCGCTGCCGCAGCGCGCGCAATGCGCGTGCGGCTGGTCGATCGCCTGCACGAGCCCGCACGCGTGGCAACTGGCGTAACCCTCGCGGGCGGCGGTCGGAGGGGGGCTCGTCATCGGCGGGGCGCGTCCGGCAGCGGCGCGGCGGGGTCGGGCCGCGCCGGCGCACGGCCGGCGCGCAGGTCGTCGGCGATGTCCCACACCGTGCGCGGGTCGAACATCAGCACGACGGCGGTCATCAGCGTGAGCGCGCCGAACGCGAACAGCGCCGCATCGGGCACGACCCGCGCGAGGCTGACCATCTTCACGATCGTGACCAGGATGCCGAGCATGAACACCTCGATCATCCCCCACGGCCGCACGAGCTGGATCGTGCGCAGCACGAGGTTGAGGCCGGGCGGCACGACGCCGCGGCGGATCGGCAGCAGGACGTAAAGCAGCGCGGCCATCTCGACGAGCGGGAACAGCACGGTCGAGCAGAACACCATCACGCCGACGATCTCCATGTCCTGATGCCACAGCGTGTCGATCGCGCCGATCAGCGTCGTCTGCACGCGCGTGCCGTTCAGGTCCATTTCGAGGATCGGGAACGTCTGCGCGATGATGAACGTGACGAGCGCGGCGACCGCGAGCGCGGTGATGCGCTCGATCTGCGTGGTGCTGTTGCGATAGAGCAGCGCGTCGCAGCGCGGACAGCGCGCGATCTGGCGGCCGCTCAGGCGCGGTTTATGCAACAGTGCGTCGCATTCGTGGCAGGCAATCAGGTCGTATCGTTGCATGGAAAAGGCGGTGTTGCGACGGCTGGGGGAACACGTCGACGGGGCCGGAACCCGCGCCAATCTTACCAAAAGGGCTTTTTCGATGCGTCAAGGATCGTGAGTTTCGTGACCGGTCGGTAACATGGCGGGAAGCCGTCAGCCGGCTGGCGCGCCTGTCCTCAGAGTCCGCGCGCGTCAAAAGGTTGCGGTAGCATGGCGCCCTTGACATGCGTCGGACGAATTTACCGGCGCGGCCGTTCGCTGAACTGAGGAATCCAAGATGGCATCGAAATCGCCGCCGGCCGCGCCGGCACGCTACGCGCACACCGCGATCGCCTTGCACTGGCTGATCGCGCTGCTGATCATCTGCGGCTTCGCGCTCGGCTGGGTGATGACGGACATTCCCGGCTTCACGCCGACCAAGCTGAAGTACTTCTCGTGGCACAAGTGGATCGGCGTGACGGTGTTCGCGCTGGCCGTCGTGCGCGTGCTCTGGCGTGCGACCCACGTCCCGCCGCCGCTGCCGGGCGACACGCCGGCGTGGCAGCGCGCGGCGTCGCACGGCGTGCACATGCTGCTGTACGTGCTGATGATCGTGATCCCGGTGACGGGCTACCTGTACAGCTCGGCGTCGAACATTCCGGTCGTCTATCTCGGCATCGTGCCGCTGCCGCGCCTGATCGACCCCGATCCGGCGCTCAAGGAAACCTTCAAGACGCTGCATGTGTCTTTGAATTACATTCTGCTTGCGCTCGTTGCGATGCACGTGCTCGCGGCGCTCAAGCACCAGTTGTTGGACCGCGACGGCCTGCTGTCGCGCATGCTTCCCTTTGCCAAATGAAGGATCCCATGAAAGTGTCTTTCTCCCGCTCCATGCTGACCGCGTTCGCCGCGGCGGTGCTTGTCGCGTCGGGCGCGGCGCATGCCGACGTCGATCTCGCGAAGAGCAAGGTGTCCGCCGTGTCGAAGCAGATGAACGTGCCGACCGAAGGCGCGTTCAAGAAGTTTTCCGCGCAGGTGAAGTTCGACCCGGCGAAAGCCGCGCAGGGCAGCGCGCAAATGACGATCGACGTCGCGAGCTTCGACCTCGGCGACAAGATGTACAACGACCAGGTCGCCGGCAAGGACTGGTTCGACGCGAAGACCTATCCGCAGGCGACCTTCGTGTCGTCGGCGATCGCGCCGGCCGGCGGCAACAAGTACAACGTGACCGGCAAGCTGACGATCAAGGGCAAGGCCGAGACCGTCACGGTGCCCGTCACGGTCGCGCAAAACGGCGCGACGCAGACGTTCGACGGCGTGCTGCCGATCAAGCGTTCGACCTTCAACGTCGGCACCGGCGAGTGGAAGGACACGTCGATCGTCGCGGACGAAGTGCAGATCAAGTTCCATCTCGTCGCCACGAAGTAAGCGGCAGGTTGCCGCCTCAACTGAATGCCGCGCGAGGGCGCGGCGCCGTTTCCAGGAGAAAAAGTTTGAAAAAGCATCTGATCATCGCTGCCGGCGCGCTGGCCGCTTCGCTGTCGTTCTCGGCCTTCGCCGAAAGCGCAACGTACCAGTTCGATCCGAGCCACACGTACCCGAGCTTCGAGGCCGACCACTTCGGCGGCCTGTCGGTCTGGCGCGGCAAGTTCGACAAGTCGAGCGGCACCGTGACGCTCGACCGCGCGGCGAAGACCGGCACGGTCGACGTGACGACCGACATCGCGTCGATCCACACGGGCAGCGCGAAGCTCGACGAGCACCTGCAGACGGCCGAGTTCTTCGATGCGGCGAAGTTCCCGCAGGCGAACTACAAGGGCACGATCAAGTTCGACGGCGACAAGCCGGTGTCGGTGGTCGGCAACCTGACGCTGCACGGCGTCACGAAGCCGCTCACGCTGAAGATCGATTCGTTCAAGTGCATGCCGCACCCGATGCTCAAGCGTGAAGTGTGCGGCGTCGATGCGGTCGGCGAATTCAGCCGCGACGATTTCGGCCTCGACTACGGCAAGCAGTACGGCTTCAAGATGAAGACGAAGCTGTTGATCACGGCCGAAGCGGTCAAGCAGCAGTAAGACTCCCCGGCGGGGCCGGCCGTCGCGCCGGCCCCGCGGGCAAAACCGCCGCGCTCCCGTTACCGGGGCGCGGCGGTTTTTTTGCGCGCCTATAATCGCCCGAGCGCCGCATGTGGCCATGCGGCGCCGGGCAGGCCGACGGCGCGACGGCGGCCGCCTCGAACAGAACGTACAACGACAAGGAGATCGCCGATGCATGCCGTCACGCAGTCCAGCTCCATTGCCTCGTCGCCGCGCGTGTGGCGCGCGGTGGTCGCCGCGTCGATCGGCAACGCGCTCGAGTGGTTCGATCTCGTCGTCTACGGCTTTTTCGCGGTGACGATCTCGAAGCTGTTCTTCCCGGCCGGCAACGATACCGTGTCGCTGCTGCTCACGCTCGGCACGTTCGGCGTGTCGTTCTTCATGCGCCCGCTCGGCGCGATCGTGCTCGGCGCGTATGCCGACCGCGCGGGCCGCAAGGCCGCGCTCACGCTGTCGATCCTGCTGATGATGGCCGGCACGCTGATCATCGCGGTGCTGCCGACCTACGGGACGATCGGCGTCGCCGCGCCGGTGATCCTCGTCGCCGCGCGGCTGATGCAGGGCTTCTCCGCCGGCGGCGAGTTCGGCAGCGCGACCGCGTTCCTCGCCGAACACGTGCCGGGCCGGCGCGGCTTCTTCGCGAGCTGGCAGGTCGCGAGCCAGGGGCTCACGACGCTGCTCGCCGCGGGCTTCGGCACCGTGCTGAACGCGCAGCTCACGGCCGACCAGATGGCGTCGTGGGGCTGGCGCGTGCCGTTCTTCTTCGGGTTGCTGCTCGGGCCCGTCGCGTACTACATCCGCACCAAGGTCGACGAGACGCCCGAATTCCTCGCGGCCGAAGGCACCGCGAACCCGCTGCGCGATACGTTCGCGTCGCACAAGGCGCGCCTCGTCGCGGCCATGGGCGTGGTCGTGCTCGGCACCGTCGCCACCTATCTCGTGCTGTTCATGCCGACCTATGGCGTGAAGCAGCTCGGCCTCGCGCCGTCGGCCGCGTTTGCCGCGATTCTCGTGGTCGGCGTGATCCAGATGGCGTTCGCGCCGCTCGTCGGCCACTGGTCGGATCGCTACGGCCGCGTGCGCGTGATGATCGCGCCGGCCGTCGGCATCCTCGTGCTGATTTATCCGGCGTTCGCGTATCTCGTCGCGCATCCGGGCTTCGGCACGCTGATCGCGCTGCAGGTGCTGCTCGCGTTCCTGATGACCGGCTACTTCGCGGCGCTGCCGGGGCTGTTGTCCGAGGTGTTTCCGGTGCAGACGCGCACGACCGGGATGTCGCTCGCGTATAACGTCGCGGTGACGATCTTCGGCGGCTTCGGGCCGTTCATCATCGCGTGGCTGATCCGCGAGACCGGGATGAAGACCGCGCCGAGCTTCTATCTGATGTTCGCGGCCGTGCTGAGCCTCGCGGCGCTGGTCGTGCTGCGGCGGCGGTTCGGGTTTCGGTGAAAGGGGGTGGCCGGCGCGTCAGTTGCCGCCGCGCTCGCAGACCGGCTGCGCCGGCATCAGTTGCGCGGGCGCGGCGATGGTCTGCACCGGGCGGCCGGCGAGGGCATTGAGCGCCTGACGGAACTGCCAGTCGGCCGCCGTGCCGAATGCGCGCTGCGGCAGCGCCGCGCTCCTCGCCGTATCGACCTTCGCGCGCACGCGCGCTTCGCGCAGCTTCTGCCGGGCCTTGCGCACCTGCGCGAACGGGTCGGGCGCCTGCCGGTCCGCATAGGGCGCGCGGGCGAGATCGACTTCCCGGTACCACAGCAGCACGCCGTCGACGTCCGCGTCGCGGCGCGGCGGCACGAGCCGGTCCGGCACGACGCCGTAACCGTCCATCGGGCACCCGTTCGGCCGCAGGTTGCGCGCGAACGTGAAATTCAGGCGCGTGCCGTCGATCAGGTCGACGCCCGTTTGCGCGAGCCCTTTCCCGTAGGTCGGCATGCCGAGCAGTGTCGCGCGGCCGAGATCTTTCAGCGCCGCCGCCGTCGCTTCGGCGGCCGACGCGCTCTGGCCGTCGACGAGCACGATGAGCGGCACGGTGCGCCACCAGTCGTCGGCCTGTAGCGGCGCGAGCGGGTCCTGGCCGTGCATGACGGGCAGTTCGTAGTCGGGCCAGTTGGTCGTGTAGCGGCGGCGGTGCGTGCCGTCGCGCTCGACCGTCACCATCGCGGTGCGGTCGCGTCCGGCGAACAGCGCGGTGATGCCGATCGCCGCATTGAGCGCGCCGCCGCCGTTGATGCGCAGGTCGAGGATCATCTGCTTCACCGGCGGGCCCGCGCGGCGCGCGGCCTGCACCGCGTCGATATAGTCGCCGACCGCCGGCTCCGGAAAACTCGACAGCCGCGTGTACAGGATGTCGCCGTCGAGCCGCTTCGCGGTCGCCGGATGCGGCTTGACGATCGCGCGCACGGGCGCGAAGGTCAGCACCGCATGCTGCGGGCCGCGCTGCACCGTGAGCTTCAGCGGCACGCCCGCGTCGCCCTTCGCGAGCTTCATCAACTCGCCGCCGTCGATGCCGACGACGCTCCTGTCGTTCATCGCGACGACGAGGTCGTCGGGCCGCACACCGGCCTTTTCGGCCGGCGCGTCGGGAATCACGTCGATGATGTGCAGCCCGTCGGGCCGCGTCTCGAACACGATGCCGATGCCGGGCGTGCCGTCGCGTGCGCGCCGCTCGTCGTCGCGCCGTTCCTGCTCTTCCTTCGCGTTGAAGAAGCGCGCATACGGCAGCGTCTTGATGCCTTCGTGGGTCGCGGCGTCGAGCATCGCGCCGATGTCGACGTCGGTCAGGTGTTGCCGCTTCAGCACTTCGACGGCCGCTTTGAGTTCGCAGAGCTGCGGTTCCCAGTCGGGCGGGCAGGGCGACGGCGGTTGGGCGGCGGGCACCGAAGCGGCGGCGGGTACAACGGCAGGCAGCGAAGCGGCGGGCGGCGCGGATGCCGGTTGCGCACCGACGAGCGACGCATACGGGAACGCGGCTGCGACGGCTGCGCAGGCGGTGAGGCGACGAACGACACGCATGGGAAGCATCATCGGGACCGCACGCTCGGACGGATGGCGAGGGAGGGGTTTGCCCGGCCGGCGCGTGGTCGGCATGCGACGGCGCAGGGCGGTGACGATTGTAGCCGACACCCGCGATGGCGCCGGCTGAGCCATTTGCGAGCCTGACGGCGGCGAGCGCATAAAAAAAGCCGACCCAGACGGGCCGGCTTTGCTTCGATACCTAAACGGCGTGGCGCTTAAACCTGCGCGCCGGCGTTCGGATCGTCCGGATCGTGCGCGGTCTTCTTTTCCTTGACCAGGTCTTCGCGCTTGATGCCGAGCCACATCGCGAGCGAGCCCGCGACGAACACCGACGAGTAGATGCCGAACATGATGCCGACCGTCAGCGCGAGCGCGAAGTAGTGCAGCGTCGGGCCGCCGAAGAAGAACATCGACAGCACCATCATTTCCGTCGACGTGTGCGTGATGATCGTGCGCGACATCGTGGTTGTGATCGCGTGGTTGATCACTTCCTGCACGCTCATCTTGCGTTCGCGGCGGAACGTCTCGCGGATCCGGTCGAAGATGACGACCGACTCGTTGACCGAGTAGCCGAGCACCGCGAGGATCGCCGCGAGCACCGCCAGCGAGAACTCCCACTGGAAGAACGCGAAGAAGCCGAGAATGATCACGACGTCGTGCAGGTTGGCGATGATGCCCGCCACCGCGTACTTCCATTCGAAGCGGAACGACAGGTAGATCACGATGCCGATCACCACGCACGCGAGCGCGAGCAGACCGTCGGTCGCGAGCTCGCGGCCGACCTGCGGGCCGACGAACTCGACGCGCTGCAGCGTGACGTCCGGGCTCTGCGCCTTCAGCGCGCCCATCACCTGGTCGCTCTGCTGCGCGGACGTGAGGCCTTCCTTCAGTTGCAGGCGGATCAGCACGTTGCGCGACGTGCCGAAGTTCTGCACCTGCGCGTCGGCATAGCCGAGCTTGCCGAGCGTCGCGCGCACGGGTTCGAGCTCCGCGGCCTGCTGGTACTGCACCTCGATCACCGTACCGCCGGTGAATTCGACGGACAGGTGCAGCCCGCGGTGGAACAGGAAGAACACGGCGGCGAGGAACGTGACCAGCGAGATCACGTTGAACACCAGCGCGTGCCGCATGAACGGAATGTCTTTACGGATGCGGAAAAATTCCATGGCTTCGTCTCCGGGGCCTTATTGGGTCGAGCCCGGTTTCTTCGGCGACACGCCTTGCTGCGCGCGGTTGCGCAGCTGCGGCTTGCCGGCGCGCGGCGCGTTGCCCTTCGCCGGGGCGGCGAGCTTCGCGGCGCGCGCGGTGTCGGTCGATTCGTCCTCGTCGGTGAACGACGCGGCGGCAGCGGCGCCTTCCGGCTTCCACACCTGACCGATCGCGAGCGACTTCAGCTTCTTGCGGCCGCCGTACCAGAGGTTGACGAGCCCGCGCGAGAAGAACACCGCGGAGAACATCGACGTCAGGATGCCGAGGCAGTGCACGATCGCGAACGCGCGAACCGGGCCCGAACCGAACGCAAGCAGCGCGAGACCGGCGATCAGCGTCGTGACGTTCGAGTCGAGAATCGTCGCCCACGCATGCGCGTAGCCGGCCTGGATCGCGAGCTGCGGCGGCTGGCCGGCGCGCAGTTCTTCACGCACGCGCTCGTTGATCAGCACGTTCGAGTCGATCGCCATACCGAGCGCGAGCGCGATGGCCGCGATACCGGGCAGCGTCAGCGTCGCCTGCATCAACGACAGCACGGCGACGAGCAGCAGCAGGTTCACCGACAGCCCGATCACCGACACCACGCCGAACAGCATGTAGTACGCGATCATGAACACGGCGATCGCGCAGAAGCCCCAGATCACCGAGTGGACGCCCATCTTGATGTTGTCGGCGCCGAGGCTCGGGCCGATCGTGCGTTCCTCGATGATGTCCATCGGCGCGGCGAGCGAACCGGCGCGCAGCAGCAGCGCGAGGTCGGCCGCGGCCTGCGGCGTCGGCTGGCCCGTGATCTGGAAGCGGTCGCCGAGTTCCGACTGGATCGTCGCGACCGTCAGCACTTCGCCCTTGCCCTTCTCGAACAGCACCATCGCCATCGGCTTGCCGATGTTGTCGCGCGACACCGTGCGCACCGCGCGGCCGCCCGCCGAGTCGAGGCGGATGTTGACCGACGGACGCTGGTGTTCGTCGAAGCCGGCCGACGCGTCGATGATGCGGTCGCCGGTGAAGATCACGTCCTTCTTCAGCAGCACGGGCGCCTGGTTGCCTTGCGTGAACAGCTCCTCGCCCGGCGGCACGGGGTCGTTCGGGTTCGGGTGCGTGTTGATCGGGTCGGCCAGGCGCGCCTCGAGCGTCGCGGTGCGGCCGATGATGTCCTTCGCCTTCGCGGTGTCCTGCACGCCCGGCAGTTCGACGACGATGCGGTCGCTGCCTTGCTGCTGCAGGATCGGCTCGGACACGCCGAGCTCGTTCACGCGGTTGTGGAGCGTCGTCAGGTTCTGCTTGAGCGCGGCGTCCTCGACCGACTTCTGCACGGCCGGCGTGAAGGTGCCGACGACTTGCGTGCCGCCGCCGCCGGGCTGGGTCGCCCATTGCAGCTCGGTGATCGACGCGGCGAGCACCTTGCGGGCGTCTTCCGCCGTCTGCGCATCGCTGAAGTTGACGACCACGGACTGCTCGACGCGGCTCACGCCGCCGTCGCGGATGTTCTTGTCGCGCAGCAGCGAGCGCGCGTCGGACGCGTCGGAGTCGAGCTTCTTCGTGAGCGCGCCCGTCATGTCGACCTGGAGCAGGAAGTGCACCCCACCGCGCAGGTCGAGGCCGAGATACATCGGCAGCGCGTGCAGGGCGGTCAGCCAGCGCGGCGACGCGCTCTGCAGGTTCAGTGCGACGACGTACTGCGGATCGTTCGGGTCGGCATTCAGCGACTTCTGCAGCAGGTCCTTGACGCGCAGCTGCGTATCAGTGTCCTTCAGGCGCACGCGGATGTTCGCGCTGGTCGCCGTGTTCTCGAAGGTGACGTCGTCCGGCTTGATCTGCGCGGACGCGAGTGCCGATTCGACCTGGGTCAGCGTGGTCGAGTCGAGCTTGACCGTGGCCTTGCCGCTCGACACCTGCACCGCCGGCGCTTCGCCGAAGAAGTTGGGCAATGTGTACAGAAGGCCGATGGCGAGCGCCACGACCATCACGACATATTTCCAGAGTGGATAACGATTCATGAGGGGGCCGAACGGGTGGTTGGCGTGAAAGCGTCGCGTCCGGCGCCGCGGCGGCCCGCTCTCTCAGGCGGGCACGGCGCGGGGAGCCGGACGCTCGGTGAAAGCCTTACAGCGACTTGATCGTGCCCTTCGGCAGAATGGTCGTGACGGCAGCCTTCTGCACGGTGATTTCGGTGCCTTCGGCGATTTCGACGCCGATGTAGCCTTCGGTGACCTTCGTCACCTTGCCGACGAGGCCGCCGCTCGTGACGACTTCGTCGCCCTTCGCCATGGCCGCGAGCATGTTGCGGTGTTCCTTCTGACGCTTCATCTGCGGACGGATCATGATGAAGTACAGCACCGCGAACATCAGGATGAGCGGCAGGAAGCTCATCAGGCTCGATTCGGCGCCACCGGCGCCTTGCGCGAAGGCATTGGAAATGAACGGCACGTTGGTCTCTCCGTAGGGGAAGATCGAAAAATAAGCCGGTTATTCTACCACCGGCCCCATGCGCGAACGGATCGGCAAATGCGCTTTCGGATCAAGCTGTTAAAGCACGAACCGATACCGTTGCGACTTGTTTGGAAAGGCAATTGTAATGTTTAGCGGTCGCGACTGGCGATTTGAGTGCGCCAATTAGTACGCGTCCTATGTGACTGGCCGCGGTGCGGGCCGCCGGCCGGCCCGTCAGTCGACCCCTCTCGCGCGATCCTCCGCGAAGCGCTGCCGGAATGCGTCGAACGTATGCGTTTCGATCGCGTCGCGGATCTCGCTCATCAGCTGCAGGTAGTAGTGCAGATTGTGGATCGTGTTGAGCTGCGCGCCGAGGATTTCGCCGACCCGGTGCAGGTGATGCAGGTAGCCGCGCGAGAAGTTCTGGCACGTGTAGCAGGTGCAGGTCGAATCGAGCGGCTTCAGCGAGTTCTTGTGCGTCGCGTTGCGGATCTTCACGTCGCCGAAGCGCGTGAAGAGCCAGCCGTTGCGCGCGTTGCGGGTCGGCATCACGCAGTCGAACATGTCGATGCCGTTCGCGACGCCCTCGACCAGATCCTCCGGCGTGCCCACGCCCATCAGGTAGTGCGGCTTGTTGGCCGGCAGCTTCGGGCCCACGTGCTGCAGCACGCGCATCATGTCTTCCTTCGGCTCGCCCACCGACAGCCCGCCGATCGCGAGGCCGTGGAAGCCGAGTTCCGCGAGGCCCGCGAGCGATTCGTCGCGCAGGTCCTCGAACATCCCGCCCTGGACGATCCCGAACAGCGCATTCGGGTTGCCGAGCCGGTTGAACTCGTCGAGCGAGCGCTTCGCCCAGCGCAGCGACATGCGCATCGAGTCGGCTGCTTCCTGGTGCGTCGTCGGCACGCCGTTGGTCGCGTACGGCGTGCACTCGTCGAACTGCATCACGACGTCGGAGTTCAGCACCTTCTGGATCTGCATCGACACTTCCGGCGACAGGAACAGCTTGTCGCCGTTGATCGGCGACGCGAACGTGACGCCGTCCTCGGTGATCTTGCGCAGGTCGCCGAGCGAGAACACCTGGAAGCCGCCCGAGTCGGTCAGGATCGGCTTGTTCCAGCCCATGAAGCCGTGCAGGCCGCCGTGCGCGTCGATCGTGTCGAGGCCCGGGCGCAGCCACAGGTGGAACGTGTTGCCGAGGATGATCTGGGCCTTGATCTCGTGCAGCTCGCGCGGCTGGATCGCCTTCACGGTGCCGTACGTGCCGACCGGCATGAAGATCGGCGTCTCGACCGTGCCGTGATTGAGCTTCACGCGGCCGCGGCGCGCGTGGCCGTCGGTCGTCAGCAATTCGAATTCGAGCCCGTTGACCGGGCGGTCCTGCACGGTGGCGTGCGTATCGTGGGATGAACCTTCGGTCATCGTGTCGTGCTCCTTGCTACCGGAAATGCTCTGCATGGGACCAGAGTAACCGCTAAAGCGCTAACTCTGGATCGCAAGTCCGGCGCATGTTGGAAACGCCGCCCGGGAAATCGGCGGCGGGAAAAGCGGGTGCGCGCCAGCGTAGCGTGCACAACGTAAAAAACGGCACGGCGGCAGTGCGACGCGCTGGCCGTCGTGCGCATCGAGCCGATGCTGTCGACTGCGCTTACGCGCCCGGCGCCTCCGGCGTGTCGCGCCGCGTGAGCAGCATCGCGTCGCCGTAGCTGAAGAACCGGTAGCGTTCTTCGATCGCGTGCCGGTACGCGGCGCGGATCGTCTCGACGCCCGCGAACGCGGACACCAGCATCAGCAGCGTCGATTTCGGCAGGTGGAAGTTCGTGACGAGCCGGTCGACCACGCGGAAACGGTAGCCGGGCGTGATGAAGATGTCGGTCTCGGCCTGCGTCGCCGCGAGCGGGCGGCCGGCTTCGTCGGCCGCGCGCGCCGCGGCTTCGAGCGCGCGCATCGACGTCGTGCCGACCGCGATCACGTTGCCGCCGCGCGCGCGGGTCGCGGCGATCTTGTCGACGAGCGACTGCGGCAGGTCGTACCACTCGCTGTGCATCTTGTGCTCGGCGATGTTCTCGACGCGCACCGGCTGGAACGTGCCGGCGCCGACGTGCAGCGTCAGCGTCGCGCGCTCGACGCCCATCGCGTCGAGCTTCTCCAGCAGCGGCTGGTCGAAATGAAGCCCGGCCGTGGGCGCGGCGACCGCGCCCGGGTTGCTCGCATAGACGGTCTGGTAGCGCGTCTCGTCGGTCGCATCGGCGTCGTGCTCGATGTACGGCGGCAGCGGCAGCCGGCCGTGCTGCTCGATCAGGTCGAGGCACGGCGCGGGGAAGTGCAGCGTGAAGAACGGCTCGACGCGCTCGCCGACCGTCACGTCGAACGCGTCGGCCAGGCGCAGCGTCGTGCCGGCGCCCGGCGACTTGCTCGCGCGGATCTGCGCGAGCGCCGTGTGCGTGCCGGTCACGCGCTCGATCAGCACCTCGATCTTGCCGCCGCTGGCCTTCTGGCCGAAGAAACGCGCCTTCAGCACCTTGGTATCGTTGAACACGAGCAGGTCGCCCGGCGCGATGCACGACGGCAGCTCGGCGAAATGGCGGTCGACGAGGCGTGCGGGCGCGACGCTGCCGTCGACCTCGAGCAGGCGGCTCGCGGTGCGATCGGGCAGCGCGGTTTGGGCAATCAGCTCGGGCGGCAGATTGAAATCGAAATCGGAAAGCGTGAACATGCGGGCTGGTTCGAAGCGGCCGGCGGGCGTCGCCGGCAGGGCGGAAACGCGTAATCGGCGCGCGCGAGCCGCTATGATGACGGGATGCGCGGCCTGGCCGGCGTCGTTCGTTCGGACGACGTGAAAGCCGCTATTGTACTTGCCTTGCGAAGCACCCAGACGATCCGATGCCTGTGTCACCACGCCGTTCCCCCGCTGCCGTTGCCGATTCCGCCGATCCGTTCGACGCGGACGATGCCGCGTCGCCCGCGCCGTCCGCATCAGGCCCCGGCGCCCGCCGCGCCGGCCCGAAGCGCGGCGCCGACGGCCGGCTCGCGCAGCCCGCGGCCGCCGCGCCCGACGCCGAACCGGGCGCGGGCGGCGACGAAGCGGATGCGCCCGGCGCATCCGGCGCGAAGCGCAAGAAGAAGCCGGCCGCCGACAAGCCCGTGAAAACCGCCGACAAGCTCGCGAAGCTCGGCCTCACGCGTTCGATCGATCTCGTGCTGCATCTGCCGATGCGCTACGAGGACGAGACCACGCTCACGCCGATCGGCGAGTTGCTGCCGGGCGGCATCGCGCAGACCGAAGGCGTCGTGTTCGACAACGAGGTCGCGTACCGGCCGCGCCGCCAGCTCGTCGTGAAGATCCAGGACGACGACGGCGAGCAGCTCGTGCTGCGCTTCCTGAACTTCTACGGGTCGCAGGTCAAGCAGATGGCCGTCGGCCAGCGGCTGCGCGTGCGCGGCGACGTGCGTGGCGGCTTTTTCGGGATGGAGATGGTGCATCCGGCCGTGCGCGTCGTCGAAGCCGATGCGCCGCTGCCGCAGGTGCTCACGCCGGTCTACCCGAGCACGGCCGGCGTGTCGCAGGCGTATCTGCGCAAGGCGATCGAGAACGCGGTCGAGCGCACGCCGCTGCCCGAACTGCTGCCGCCCGAGATCCAGCGCGATTACCTGAAGCCGCTCGACGTGCCGACGCTCGAGCAGGCGGTGCGCATCCTGCATCACCCGCGCGTCGATTCCGACGAAGCCGCGCTGATGGACGGCTCGCATCCGGCGTGGACGCGCATCAAGTTCGAGGAACTGCTCGCGCAGCAGTTGTCGCTGAAGCGCGCGCACGAGGAGCGCCGCACGCGCGCCGCACCCGCGATGCCGCGCCGCGCCGCGACCGATACCGACGCGCTGACCACGCGCCTGTACGCGGCGCTGCCGTTCACGCTGACGGGTGCCCAGGCGCGCGTTGTCGACGAGATCGCGCACGACCTCACGCTCGCGCACCCGATGCAGCGGCTGCTGCAGGGCGACGTCGGCAGCGGCAAGACGGTCGTCGCGGCGCTGGCCGCCACGCAGGCGATCGACGCCGGCTACCAGGCCGCGCTGATGGCGCCCACCGAAATCCTCGCGGAACAGCACGCGCGCAAGCTGCGCGCGTGGCTCGAGCCGCTCGGCGTGACGGTCGCGTGGCTCGCGGGCAGCCTGAAGGCGAAGGAAAAGCGCGCGGCGATCGAGGCGGCCGCGCTCGGCACCGCGCAGCTCGTGATCGGTACGCACGCGATCATCCAGGACACGGTCGAATTCGCGCGGCTGGGCCTCGTGATCGTCGACGAGCAGCACCGCTTCGGCGTCGAGCAGCGTCTCGCGCTGCGCGCGAAGGCCGCGAACGCCGCCAACGGCGCACGCGACTTTCAGCCGCACCAGCTGATGATGTCGGCCACGCCGATCCCGCGCACGCTCGCGATGACGTATTACGCCGATCTCGAGGTGTCGACGATCGACGAGTTGCCGCCCGGTCGCACGCCGGTGCTGACGCGGCTGGTGGGCGACGCGCGGCGCGAAGAAGTGATCGCCCGCGTGCGCGAGGCCGCGCTGACCGGGCGCCAGGTGTACTGGGTATGCCCGCTGATCGAGGAGAGCGAGACGCTGCAGCTGCAGACGGCCGTCGAGACCTACGAGACGCTCGCCGCGGCGCTGCCCGAACTGAAGGTCGGGCTCGTGCACGGCCGGCTGTCGCCGGCCGACAAGGCGGCCGTGATGGAGGCGTTCACGCGCAACGAAGTGCAGCTGCTGGTCGCGACGACGGTGATCGAGGTCGGCGTCGACGTGCCGAACGCGTCGCTGATGGTGATCGAGCACGCGGAGCGCTTCGGCCTCGCACAGCTGCATCAGTTGCGCGGCCGGGTCGGCCGAGGCACCGCGGCGTCGGTGTGCGTGCTGCTGTACACCGGGCCGCTGTCGCTCACCGGCCGCGAGCGGCTGAAGACGATGCGCGAGACGACCGACGGCTTCGAGATCGCGCGGCGCGACCTCGAAATCCGCGGGCCCGGCGAATTCCTCGGCGCGCGCCAGTCGGGCGCGGCGATGCTGCGCTTTGCGAACCTCGAGACCGACGGCTGGCTGATCGAGCCGGCCCGCGAGGCCGCGGCGCGGCTGATTGCCGCGTACCCCGAGGTCGTCACGCAGCATCTCGCGCGCTGGCTCGGTGCGCGCGAACAGTATCTGAAGGCCTGATCGACCGGCTCGGGGCCGGATCGAAAGCCGCCAGTCGACGCCAATTCGACGCCGATCGACGCATCGCGATGCAGAGAAACTTGGCGAATCGGTGCCAACAGGTGTATAAATTAAACCTATCGCCTGTATATCTCTGATTGACCCACAATGACGCTGACTGAATTGAAATACATCGTCGCGGTTGCGCGCGAGCGGCATTTCGGCCGCGCGGCCGAAGCATGCTTCGTGAGCCAGCCGACGCTGTCGGTGGCGATCAAGAAGCTCGAAGACGAGCTCAACGTGCAGATTTTCGAGCGCGGCGCGAGCGAAGTGAGCGTGACGCCGATCGGCGACCAGATCGTGACCCAGGCGCAGCGCGTACTCGAGCAGACCTTCGCTATCAAGGAGATCGCGAAGCAGGGCAAGGACCCGCTCGTCGGCCCGTTCCGCCTCGGCGTGATCTATACGATCGGGCCGTACCTGCTGCCGACGCTCGTCAAGCAGATGATCCAGCGTGTCCCGCAGATGCCGCTGATGCTGCAGGAGAACTACACGCTGAAACTGCTCGAACTGCTGAAGCAGGGCGAGATCGACGCCGCGATCATGGCGCTGCCGTTCCCCGAAACCGGCCTGATGGTGCGGCCGCTGTACGACGAGCCATTCGTCGTCGCGCTGCCGGCCGGCCATCCGTGGGAGAAGCGCGACGAAATCGACGCCGAGGACCTGAAGCAGGAAACCATGCTGCTGCTCGGCAACGGCCACTGCTTCCGCGATCACGTGCTCGGCGTGTGTCCGGAACTGATGCGCTTCTCGCAGACGGCCGACGGCATCCAGAAGACCTTCGAGGGCTCGTCGCTCGAAACCATCCGTCACATGGTCGCCAGCGGCGTCGGCATCACCGTGCTGCCGCGGATGTCGGTCGCCGAGGTCGGTCCGCGCGCGAACGGCCCGGATGCCGAGCTGCTGTCGTACGTGCCGTTCAACGAGCCGGTGCCCGATCGTCGCGTGGTGCTCGTATGGCGCAAGAGCTTCACGCGGATGCCGGCGATCGATGCGATCAGCGACGCGATTGCCGCATGCGAGCTGCCGGGCGTCGCGAAGCTCGACATGCCGGCCACGATGAACTGACGCTGAGGCGGCTGCGCATGTACATGTGGCAGCGTGATGAACGGGGTCTTGCGACCCCGTTTATTTTTTCCTATCGCATAGATGAAATTTATCAACTTCAAATAATTGATAGATATAGATAGAATTCTCTACATGGATCGGCGTCAAGTCGACGTGCGGTCGGTGCGGGATGCACGATGAATGCAAGCGTCAAAGGAGGATGTCATGATGCGGTCGGTATTGCAGCACGCGCAGCGGAACGTCCCGTCGCGTGACATGGTCGTACATCGCGCCAGGGCGGCGGTTCGCAGCCTGCGTCCGATTGCGTTCGCGTACCTGGCGGACCGTGTGTATGGCGGATGAGTGCCGCCGCACCGGTCGTGTGTTCCCCCGATTAACTGCCGTCGAGCCATGAGGGAGCATTGCATGTCCGATACACGCAGAACCGCCCGCCTCGCCGGCACGACGACCGCCGGCAGCCGCTTCCCCGAGCGCCCCTGCGGCGCGTCGCAGCGGGAACGCGGGTCGCAGGCCGCGCACGACGTCCCGTAGTACGACCGGAGGAACCGCCTGTTCCGTTTCATCCCCCCGCAATGCTCCACGAACCGCGCCCGGCACGTGGGGGCCTACGAGCAAGACAAGGAGAAAAAGCATGTCGAACGAAACGAAGTGCCCGTTCAACCACACCGCAGGCAGCGGCACGACGAACAAGGACTGGTGGCCGAATCAGCTGAACCTCAACGTCCTGCATCGGCATTCGGCGCTGTCCGATCCGATGGACCCGGATTTCGACTACGCCGAGGCGTTCAAGAAGCTGGATCTCGCCGCGGTGAAGCAGGACCTGCACGCGCTGATGACGACGTCGCAGGACTGGTGGCCGGCCGACTTCGGCCACTACGGCGGCCTGTTCGTGCGCATGGCATGGCATAGCGCCGGCACGTACCGCACGGCCGACGGCCGCGGCGGCGCGGGCGGCGGGCAGCAGCGCTTCGCGCCGCTCAACAGCTGGCCGGACAACGTCAGCCTCGACAAGGCGCGCCGCCTGCTGTGGCCGATCAAGCAGAAGTACGGCCGCAACATCTCGTGGGCCGACCTGCTGATCCTGACCGGCAACGTCGCGCTCGAATCGATGGGCTTCAAGACGTTCGGCTATGCCGGCGGCCGCGCCGACACGTGGGAACCGGACGACGTCTACTGGGGCTCGGAAAAGATCTGGCTGGAACTGAGCGGCGGCCCGAACAGCCGCTACACGGGCAAGCGCGAGCTCGAAAGCCCGCTCGCCGCGGTGCAGATGGGCCTCATCTACGTGAACCCGGAAGGCCCGGACGGCAACCCCGACCCGGTCGCTGCCGCGCACGACATCCGCGAGACGTTCGCGCGGATGGCGATGAACGACGAGGAAACGGTCGCGCTGATCGCGGGCGGTCACACGTTCGGCAAGACGCACGGCGCCGGCCCGGCCTCGAACGTCGGCCCCGAGCCGGAAGCCGCGGGCCTCGAGGAGCAGGGGCTCGGCTGGAAGAGCACGTTCGGCACGGGCAAGGGCAAGGACACGATCACGAGCGGCCTCGAAGTCACGTGGACCTCGACGCCGACGAAGTGGAGCAACGACTTCTTCAAGCACCTGTTCAGCTACGAGTGGGAGCTCACGAAGAGCCCGGCCGGCGCGCACCAGTGGGTCGCGAAGGACGCCGGCGAAGTGATTCCCGATGCGTACGACGCGTCGAAGAAGCATCGTCCGACGATGCTGACGACCGACCTGTCGCTGCGTTTCGACCCGGCCTACGAAAAGATCTCGCGCCGCTTCTACGAGAACCCGGCCGAATTCGCCGACGCGTTCGCTCGCGCGTGGTTCAAGCTCACGCACCGCGACATGGGCCCGCGCGCCCGCTATCTCGGCCCGGAAGTGCCGGCGGAACACCTGCTGTGGCAGGACCCGATTCCGGCCGTCGATCACCCGCTGATCGACGCCGCCGACGTCGCCGCGCTGAAGGCGAAGGTGCTGGCCACGGGCCTGTCGGTGTCGCAGCTCGTGTCGACCGCATGGGCGTCGGCGGCGACGTTCCGCGGTTCGGACAAGCGCGGCGGCGCGAACGGTGCGCGCATCCGCCTCGCGCCGCAGAAGGACTGGGAAGTGAACCAGCCGGCGGCGCTGGCGACGGTGCTCGAAACGCTCGAAGGCGTGCAGAAGGCGTTCAACGATGCGCAGACGGACGGCAAGAAGGTGTCGCTGGCCGACCTGATCGTGCTGGCCGGTGCGGCCGGCGTCGAGCAGGCGGCGAAGAACGCGGGTATCTCGATCTCGGTGCCGTTCGCGCCGGGCCGGATGGATGCGTCGCAGGAAGAAACCGACGTCGACGCGATGGCCGTGCTCGAGCCGCTCGCCGACGGGTTCCGCAACTACCTGAAGAGCGCGTACAAGACGCCGGCCGAGGCGCTGCTGGTCGACAAGGCGCAACTGCTGACGTTGACGGCGCCGGAGATGACCGTGCTGGTCGGCGGCTTGCGCGTGCTCGGCGCGAACGTCGGCGACTCGAAGCACGGGGTGTTCACCGATCGTCCGGGCACGCTGTCGAACGACTTCTTCGCGAACCTGCTCGACATGGGCACGGAGTGGAAGCCGGTGTCGGCCGCGAACGACGTGTTCGAAGGGCGTGATCGCGCGACGGGCGCAGTCAAGTGGACCGGCACGCGCGTCGACCTGATCTTCGGCTCGCACTCGCAGTTGCGCGCGCTGGCCGAGGTGTACGGCAGCGCGGATGCGCAGGAGAAGTTCGTGCGCGACTTCGTCGCCGCCTGGAACAAGGTGATGAACCTCGACCGCTTCGACCTCGCATGAACCTGGCCGCGTGCCGATACGGTAACGCAGTAGTGCAGTAACGTGAAACGGCCGGTCCAGCGACCGGCCGTTTCTTCTCTGAACGATGTCTTGTCAAAGGAGTGACGACCATGACGCAAATGATGCTCGACATGCGTGCCGCAGCGTCGCCCATTCTGCGATCGCCGGGCGAGCTGGCGCGCTACGTCGTCGGCTTCGCGATCGTCGTCGGCGGGGCGGTGGAGCTGGTCTCGCAGGCGCTGCACGCGCTCGCGTAGTGCGACGATGGATTCGCGACGCTAGACTGGCGAGTCGCGAACGGATGCCGCGCGACGCGGCATGCGGATTGCTCGACGCATTTTCGCCGGTTCAACATTTCGAATGAGGAGTCCCGAAGATGGCCAAGAAAGGCAACGCCACGCAGATCAACATCGGTATCAGCGACAAGGACCGCAAGAACATCGCGGACGGCCTGTCGCGCCTGCTCGCCGATACCTTTTCGCTGTACCTGAAGACCCACAATTTCCACTGGAACGTGACCGGACCGATGTTCAACACGCTGCACCTGATGTTCGAGGAGCAGTACAACGAACTGTGGCTCGCGGTCGATTCCGTCGCCGAGCGCATTCGCACGCTGGGCGTCGTCGCGCCCGGCACGTTCGGCGAATTCGCGAAACTGTCGTCGGTGCCGGAAGAGAAGGGCGTGCCGGCCGCCGAGGAGATGATCCGCCAGCTCGTCGAAGGGCACGAGACGGTCGTGCGCACCGCGCGTGAAATCTTCCCGATCGCCGACGCGGCGAGCGACGAGCCGACCGCCGACCTGCTCACGCAGCGCCTGCAGACGCATGAAAAGACCGCATGGATGCTGCGGTCGCTGCTCGCGTAAGCCCGGTGCGGCCGGGGACGGGCAGGCCGGCCCGATTCGAGGCGGCGCTGAATCTGTCCCCTGATTGATGTGCGTCGCGGCGCGGCCGCGCGCTGCGGGCCGCGGCGGCCTGCCGGCCCGCGGCGAGCGCCTGCCGCGGCTCGCGCCGACATGACGCGAAGCACCGCTCGGCTCTAAAATGCCGGGATTCTCTTCCCGGTGCTTCGCCATGCTTGCCCGCTTTCCCCTGTATCTGCGGCTCGTCCGGATGGACAAGCCGATCGGCAGCCTGCTGCTGCTGTGGCCGACGCTCAACGCGCTGTGGATCGCGTCGGACGGCCACCCGCGCTGGCCGCTGCTCGTGATCTTCACGCTCGGCACGCTGCTGATGCGCTCGGCCGGCTGCGCGATGAACGACTACGCCGACCGCGATTTCGACCGCCACGTGAAGCGCACGGCCGACCGGCCGCTGACGTCGGGCAAGATCCGCGCATGGGAAGCCGTCGCGATCGCGGTCGGGCTGTCGTTCATCGCGTTCCTGCTGATCCTGCCGCTCAATACGCTGACCAAGGAATTGTCGGTCGTCGCGCTGTTCGTCGCCGGCTCCTACCCGTTCATGAAGCGCTTCTTCGCGATTCCGCAGGCGTATCTGGGCATCGCGTTCGGCTTCGGCATCCCGATGGCGTTCGCGGCCGTGCAGGACACGGTGCCGATGCTGGCGTGGGTGATGCTGGTCGCGAACATCTTCTGGTCGGTCGCGTACGACACCGAATACGCGATGGTCGATCGCGACGACGACATCAAGATCGGCATCCGCACGTCCGCGCTGACGTTCGGCCGTTTCGACGTCGCTGCCGTGATGGCGTGCTACGCGGCGACGCTCGGCATCTACGTGTGGATCGGCGTGACGCTCGGCTTCGGCCTCGCGTACTGGGCGGGCTGGGCGGCGGCGGTCGGCTGCGCGCTCTATCACTACACGCTGATCAAGGATCGCGAACGAATGCCGTGCTTCGCGGCGTTTCGCCACAACAACTGGCTGGGCGGCGTGCTGTTCGCGGGCATCGCCGCGCATTACCTGCTGGCGGGCAACTGAACGGCACACCGCGCATGCTTGCGCGCGGCGCCAACGAAAAAGCGACCTGACGGTCGCTTTTTTTACGTCTCGCGCCGGCACGACCGGCGCCGCCGTCGCGCTTACGCGCGGCCGAGTTCGTCGCCCATTTCCTTCGCGCGCGCTTCGGCCGCGAGGGCGCCGCGCACGATCGCTTCCTTCACGCCCTGCGCGTCGAATGCCGCGAGCGCGGCGGCCGTCGTGCCGCCCTTCGACGTCACGCGTTCGCGCAGCACGCTCGCCGGCTCGCCCGATTGCGCGGCGAGTTGCGCTGCGCCCGTGAACGTCGCGACCGCGAGCGCACGGCCCTGCTCGTCGTTCATGCCGAGGCGGCGCGCGGCTTCCTGCAGCGCTTCGATGAAATAGAACACGTACGCGGGGCCGCTGCCAGAAATCGCGGTGACCGCGTCGAGCTGCGCTTCGTCGTCGAACCACACGATCTCGCCGACCGCGCCGAGCACGCTCGACGCGAGTTCGCGGCCCGCCGCATCGACGCCCGGCAGCGCGGCCAGGCCCGTCACGCCCATGCCGACCAGCGCGGGCGTGTTCGGCATCGTGCGCACGACGCGCGCGTAGCCGCCGAGCCAGCGGGCGAGATCCGTGCCGCGGATGCCGGCCGCGATGCTGATCACGAGTTGCGACTTCAGGTGCGGCGCGAGCGCCTGCGCGACCTCGTGCAGCACCTGCGGCTTCACCGCGAGCACGATCGCGTCGTAATCGGCGAGCGTCGCGTCGATGGCCGCGCCGGTGCGGATGCCGAATTGCTGCGCGGCGCGCGCGCGGACGTCTTCGTTGACGTCGATGGCATACAGGCCGTCCGCGGCGACGCCGCGCTTGATCAGGCCGCCGATCAGGGCCGCGGCCATGTTGCCGCCGCCGATGAATGCGATTTTCATGATGTCGGGAATGAGCGAGTGAGTGAACGGAAAGGCGGAAAAGGGCGCGGCGTTCAGTGCGCGTAATCGCGCGCGCCGAAGATCGCGGTGCCGACGCGCACGATCGTCGCGCCTTCGAGCACGGCCGCGTCGAGATCGGCGGACATGCCCATCGACAGCGTGTCGAGCGGCAGGCCGTCGGCGCGCAACGTGTCGAACAACGTGCGCAGTGCGCGATGCGGCGCGCGTTGCGCGTCGGTGTCGTCGGCCGGCTCGGGAATCGCCATCAGGCCGCGCAGCCGCAGCGACGGCAGCGCGGCGACCGCCCGCGCGACCTCGGCCACGTCGGCCGGCGCGACGCCGCTCTTCGACGCCTCGTCGCTGATGTTGACCTGCACGCACACGTTGAGCGGCGGCAGGTGCGCGGGGCGTTGTTCCGACAGGCGCTGGGCGATCTTCAGCCGGTCGACCGAATGGACCCAGTCGAAGCGCTCGGCGACGGGGCGCGTCTTGTTCGATTGCAGCGGGCCGATGAAATGCCATTCGAGGCTCGCGCGCAGGTCGGCGAGCGCGTCGATCTTGTCGATCGACTCCTGCACGTAGTTCTCGCCGAACGCGCGCTGCCCGGCCGCATGCGCGGCGCGGACGTCGTCGGCCGGGAACGTCTTCGACACGGCGAGCAGCGAGACGGCGGCGGGATCGCGGCCGGCCGCGCGGGCGGCGTCGGCGATGCGGCGATGAACGGAGGCGAGGCGGGCGGCGAGATCGGACATGACGGGCACGAAAGCAGGCACGGAAGCAGCACGGAAGCGGGCATGAAGCCGATGCGCCGCGACACGCGGCGCATCGATCCGCTCATTATACGGACGCCGCGCGTGCGCCCGTCCACCCGTTGCGTGCCGGGACGAGGCCTAGCCGTACAGCAAATGCTCGACGAGCTGGACCCAGTGGGCGACCGGCACCTGCGTGCCGCTCTGCAGGTGCGCGATGCAGCCGATGTTGCCGGACACGATCATCTGCGGCTCGAGCGCCTGCAGCTTCAGCAGCTTCTGCTTGCGCAACCGGTACGACAGCGACGGCTGCGTCAGCGAGTAGGTGCCGGCCGAGCCGCAGCACAGGTGGCTGTCGGCCGGCAGCCGCACGTCGATGCCGAGCGTCTCCAGCAGGCGCTCGACCTTGCCGCGCGACTGCTGGCCGTGCTGCAGCGTGCACGGCGGGTGATAGGCAACCGTATGGATCGCGCGGCGCCGCGCGATCGTCGCGAGTTCGGCCTCGAACGCGAGCAGCACGTCGGAGACGTCGCGCGTCAGCGACACGATGCGCTGCGCCTTCTCCGCGTAGGCCGGATCGTCGCGCAGCAGGTGCGCGTATTCGAGCACCGTCGCGCCGCAGCCCGACGCGTTCATCACGATCGCCTCGACGCCCTGTTCGACGTGGGGCCACCACGCGTCGATGTTGCGGCGCGCGTCGTCGAGCGCTTCGTCGTGATAGTTCAGGTGCAGGCGGATCGCACCGCAGCAGCCCGCGTCGGGCGCGACGACCGTCTCGATGCCGAGCGCGTCGAGCACGCGCGCGGTCGCGATGTTGATGTTCGGCAGCATCGACGGCTGCACGCAGCCGCCGAGCATCAGCATCTTGCGCGGATGCGTGCGGTGCGGCCATTCGAGCAGCCGGGTGCGCGGCGGTACCTTGTCGCGCAGCCGCTTCGGCAGCAGCGGCCGCACGTGCTGGCCGAGCCGCATCATCGGCGAGAACAGCGCCGCGTTCGGCACGACGCTCGCGAGCACGCGGCGCATCAGCCGCTGCTGCGCGGGGCGTTCCACCTGCGCCTCGACGTGCTTGCGCCCGATCTCGACGAGCCGGCCGTACTGGACGCCGGACGGGCAGGTCGTCTCGCAACTGCGGCACGTGAGGCAGCGGTCGAGATGCTGTTGCGTGCTGCGCGTGACGGGTGCGCCTTCGACCATCTGCTTGATCAGGTAGATGCGGCCGCGCGGGCCGTCGAGTTCGTCGCCGAGCAGTTGATAGGTCGGGCAGGTCGCGGTGCAGAACCCGCAGTGCACGCACTTGCGCAGGATCGCGTCGGCCTCGTCGCCGTCGGGCGTATTGCGGATGAAATCGGCGAGATTCGTTTGCATCCAGCCCTCAGAGCTCAGGGTAAAGCCGGCCGCGATTGAAGATGCGTGCGGGATCGAACGCGCTCTTCAGCCCGCGGTGGATTTTCATCATCGGCGCGGGCAGCGGCGTGAACACGCCCGCGCTGCGGTCGTAGGTGTCGCCCGCGCGGAACAGCGTCGCATGGCCGCCGGCCTGTTTCGCGCTCATGCGCACGGTTTGCGCGTCGGCGTCGGTGATCCACCAGCGTTGCGCGCCGCCCCATTCCATCAACTGGGTGCCGGGCAGGTGCATCGGTTCGGTGATCGACGGCAGCGACAGGCGCCACAGCGCATAGCCGGGCGGGATGCCGTTGAAGAACGGGTCGGTATGCTCGCGCAGGCCGGACCAGAAGCGTTCGGCCTCGACCGCGTCGACGACTTCGCCGCCGAGCAGCGTCTTCGCGGATTTCACGGCGGCTTCCGCGCCCGACAGGCGCAGCACGAGCGTGCCGTTGCGCCACGCGCTCGCGCTGACCGGCAGCGGATGGCCGCCCCATTCGTTGAGCTTGCGCACCGCGTCGGTCGCGGTCATCTCGAACTTCAGCGTGACCTCGGCGACGGGCATCGGCAGCACCTTGATCGACAGGTCGAGCATCAGCCCGAGCGTGCCGAGCGCGCCGGCCATCAGCCGCGACACGTCGTAGCCGGCGACGTTCTTCACGACCTGCCCGCCGAAGCGCAGCATTTCGCCGCGGCCGTTCATCAGCGTGGTGCCGAGCACGAAATCGCGCGGGGCGCCGCAGGTGGCGCGGCGCGGGCCCGCGAGGCCGGCCGCGACGCAGCCGCCGACGGTGGCCGTGCGGCCGAAGTGCGGCGGCTCGAACGGCAGCATCTGGCCGCACTCGGCGAGGACGGTTTCCAGTTGCGCGAGCGGCGTGCCCGCGCGGACCGTGACGACGAGTTCGGCCGGGTCGTACGACACGATGCCCTGAAACGCACGCGTGTCGAGTATTTCGCCCTCGAGCGCCTGGCCGTACCAGTCCTTGGTGCCGCCGCCGCGAATCCGCAGCGGCCGGCCGTCGGCACTGGCGGCGCGGATGCGCTCGGCCCATCCGGCGACGATGTCGTCCTCTTCCATGTCCTGTTGCTTTCTCGTCTCGTTGTCCGGTCGATTGTACCGGGGTGGCGCGATTCCACATCGCGACTATCCCTAAGCCCCGTATCGGATGCGGCCTGCCGGCGCCGGCGCCCGAACGCGCCGCGCGGGCGCGGCAGACCCCCGCACCACGGCCGCCGGTGCGGGGCGCGACCCGCGCGCGCCGCTCAGAAGCGCGGCAGGTCGGGGTGCGGCAACAGCCCGCCGCGCACGTGCTGGCGACCGTATTCGGCGCAGCGCGCGCGGGTCGGGATGCCCTTGTCCGGATTCAGCAGCCCGGCCGGATCGAATGCGCGCTTGACCGCGAAGAACGCGTCGCGCTCCTGCGGCGAGAACTGCACGCACATCGAATTGAGTTTTTCGATGCCGACACCGTGCTCGCCGGTCACGCTGCCGCCGAATTCCACGCAGCATTCGAGGATTTCCGCGCCGAACTGCTCGGCGCGGTGCAGCTCGTCCGGATCATTCGCGTTGTACAGGATCAGCGGATGCATGTTGCCGTCGCCCGCATGGAACACGTTGATGCAGCGCAGCCCGTAGCGGGTTTCGAGCTGCTCGATGCGCGCGAGCAGCGGGCCGATCGCGCGGCGCGGCACGGTGCCGTCCATGCAGTAGTAATCGGCGGAAATGCGCCCGGCGGCCGGAAACGCGTTCTTGCGGCCGGACCAGAAGCGCAGCCGCTCGTGTTCGTTGCGCGACACCTGGATGCGCGTCGCGCCGTGTTCGCGCAGCACGGCCGTCATCCGGACGATTTCCTCGGCGACTTCTTCCGGCGTGCCGTCCGATTCGCACAGCAGGATCGCCTTCGCGTCGAGGTCGTAGCCCGCGTGCGTGAACGCCTCGACCGCTTGCGTGGCGGGCTTGTCCATCATCTCGAGCCCGGCCGGGATGATGCCCGACGCGATGATCGCCGCCACCGCCTCGCCGCCCTTGACGACGTCGTCGAAGCTCGCCATCACGAGTTGCGCGGTCTGCGGCTTCGGAATCAGCCGTACCGTGACCTCGGTGACGATCGCGAACATCCCTTCGCTGCCGATCATCACGGCGAGCAGGTCGAGGCCCGGCATGTCGAGCGCGAGCGAGCCGAATTCGACGACCTCGCCGTCGATCGTCACCGCGCGCACGCGCATCACGTTGTGCACGGTCAGACCGTATTTCAGGCAGTGGACGCCGCCGGAATTTTCCGCGACGTTGCCGCCGATCGTGCAGGCGATCTGCGACGACGGATCGGGTGCGTAATACAGGCCGTAAGGCGCGGCCGCCTCCGAGATCGCGAGGTTGCGCACGCCGGGCTGCACGGTCGCCGTGCGCGCGTACGGATCGACTTCGACGATGCGCGTGAAGCGCGCGAGCGATAGCACCACGCCGAGCGCGATCGGCAGCGCGCCGCCCGACAGGCTCGTGCCGGCGCCGCGCGGCACGATTGGCACTTCCATGCGGCGGCAGATCTGCACGATCCGCTGCACCTGCGATTCCGTCTCGGGCAGCGCGACCGCGAGCGGGAGCCGGCGGTACGCGGACAGGCCGTCGCATTCGTACGGCGCGGTGTCCTCGTCGCGGTACAGCAGGCAGTGCGTCGGCAGTACGGCCATCAGCGCCTGCACGACTTCGCGCTGACGCTGCGCGCGTGCGGCGCTCGACAGTTCGACGGGAGCGTTCATGAGGTCTCCTGCGTGCGGCGCGAGCTCGCGCCGCCGGGTCAGCACGTGAAAATCTTGCCTGGATTCATCAGGTTGCGCGGATCGAGCGCGAGCTTGATCGCGCGCATCGTGTCGATCGCGTTGTCGCCGTGCTCCTTCGGCAGGAAGCGCATCTTGTGCAGCCCGATGCCGTGCTCGCCCGTGCAGGTACCGCCCAGCCGCAGCGCGCGCTCGACGATCCGGTCGTTGATGTGCTCGGCTTCGGCGAGTTCCTCGGGCTTGTCGGGATCGATCAGGATCGCGACGTGGAAATTGCCGTCGCCGACGTGGCCGACGATCGGGCAGGGCAGCGACGACGCGCGCAGGTCGACCTCGGTTTCCTCGACGCACGCGGCGAGCTGCGAGATCGGTACGCACACGTCGGTCGTCACCGCGCGGCAGCCGGGCTTTAGCTGCAGCATCGCGAAGTACGCGTTGTGGCGCGCGGACCAGAGCCGCGTGCGATCCTCGGGGCGGGTCGCCCATTCGAAGCCCTGGCCGGCGTTCTGGCCGGCGAGCGCCTGCACGAGTTCGGCCTGTTCCTTCACGCCGGCCTCGGTGCCGTGGAATTCGAAGAACAGCGTCGGCGCTTCGGTCAGCGTCAGGTTCGAGTGGCGGTTGATCGAGCGTACCGCGAGCGCATCGACGAATTCGACGCGCGCGATCGGCACGCCGATCTGGATCGTCTCGATCACCGTGCGCACCGCGTCGCCCATCGTCGGGAACGTGCAGATCGCGGCCGACACGGCTTCGGGCAGCGGGTGCAGGCGCAGCGTGATTTCGGTGATCACGCCGAGCGTGCCTTCGGACCCGACGAACAGCCGCGTGAGGTCGTAGCCGGCCGACGACTTGCGCGCGCGGGAACCGGTTTTGACCACGCGGCCGTCCGCGAGCACCGCGGTCAGGCCGAGCACGTTCTCGCGCATCGTGCCGTAGCGGACGGCGTTGGTGCCCGATGCACGCGTGGCCGTCATCCCGCCAATGCTGGCGTCGGCGCCCGGATCGATGGGGAAGAACAGGCCGGTGTCGCGCAGCGCTTCGTTGAGCGCCTTGCGCGTGATGCCGGGCTCGACCGTCACGGTCAGGTCCTCGGCGTTGATCGACAGCACGCGGTTCATTTCCGACAAATCGAGCGACACGCCGCCGCGCACCGCGAGCAGGTGACCTTCGAGCGACGAGCCGGCGCCGTACGGGATCAGCGGCACGCTGTAGAGCGAACACAGCGACACGACTTCGCGCACGTCGTCGGTGCTGCGCGCGAACACGACGGCGTCGGGCAGTTGCGGATCGAACGGGGATTCGTCGCGGCCGTGATGGGCGCGGACCGCGTCGGCGGTCGACACGCGCTCGCCGAAGGCGGCGCGCAGCGCATCGAGCATGGCGGGGGGCAGCGGGCGGCGCGTGGCGGCCGGCGGGGCAGGGTGATTCACGAATGTCTCCTGACTGCTTGTCGAACTGTCGGCCCATTCTACGCCGTAACGTCCGCTGCGCCTCCCGCCGCAGGCTGCGATAATCGCGTTCCAGCCAACCGGGCCGCATGGCGGCCGCGCACGAGAGGACATTCGCATGGGCAACCGCTTGAGCAAGATCGCGACGCGCACGGGCGACGACGGCACCACCGGCCTCGGCGACGGACGGCGCATCGGCAAGGACGACGCGCGGATCGCCGCGATCGGCGACGTCGACGAACTGAACTCGAATCTCGGCGTGCTGCTGGCCGAGATGCTGCCGCACGACGTGCGCACGGCGCTCGTCACGATTCAGCACGATCTGTTCGATCTCGGCGGCGAGCTGTGCATTCCTGGCCACGCGGTGCTCGACGACACGCATCTCGCCCGCCTCGACCGGTGGCTTGCCGACTACAACGCGACGCTGCCGCCGCTGAAGGAGTTCATCCTGCCGGCCGGCTCGCGCGCGGCGTCGCTCGCGCACGTCTGCCGAACCGTGTGCCGCCGCGCGGAGCGCTCGATCGTCGCGCTCGGGCGCGGCGACACGCTCAATGATGCACCGCGGCGGTACGTGAACCGGCTGTCCGACCTGCTGTTCGTGCTGGCGCGCGTGCTGAACCGCGCCGACGGCGGAACCGACGTGTTATGGGAGCGCGGGCGCGTCCGTTAGCCCGCCGTCACATTTTTGCGCACTGCGACAATTTGACCGGCGAGCGTTTATTTTTAAACATGTATTGTGTGTGCATGTTTAACGGAGAACGAACATGACCCACATCACCGCTGACCAGATGGCCCGTGTGAAGGCCACCGCCCCCGTCCTTGCCGAGCACGGCGCGACGATCACGAAGCATTTCTATCAGCGCATGTTCGCGCGTCATCCGGAACTGAAAAACCTGTTCAACCAGACGCACCAGAAGACCGGCAGCCAGCCCGAGACGCTCGCGAAGGCCGTTTATGCGTATGCGGCGAACATCGACAACCTCGGTGCGCTGGGCGGCGCGGTGTCGCGCATCTCGCACAAGCACGCCAGTCTGAACATCCGCCCCGAGCATTACCCGATCGTCGGCGAGAACCTGCTCGCATCGATCGTCGAAGTGCTCGGCGACGCGGTCGATGCCGACACGCTCGAGGCATGGCGCGTCGCATACGGCCAGCTCGCGCAGATTCTGATCGGCGCCGAGGCCGATCTGTACGCGAACGCCGCGTGGAGCGGCTTCCGCCCGTTCAGGGTCGCGCGCAAGGTGCGTGAAAGCGACGAGATCACGTCGTTCTACCTGACGCCGGCCGACGGCGGCGCGGCGCCGACGTTCGAGCCGGGCCAGTACATCACGGTGAAGCGTTTCGTCGGCGATCTCGGCGTCGACCAGCCGCGCCAGTACAGTCTCTCGGATGCGCCGCACGGCAAGTGGCTGCGCATCTCGGTGAAGCGTGAAGCCGGCAAGCCGGAAGCGATTCCGGCCGGCAAGGTGTCGACGCTGATGCATGACGGCGTCGAAGAGGGCGCGATCGTCGAAGTGACCGCGCCGATGGGCGACTTCTCGCTGAAGCGCGACGTGGATACGCCGGTCGTGCTGATCTCGGGCGGCGTCGGCATCACGCCGATGATGTCGATGGCGTCGACGCTGATCGCGGCGGGCAGCCCGCGCGACGTGCGGTTCATCCACGCCTGCCGTTCGGGCGCCGTGCACGCGTTCCGCGACTGGTTGAACGATACCGTTGGCGAACACGCGAACGTCAAGCGTACGGTGCTGTACGAGCTGGTGGGTCCGAATGATCGCGCCGGCATCGACCACGACCTCGAAGGGCGCCTCACGCCGGAGCGCGTGAAGCACTACGCGCTGGTACCGGATGCCGATTACTACATCTGCGGGCCGGTCGCGTTCATGAAGGCGCAGCGCGACGCGCTCGTCGCGCTCGGCGTCGCGCCGGAACGCGTGAACACCGAGATCTTCGGGTCGGGCGCGCTCGAGTGATGCGAGCACGGACGATCTCCGGCCAATAAAAAGCCCGGCGCGAGCCGGGCTTTTTCGTTGCGACGCAGGCGATCGGTCAGTTCCCGCTACCGCGCGCGACGCGCCGTGCCTTCACCGATTCCGCGAGGCCTTCGAGCACCTTCACGCTGTCGTCCCACGCGATGCACGCGTCGGTGATGCTCTGGCCGTAGGTCAGCGCGCAGCCTTCCTTCAGGTCCTGGCGGCCCTCCACGAGGTGCGACTCGATCATCACGCCGACGATGCGTTCGTCGCCGGCCGCGATCTGGCGGCCGATGTCGGCGCACACCGGGATCTGGTTCTCGTGCTTCTTCGAGCTGTTCGCATGGCTCGCGTCGATCATCAGGCGTGCGGCGAGGCCGGCCTTGCCGATGTCCGCGCATGCGGCGTTCACGCTGTCCGCGTCGTAGTTCGGCGCCTTGCCGCCGCGCAGGATCACGTGGCAGTCCTCGTTGCCGGCCGTCGACACGATCGCCGAATGGCCGCCCTTGGTCACCGACAGGAAATGGTGCGGCTGCGACGCGGCCTTGATCGCGTCCACCGCGATCTTCACGTTGCCATCGGTGCCGTTCTTGAAGCCGACCGGGCACGACAGCCCCGACGCGAGCTCGCGGTGCACCTGCGACTCGGTCGTGCGCGCGCCGATCGCGCCCCACGAGATCAGGTCGGCGATGTACTGCGGGCTGATCATGTCGAGGTATTCGGTCGCGGCCGGCAGCCCCATTTCGTTGATCTGCAGCAGCAGCTCGCGCGCGGTGCGCAGCCCTTCGTTGATCTTGAAGCTGTTGTCGAGGTGCGGATCGTTGATGAGCCCCTTCCAGCCGACCGTCGTGCGCGGCTTCTCGAAATAGACGCGCATCACGATTTCCAGTTCGCCCTTGAAGCGCTCGCGTTCCTTCACGAGCCGGCCCGCGTACTCGATCGCCGCCTTCGTATCGTGGATCGAGCACGGCCCGATCACCACGATCAGCCGGTCGTCCATCCCGTGCAGGATGCGGTGCATCGACTGGCGCGAGTGGTAGATCAGCTCGGACGCGGCTTCGGAGCACGCGAATTCGCGGATCAGGTGGGCGGGCGGCGTCAGTTCCTTGAGTTCGCGGATGCGGACGTCGTCGGTGTTGTGCGGGGGCATGCTGTTTCTCCTAATTTTCCGGGGCGCCGTTCGGTCAGTGCGCGTGCGGCAGATTCATCAATTCGGGCGATTCAGTGGTGTCGGTCGGGGCTGCTGAACGGCTGCGGCGGCGACCGGCTGGCGAAGGGCGAAAAAAAACCGCCGGGTTCGCCGGCGGTTTTTTCGGGAATTTCGGTTGCGCTTTACGCGCCATCAACCCTCTCGATCCGCCAGCGGTCTGAGATACCAAAAAAAGTAAAAGTAAAACTTGGCGGACATGACGGAAATTCGGCTCGTCAAAAAAGTTGATTCGGAATTTATACCCGGTCCCCGCGCGGCTGGCAACCGGGGACGTTCAAAAATGCGGACAATCCGCGCGTTTTCGTCAAAATGCGCGGATTGTCTGCGCCGCGATGCGGTTATGCCGTACCGCCGACCGTCATCTTGTCGATCCGCAGGGTCGGCTGGCCGACGCCGACCGGCACGCTCTGGCCTTCCTTGCCGCATACGCCGACGCCCGTGTCGAGCGACATGTCGTTGCCGATCATGCTCACGTACTTCAGCGATTCCGGGCCGCTGCCGATCAGCGTCGCGCCCTTCACCGGGTAGGTGATCTTGCCGTTCTCGATCATGTACGCCTCGGACGCCGAGAACACGAACTTGCCGTTCGTGATGTCGACCTGGCCGCCGCCGAAGTTCACCGCGTACAGGCCGTTCTTCACCGACGCGATGATTTCCTGCGGGTCCTTGTCGCCGTTCAGCATGTACGTGTTCGTCATGCGCGGCATCGGCAGCGCCGCGTACGACTCGCGCCGCGCATTGCCGGTGACCGGCATCTTCATCAGGCGCGCGTTCAGCGTGTCCTGGATGTAGCCCTTCAGGATGCCGTCCTCGATCAGCGTCGTGCACTGCGTCGGGTTGCCCTCGTCGTCGATGTTCAGCGAGCCGCGGCGGTTCGGCAGCGTGCCGTCGTCGACCACCGTCACGCCTTTCGCGGCGACCTGCTCGCCGATCCGGCCGGCGAACGCGGACGAGCCCTTGCGGTTGAAGTCGCCTTCGAGGCCGTGGCCGATCGCCTCGTGCAGCAGCACGCCCGGCCAGCCCGGCCCGAGCACGACCGTCATCGCGCCGGCCGGCGCGGGGCGGGCGTCGAGGTTGACGAGCGCCGCGTGCACGGCGTCGTCGACGTAGCGCGACAGGACTTCGTCGGTGAAGTAGCCGTAGTCGAAGCGGCCGCCGCCGCCGCCCGAGCCGATCTCGCGGCGGCCGTTCTGTTCGGCGATCACCGTGACCGACACGCGCACCAGCGGCCGGATGTCGGCCGCGAGCGCGCCGTCGCTGCGCGCGACCAGCACGACGTCGTATTCGCCGGCGAGGCCGGCCATCACCTGCGTGATGCGCGGGTCGCGCCCGCGCGCCATCTGCTCGATGCGTTCGAGCAACTTGACCTTGGCCGTCGCGTCGAGCGACGCGAGCGGGTCGGACGGCAGGTATAGGTCGCGGCCCGAGATGCCCGTCAGCGACGAGGCGGCCTTGATTTTCTGGCGGCCGCCGCCGGCCGCCGCGATCGCCTTGGTGGCGGCGGCGGCTTGCGCGATGGCCTCGGGCGACAGGTCGTCCGAGTACGCGAACGCGGTGCGGTCGCCCGCGACCGCGCGTACGCCGACGCCCTGGTCGATGCTGAAGCTGCCCGATTTGACGATGCCTTCCTCGAGGCTCCACGCTTCGCTGCGGGTCGCCTGGAAATACAGGTCCGCGTAGTCGACGCGATGCGTGAAGATGTCGGCGATCGTGCGCGTGAGCAGGCTTTCGTCGAGGCCGTACGGCGTGAGCAGGATGTCCTTCGCCAGCGCGAGGTTGCGGATGCCGGGTTCGATGATGTTCATGCGGATATCGGGATTCTCAAAAAGTTGTCGGGTGCTGCCGGGCAGATGGGTGGGCCGCGCGGCGTTTCAAGCGGTGCGGCGGATTTAGGTCAGCACGCGGTGCCGCCACGCGGGCAGGCTCTGGCGTACGTCGGCGATGCGTTGCGGATCGAGCGTGCCGAGCACGACGCTGGCGCCCTCGTCGCGCACTGCGACGATCTCGCCCCACGGGTCGATCAGCATGCTGTGGCCCCACGTGCGCCGGCCGTTCTCGTGCTTGCCGCCCTGCGCGGCCGCGAGCACGTAGCACTGGTTCTCGACGGCCCGCGCGCGCAGCAGCATTTCCCAGTGCGCGCGGCCCGTCGTATACGTAAACGCCGACGGCACGACCATCAGCGCGCAGTCGCCCATGCGGCGATACAGCTCCGGAAAGCGGAGATCGTAACAGACCGACAGGCCGACCTGCCCGAACGGCGCATCGAACGCGACGACCGTGTCGCCCGCGCGGATCGTGCGCGCCTCGTCGAACGATTCGTCGCCTTTCTCGAAGTTGAACAGGTGGATCTTGTCGTAGCGTGCGGCCTCGTTGCCGGACGGATCGAACACGAGCGTCGTGTTCAGCACGCGATCGGGTTCCGGCGCCTTCAGCGGCAGCGTGCCGCCGATCACCCAGATGCCGTGGCGGCGCGCGGCGTCGGCGAGGAACTGCTGGATCGGGCCGTCCCGGTACGGTTCGGCGAGCGCGAGCTTGTCGGTGTCGCGGTGGCCCATGAAGCAGAAATACTCGGGCAGCAGCACGAGCTGCGCGCCTTCACCGGCGGCTTCCGCGATCAAGCGGCGCGCTTCGGCGAGATTGCGGGTGACGTCCGGCGTGCTCACCATCTGCAGCGCGGCGACCTGGAAGGGCGTGGCGGAACGGGCGGGGTCGGTCATCGCTGAATCGGTTGCGTCATAAATGGGGTGCGGCCCGGCGCGCTGCGCGGATCGATGCGCGCTCAATGGCTCGAGGCATCGGCCGGACCGTGATTCATCTTACCCTGATCGCTTCCCACCCGCTCGATGTGCGGGTGCGCCCACGAGCCGGTGATCGCGTAGTCGAGCGCGAACGCGCGCGACAGCGTCTGGGACAGCGCGTAGTTCGCGGCCAGCACGCCGACGCCGAGCAGCGGATTGATGATGGCCGCCCCGATCGCGGCGGCGCCCGCGCTGATCTTCGGCGCGACGTGCGCATGCAGGTCCTGCGTTTCGGTGCCGAGATCGACCGCCCCGCGCACGGTGACGTTCGCGGGGCCCGTCATCATCGAGAAGTCGTCGGTGCGTGCGATCCCGTTCGAAATCCGGCCGGTACCGGTGATCTTGTCGAACGGCAGCCCCTTGCCGACCACGTCGCGGAAATTCAGCGTCAGGAAGCGCGCGAGGCTCTGCAGGCTCAGCACGCCGAGCAGTTTCGCCGCGCCCGGGTCGACCTTCAGGATCTTCCCGTGTTCGAGATCGAGCGCGACCTGGCCGCCGAGCGACGGGAAGTCGACCGCGGTCGGGCCGCCGCGCCAGCCGACCTTGCCCGTGACCGAGCCGTGACCGTCCGCGAGCGTGCGCGGCAGGCCGACGCGGTCGAGCAGCGCGCCCGCGTTGTCGATGTCGAGCTTGAAGTCGAACACGGTGCGGCGCGGCGCGTCGTTTTCGTCGGCGCCGCGGGCCAGCGCGCGGCGCGAGGTGCGCCAGTTGCCGGTCGCCGTGAGCTTCGCGGCCGGGTTCGCCAGTTCCAGCTTGTCGAGCTGCCACACGGGCGTGCCGTCTTCGTCGATGTTGCGCGCGTTGACGACGAGCCGGCCGATGTCGTGATCGCGCGCGACGACCTGGTCGACGATCAGGTCGATCGACGGCATCGGGCGGTCGGTCGGCGTCGGCAGGTTCATCGCGCGGCCGACGAGGTCGTGCTGCGAACTTTGCGGCACGACCAGCTTCGCGAGCCGCGCGTTCAGCACGCCCGCGCCGTTGTGACCGCCGCCCGGCGCCCACGACAGGTAGCCCGAAACCTGGTTCGACGCGATGTTCGCCTGCCAGAGGTCGTCGACGTGCGACGCGCCGACGATCACGTTCTCCCAGTTGCGCTTGAGCAGCTTCAGCGTGCCGAAATGGAACGCGAAGCGCTTCGGCGCGAAGCTCGCGAAATCGACGCGCGGTGCGGCCTGCGGTTCCGGCGCGCGCGGCGTGTCGGGCTTCAGCGTGTGGGCGAGGGCGAGCCACGCGTCGGCGTCCAGCTCGGCGACGTCGACGGCCGCGCTCACGCCGTCCTGCGGCATGTCGGGCATCCGGTGGATGCCCATCGCGCCGCGTACCGCGCGCAGCGGCTGGCCGCGCGTCGCGTCGAGCAGGTAGGTCGCGGTCACCGGGCCGAGCGTCAGGTCGGCATGTTCGAGGCGTTTGCCGTCCACCTGCGGCGCCGGCTGCAGCGTGAAGCGGAACGGCATCGGCGTGCCGGCCGGTTTCGCGAACGGCGCCGGGAAGTTCAGCGCGACGCCCGTCAGGTCGGATTGCGCGCTCACGTCGGGCAGGCGGCCCGGCGCGCCGCGCACCGCGACCTTGTACGGTGCGTCGCCGACCACGTGCTCGAGCAGCGCGGCGGCCGCGCCGTGCAGGTTCAGGCCGCGGGCGGCGTCGAGCGCGAGCCGGCCGTCGACGTCCACCGCGTACGGGCCGTGCGACCGGAAGCTGCCGTTCGCGCGCACCGGGCCGCCGAGGAAGCGCCCCGACAGGTCGTGCAGCGACGCGCCGGCCTCGGTGAAGCGCACGCTGCCGCGCAGGGCCGACAGCGGCGGCACGCCGCTCGTCGACAGCGTGTTGCCGCCGAACGCGAGCGCGCCTTCGACGTGCGTGTGCGGGTGGGGGACGTGCTGTGGAATCGTGATCTTGAGCGCGAGCGACGCGGGGCCCTGGGCGTCGATCCGCTGGCCGATATGGTTGCTCATCGTGCCGAGCGAGCTGTTGTCCGCGTAGTCGATCAGGTCGGTGAGCGGGCCCTGCGCATGGCCGTCGATGATCAGCGGCGAGTGCGACGGATTGCCGAGATCGTCGATGCGGCCCGCGACCTTCGTCAGCACGACGCGCTTGTAGTGCGCGCGCTCGATGTCGAAATGCAGCTTGTTCTGCGCGAGCTCGAACACGCCGTCGATTCCGTCGAGCGCCGGCCAGACGCTCGGCGTGCCGTTCGCGAGCTTGCGCGGCGGGTACGGCGTCGGCTCGAAGCGGCCGCCGGTGAACGGCGCGACGATATGGAACACGCCGGCGTCCGGCTCGTGTTCGAACGGGAATTTCTCGAGCGGGCCGCGTGCGACGATCGACGCGCCCTTGCTCACGGTGCCGTCCTGCAATGCGTGGCCGAGATAGTCGCGCAGGTGCTCGGACATCCCGGTCGGCAGGTAGCGCGGAATGCGCGCGACCGACGCGCGGGCGAAATCGGCGCGCAGGTCGAGCGTGCCGCGGCCGTGGCCCGGGTTCGTGTACGAGCCCGACACCGCGATTTCGGCATCGGGATTCGACACGAGCAGGTCGGGCAGCGACACGTCGACGCGCGCATGCTTGTCGCCGGGCGCGGGCGTGATCGTCCATTTGGCGTTGCCGCGCAACCGGTCGAACGTCAGGCGCGGCTCGTCGAATTCGCCGGGCACGGTGACCGCCGCTTTGACGGTGTCGATATGCGCGGAGCCGCCCGTCTCGTTCGCATCGACGCGGCCCCACAGGTTCTCGACGCCCGGCCAGCCGGCGCGCGGGTGACCGCGCGGCGAGAGCCCGGGCGGCGGCTCCTGCGCGGCGAAGCTGATGCCTTGCAGATCGCCGAGGAAGCGGTAGCGGACGATCGGCGCGGCGCCCATGCGCCGCTCCTCGTCGGCGAGATCGGCATGCGCGGGTTTCGCGCGCTCGACCTCGATGTGATAGTTCGACACCATCCCGCGCGGGTCGATCTTGATCAGCTCGTTGCGCAGGCGCGCCGGCAGCGGCAGCCCGCGGATGAATTCGCTGAGGATGCCGAGATCGACGCGGTCGCCGACCACGCTGAGCAGTTGCCCCTGGTTCGCGGTCGGCACGCGGTAGCGCGCCGTCAGCGTCGACAGCGCGAGCGAGCGGGCGAGCGGCGTGCCGTCCGGCAGCGGCGGCTGGCCGAGTTCCGCATTGAAGCGGGTCAGGTGCAGCGTGTAGTCGTGGCCCGCATCGAGCACCATGTCCCAGCCGAAGCCGACCGTCGGCACGTCGAGCCGCGGCTGCGTCGGACGCACGCGCAGCGCGACGTCGGCGCCTTGCAGGTCGCCGCCCGCCGAGCGCAGGTGACCGTCGCCGAAGGTCGCCCAGATCGCGTTGTCGATCCGGCCCGCATGGATCGTGAGCGGCACGTCGAGATAGCGCGTGAGCGTCTGCAGGTCGACGGGGCCGGTCGACAGGTAGGCGTCGCCGGTCCAGTTCGCCGGCTTGCCGATCGGCGCGAGCGGCTTGTGCCTGAAGCGCGCGCGGAAATCGAGCGGGCCGAGCAGCAGCGTGCCGTTCGCGGGCGCCTGCAGCGCGGCCTTGTGCACGCGGCCGTCGTTGAGCACCGCGATCCGGATGCCCGACAGCACGAGCTCCGGCGCGGCGTGCTGCGCATCGCGCCAGCGCAGCGTGCCGCCGCGCAGCACGATCGCCTCCTGTTTGAGCAGCCAGGTGCCGAACGTGTCGTTGCCGCCGTGGGTGGTGGCGACGCCGACGCCCGCGACGCTCAGCGAGCCGTCGGCCGCCCGCGCGACCACGAGATCGGGCTGGTCGACGATCAGGCTCGACAGCGCGGGCGACAGCCGCAGCAGCGACATCCACGACAGCGCGGCCGTCGCGTGCGGCACCGACAGCGCGACCTTGCCGTCACGGCCGCGGATCGTCAGGTTCGTGAGTTCGACGCCCGGCTGCATGCCGGACCAGTTCGGGGAAAGCTTGCCGATCGAAAGCTGGGCGTGGAGCTTGTCGGACACGGCGCGCTCGATGCGCGGGCGGAATTCGTCGATGCGGGGCAGCACCACGTAGCGCAGCCCGAGGAAGGCGCCGGACGCGATGAAGTAGGTGCCGATGCCGACTGCCAGCGTCACCCTGAACACGCGACGCAGGACCGGATGATCGTGCTTCGGAGGTCCCGCTTCGGGCGCAGCTACGGCGGATTCCTGACGGTCGGACATGCGGCGGACGGGCGGCGATATGGTAGTTTTGCAGACTGACGTTGAAATGTATCACAGGGGTTCGTGCCGGCGGTCGTTGGGGGCTGCACGGCACGGGCTTTCCGGCGCGCGGTGTCGCGACGGGCGCGTGCGCGTCCGGCGAGGCCGCGCCGAGTCCATGGGGCTGGCCGGCCGCGGGGCGCGCACGCGCCGGCCCGCAGCCGGCCGGCCTTTTCCGCCAGGCCCGCTTCTCGATGACCGACGCATCCGCCCTGATCAGCACGTCCTATTCCCGATACCTTGCCCGCGCGGCTGCCGCGCGGCCCGCGCTGGCCGAACAGATTGCCGCGTGGGCGGCCGCGCCGCTCGGCCGCGCGCAGCTCGACGCGCGCCTCACCGAACTGCTCGCGACGCCCGCCGGCACGGCCGCGCCGGGCGAGGAGCAACTGAAGCGCGCGCTGCGGCAGTTGCGCGCCGAGGCGTTCGGCGCGGTCGCGGAACGCGACCTGCGCGGGCTGGCGGACGTCGCCGAGGTCACCGGCGCGATGACCGATCTCGCCGAAGTGGCCGTGCAGCGCTCGCTCGCGCTGCTGTCGGCCGAACTCGAGGCGCTGTACGGCGAGCCGCGCGGCGCCGACGGCCAGCGCGTCGTGCTCGGCGTGGTCGGGATGGGCAAGCTCGGCGGCCGCGAGTTGAACGTGTCGTCGGACATCGACCTGATCTTCGTCTACGAGGACGACGGCGAAACCACCGGCGGCACGCGTTCGCCGCTGTCCACGCAGGAATACTTCACGCGGCTCGGCCGGCGCCTGATCGGCGTGCTGTCCGAGGTCACGGCCGACGGCTACGTGTTTCGCGTCGACATGCGGCTGCGCCCGAACGGCGATTCGGGGCCGCTCGTCTGCAGCATCGGCATGCTCGAGGAATATTTCTACGTGCAGGGGCGCGAGTGGGAGCGCTATGCGTGGATCAAGGGGCGGCTCGTGTCGGAAGGCGACAGCGACGCCGCGCAGCGGCTGGCGGCGCAGCTGGAATCGATCGTCAAGCCGTTCGTCTACCGTCGCTATCTCGATTTCGGCGTGATCGGCGCGATCCGTTCGCTGCACCAGCAGATCCGGCACGAAGCCGCGCGGCGCGCGTCGATGCGGCCCGACAAGGCCGACGACATCAAGCTCGGGCGCGGCGGGATCCGCGAGATCGAGTTCAGCGCGCAGGTATTCCAGCTGATCCGCGGCGGCCAGGATGCGGAATTCCGCGTGCGGCCGACGCTCGCGGTGCTGCGGCATGCGCAGGCGCGCGGGCTGATCGGCGACGACGTGTGCGCGCGCCTGACCGACGCCTACAATTTCCTGCGCACGCTCGAGCACCGGCTGCAGTACCGCAACGATGCGCAGACGCACGCGATGCCGGTCGAGCCCGACGAGCGCGCGGCGCTGGCCGCGTCGCTCGGTTTTGCCGACTATGCGGCGCTGATGACGGTGCTGGACGAACACCGGAACTTCGTCGAGGCGCAGTTCGACCAGATCTTCGCGGACAAGGTGAAGGGCGGCGGCCCTTGCACGGCGGGTGACGACACGGCGGCCGCGTGGATCTGGAGCGGCGCCCTGGCCGACGACGGCGAGGACGACGCGCTGGTCGCGCGCCTCGACGGCCTCGGGTTCGCCGATCCGGCCGCCGTGCTCGCGCGGCTGCGCGCGATCTGGCAGTCGTCGCGCTATACCGGGCTGCCGGAAAAGAGCCGGCAGCGCTTCGACAGCGTCGCGCAGCGCGCGCTCGATGCCGCGCCGACGATCGACGCCGCGCGCCGCGACGACACGATCGTGCGCCTGTTCGACCTGCTCGAGACGGTGAGCCGGCGCGGCGTCTATCTCGCGCTGCTGACCGAATATCCGGCCGCGCTCGACCGTGTGCTGTCGGTGCTCGGCGCGACGCGCTGGGGCGGCGGCTACCTGATCCGCCACCCGCAGCTGCTCGACGAATTGCTCGACGACGAGGCGATCGCGAGCCCGTTCGACTGGCCCGCGTTCAAGGATGCGCTGCGCGCGCGGCTCGCGGCGGCCGACGGCCCCGAGCAGCAGATGGACCTGCTGCGCCACGCGCAGCACGCGGAGGTGTTCCGGATCCTGCTGATCGACCTGGCCGGGCAACTGTCGGTCGAGCATGTGAGCGACCGGCTGTCCGAACTGGCCGACGCGGTGCTCGACGTGACGATCGAAGTCGTCTGGTCACAGCTCGCGAAGCGCCACCGCGACGTGCCGAAGTTCGCGGTGATCGCGTACGGCAAGCTGGGCGGCAAGGAGCTCGGCTACGCGTCGGATCTCGACCTGATCTTCCTGTACGACGACCCGGACGAGCGCTCGGCGGACGTCTACACGACCTTCACGCGGCGCCTGATCACCTGGCTCACGACCGCGACCGGCGCGGGCGCGCTGTTCGACATCGACCTGCGGCTGCGGCCGAACGGCGAGGCCGGGCTGCTCGTCACCGATCTCGACGCGTTCCGCCGCTACCAGTTGCGCGAGGGCGATGCGGCGAACACCGCGTGGGTGTGGGAGCACCAGGCGCTGACGCGCGCCCGCTACAGCGCGGGCGACGCGCAGATCGGCGCGGATTTCGAGGCGATCCGCCAGCAGGTGCTGACGACGCCGCGCGACGGGGCGGTGCTCGCGAAGGAGATCGTCGACATGCGCGGCAAGGTGTTCGCCGGCCATCCGAACCACACCGAGCTGTTCGACCTGAAGCACGATCGCGGCGGGATGGTCGACATCGAGTTCATCGTCCAGTACTGGGTGCTGCTGCATGCGTCGAGCGACGCGGAGCTGATCCGCAATACCGGCAACATCGCGCTGCTGCGCGAGGTCGCGCGTTTCGGGCTGATGGGCGAGGACGAGGCCGAGCGCGTCGGCGCGGCGTACCGCAAGTACCGGAAACTCCAGCACAAGCTGCGGCTCGACGGGATGGAGAAGGCGCGCGTCGACCCGGCGGTGGTGGCGGACGAGCGGGCGGCCGTGACGGCGCTGTGGGAGCGCGTGTTCGGGGCCGTTGATGTTCAGGGCGGCTGAAACGGGCGTTTGAGGCGCGCGTTCGAATTCCACGGACGATTCGGCGGCGCAAGGCGGATGCGATCGAGCGGCCGATCGTCCGTCCGTGAAAAAAGACCGGCGCATGCGCCGGTCTTCCTGCATTCGACCAACGGCGCCAGCGTCAGGCCGCCAGCATTTCCTTCGCGTGCTTGCGTGTGGTGGCCGTGATTTCGAGCCCGCCGAGCATCCGCGCGACTTCCTCGACGCGGCTCGCCTTGTCGAGTGCGACGACCGACGACACCGTGCCGCCGCGCTCGTCGGCGCCTTTCGCCACCTGGAAATGATGGTCGCCGCGCGCGGCGACCTGCGGCAAGTGCGTCACGCACAGCACCTGGCGGTCGCGCCCGAGCTGGTGCAGCAGGCGGCCGACCACTTCGGCGACGCCGCCGCCGATCCCCGTATCGACTTCGTCGAAGATCAGCGTCGGCGTCGGGCTCGCCGCGCTGGCGATCACCGCGAGCGCGAGGCTGATCCGCGCGAGCTCGCCGCCCGACGCGACCTTCGCGAGCGGCCGCAGCGGCACGCCCGGGTGCCCGGCCACGCGGAACTCGACCTGTTCGAGCCCGTGCGGGCCGCCGTCGGCGAGCGGCACGAGCGCGACTTCGAAGCTCCCGCCCGCCATCGACAACTCCTGCATGCCGGCCGTGACGGCCGTGCCGAGCGCCTTGGCCGCCTGCGCGCGCGCCTTCGACAGGCGTTTGGCGTCGGCGAGATAGGCTTCCCGCGCCTTGGCCTGCGCCATTTCGAGCGCGCCGAGATCGGCGGCCGCGTCGAGCGCGGCGAGTTGCGCGCGGCGCGCCGCATGCTCTTCGTGCAGCGTGTCGGGCGGCAGCCGGAACTTGCGGGCGGTCGAGTGCAGCGCGTCGAGACGCGCTTCGACCTGCGCGAGCCGCTCCGGGTCGAGATCGACGCGCTGCGCGTAGTGCGACAGCGAATAGACGGCTTCCTGCAACTGGATCTCGGCCGGCTCCAGCGACGCGAGCGCATCGCCGAGCGCGGTGTCGTAGTCGGCCAGGCTGCGCAGCTTCGACACGATCGCGCCGAGCTGCGCGAGCATCGCGTCGTCGGACTCGGACAGCGCGTTGAGCGCGCCGCGCACGCCTTCGATCAGGTTCGCCGAATGCGACAGGCGCTTGTGTTCGTTGCTGACTTCGTCCCATTCGCCGGCTTGCGGCGCGAGCTTGTCGAGTTCGGCGAGCTGCCACGCGAGCTTTTCGCGCTCGAGCTGCAGCTCGCGCTCGTGCGCCTTCGCGGCGTCGATCGCCTGCGTCGCGTCGCGCCATACGCGCCACGCGCGCGCGACGTTCGCGGCATCGGCGACGAGCCCCGCATGCGTGTCGAACAGCTCGCGCTGCGCGTCGGGCCGCATCAGCAGCTGATGCGCGTGCTGGCCGTGGATGTCGACGAGCATCTCGCCGAGTTCGCGCAGTTGCGCGAGCGTCGCGCTGGTGCCGTTGATGAAGGCACGCGAACGGCCGTTCGCGTCGATCACGCGGCGCAGCATCACGCTGTCCTCGGCGTCGAACGCGTGTTCGTCGAGCCAGCGCGCGACGCGGTCGTGCGGCGTGAATTCGGCCGTGATGTCGGCGCGACCGCAGCCGGTGCGCACGACGCTCGCGTCGGCGCGTTCGCCGAGCGCGAGGGCGAGGGCGTCGATCAGGATCGATTTGCCGGCGCCGGTTTCGCCGGAAAAGACGGAAAAGCCGCTGTCGAATTCGAGATCGAGCGCGGCGACGATGACGAAGTCGCGGATCGAGAGGTGGCGGAGCATGGTGTCGGGAGCAGCGGCGTCAGGACGCCTTGTCGTCTTCGTTCGATGCGTGTTCGTTCCAGTGCAGCTTCTTGCGCAGCGTCGTGTAGTAGCTGTAACCGATCGGGTGCAGGAACGGCACCGTGTGCTTCGAGCGGCGCACCTCGATCGTATCGTTCAGTTCGAGCGACGTGAACGACTGCATGTCGAAGTTCACGTTGACGTCGCGGCCGCCGACGATCTGGATCGCGATCTTCGAATCGTCGGGCAGCACGATCGGCCGGTTCGACAGCGCGTGCGGCGCGATCGGCACGAGCACGACGCCCGCCAGCTGCGGATGGAGGATCGGGCCGGCCGACGACAGCGCGTACGCGGTCGAGCCGGTGGGCGTCGCGACGATCAGGCCGTCCGAGCGCTGGTTGTACATGTAGCGGCCGTCGACCGACGCGCGCAGCTCGACCATCCCGGAGAAGCCGCTGCGGTTCACGACGACGTCGTTGAACGCGAGCGCGTGGTAGATCGGCTCGCCGTCGCGCACGATCCGCGCCTCGAGCAGCGAACGCTCCTCGCGCTCGAACTTGCCGGCCAGCATCACGGGCACGAGCGCCTGCATGTCGGATGCCGCAATGTCGGTGATGAAGCCGAGCCGCCCGTGGTTGATGCCGATCAGCGGGGTCCGGTACGGCGCGAGCTGGCGGCCGATGCCGAGCATCGTGCCGTCGCCGCCGAGCACGATCGCCACGTCCGCTCGTGCCCCGATTTCGGCCGGGGTGAGCGCCGGATAGCCGGCGATGCCGATTTCCCGCGCGGTATCGCCTTCGAAGACGACCTCGAAGCCGAGCGTGGCGATGCTGTCCGCCAGCGTGGCGAGCGGTTCGGCGATGCCGGGCGTGTTGCTCCGGCCGACGAGCGCGACAGTCTTGAACTGATTACCGGTTTTCATGCCGGCATTACACCATAGCTCGTTGACGAAAAGAACCGGCTGTGCGCCGACGGGGCCGGATCGGGCCGCCCCGCGCAACGGTGGCCGACGGTACTCGCCGCAGTCGCGCGGTTGCGCTAAAATTTTCCACCATGCTAGATCCTCGCGCACGAACCCTCCTGAAAACCCTGATCGAACGGTATATCGCCGACGGTCAGCCGGTCGGCTCGCGCACGTTGTCCCGTTACTCCGGGCTCGAGCTGAGCCCGGCGACGATCCGCAACGTGATGTCCGACCTGGAGGAGCTCGGCCTCGTGTCGAGCCCGCACACGTCGGCCGGCCGCGTGCCGACGCCGCGCGGGTACCGGCTGTTCGTCGATACGATGCTGACGGTCGAGGCGCCGATCGACGCCGAGGCCGTCGCGCGCCAGGTGCAGAACACGCTGCAGGCCGGCGAGCCGCAGCAGCGGGTGGTCGCGGCCGCCGCGAGCGTGCTGTCGAACCTGTCGCAGTTCGCGGGCGTCGTGCTGACGCCGCGCCGCAGCCACGTGTTCAAGCAGATCGAGTTCATGCGCCTGTCCGACAAGCGCATCCTGCTGATCATCGTCACGCCCGAGGGCGACGTGCAGAACCGCATGCTCGCGACGCCGCGCGACTATTCGCCGTCGCAGCTGACCGAGGCGTCCAACTACATCAATGCGCATTTCGCCGGCCTGTCGTTCGACGAAGTGCGCCGCCGCCTGCGCGACGAGATCGACCAGCTGCGCGGCGACATGACGACGCTGATGCACGCGGCAGTGACGGCCAGCACCGAGGTGCCCGACACCGAGGACACCGTGCTGATTTCCGGCGAGCGCAACCTGCTCGAGGTGGCGGATCTTTCTTCCGACATGGCGCGGCTGCGCAAGCTGTTCGACGTATTCGACCAAAAGACGGGCCTCCTGCAACTGCTCGACGTGTCGAGCCACGCCCAGGGCGTGCAGATCTTCATCGGCGGCGAATCGACGCTCGTGCCGATCGAGGAAATGAGCGTCGTCACCGCGCCGTACGAGGTGAACGGGCAGATCGTCGGCACGCTCGGCGTGATCGGCCCGACCCGCATGGCGTACAACCGCGTGATTCCGATCGTCGACATCACCGCGCGCCTGCTGTCGCTCACGCTGAGCCAGCAATAACCGGTGACCCGCCAGCGGTGGCGGACAATCGCCTGCTCGATCCCGCCCCGCTATCGTGCCGCGCCGCCGCTCGCGGCGACAGTCGGCCGAACGGCACGGGGCGGCCCGCTATAATCGAGGACCGTCCGGTCCCGTGCCTCGAGCACGTTCTTGCCCATGCGTTTCGATCTTGAGCCGCCTTCGAGCGTCGCGGCCGCCCATCGCATCGGTGTGCTGCTGATCAATCTCGGCACACCCGACGCGCCCACGCCGCGCGCGGTACGGCGCTACCTGGCCGAATTCCTGTCGGACCCGCGGGTCGTCGAAATCCCGCAGGCCGTCTGGCAGGTGCTGCTGCGCACGCTGATCCTGCCGCTGCGCGGCCGCGCGTCCGCGAAGAAATACGCGGCTGTCTGGATGCCCGAGGGTTCGCCGCTGCGCGTGTACACCGAGCGCCAGACCGACAGCGTGCGCCATCTGCTCACGTCGAACGGCTATCACGTGATGGTGGACTACGCGATGCGCTACGGTAGCCCGAACATTTCGCATGCGCTCGCGCAGTTCAAGCGTGCCGGCGTCGAGCGCGTGCTGCTGATGCCGATGTATCCGCAATACTCGGCGTCGACCACGGCCACCGCCTTCGATGCCGCGTTCGACGCGCTGGCGCGCATGCGCAATCAGCCGGAAGTGCGCACGGTGCGGCACTACGCCGACCATCCGGCCTATATCCATGCGCTGGCCGAGCAGGTGCGCCAGTACTGGGCGCAGCACGGCCGGCCCGATTTCGCGGCCGGCGACAAACTCGTGCTGAGTTTCCATGGCGTGCCCAAGCGCACGCTCGATCTCGGCGACCCGTATCACGACCAGTGTCAGCAGACGGGCGCGTTGCTGATGGCCGCGCTCGGGCTGTCGACCACCGAATGCCGCGTCACGTTCCAGTCACGCTTCGGCAAGGCCGAATGGCTGCAGCCGTACACCGCGCCGACGCTGCGCGAATTCGGCGAGGCCGGCGTGCGGCGCGCCGACGTGTTCTGTCCCGGCTTCACGGCCGATTGCCTGGAGACGATCGAGGAAATCGGCATGGAGGTGCGCGACGAGTTCCTCGCCGGCGGCGGCAAGACTTTCCACCGGATTCCGTGCCTGAACGGCGCGTCCGCGTGGATCGGCGCGCTCGGCGAGATCGTCGCGGAGAATCTGCAGGGCTGGCCCGTCAAGGCTGCGCAGCCCGAACCGGTCAACTGAGATGAAACGACTGCCGCGTCCACTGCACCCGCTGCCGCCCGAAGGCGCGGCCGGCCTTTGCAGGGCGGCCCGGCGGAGACTGACATGAACTACAAGATTTCCACGGAGCCGGGCGCGAAGCTGCGCATCGACAAATGGCTGTGGGCGGCCCGGTTCTTCAAGACGCGCTCGCTCGCGACCGATGCGGTCGACAAGGGGCACGTGAAGATCGGCGGCGCGGCGGTCAAGCCGTCGAAGGACGTGCGGGTCGGCGACGAGGTGGAGATTGCGATCGACGGCATCGTCTGGCACATTGCCGTGCTGGGCGTGTGCGACGTGCGCGGACCCGCGAGCGTCGCGCAGACGCTCTACGCGGAAACGGAAGCAGGGCGGGCCGCGCGGCTCGCCGAACTGGAGCGTCGCCGCACGTATCGCGAGCCGGCGGCCGAACTGCACGGCCGGCCGACGAAGCGCGACCGGCGCATCATCGACAGATTTTCTGGTGGGAGCTGAACATCTGGTCGAACGTCGCCCGCGCGCTTCCGTATTCGGTCGTGCGATCGGTGACGGCTCCGGACAGGCAGATGGTGGTGGTGCCGGCAATGAGTACCAGCGCGACCACCGATATCGCAAAGGTCAGTTTCACGGTACTCCCCTCGAGAACAAGGGTGAAAACGGCGCCAGGTGGATGTCAGGCGACGGTCAGCTCAGGGTAAACACGCTTTCCAACGCTTGAATGGAGTGTAGTGCAGCCGGCCTGTGCGGAGCTAGTACTTGCCCGGTAAGCGGTGTTACAGGCCGTTTCGCCCGATCCGGCGGACTATGCGACGCCTGCACCGGAAAGTGCGCGGTTGTTTCGCGGCATTGGCGAATGCCGGCGAAAGACCCTCTTGAAATCGCAGTTTTCGCCCTTATTTGCACCAGTAATGTGCGGTGCCGCCGGGTATACGTCCGACGGTTGCCGATTTGGCTTCAACCTCTAATCGACTTTCAGCGACATGGAAAACACGCAAGAGAACCCGACTACCCCATCGGCCGAAGACATCGGCAGCGAGAAGCAGGCGGCGCAAGGCGCCGCACCCGCTGCCGAAGCTGCCGACGCGGCGCTCGCGGAGGCTCAAGCCAAGGTCGCCGAGCTCCAGGAAAGCTTCCTGCGGGCGAAGGCCGAGACCGAGAACGTGCGCCGCCGCGCGCAGGACGACGTGTCGAAGGCGCACAAGTTCGCGATCGAGAGCTTCGCTGAACACCTGCTGCCCGTGCTGGACAGCCTGGAAGCGGCCGTCAACGATACCTCCGGCGACATCGCGAAGGTGCGCGAAGGCGTCGAGCTGACGCTGCGCCAGCTGACGAGCGCGCTCGAGAAGGGCCGCGTCGTCGCGATCAACCCGATCGGCGAGAAGTTCGATCCGCACCAGCACCAGGCCATTTCGATGGTGCCGGCCGAGCAGGAGCCGAACACCGTCGTCTCGGTGCTGCAAAAGGGCTATACGATCGCCGACCGCGTGCTGCGCCCGGCGCTCGTCACCGTCGCCCAGCCGAAGTAAGGCGGCCGACATGGTGCCCGCCGGCGTCGATCCGGCCGCGTTCGACACGTTCGACATGCAGGCGCTCGACGCCGGCACGTTCGACGCGGCCATCGACGGCGCGGGCGATGCGCTGGTCGTGGTGTTCTTCTGGGGCGTCGACTGCTTCAACTGCGAGATCGCGAAGAAGGCGATGCTCGCCCAGCCCGACGCGATCCGCGCGCTGGGCCTGAAGTGGTTCCATTGCAACGTGTACGAACACCATGAGCTGGGGCGCCGCTTCGGGCTGCACGGCGTGCCGACGTGGTTCTTCTTCCACCGCGGCAAGCGGCTGGGGCGCGCGACCGGCTGGCACGGCCTCGCGCAGTTCCAGGCGGCCGTCGCGGCGGCGCGCGGGAAGATCGCCGCGGCGGCCGATGCCGCACCGGCCGGCGAGCGCACTGGCGGCCCGCACGATCCGCTAGCCGGCGGCGATTGAAAAAATTTAATATCCGCATCGCTCGTCGGGTCTTGAAAACGGATCGGGCGGACGCATTTCGGGAACAGAGTTGAATTCTGGCGTGCGAAACCGCCCAAAAACGCGGCGTTTCGTGCAGCAAACAAGCATTTCTGGAGATTAGGAAAAAATGGGAAAGATCATCGGTATTGACCTCGGCACCACGAACTCGTGCGTCGCGATCATGGAAGGCAACCAGGTCAAGGTCATCGAGAACTCGGAAGGCACGCGCACCACGCCGTCGATCATCGCGTACATGGACGACAATGAAGTGCTCGTCGGCGCGCCGGCCAAGCGCCAGTCGGTGACCAACCCGAAGAACACGCTGTTCGCGGTGAAGCGCCTGATCGGCCGCCGTTTCGAAGAGAAGGAAGTCCAGAAGGACATCGGCCTGATGCCGTACTCGATCATCAAGGCCGACAACGGCGATGCATGGGTCGAAGCGCACGGCGAAAAGCTCGCGCCGCCGCAGGTGTCGGCTGAAGTGCTGCGCAAGATGAAGAAGACGGCCGAAGACTACCTCGGCGAGCCGGTCACGGAAGCCGTGATCACGGTGCCGGCGTACTTCAACGACAGCCAGCGCCAGGCGACCAAGGACGCCGGCCGCATCGCGGGCCTCGAAGTCAAGCGGATCATCAACGAGCCGACCGCAGCCGCGCTCGCGTTCGGCCTCGACAAGGTCGAGAAGGGCGACCGCAAGATCGCCGTGTATGACCTCGGCGGCGGCACGTTCGACGTGTCGATCATCGAGATCGCGGACGTCGACGGCGAAATGCAGTTCGAAGTGCTGTCGACCAACGGCGACACGTTCCTCGGCGGCGAAGACTTCGACCAGCGCATCATCGATTACATCATCGGCGAGTTCAAGAAGGAGCAGGGCGTCGACCTGTCGAAGGACGTGCTCGCGCTGCAGCGCCTGAAGGAAGCCGCTGAAAAGGCGAAGATCGAGCTGTCGTCGGGCCAGCAGACCGAAATCAACCTGCCGTACATCACGGCGGACGCGTCGGGCCCGAAGCACTTGAACCTGAAGATCACCCGCGCGAAGCTGGAAGCACTGGTGGAAGACCTCGTCGAGCGCACGATCGAACCGTGCCGCATCGCGATCAAGGACGCAGGCGTCAAGGTGTCGGACATCGACGACGTGATCCTGGTCGGCGGCCAGACCCGCATGCCGAAGGTCATGGAGAAGGTGAAGGAGTTCTTCGGCAAGGATCCGCGCCGTGACGTGAACCCGGACGAAGCCGTCGCGGTCGGCGCGGCGATCCAGGGCCAGGTGCTGTCGGGCGACCGCAAGGACGTGCTGCTGCTCGACGTGACCCCGCTGTCGCTCGGTATCGAGACGCTCGGCGGCGTGATGACGAAGATGATCAACAAGAACACGACGATCCCGACGAAGCACGCCCAGGTGTACTCGACGGCGGACGACAACCAGGGCGCCGTGACGATCAAGGTGTTCCAGGGCGAACGCGAAATGGCAGCGGGCAACAAGCTGCTCGGCGAGTTCAACCTCGAAGGCATCCCGCCGGCACCGCGCGGCGTGCCGCAGATCGAAGTGACCTTCGACATCGACGCGAACGGCATCCTGCACGTCGGCGCGAAGGACAAGGCGACCGGCAAGGAAAACAAGATCACGATCAAGGCGAACTCGGGCCTGTCCGAGGCTGAAATCGACCAGATGATCAAGGACGCGGAAGCGAACGCAGCGGAAGACCACAAGCTGCGCGAGCTGGCCGATTCGCGCAACCAGGGCGACGCGCTGGTGCACAGCACGAAGAAGGCGCTGACCGAGTACGGCGACAAGCTGGACGCGGGCGAGAAGGAAGCCATCGAAGCGTCGCTGAAGTCGCTTGAAGAAGTGCTGAAGGACACGTCGGCCGACAAGGCTGCGATCGACGCGAAGGTCGAGGAGCTCGGCAAGGTTTCGCAGAAGCTCGGCGAGAAGATGTACGCCGACATGCAGGCCCAGCAGGCGGGTGCAGCCGGCGCGGCCGGTGCAGCGGAAGGCGCGGCCCACGCGGGCGGTGCGCAACAGGCTGCCGACGACGTCGTCGACGCCGAGTTCAAGGAAGTGAAGAAGGACTAAGCCGGGTTGCAATGACACCGTACGCCGCGCGCGCGAAAACGCGCGCGGCGCGGCTGACAAGCGGTCTGTCTTTCCTTCCGGATGGCCGGATCGACTCCACGCCTGGCGGGCCTTGCGGCCCTCCGGGCACATTTGTTTTTTGGCGGGTGCTGCGCGAGCCGTCCGCGGACGGTGCAGCGCCAGACGAGTCGAGAGACTTTACTGCGGGCGAAAGGAGCCGCCGCGTGCGCGATGCGTGGCGGCACAGTGAATCGATATGGCGAAACGGGATTACTACGAGGTTCTGGGCGTCGCGAAGAATGCGAGCGACGACGAAATCAAGAAGGCATATCGCAAGCTTGCGATGAAGTATCACCCTGACCGCAATCCGGACAGCAAGGATGCGGAGGAGCATTTCAAGGAGGCGAAGGAAGCCTATGAAATGCTCTCGGATGGTCAGAAGCGGGCCGCGTACGACCAGTACGGCCACGCGGGCGTCGATCCGAACATGGGTGGTGCGGGCGCACAGGGTTTCGGCGGCTTCGCGGATGCATTCGGCGACATCTTCGGCGACATCTTCGGCCAGGCCGCGGGCGGCGCCGCGCGCGGCGGCCGCGGCGGCCCGCAGGTGTACCGCGGCGCCGACCTGCGCTACAGCATGGAAATCACGCTCGAGCAGGCCGCGCATGGCTACGACACGCAGATCCGCGTGCCGAGCTGGGTGTCGTGCGAAGTCTGCCACGGGTCGGGCGCGAAGCCCGGCACGAAGCCGGAAACCTGCCCGACCTGCCATGGCCAGGGCACGGTGCGCATGTCGCAGGGCTTCTTCAGCATCCAGCAGACCTGCCCGAAGTGTCACGGCACGGGCACCTATATCCCCGAGCCGTGCGCGCATTGCCACGGGTCGGGCAAGGTGAAGGAAACCAAGACGCTCGAAGTGAAGATCCCGGCCGGGATCGACGACGGGATGCGCATTCGCTCGGCCGGCAACGGCGAGCCGGGCATCAACGGCGGGCCGCCGGGCGACCTGTACGTCGAGATCCACATCAAGCCGCACTCGGTGTTCGAGCGCGACGGCGACGATCTCCACTGCCAGATGCCGATCCCGTTCACGACCGCCGCACTCGGCGGCGAGATCGAGGTGCCGACGCTGGCCGGCCGTGCGTCGTTCCCGGTGCCGGAAGGCACGCAGTCGGGCAAGACGTTCCGCCTGCGCGGCAAGGGCATCAAGGGGCTGCGCTCGAGCATCGCGGGCGATCTGTACGTGCACGTGCAGGTCGAGACGCCTGTCAAGCTGACCGACCAGCAGCGCGACCTGCTCAAGCAGTTCGAGAAGTCGCTGGCCGAAGGCGGTGCGCGGCACAGCCCGCAGAGCAAAAGCTGGTTCGACCGTGTGAAGAGCTTCTTCGAGTAACGGCATGACTGAAGGCAACGAGAGCGCGTCGTTCGCGCTCTTGGACGATTGCGACTCGACCGCGTCCGCGCGGTCGAGTCGTTTGTATTCGGGCTTCGTGCGCGAACGCGTGTGCACGGACCCGGCGCAGCTCGACGCCATCGATGCGGCGCTCGCGCAGGATCTGCGCGACGGGCTGCATGCGGTCGTCGTCGGCGACTACGCATTCGGACGCAACCTGCAACGGGCGCAGCCGGGCCATGCCCCGCTGCGCTTTTTGCTGTATGCGCGCTGCGAGCGGCTGTCGCGCGACGAAGTCGACGCGTGGCTCGCGCAGCAGGATGGCGGCGGCACGCCGTCGATCGCGGGTGTCGCGCATGTCGCGAAGAGCGTGTCGCGCGATGCGTTCGACGCGGCGATCGGCGCGGTGCACGACGCGCTGCGCGCGGGCGATTCGTATCAGGTCAACTACACGTACCGGCTGAATTTCGACGTGTTCGGCACGCCGCTCGCGCTGTACCGGCGGCTGCGCGCGCGCCAGCCCGTGCGGTACGGCGCGCTGATCGCGCTGCCCGGCGGCGCGTGGGTCGTATCGTGCTCGCCCGAGCTGTTCGTCGAGAAGCAGGGCGACGTGCTGCGCGCGCGGCCGATGAAGGGCACCGCGCCGCGTTCGGCCGACCCGCGCGAAGACGCGGCGGCCGCTGCGTTCCTCGCGCGCGATCCGAAGAATCGCGCGGAGAACGTGATGATCGTCGACCTGCTGCGCAACGACGTGTCGCGGATCGCGCGCACGGGCACCGTCAAGGTGCCGGCGCTGTTCTCCGTCGAGCCGTATGCGTCGGTGTGGCAGATGACGTCGACGGTCGAAGCCGGCTGGCGCGACGGCACGACGTTCGCGCAGATGCTGCGCGCGCTGTTTCCGTGCGGATCGATCACCGGTGCGCCGAAGTACAAGACGATGGAATTGATCGACGCGATCGAGTCGACGCCGCGCGGGCTCTATACGGGTGCGATCGGCTGGCTCGATGCGCCGAAGGACGAGGCTGGGCAGGCAGGCGCTGCAGCGTCCGGCGGCGTGGCCGGTTGCGGCGATTTCTGCCTGTCGGTCGCGATCCGGACGCTGACACTCGATGCGGTCGAGGGCGACGGCGACGACACGGACGACACGGACGACACGGACGACACGGACGGCACGGGCACCGCCACCGTCGGCCGGCGGCGCGGCACGATGGGCGTCGGCGCGGGCATCGTGCTCGACAGCGTCGCGGCCGACGAATATGCGGAGTGCGAATTGAAAGCGCGATTCCTGACGGACGCCGACCCCGGCTTCCAGTTGTTCGAAACGACGGCCGCCACGCGGGCGGACGGCATCCGCCATCTCGATCGTCATCTCGTGCGGCTGCAGCGCAGCGCCGATGCATTCGGCTTTCGCTTCGACGCCGACGCATTGCGTCGCGAGATCGATGCACGCTGCGCGGCGCTCGACGGCGACGGCCCGTACCGGATGAAGCTCGCGCTGGCGAAGGACGGCACGTTCGACATCACGGCGGCGCCGCTCAAGCCGCTGCCGGCAGGGCCGGTCGGCGTGCTGCTGGCCTGCGAGCACGGCTTCGCGCCGACCCGCGCGAGCGATGCACTGCTGCTGCACAAGACCACGCGCCGGGCCGAATACGACCGCGCGTGGCAGGCGGCGGAGGCGCTCGGCGGGTTCGACATGCTGTTCGTCAACGAGCGCGGCGAGGTGACGGAAGGCGGGCGCTCGAACTTGTTCGTGAAGCTCGACGGCCAGTGGGTGACGCCGCCGCTGGCGTCCGGCGTGCTGCCGGGCGTGATGCGCGGGGTGCTGCTCGACGATCCCGCATTCGGGGCCGTGGAGCGCGTCGTGACCCGCGACGATCTCGCACGCGCGCAAGGGCTGCTGCTGACCAATGCGCTGCGCGGTGCGCTCGACGCGGTGCTGAAGTAACGAGGTGACGAGGTGACGGAGCGGGCGCCGTATGCTTGCTCCGGCGCGACGAACCCGTTCATCCACGCGGCGCACAAACGAAAAAGCGCGGCGCCCCGCAAAGGGCGCCGCGCTTTTTTACATCCGGTCTTCCACGTCAGAACGAGTGTTCGGGGCCGGGGAACGACCGATCCTTCACCGCGCTAACGTAGGCTTCGACGGCCGCCTGAATGTTCGGCTGCCCCTGCATGAAATCCTTCACGAAACGCGGCCGCTTGCCGGGGAACACGCCGAGCATGTCGTGCAGCACGAGCACCTGCCCCGAGCAGTCGACGCCGGCGCCGATGCCGATCGTCGGGATCTTCAGCATGTGCGTGACTTCGGCCGCGACGAGCGTCGGCACGGCTTCGAGCACGACGAGCTGCGCGCCGGCATCCTCGATCGCGCGCGCATCGCGCAGCAGTTGCGCGGCGCCGGCTTCGGTCTTGCCCTGAACCTTGAAGCCGCCGAACGCATGCACCGACTGCGGCGTGAGGCCGAGGTGCGCACAGACGGGCACCGAGCGTTCGACGAGGAAGCGGATCGTGTCGGCGAGCCATTCGCCGCCTTCGAGCTTGACCATCTGCGCGCCCGCGCGCATCAGCTTGACCGCGTTCGCGAACGCGTCGACCGGCGTGCCGTACGTGCCGAACGGCAGATCGGCGACGACGAGCGCGCGCGGCTGCGCCCGTGCGACACAGGCGGTGTGGTACGCGATGTCGTCGATCGACACGGGCAGCGTGGTCGTGTGGCCCTGCAGCACGTTGCCGAGCGAATCGCCGATCAGCAGCACGTCGGTGCCGGCGCGATCGAGCAGCGCGGAAAAGCTCGCGTCGTAGCACGTGAGCATCGCGATCTTCTCGCCGGCGTCGCGCATTGCCTGCAGCTTGGGTACCGTCACGGCAGGCCGGCTCGATTCCTGGAGATAGGTCATGGGAAATCCGGGTCGATGGGGGTAGAGCGACAGGCGGGACGCGTCAGCGCGTCGTCTCGCCCTTGACGAAGAATTCCTTGCGGCCGCGCATCGTCTCGATGCGCTCGACCAGCAGGGCGAGATCGTCGGGGGAATCCAGCGGGTTCAGGTGTTCGGCTGCGACCGTCAGCACCGGCGTGCGGTCGTAGTGGTAGAAGAATTCGTTGTACGCGTCGACGAGCGAGCGCAGGTACGCGTCGCTGATCTGCAGTTCCATCGGCAGCCCGCGCTTCTGGATGCGCGAGAACAGCACTTCGGGGCTGGCCTGCAGATAGACGACGAGATCGGGCGACGGCGCCTGCGGCACGTCGACGTGCGTGGCGACCGAGCGATACAGCTGCCACTCGTCTTCCGGCAGGTTCAGCCGCGCGAAGATGTCGTTCTTCTGCGGCATGAAATCGGCGATGACGGGGCGGCCGGTTTCGAGCGCGCCGATCAGCTCGCGCGCCTGCTGCGCGCGCTGCAGCGCGAACGACAGCTGGACCGGCAGCGCGTAGCGCGCGGTGTCGCGGTAGAAGCGTTCGAGGAACGGATTGTCCTGCGGGCGCTCGAGCAGCGTCTGCATCGACCAGCGCTCGCCGAGCAGGCGTGCGAGCGACGTCTTGCCGACGCCGATCGGCCCTTCGATCACGAGATAGCGGTGCGGGGCGCGCAGGTCGGGCGCGGTGACGGTCAGCGGAGTCGAGTTCATCGGCAGCGGGTCTTGTCGGCGTCTTCGCCGGCAGCGAGCGCCTTCTGCATCAGGCACTGGCAGGTTTGCACCTTTTCGACGCGCTGATCCGCGACGGCGGCGAGAAAGGCGTCGGCACGGCCGCGCGCGGGGATGTCGAGCGCCGGCTCGATCTCGACGAGCGGCACGAGCGCGAATGCGCGGTCGGTGAGGCGCGGGTGCGGGACGATCAGGTCGGGTTCGTCGATCGAATCGGCGCCGAACAGCAGGATGTCGAGGTCGAGCGTCCGCGGTGCATTGCGATACGGGCGCTCGCGGCCGAAGTGATGTTCGATCTTCTGGCAGAGCGCGAGCAGCTCGCGGGCCGACAGCGTCGTGTCGAGCTTGACGACGCAGTTGTAGTAGTCGTCGCCGCCCGCTTCGAAAGGCGCCGTGCGATACAGGCTCGACTTGCCGAGGATCGAGATGGTGCGCTGCTGCGCGAGGCACACCACCGCGTCCTTCAGGGTCTGGCGCGCATCGCCGAGATTCGCCCCCAGTCCGATATATGCAACCGTCATGGCATCACTTCCTACGTCGTTCGCCGGCGCGCGCGTCAGTCGTCGGAACCGCTCGCGGTACCGCCTGCGGTGTCCGGCGCCTGCTCGGCGGCACCTTCACCCTGCTGGCGGTTTCGCGCACCGCCGCGGCGGCGCCGCTTGCGGGGCGATTTTTCCTTCGAGCCGCCCTGCGTGAGCAATGCCTCGCGAGCGGCCGCGTCGCCTTCGATGAAATCCGTCCACCACTGTCCGACTTCCGCATCGAGCTCGCCGGATTCGCAGCGTAACAGGAGGAAATCATACCCCGCTCTAAACCTTTGGTGTTCCAGCAGCCGCATCGCGCTGCGGCCCGAGCGTTTCTCGAGGCGCAGCTGCAGGCCCCAGATCTCGCGCATGTCGGCCGAGTAACGCTTGTGGATCGCGAGTTTCTCGGTCTGCATGTCGAGCACGTCGTCCATCGCGCGATGGAGCGCCGGCACCGGGATTTCGCCCGCGGCCGTGTATTGCTCGAAGCGCTGGCGCATGTCGTGCCACAGCAGCGTCGCGAACAGGAAGCCCGGCGACACCGGCTTGCCGGCGCGCACGCGCGCGTCGGTGTTGTTCAGCGCGAGCGTGATGAATTTCTCGCCCTGCGGCTGTTCGAGCACGACGTCGAGCAGCGGCAGCAGCCCGTGATGCAGGCCTTCCTTGCGCAGCCGCTGCAGGCAGGCGAGCGCGTGGCCCGACAGCAGCAGCTTCAGCATTTCGTCGAACAGGCGCGCGGCCGGCACGTTGTTGATCAGGTCGGCGAGCGCGTGGATCGGCTCGCGCGTATGCGGCTCGATCTCGAAGCCGAGCTTCGCCGCGAAGCGCACGACGCGCAGCATCCGCACCGGATCCTCGCGAAAGCGCGTGGCCGGATCGCCGATCATCCGCAACAGGCGGGCGCGTACGTCGGCCATCCCGTCGTGGTAGTCGAGCACCGTCTGCGTCGACGGGTCGTAGTACATCGCGTTGATCGTGAAGTCGCGGCGCGCGGCGTCCTCGTGCTGCTCGCCCCACACGTTGTCGCGCAGCACGCGGCCGCTCGCGTCGACCGCATGCGTGCGGCGATCGAGTTCGTCGCGCTTCAGGCGCTTCGGCGGCTCGGCCGTGGCCGCGGCCGCCTCGGGCGGCGCGTCGACCAGCGCGCGGAACGTCGACACTTCGATCAGGTCCTGGCCGAACTGCACGTGGACGATCTGGAAGCGGCGGCCGATCAGGCGCGCACGGCGGAACAGGCGCTGCACCTCGGTCGGCGTCGCGTCGGTCGCGACGTCGAAATCCTTCGGCGCGATGCCGAGCAGCAGGTCGCGCACCGCGCCGCCGACGATGAACGCGCGGAAACCCGCCTGCTGCAGCGTGTCGGTCACGCGCACCGCGTTCTTCGAGATCAGCGCCGGGTTGATGCCGTGCACGCTGGCCGGCACGACGGTCGGCTCATGGTTGCTGCGCGGTTTCTTCGCGCCGCCGCCGCGGGCGCCCTTCGGGGCGCGCGGGGCAGCAGGGGCCGCTTCGTCGGCCGGGGCCGCTGCGGGATGCGTTTGCTCGGTTTCGTCCTGGCCGAGGAGCTTGCGAATGAATTTTTTGATCACGACGTTCAGAAGAGATCGAGGATACGCCAGCCGCGGTTGCTTGCATGCGCGCGCAGCGTGTCGTCAGGGTTGGTCGCGATCGGGTCGGTGACTTTCTCGAGCAGCGGGATGTCGTTGTGCGAGTCGCTGTAGAAATAGCTGTGTTCGAAGTCGTCCCAATGCTTGCCGAGCGACGCGAGCCACGCTTCGGTGCGCACGATCTTGCCTTCGCGATAGCTCGGCGTGCCGGTCGGCCGGCCCGTGTACGGCGAATCGGGATGCCCGTCGGTCGTTTCGACCTCGCACGCGATCAGCGTGTCGACGCCGAACGCGGTCGCGATCGGGCGCGTGATGAATTCGTTGGTCGCCGTCACGACGCAGCACAGGTCGCCTGCATCGATGTGCTTGCGTACCAGTTCGAGCGCGGCGGGCGTCATCGCCGGCCGGATCACCTCGCGCATGTACTGCTCGTGCCATTCGGCCAGCTGCGCGCGCGAATACTTCGCGAGCGGCGTGAGCATCGCGCACAGGTACGCATGGATGTCGAGCCGGCCGGCCTTGTAGTCGGCGAAGAACTGGTCGTTCTGACGCGAGAAGCTTTCCGCGTCGACGATGCCGAGCTTCACCATGAAGCGACCCCATTCGTGGTCGCTATCGGTCGGGATCAGCGTGTGATCGAGGTCAAAGAGTGCCAGATTAGTCATGGAAGCGCATTTTACTCGAAGCGGTTCGGGCCCGTGCCCGGTGGTGTGATGTCGTCGCCGGGACGCGCGAGCATCCGGCGCAGCAGCGGCAGCGTGACCGCTCGCTTTTGCTCGAGCGAGAAGCGGTCGAGCGCGTCGAGCAGGGCCATCAGGCTCGGCATGTCGCGGCGGAAATGGGTCAGCAGGTACGCGGCGATGTCGTCGGTGAGCGCGATCCCGCGCTCCTTCGCCGCGAGCTTGAGCACCGCGATCTTGCCGGCATCGGACGGCGGCGACAGGTGGAACACGAGCCCCCAGCCGAGGCGCGTGCGCAGATCCTCGCGCACGTCGAGCGCGAGCGGCGCCGCCGGGCCCGCCGCGACGAACGCGCTCGACGGGTGCGCGCGCACTTCGTTGAACAGGTTGAACAGCGCGACCTGCTGCGTGTCGCTCATCCGGTCGCAGTCGTCGATCGCATAGATGCCGATGCGCGGGTCGAACGTGAACGCGCCGAGCGGGCTCTGCGGCGTCAGGTAGCGCGCATAGCCGTACGACGCGTCGCTCACGAGCGCCTGCAGCAGGTGGGTGCGGCCGCTGCCCGGCTCGCCCCAGATGTAGAACGACCGGTCCGGCACGGGGCCGGCCGCGAGCGCGAGATCGAGCTTCTGCAGGCGCGTGACGAGCTCGTCGTTCTCGTCGCTCATGATGAAGTTGTCGAACGTGGCGGGCGGCGGCGTGCCGAGATCGAGCGTCAGTTGACGGGACACAGCAGTCACAATGCGGATCGGTTGAAAAAACGCGCGCCGTACGCCGGGCACGCGCGGGGGAAGGCGCCTCGGCTGGCTTCACGCGCGACCGTACGCACGGCGGCGCGGCGCGGGTTTCGGCGCGCTTCGCCCGGCGATGAAAACGGGGACGTGTTGACCAAGATGCAATCCCTGACGATTCGGTGCTGGGAATTCCGGCCAACGGGCCGGCTTCGGGTAAAATCGCATTTTACCGACCTTCTCGCATTCCCCCATGAATCCTCCGAAATCCGCTCCCGACGCTCAGGGTCTGTCCTATCGCGACGCAGGTGTCGACATCGACGCAGGCGACGCGCTCATCGACAAGATCAAGCCTTTTGCGAAGAAAACCCTGCGCGACGGCGTGCTCGGCGGCATCGGCGGGTTCGGCGCGCTGTTCGAAGTGCCGAAGAAGTACAAGGAGCCCGTGCTCGTGTCGGGCACCGACGGCGTCGGCACCAAGCTCAAGCTCGCGTTTCATCTGAACAAACACGACACCGTCGGCCAGGATCTGGTCGCGATGAGCGTCAACGACATCCTCGTGCAGGGCGCCGAGCCGCTGTTCTTCCTCGACTACTTCGCGTGCGGCAAGCTCGACGTCGACACGGCCGCCACGGTCGTCAAGGGCATCGCGCAGGGCTGCGAACTGTCGGGCTGCGCGCTGATCGGCGGTGAAACGGCCGAAATGCCGGGCATGTACCCGGACGGCGAATACGATCTGGCCGGTTTCGCGGTCGGCGCGGTCGAGAAGAGCAAGATCATCGACGGCAGCACGATCGCCGAAGGCGACGTGGTGCTGGGCCTCGCGTCGAGCGGCATCCACTCGAACGGCTTCTCGCTCGTGCGCAAGATCATCGAGCGCGCGAACCCGGATCTGTCCGCCGATTTCCATGGCCGCTCGCTGGCCGACGCGCTGATGGCGCCCACGCGCATCTACGTGAAGCCGCTGCTCGCGCTGATGCAGAAGCTGTCGGTGAAGGGCATGGCGCACATCACCGGTGGCGGCCTCGTCGAGAACATTCCGCGCGTGCTGCGCGACGGCCTCACCGCCGAGCTCGACCAGAATGCATGGCCGCTGCCGCCGCTGTTCAAGTGGCTGCAGGAGCACGGCGGCGTCGCCGACGCGGAAATGCACCGCGTGTTCAACTGCGGGATCGGCATGGCCGTGATCGTCTCGGCGGCCGATGCCGACGCGGCGATCGCCGACCTGACCGCCGCCGGCGAACAGGTGTGGAAGATCGGCACCGTGCGTGCGACCCGCGAAGGCGAGGCGCAGACGGTCGTGGTCTGACGCAGGGCAAGCAGATGCAGCAGGAAAACCGCCCGGAGCGATCCGGGCGGTTTTTTTTCGGACGGTCGCGGGCTCAGCGCGACGGCGCACGCCGACGCTTATCCGGACGCTCGCGGCGCGTTCGCCGGGCGCGCGCCAGCCAGCAACGGCGGCACGAGCAGGTACAGCAGGGCGGCCGCCGCCCACACGAGCCCTGGCCAGGTCGTACGCGTCGCCGCGTAGGTCGCGGTGACGACCAGCGGCCCCGCGACGCCGATCAGGCTCGCCACGCTCGCCAGCATGCCTTGCAGTTCTCCCTGGCGTGCATCGTCGACCTGCCGTGCGAGCATCGCCTGCAATGCCGGCAGCGTCATGCCGCCAGCCGCGAACAGCGGCAGCAGCGCGAACGGCACCCATGCGGCGGTCGCGAACGCGATGATCGCCAGCCCGAGCGCATCGCCCGCGAGGCCCAGCGCATGCCACGCGCTCGCCGAGCCGCGCGATCAGCGGCCCGATCGCGAACGCCTGCGCGAGCGCGTGGCATGCGCCGTAACCGGCGAGCGACAACCCCGCGACCGGTGTCGACCAGCCGAAATGTTCCTGGCCGTACAGGATCCACAGCGTCGCGGGCGCCTGCGACACGAGCGCCACGATCACGTAGATGCCGACCAGCGGCACGAGCGCGGGCGCGCCGCTCAGCCGGCGCAGGCTCGCGAACGGGTTGAGCGCGCCGACCGCCCGGCCTTCGCGGGCCGAACGCGGCCGCGATTCCGGCAGCACGCGCCATACGAGCAGGAGATTCAGCGCGTTGAGCAACGCGGCCGCGACGAACGGCGCACGCAGATGCAGCACGCCGAGCAGCCCGCCGATCAACGGGCCGGCGATGAAGCCGATGCCCATCATCGCGCCGAGCTGGCCGAAGCGCCGTGCGCGGTCGGGCTCGGCCGTCACGTCGGTCACGTACGCGGTCGCGACCGCGACGTTCGCGCCGGTAATCCCCGCGATCAGCCGGCCGACGTAAAGCCACGCGAGCGTCGGCCCGAGCGCCATCAGCAGATAGTCGAGCGCGGCGCCGGCCAGCGACGCGAGCAGCACCGGGCGGCGGCCGAAACGGTCGCTCAGCGCGCCGAGCAGCGGCGCGCACAGGAACTGCGCGAACGCGTACAGCGCGAGCAGGATGCCGTAGTGGGTGTCGGTGCTGCCCGCGGCGGCGAGCGAGCGCAGCAGCCCGGGCAGGATCGGCATCACGATCCCGACGCCGATCGCGTCGAGCAGGACCGTGGCCAGGATGGCAATCAGGGACGGGTTCAAGAGCATCACTCTATCGATGATAGAGTGCACAGTATTCCACAGTTTCCCTATCGGTGATAGAGATGAAGGACACAGGCGCGCGACTGACGCGCGACACGGTATTGCGCGCGGCGCTCGAATTGCTGGATGAGGTGGGGATCGACGGGCTGTCCACGCGGCGGCTCGCCGAGCGGCTCGGCGTGCAGTCGCCGACGCTGTACTGGCATTTCAGGAACAAGGCCGAGCTGCTCGACGCGATGGCCGAGGCGATCATGCTGGAGCGCCACGGTGAGTCGCTGCCCCGACCGGGCGACGTGTGGGATGTGTGGCTCGCCGAGAACGCGCGCAGTTTTCGCCGCGCGCTGCTCGCCTATCGCGACGGCGCGCGCCTGCACGCCGGCACGCGGCCGCGTGCGCTGCATTTCAGTTCGATCGAACGCAAGGTCGCGCTGCTCGGTGAAGCGGGTTTCAAGCCGGACGAGGCGGTCGACGTGATGGTCGCGATCGGGCGCTTCGTGGTCGGATGGGTGCTGGAAGAGCAGGCGCGGCCGGACGGCGACACCGATGCGCTGCTGCCGGATGCAGCCGAATACCCGTTGTTCGCGCAAGGCTGGGCCGCGCTGCGCGAGCGCAGCGGCGACGAAGCGTTCGAGCGCGGTATCGCATGGATCGTCGACGGCGCGCGCGCGCGCCTGGCGGCGCGTCGGGCAGGCTGAGCGGCTAGTCCGGCGTGCGGCCGTCGAGCACGCGTTCGAGCGCGTCGAGCGCGCGGGCCGTCGAATCCGGCGCGATGCAGTCGACCACGATCCGCTCCGGCATCGCGCGCAGCCACGTGATCTGGCGCTTGCACAGCTGGCGGGTCGCGAAGATGCCCTTGTCGCGCATCGTCCGGTAGTCGGTATCGCCGTCGAGGAATTCCCACGCCTGCCGGTAGCCGACGCAACGCATCGACGGCAGGTCGGGATGGAGATCGTCCCGGCGCCGCAGCCGTTCGACTTCGTCGATGAAGCCCGCATCGAGCATCGCGTCGAAGCGCTGCGCGATCCGCGTGTGCAGCACCGCGCGGTCCGACGGCTCGAGCGCGACCGGCACGAAGCGGTACGCGGCGGCTGCATCGTCCGTGCGGCGCGGCGCGGCGAGCAGCGCCGACATCGGCTGTCCGCTCAGCATGAAGATTTCCAGTGCGCGCTGAATCCGCTGCGAATCGTTCGGCGCGAGCCGCGCGGCCGTGTCGGGATCGACCTGCGCGAGCCGCGCGTGCAGCGCGGGCCAACCGTCGCGCGCGGCGTCGGCGTCGAGCGCCGCGCGGACCTCCGGGTCGGCGCCCGGCAAGTCGTTGAGCCCTTGCGTCAGCGCCTTGTAGTACAGCATCGTGCCGCCCGCGAGCAACGGCGTGCGGCCGCGCGCGACGATCTCGCCGATCAGCCGGAGCGTGTCGGCGCGGAATTCCGCGGCCGAATACGCGTCCGCCGGGTCGATGATGTCGATCAGGTGATGCGGCACGCTCGCGCGTTCCTCGCGCGACGGTTTCGCGGTGCCGATATCCATGTCGCGGTAGACGAGCGCCGAATCGACGCTGACGATCTCGATCGGGCGGCGCGCGGCGAGCGCCAGCGCCGCCGCGGTCTTGCCGGAAGCGGTGGGGCCGAGCAGGCAGGCGATCGTCGTCGGGCGGGACTGCGAAGCAGCGCTCATTGCCCGCGCATGAAGAGACGGTCCAGATCGTTCAGCGTGAGCTGATACCAGGTCGGCCGGCCGTGATTGCACTGGTCCGCGCGCTCGGTCGCCTCCATCTGGCGCAGCAGCGCGTTCATCTCGTCGAGCGTCAGGCGCCGGTTCGCGCGCACCGCGTGATGGCACGCGAGCGTGCCGAGCAGTTCGTGCTGGCGCTCGGTGAGCACGCGCGAGCCGCCGAACGCGTGCAGGTCGGCGAGCACCGCGCGCGCGAGCGACTGCAGGTCGGCATCCTTCAGCAGCGCCGGCACCGCGCGGATCGCGAGCGTCGTCGGCGACAGCACCGCGAGGTCGAAGCCGAGCGATTCGAGCGTGTCGCGCTCTTCCTCGACCGTGCCGATCTCGACCGGCGTGGCCGTCATCGAGATCGGCAGCAGCAGCGACTGCACGGCGACCGTGCGGTCGGCGAGCGCGTTCTTGAACTGCTCGTACAGGATTCGTTCGTGGGCCGCGTGCATGTCGACGATCACGAGCCCGTACGCATTCTGCGCGAGCACGTAGATGCCGTGGATCTGGCCGAGCGCGAAGCCGAGCGGCTGCTCGTCGTGCGCGCCGGCGGCGAGCGGCGCCGCGGCGAAGCCCGGCAGCGGCGCGACCGGGGCGTCGGTGGAATCGGCCGCATCGCGCGCGATGAGCGTCGTGCCGTCCGGCGTGCCCGCGCCGCTGTCCTTGCGGCCGAACAGCGCGTCGTAGAGCGCGAGCGGCTGCGCGACGGGCAGCGTGCCCTGCGTCATCCGCGCCTGGCGCATCCACGTGTTGCCCGCCGACGATGAAGACGATGGCGACGAGAAGCCGCTGCCGCCCGTGCCACCGGTCGTGTGGCTCGTGCCCTGACCGAGCGGTGTGTCGAGGAATGACGCCGGCCCGCGCGGGGCCGGTTCGAGATGCGCGGCATGGCCGCCCGCGGTGGTTTCCGGCGATGCGCCCGCGTGGCGCGCGAGCGCGCGCTGGACCGCATGGAACACGTACTGGTGGATCGAGCGCGAATCGCGGAACCGTACTTCGATCTTCGACGGGTGCACATTCACGTCGACGGCTTCGGGCGGCAGGTCGAGGAACAGCACGTATGACGGGTAGCGGTCGCCGTGCAGCACGTCCTCGTAGGCCGCGCGCACCGCGTGCGTCAGCAGCTTGTCGCGCACGAAGCGGCCGTTCACGAAGAAATACTGCTGGTCGGCGCGCCCGCGGCTCGCGGTCGGCAGGCCGGCGCAGCCGTAGACGGCGAGCGGGCCGGCCTGCTCGTCGAGCGGCAGGTGCGCGGTCGCGAAGCTCTCGCCGAGGATTTTCGCGACGCGCTGCGCGGGCTCGGTCGCGTTCCAGTGCTCGACGGCCTTGCCGTTGTGCAGCACCGAGATCGCGACGTCCGGCCGCGCGAGCGCCGCGCGACGGATCATTTCCAGGCAGTGGCCGAATTCGGTCTGCTCGCTCTTCAGGAACTTGCGCCGCGCGGGCGTGTTGAAGTACAGCTCGCGCACCTCGATCGTCGTGCCGATCGAGCCGGCGGCGGGCGACAGCACGCCCGTCTGCGCGTCGATTTTCATCGCATGCGCGGCATCGGCCGTCCGGCTCGTGATCGACATCTCGGCCACCGACGCGATCGACGCGAGCGCTTCACCGCGAAACCCCAGCGTCGCGACTGCCTCGAGCTCCTCGAGCGAGCGGATCTTGCTGGTCGCGTGGCGCATCAGCGCGAGCGCCAGTTCGTCGGGCGGAATGCCGCAGCCGTCATCGGTGATCGAGATGCGCTTGACGCCGCCTTCTTCCAGCACGATGCGCAGCGTCGTCGCGCCGGCGTCCATCGCGTTCTCGAGCAGCTCCTTGACGACCGACGCCGGGCGTTCGACGACCTCGCCGGCGGCGATCTGGCTGATCAGCTGGTCGGGCAGGGGCTGGATCGCGCGCAGCGGGCGCGCGGCGGGGGCGGGCGCGGCGCCCGCGGCCGTTTCGGTGATATCGGACATGGCCGAATTATAGCGAGGCGGCGAACGCGTGCCGGGGCGGCCGGCCGTTACGTTTTTTCACGGAGCCTTAAGGTAGTTTCGGTATCATCACCCCGTTGCACGCGCCGCCTTGGCTGGCGGGCGCCTCGGCCATGTCTGGCCTGTCCCGGCCGTTCCGGCCCCATCGCCTTCGAGGAATCGCATTTGGATACGCTGCTTCATTTCGTCAACCTTGTCCTGCATATCGACGCTTTCCTCGGCGATTTCATCCGGCAGTACGGCGCGTGGGTCTATCTGGTCCTGTTCCTGATCGTGTTCTGCGAGACGGGGCTCGTCGTGTTCCCGTTCCTGCCCGGCGATTCGCTGCTGTTCATCGGCGGCGCGTTCGCGGCCACGGGCGAAATGAACGTCGGCCTGCTGATCGTGCTGCTGCTCGTCGCGGCGATTTCCGGCAACACCGTGAACTACCTGATCGGCCGCTGGGTTGGCCCGAAGGTGTTCAATACGCATATCCCGGTGCTCGAGCGGTTCCTCGATCGCGCCGCATTGCAGAAGACCCACTCGTTCTACGACAAGCACGGCGGCAAGACGATCGTGCTCGCGCGCTTCATTCCGGTCGTGCGCACGTTCGCGCCGTTCGTCGCGGGCGCGTCGTCGATGAGCGTCGCGCGCTTCCAGTTGTTCAACGTGATCGGCGCGCTGGTGTGGGTGCTGCTGCTCGTGCTGCTCGGCTATTTCTTCGGCAACATTCCGTTCATCCGCCAGTACCTGAACGTGATCGTGCTGGTCGGGATCGGCGCGGCGATCGTGCCGGTCGCGCTGGGTGCGGTGTGGAAGCTCGTGCGCGGGCGGCGGTCGGACGGGGCGCCGAAGGCCGGTGGGCGCTGAGCGGGGGGCTTCGTTTTCGATGCAACAAAAAAGCGTGGCGGCTGCCACGCTTTTTTTTCGTCCGCGCGGCCCGGCCGCCGCTTCCGTCACGCGTTGCGTTGCGAGACCGGGGTTTCCGGCGTCGGATAGCCGGCTTCGCGGAACGTATCGAGGATCACGCGATTGGTGTCGCAGTACACCTGCCAGTAGTTCTCCGGCTGAGTCGACGGGCGCACGAACAGCAGCGGGCCTTCCGGCGTGAACTGCAGCACGCCGACGTCCGGTGCCGGCACTTTCAGCACGTTCGGCACCAGCTGGATCTGCGTCTTCAGGCGGTTGATCGCATCGGCCGCGTCGACGCTGTGCGCGATCTTCGCGGTCAGGTCGACGCGGCGATGCGGCGTCGCGCTGTAGTTCGCGATGTTGTCCGAGAAGATCTTGTTGTTGCCGACGATCGTCACGATGTTGTCGGCGGTGATGATCGTCGTGCCGAACAGGCCGAGCTCCTTCACGGTGCCCGTGACGCCGCCTGCGCTGATCACGTCGCCGATCTTGAACGGGCGCAGCACCTGCATGAACACGCCGGCGGCGAAATGCGCGAGCAGGCCGCCCCAGGCGGTGCCGATCGCGAGGCCGAGGCCGGCGAGCAACGCGGCGAACGAGGTGGTCTGCACGCCGAAGATCTGCAGGATCGCGAGGATCAGCAGGATCGTCAGCAGCACGCCGACGACGGAAGTCAGGTAGTCGGTGAGCGTCGGGTCGACCTTGCCGCTGCGGCGAACGACCTTGCCGAGCAGGCGGGTACCGATGCGGATCGCCCAGCGGCCGACGAACCACAAGACGATCGCGGCGAGGAGGTTGAGGCCGAAGTCGAGGCCGCGGGTCATCAGGAATTGCTGGGCGGTGGCGAGATCGATCATGGGGCTTTTAGTCGGCTAGTATCAGTAAAAACACACCATTATAGAAATTTCGTTGTCCGTGGCGCGAGGAATGACGGACGGGAAGGCATTATTCGAGGTATATCGGGTGCGATTATATATAGCCCTTGAAAGAAAAATTTCCATGAGAGTGGCTATTGCGAAGGGCGAGTATTGCCAATTCCGCGCAACAGGGTCGAGTTGCTGACGACACATTCGAAGCCCGGACGTGTAAGCGAGCGGCATCAGTCGCTGCATCATTTCGTTGCGAGGTTCGAATGGTCGTACGGTCTAGAGCACGCCGCGCGGAGTGCCGCTAGACACGTGCGCCACAGGTCCGAACTCATCACCATGTGGCGCTGATGCATTGCCTCGACAATGTCTGTGTTGCACAGAATTCAATGTCGATTGATGGGTTCAGCAGGTTAACGGTACATGAACCCATAGACCACGGCTTCCATCGCGCGACTAGCAGGATTTTTGCCGCAAGGATGAATTATCAGTTCACGATCCTTGTGCTTTGGGGCGGTAATGAGGTGGCGCGCCGGCTGCACGGTGGGGAACCATGAGAAGAGGTCGTGGTGCGAAATCTGGGCGCCCCCGGTGATCTGCACGATACCCGACCACCCGTGATTGTGAAAGATGGGTAATACCTCGACTGCGTCCGGGAAATTCACCCGAATAGCCCAGTTGCTGCCACGCAGGTGCGAACCATCTTTTCGGGTCGTTAGCGAATGGTTTCCTACGTAGCGCACGGCTGCATCATCGTAATTGACGAACGTATAGGATTCCTTTCGGTAATCGTCTGGATTGATGCGCCAGTCCAGATTCGGTTCGCCGATCTTGCGAGCTGCGATGAAGAAGTCATGACCTACCTCGGGGTATTCGCTTCCCACCTGCGCGACTCGTATCTCGAATCCGGCGTCTTCAACCAGGGCCACCCAGTGATTCGGCCCGAAAAAGTACGGATGCTCCGGGTTGACTTCCCAACCAAATGGCACGGCCATCAACAGATTGCCACCCATTCTGATGATGCGGTTCAGTTCGCGGAATGTGCTGAACAGATCGAAGCTGTGTTCGATGCAGTGCGACGAGAAAACTGCATCGAAGGTCGAATCCGGGAACGAATACTGATCGTTGTAGCCGAACGCAAAGTGATCGCCAGGAATGCCATAAGTTGCCGCGCTTGCGCGCGAGCCATCTACGGCGCGCTGGTCCACGTCAAGATACCAGTAATCGAATTTGCGACCCGTCAGGTAGTCGAGCAACTTCGGAAAGAGATTGCCGCCGCCGACATCCAGCACTTTCGATCCGTCGCAAATGAACCGGGCAGCCTCTTTCCATCGATCGAGGTAGGCATCGTGTCGCTTCGCGATGTAGGCATCCACATCCCCCTCGCGTTGCTTGACTCCCTCGTACCAGTTGGACGTCATGTCTGCCTGACGTTGGGCGAATGTTTCTCGAGCTAACGCGATTTTGCCTAGGTTGCCAGTCCGTGTGTCTGATCTCATCCGGGGTTTCCTCGTTGTCTTCAGCATTGGCCAGGAACTGCTTATTTGTCCAGGATGTGTGTGTGTTTACATCCTGTCATTCGTGCGAGTGAGACAAAGTGATTCTGACGTTGTCGGGTGACAGTATATGGAAGAAAGTACGAAGCAGACTGAGAAATGACGACGGTCGGGGGGCGAACGTCGGCCGACTTTCGCTGCTCCCACATGGCGGTGCTGTGGGTGAGTGTGACCTACGTTGGGGGCTCAACTTGATGATGGCTACGCAAGGTTGCTGGCAGCGTGTTGTGCCTGGAATAGGGGCAGGAAAATCGAAGATATGCTGATCGAACCGATCAGTATGCGAGCACATCAGCATTCATTCCTGACACAAAAAAACGGACCGTAAGCGCTTGAATTTTTGCTGGGGTAAAGGTACCAAGCTACATCCACCACGAGCGCGGTAGTACTAAAATCGAGGATGTGGCTGTGCTCCTGCCGTTTATCAACAACACAGTTTTAGTGCCGATCAGACGTAAAGTGATCGGCGATATGTGAGGTGGGGTAGCGATTGGGCGGCCACTGACTTCACTGTCCGAGTTCCCGTTTTCGGTCGTCGATGTTGCGTCGTATGTTGGTTTAGTGGTGGAGCATTGTCTGAAAATGCGGAGCGGTGCGAGTTCATTGAATTTTGTATGCTATGCAATTCGAACTCGCATAAAATCGGCTGGCGGTAGGGGTGTTTAGTAATAATTTTCCAGGAACCAGTCGACGAATTTGATGTGCGCAGCCTGTTTTTCGCTTTGTGATGTTTGCTTTATCTTTGCGAGATTGATTTCATTTGTTATTTCTTGGTCGATCGGGAGACCGCATAGCGTATTTATCTTGTTTATGTTTTCAATTTTGTGGTTGAGAAATTCCTCGTAGCCTATCTCAATGTGGCGATCCTGCGGGAGAGCGCTGGCAAATGATTCGAGGTAGGTGTCGGATAGCAAAATTGATTTAAGTGCTTCCTCGATTTCTACCGAGTCAGGGCTGATGTTATTGTCCGGGGCGTTATTGGGGTCGTCGTAATAATGATAGAGTCCGGATTTTCTCGCCATTGCAAGGCTAATTGCTTGTTGTATTTTGTTTTTCCTTCTTATTACAATCCAATAGGCGTTCTCGCCAAAGAAGGCGTCTTTTACGGTCTCGGACTTTGCAGACTCTCGTTTTATGATGGAAAGGGCTTTGCACATGATTTTCGATGAGGCCCATCCTTCAGGGTTTAGATATAGATTGCTCTGAATTCCGATTATTTCGTCTGCGGTCGATTCCGCATGCAAGCCGGAGAATTTCTCCTGCGCCAAATCCCAGAATTCATATCCAAATCGCTCGTTAAGGTAGTACGAGATGGATTCTGCAATAAATGTTGATCCGGAGCGAACTTCGCTGGCAATGTAAAGGGTTTTTCTCACGGCGTCCTCTTGGGTTGCTTGATGCCATTGCGGTGCGTGACTGTTGGCATCTTGCTAGTATTGTTATTGATGGTTTGTTGTAAATTGATTTCGGCGTAGCTTGCGGATTTGGCTGGTTATCCTGCGGCTGGACGATAGTGGCGACAGGAGGCCAGCGGGGCGCGCGACTTTTCGCGTGACCCCTGGGTACGGACGCTTCGATCTCGGCTACCGTCGCGCTTTCACCGTGCGGACTCCCGGCCATACGTGTCCTGAAAGCGGACGATATCGTCTTCTCCAAGGTATGCGCCTGATTGCACCTCGATCAACTCGAGCGGGATCTTGCCGGGATTGCTCAAGCGGTGTGTCGCGCCGAGCGGGATGTAGGTCGACTGGTTCTCGGTCAGCATGATTTCCTTGTCGCCGTTCGTGACCCTTGCCGTGCCCTTTACGACGATCCAGTGCTCGGCACGGTGATGGTGCATCTGCAGGCTCAACTGTGCGCCCGGGTTCACGATGATGCGCTTGACCTGGAAGCGGTCGCCCTGGTCGATGCCTTCGTACGAACCCCACGGGCGGACGACACGGCGGTGCGTGACCGATTCGTGGCGGCCGGACGCGTTCAGCCATTCGACGATTTTCTTGACGTCCTGGGCCTTGTCGCGATGCGCTACCAGCACGGCGTCGGCGGTTTCCACGATCACGATGTTGTCGAGGCCCAGGGCGGCGACCATCCGGTGTTCGGCGCGGATATACGAGTTCTTCACCGCGTCGGTGAAGATGTCGCCGATGAGTGCGTTGCCTTGGTCGTCGGCTTCCGCAATGTTTGCGAGTGCGCTCCACGACCCAATGTCATTCCAGCCGAGGTCTGCTGCCGCGACGACGGCTGCGCGCTCGGTCTTCTCCATCACTGCGTAGTCGATCGAGACGTTCGGGCAGGCGGCGAACGCTTCGGCGTCGAGACGGAGAAAGTCGTTGTCGCGCTTGGCGGATTCGAACGCGAGTTCTGCCTGGCGGGCGATTTCCGGTGCATGGCGATGCAGCTCTTCCATGTACGTGGACGCCTTCAGCATGAACATGCCGCTGTTCCAGTAGTAATTGCCGTCGCTGAGGAAGCGCTCGGCTGTCGGTGTGTCGGGTTTTTCGACAAACGCGTCGACCTTGTAGACCTGCTTGCCGTCCGCGACGGCCGGGCCGCGACGGATATAGCCGAAACCGGTGTGCGCTTCCGTCGGCGTGATGCCGAACGTGACGAGATGCTGGTCTGCTGCGATGGCGGCTGCCTCAGTGGCCGCAGCGATGAATGCGGGCTCGTTGAGAATGACGTGATCCGACGGCAGCACCAGCAGCAGTGCGTCAGGCGATTCGTGCAGGGCGAGCAGCGCGGCGATCGCGATCGCGGGCGCGGTGTTGCGGCCTACCGGCTCGAGCACGATCGACGACGGCGTGATGTTGACCTGACGGAGTTGTTCCGCGACCAGGAAGCGCTGTTCGTTATTGGTGACGACGATGGGGGCCGTGGCGCCCGGAATATGCTGAAGGCGAGCCGCCGTCTGCTGGACGAGCGTTTGATCGCCCGTCAACTTCAGATATTGTTTTGGATAGCCGCCGCGCGACATAGGCCAAAGTCGGGTGCCGCTGCCGCCGCACAGAATTACCGGATAGATGTTCATGGTTGCAATCCCCGAGTCAAGTTTCCAATTTTGTGACTGGTTCACGATGCTTCGCGAGCCTGTTTCTTCATGATTTGTTGCCGGCGCCAAGCCAGGTGATGCGTTGCATTGCGAATCCAGCGCATGATCTTCAGGAAGGTTCGCGCATGATCGGCGTTTATTCGGCCAAGCGGGCGCGCTGCGAGCGGTGCAAGCCGTTGAATCACGGCTTCTGGTGTCGTGAATAGCTGCAGGCGCCAGTCCCAATAGACAGGATAGCGTAGCATTACACCCGCCGTGAGCATGTCGAGCGACAGACTGCGGTTTCTCCAGGGCAAGGGGGCAAGTGCATCGTGTGTGAGGCCCCAGCCTGCGTAAAAGGGCAGTCCGTACGTGAATACGGCCTTGCCGCGCAGCAACGCGTCAAAGCCGGCGAGTGACGACAGCGTATGTACTTCGTCCGCGGCGTCGATCAGTGAGACGAGATCCGAGTCGACGTCGACAACGTCGGCTAGCCGCTCGGCATTGACGAGGCCGCTCCGGTTGCCGGAAAGGACATCGGGATGGGGCTTGTAAACGATAAAAGCCTCGGGGCGGCGTGCACGCACTTCACGTAGCAGCGCGTCTGCGGTGGAAATTGCACGCGTTCCCAGGCGGATGGAAGCGTCATCGGCCACCTGTCCCGGGACCAGCAAAACTGGTTTTCCGTGCGGTGCCAGCCATGTCGGTTTGCGCCGACCCAGATTGTATTTTGTCAAACCGAATTGAACGATCCGCGCACGCAGCTTGGCGGCTCGCGCCAGTTCCATTTCGCTGAATATCGTTCCATTCAGCAGGGTCGTGAGGTCGTTCGGGCGGCTTGCGTCGAAATACAGGCCGCTCATGTCCACCACTTGGCTGTAGGGGGCAATCATGTCCGACCCGAGTCCGGTCGAGTGGAGAAATCCGTCCTCGATTCTCACGTGACGCACGCCTTCGGGCACACCGTCCGAACTGCGTGCACCCCAAAGTGCCGCGTATTCGCCACGGCGCAGCGAGCCTGGCTCACGTGCCCAGCGCAACGTACCCCCGCCGGCCGTGAGGAATGGCGTGGCGAACGGGCGCTTCCACCACTGAAAACGCACACCGACCACCTCACGCAGATCTGCGAACCGGGTTGAAACTGAGCGCTGTAATTCGATGCTGTCGAGCAGCGCATCAAGGCTGCCCGGCGCGTGCGTCGCCGGGTCCAGGTAATTCGCCAGACGCAGGAACACGACATCGAAAAATGCTGCCAAGGTTGGCCGCGTTGCGCGGCCGCCCGTCACGCCGTGATCGTTTGTCAGCCCCCAGCCCGAGTAGTAGGGCGCGCCGAATGTGTGGACCGGGACGCCCGCCAGCAATGCATACATACCCTCCGGTGCCGCTACCGTATAGACATGATCGACGTGGCGAAGCGTGGCGCAGGTCGAATATTCGTCGCCGATATGTTGTGTACCGGGCGGCAAGGCGCGGACCAGTGACGATAGCCAGTGACCGGTACCATGGTCACCGCTGCGCGCCAGCCAGAACTGAGCGTTAGGATGCGAGGCGAGCGCGTTTTCGATCATTTGTTCGAACGCCTGTCGACGCTTTTTGGGCGATTCGTCCGTGCAAGCGGATCGCAGGCGTTCGTCGACCAGCAACACTCGCGTGGCGTCGGGTGGTGCCAGCAGGGCGGGCGGGCAGCGGGGCACACGGTGTTCCGGATCCAGCGCGTAGCTGTCGAGCACGCGCTCCATCAATTTTGTGACGTCGGGTGATTTGCCCGCGTCGTCGGTGGTAGCAAATGCGCGGCTGATCGCTTCGGAGAGCGTTTGTGGTCCGGTTTCGGTGTGATGCACGACGAACCAGGAAAGCAGCGGCATGCGTCGACCATTGCGTGCCAATAGCGGCCCCGGTGAGGCTGCGTGGACGGCGAACCCGGCGGCGCGAGCAATTCGCAGCATGAGTCGTCCCGGACGAGTGTCCGTCCAGATGCAATTCGACCGCCGCATCAGCCAACTGATGAAACGCGATCCGCGCGTGACACTGCGAAGATCGAATACCGGATCACGCAGATTCGGGTAATGGCGTGCCGGATCGCTCATCTATTGCAGTGTTTCCAGGAAATTGTCGACGCGGGCAAAGTGTTCGGACCACGTGGGTTCGCGAAAGTCCTCGATACGCGCGAGTTGAGCGTCGCGTTCCGTGCACGCTGGCTGGCTGTATGCTTCGATGTGAGCGAGCCAGTTGAGGCCATCCAATGGGTCGAGATAGTCGGGAATGCCGCCGGCAATTTCGCGAAATACACCGAGATCGCTGGCGAGCACGGGCACCCTTAGCGCGAGTGCTTCGACGAGAGGCATTCCGTAGCCTTCGACAAACGACGGGAAAAGAAGCGCGCGCGCGTGCTGCAGCCAAATATGAAGCTGATCATCGGAGCAATCGGCCTCTTCTATGACCACGCCGCGGAGGCTCGAGCAACGATCGAGCATATCGACAACGTTCTCGCATTCCCACCCGCGCCGTCCGATGACGATGAGCTTCGGTGCGGCCGCACCGTGCCGTTCGACGAGCCTGCGCCACACATGCAACATGAACCAGTGGTTCTTGCGCGGCTCAATGGTGCCGAGCATGACGAAATACGGATGATTCAGAGGGCTCGGTCCGTGAGGGCGGGCGGCGACGCCGGACGCCAAGGGTGCAACCACGGTGGGCGGCAGGGGGAACCCTGCGAGGTCGGCCTCGCTGGCAAGCGAGTCAAGCGTGGCCTGCGAGTTGGCAATCAAACCATTGGCGTGCTGCAGCGCAGTATGAATGCGTAGCCGGTGAGCATCGTCGACGCCGGGCCGGCAGTATTCCGCGTGCGTAAGCGGAATCAGATCATGCACCATGAATACGGAGCGGGCGTTCCGGCGCGCCATGGCGTGGTAATAGCGCTGAAACTCCATTCCATTGTGGCTCGTATGCAACAAAATGCTGCGTGCGAAATTTTTAAAACGTAGCTGGTTCATGACGGATCGCGCCACCAGCTTTTGAATCGCACGACGATTATGGGCGGACGACAGCAGCATTTCAAATACTTGCTGAGAATCTCTGTCAGTCAAAACGACGGAAAATCCACGCTCGCTCAGTACCGCGTTTGCCTGGGCGCCATACCGTTCCACATAGGCCAGCCCCACGCGGTCCACGCCAGTTGGCCGCAAGCCATCGGAGAGGCGGGACAGCAGGCGGGTGACGTCCAACAAGATATGTGACACGCGAATACAAGATTTTTGTGGTAATGGATGTGCCGCAGGGACGCACAGTCCCGCTGACGTGGTTTTTTTGCTCGCAACATTCTATTTGATTCTGTAACGTGCGACAATTTGCGCCGACCATAATTTACCAAGACTACCAAGCAATGTCGCGTGTTCGGATGAGTGCTCTTTGGGTTTCGATTATCGGGGGAGCAGCCTTGCTGGCTGGTTGTGCGGGGGCAATTCCGACATCCGGGCCGAGCCGGTCGCAGATTGATGATGCTGGTCAGGCACCAAATACTACGGGTATTCAGGTCGTCGATGTCACGGACGATGTCGCACGCAAGCTTCTGGCTGAACGCACCCATTCCGACTTCTCTGCTGCGCTCGGCAATGGCACGGCATTCCAGCGGCAATTGGGTGTTGGTGACACGATCGAAGTATCGATCTGGGAGGCGCCACCTGCAACGCTGTTTGGCGCCGCACAGGCTGATGCGAAGACCGGTGTCGGCAGCGGTGCGCACGCGACAGTTCTGCCTGATCAGATGATCGATGGCGATGGGAACGTCAGCGTGCCATTCATCGGTCTCGTGCGCGCTGCCGGGCGCACGCCGACTCAACTGCAGCGTGAAATCATGGAGCGCCTGAAGTATATGGCGCACGATCCACAGGTGTTGGTCAAGCTGTCGCGAAACGTCACGTCATATGTGACCGTAGTCGGGGATGTGGCAAACAGCAATCGCATGCAACTTACGGCTCGCGGAGAGCGGGTGCTCGATGCTCTGGCGAGCGCTGGTGGGGTGCGTCAGGCGATAGACAAAATTACGATTCAGGTTACGCGCGGCGATAAAGTGGTGTCGTTGCCGCTGGAAACCGTCATTCGTGATCCGCGCCAGAATGTTCCGCTGCATGCAGGAGATGTGGTAACGGCATTGTTTCAGCCGTACAGCTTCACATCCCTTGGTGCGACAGGCAAGAACCAAGAATTCAATTTTGAGGCGCAGGGTATTACGCTTGCGCAGGCGTTAGCACGAGCTGGCGGGCTGCAGGATTCGCGCTCCGACCCGCGCGGGGTGTTCATTTTTCGGCTTGAAAATGCATCCGCGCTGCAATGGTCAAATGTCCCTGTTCGTACCACGGCTGATGGTAAGGTACCGGTCGTGTATCGTGTGAATCTCAAGGACCCGAATTCGTTCTTTGTTGCCCAGAGCTTCATGATCGACAACAAGGATCTATTGTATGTGTCGAACGCGCCGGTCACCGAGATCCAGAAGGTATTGAATCTGGTGTTCTCGGTGGCGTATCCGGTAGTAACGGGCGTGCAAACATTCAAGTGATGCTCCAGGTGATGGAGCTAAGTTGGTGTGGCCGCTCGCTTGAAGTTCTTTCAAATTTATTGTCGTTGGCAAACGTGGATAGGGCATGCGTCGATACCGTTCCACACCGGGGAAGCGATATCGACGAATCGGGCCAACGGTATCTGGCTCAACCTGTAGAGTTTGTGCGCGGGCACGGCGACGTTCACGCGTGCAATCCAAGGCATGTTGAGCCTTTTGTCAGTTCAGGTTTTTATTAAACAGCAGCTTGAATTAATCGCATCCGTTTTCCTCGATTTGGTTTGATTTGAGAAATGTTGGTGCGAGTTAAATTCAGTCGGCGTCGGCTTCTGTTTTCGTAACAATGCGCGTTCCGAGTCAAGAATATGCAGACCGTAATCCTATCCGAGCTTTTGCCATATAACGGCGAACAACTCATCGAACAATGCTACCAAAGGATTTTGCTGAGAGAGCCCGATCCGGAGGGGCGGCAGCACTATCGCAGGATGCTTGGCAGCGGGAGGAGCAAGTTCGCGGTCGTACGGAGCATTGCACGAAGCGCAGAGGCGCGAAAGCTCGGGACTCGAGTGCATGGCATGAAGTTCGCTGCCATTGGCGAGCGCGTCATGGAAATTCCAGTCTTGGGAACGATCATCGCTGCCTTCTGGCTCGTAGGCGACGCGCCTGCAGTGTTGCGCGATATTCGAGCAGGACGCGAACTGGCTTCCGAAGGCCACCTCAGAATCGGAGCCCTAGAGACGCAGCTCGAGCAGCAGCGCGATCTCGACCCTATCTTCAATACCGTGAATTCAAGTCACCAGTACATGCGCGATGTCGAGCGTCGACTGGCGGTATTGGAGAGTAAGGTCGCAAATGGGCAAGTGCATTCGTCGCAAAGCGAATCGTCCGAAATCCATGCGATCCGGGCTACGCTGGCGGCTGACGTTCAGCGACTCGCCGAGGAACTGGATTCGCTCCGGAATTTCGCTTCGTCGATTCCTGCGACAATGCGCGCCATTGAGCGGCGGATGGCGGAGTTGGAGGTCAATGCGCTCAACGAACGGGAGCGGGCTTCGCAACGTGATGCGTCCGAACTCGGCTCGACTGTCTCTGTTCTGGCGGCAGAAATTCAGCGGATTGCACATGAACTGGAAGCTTTCAAGAACTTCGCTTCGTCGATCCCTGCGACGATGCGTGACCAGTTGACGCGGCTGATTGCCCTTAAGCAAGAAATCGGACAAATCGGGACGCCGGGCTGGAAGTCGAGTATTTCTGGCAGACTTGAGCATGCAATCACGACGCTCGAGGCGCACGACGCAAAATTCGCGAAACTGTTTGTCGACGCGACGCAGAAGGACGAAGAACGGGAGCGTGCACTTGCAAAAGTCGAAGAATGCGCCGTTCTGGCTCAGGCGGTGGATTCGCGTGTCAGCGTGCTTGAGCAACTGGTAGACCACTCGACGTTGCGTGCGGCAAGTGAAGTGCAGCGCCTGGACCAATCGGTACATCGGATCGCACAGCAGGGGGCGCGCCTCGACATCGTCGACGATGCACTTGGAACGCTTCGTATCGAATGTGCGCGGCTGGCCCAAGAGTTCGACCGTGAAAGTCTTGAACGAGGTCAGTTGGCGTCAAGGATTGATAGCGCTTGTGAATTGATCGACAGGCAAGATAGTGAGTCCGCCGCCATTCAACATGCATTGAATGTCGTGCGGGCAGAGTTTGCCGCACGCGCAGGAGACCATGCTTCCAGCGTGGAGCAGCTTGCTGCTGGCGCGGCTGCATTGAACGAAAGTGTCGACGAAATCCGTGCTTCGATTCAACGCGCGTATAACCGAATCGAGTTTGTTCGACGGGAAACTCTGTTCGAATTGAAGTACGGTGCCGCTGCCGCATTTGCAAATAAGCCTGACGTTGTGTCGGCGCGAATCATCAATACAGCGAAAGTTGAAGAGGCACGCGTTACGGGGTTGAAACTGAACGTCGGCTGCGGACACATTCCTTTGGCTGATCATGTCAATGTCGATTCCCGCGAATTGCCTGGTGTAGATATTGTCGCCGAGGCTACTGGTCTTCCGTTCGGCAATGGCGAGGTATCGGTTCTACGCGCGGCACATCTGATCGAGCACTTTCCGCAAGAGCAGTTGCGAAGAGAGGTTCTGCCTTATTGGCGTTCGATCTTGAAGTCTGGCGGAACGCTACACGTGATCGTGCCCGATGCCGAGCACATGTTTGCCGAATATTACCGTGGAACCTATCCATACGAACACTTTCGCACGGTTCTTTTCGGTGGGCAGGATTACGGTGGCGATTTTCACTACAACATGCTGATGCCTGATCAGTTAAGCATGTTGTTGCGCGAAGCAGGTTTCGAAACCGTCCGATGGCTGGCGCGTGGTCGCAAAAATGGCCTGTGCTTTGAAATGGAACTGGAAGCCGAGTAAAACATGCGGGCAAATCCGAAGACACTCTCTGTCGTTATTAATACGTGTAACCGTGCAACAAGCCTGGATAAGACGATCAGCTCGCTTTTTCAGCAGGCTTGTCCGCAGATGGAAATCGTCGTGGTGAATGGGCCATCTACGGACAATACGGAGCAGATTCTTTCGAAATATGCGGATCGAATCAAGACTTTGCGTTGCTCCGAATTCAATTTGTCGGTGTCCAGAAACATCGGCATTGCTGCGTCTTCCGGTGATGTAGTGGCCTTTATCGATGACGACGCCTTTCCGGAGCCCTTCTGGGCGGAGCGATTGCTTGCGGCTTACACGAGCAACGATGTCGGGGCAGTAGGCGGTCATGTTTTCGACCAGACCGGTATCGACTATCAGGCTACCAATATTATTTGTGACCGATACGGCAGCGCGTGGCCTAAGGAGAAGCATGATCCATCGGATCTCTATAGTTTTCCTCATGCGTTCAAATTCAGCGCATTGATCGGAACGAATAGTTCGTTCCGGCGTGATGTCTTGCTCGAAGTTGGCGGTTTTGACGAGGAGTATGAGTACTTCCTCGACGAGACTGATGTATGCGTTCGGGTAATCGATGCAGGGTACAAGGTCGTACAGATTGATCATGCGCTGGTGCATCACAAGTTCTTGCCGAGTCATATGCGAAATGCGCGCAAGGCAACGGTGCATCACTATCCGATCCTGAAAAATACATTGTATTTCGCGTTACGCTATGCGAGCCCCCAGGTCGGTATAGACGCCGCTTTGACGCATGGTGAGAACGTTTATCAGGCTCATCTTCGAGACGCAAAGTGGTTTGTCGAGCACGGCGAACTTCCTGCGGAGAAGCTTGCGAGCCTTCCGGCTGTTTACGTGAAGGCCCGCAATGACGCGCTTGAGCGGTACCAGGCGCCTGCGAAATATCTAACCGCGGATTTGCTGGAAAGTCATGCGTCGGACTTTTTGCCAGCCAGCGCGACACGTTCGGCCGGAGAGACGCAGCTGTGTGTCGTGCTGCTGTGCCGTCAGTACGACGCGGTGGATTCCGGCATTGCTCGCTTCATTGGCGTTCAGGCCAGAGCGCTTGCGGCTCTTGGTCATATCGTCCATGTTCTGACGCTTGTGCAAAGCGATGCCCGGATCGACTGGGAGGATGGGGTGTGGGTCCATCGTCTCACGGCAGGTTGGTATGACGACCAACCGGCAGATCTTCCGTTTAAAGTACACGCGAGCCAATGGTGCTATTCGCGGGCGATGCTCGACGAGGTTCGGAACATCAACTCGCGACACAAGGTCGATGTCGTGGAAGCCCCGGTTTGGGATAACGAGGCAATTGCATTTACCACTTCCGGAGAGTTCCCGGTGGTGGTGAGTCTTCAGACTTCACTTGGTATTGCGTTGGAATCGCATCCAGAGTGGCGCGATGACAAGGAGCACATGGAGAACTTCGTTCTGCCGGCGTTGGAGGCGGAGAATTTCATCCTGGCCCAGTGTGATTCCATTCGCGCTATCAGCCGTGCGATCGTTGACGAAATTGAGACGCGAAACGAGATTGTAATGAATCCGTCGAGTGTCGAAATTTGCAATCTTTCACTTGAAGATCGCTCAAGCGGATTGCCTGCGCGCGAGCAGCCGAAGCTTGAAGTGTTCTTCCTGGGGCGTTTGGAGCTTCGTAAGGGCATTGATGTTCTTCTAGACGCAATTCCGAAGGTGCTTAAGCGTTTGCCGCATGTGCACTTCAATCTGGCAGGTGATGACCAAATAGCAGCGCCTGGTTCGAAAGAAACGTTCCGCCAGATTTTCACACGACGGTATCCGGAATTGACGAAGCAGGTCCACTTTCTCGGAAAGATCTCGGACTCGGAGGTGGATGCCCTTTTCGAGAGTGCATCGCTGTTTGTCGCACCCTCACGATTCGAGTCGTTCGGCTTGATTTACGTCGAGGCGATGATGTTCGGTGTCCCGTGTGTAGGTTGCAAAGTCGGTGGTGTGCCTGAAATCCTCGGCGAAAGCAACGGCGGATTGCTTGTCGAGCCCGGAAATTCGGACGAGCTCGCAAGTTCCATTGTGAAATTGCTTCAGAACCCCAAGCAGAGACTTACTCTCGGCCGCGAAGGTCGGCGTGCCTATGAGCGACGCTTCTCGCCGCCTGTGATCTCGGGGCAACTTGTCGATTTATATTTGCGAGCGATGCACAAGCACGCCGAACAGCGTCGTGGTAAGCCCCAATGACGTGGTCGACAGAATCTGATGGCCGAATGCTGAGCGACGCATTTGCGCGAATTGCTCGACTGAAATTGTGATGGCCATTGTGTCGAAGTCCTTAAATTGTAAGCATGTAAAATGCGTCTTACATGGTCGGCGGAATGGGCCGCGAGGGTTATACATAAATTCCGCATGTCATCTGATGTAGAGAATTTATAAGTCGCAGGCAAACGTCGGTATAAACCAATTGAATTATAGAGGTCTGAATAATCATGAAGAAGGCGATCATTACCGGGGTAACTGGGCAGGATGGGGCCTATCTGGCGAAGCTTCTCCTGGAACAAGGCTACACGGTATTTGGAACTTATCGCCGCACCAGCTCGGTTAATTTTTGGCGTGTCGAAGAGCTCGGGATCGCTCAACATCCGGATTTTCATGTGGTCGAGTATGACCTCACGGACCTCGGTTCGAGCATAAGATTGTTGCAGCAGACGGAGGCAACCGAAGTTTATAACCTCGCGGCGCAAAGTTTTGTTGGTGTATCGTTTGATCAACCCGCAACTACCGCTGAGATAACCGGGATCGGTGCGCTCCACCTTCTTGAAGCAATCCGGATCGTCAACCCCGGGATCCGCTTCTATCAAGCCAGCACCTCGGAAATGTTCGGCAAGGTGCAAGCCGTTCCGCAAACCGAAGATACGCCTTTCTATCCGCGCAGCCCGTATGGGGTGGCGAAGCTGTATGCACACTGGATGACGGTGAACTACCGCGAGAGCTACAACATATTCGCCAGCAGCGGGATTCTCTTCAATCACGAGTCACCGCTGCGCGGCCGTGAGTTTGTAACGAGAAAGATCACCGACAGCATTGCAAAGATTCGCCTCGGCAAGCTCGACACCCTCGAACTCGGGAATCTGGATGCGAAACGCGACTGGGGATATGCGAAGGAGTATGTCGAAGGAATGTGGCGCATGCTTCAGGCGGACAAGCCGGACACATACGTGCTGGCCACCAACCGGACGGAGACCGTTCGTGATTTCGTCAGCATGGCCGGGAAGGCGGCCGGTTTTGACATCATGTGGGAAGGCAAGGACGAGAACGAGGTGGGTGTTGACGTTGCGACTGGCAAGGCGATCGTGAAGATCAACCCGAAGTTCTACCGGCCTGCAGAAGTTGATTTGCTGATTGGCGATCCCGCAAAGGCGCGCACGGAGCTTGGTTGGGAACCCCGCACCACGCTCGAGCAGCTTTGCGAAATGATGGTCGAGGCGGATATTCGCCGCAACGAAATTGGCTTTTCATTCTGACGCATGGCCAGGATTCTGATCACTGGTATCTCCGGCTTCACGGCGCGCCATCTTGCTGGCGCGCTGCTTCGCGCAGGGCATGATGTTTGTGGTGTCGCCCATCGCTCCTTGCCGTCAGCCAGCGTGCGTACGCATGTGTGCGACTTGCTCGACAAATCGAAGCTGACCGACATTCTTGCCGAGGAACGGCCCGACGCCATCGTTCACCTCGCCGCGATCGCATTCGTTGCGCATGGTGATGTTAATGCGATCTACCAGACCAACGTGCTAGGTACGCGTACGCTGCTTGATGCGGTAGCTGCGTCCGGTTGCTCGCCGCGATCGCTGCTGGTCGCTAGCAGTGCGAATGTTTATGGTAACGCTGACGTCGAAGTGATTGACGAGTCGGTCGGTGCGCAACCGGCCAACGATTATTCGGTTAGCAAGCTTGCGATGGAATATGTCGCCCGCCTGTGGGAGGGGCGGTTGCCCATTACCATCGTGCGACCATTCAACTATACGGGCGTTGGTCAAAGCATCAATTTTCTATTGCCGAAAATCGTTTCGCATTTCCGCGACCGCGCACCGGTGATCGAGCTCGGGAATCTTCATGTGGTGCGGGATTTCTCCGATGTCCGGGTGGTCGTTAATGCATATATGAGGCTCCTCGATGGTGATTTCGCTGGCCAGACGTTTAATGTCTGCAGCGGGGTGGGGAGCGCTTTGCAGGACATTCTTGAGATCATGCGCGAACTGGCCGGGTATAGTCCGGAGATCCGGGTTAATCCTTCCTTCGTACGTGCAAATGAGGTGAAAAGGCTGATCGGCTCAAAAATCAAACTGGAGCAGGCGATCGGCCCGTTGGAGGCGATTCCGTTACGCGATACGCTTCGCTGGATGCTGGAGACTCCCGCATGAGATTGGCGCTCGCCGTAGACGCTATCGCACCTCCACTTACCGGAATCGGTCGATATGCGTGGGAGCTCGCGAGCCGCTACCAGGCGATGCACGGGGAGTTTGATGCGTTGCGCTTCTTCTGCGCCGACCGCTGGGTTAAAGATCCGACCCATCTGCTGGATTCCGTGGCCGGTAAGACCTCCGGGCGCAAAGGAGGATTCCGTCTTCCGCGAACGCCGAGGAGTTGGCGGCAGTGGCGGTTGCGGCGCGAAATGCGGGGTCACGTATTTCATTCCCCCAATTACTTCCTGCCCGATCAGGTTGACGGTGGCATCGTGACGGTACACGATCTTTCGGTGTTCAAGTATCCCGAGACTCATCCCGTTGAACGTATTCGGCACTTCGAGCGTAGCTTTGCGTCGACATTGCGTCGCGCGACACACTTGATCACGGACTCGGATGCTACGCGTGCCGAAGTGATCGACTATTTCGGATGGCCATCTGAACGCGTGACGGCGATTGGCCTTGGAGTCCATGATAAATTTCGCGTGCGCGATGCGTCAGAAGTGGATGCGCAATTGCTTGAACATGGCCTCGTGCATGGTGGCTATTCGCTTTGCGTTTCCACGCTCGAACCGCGCAAGCGAATCGACCGGCTGCTTGATGCTTACCGCGATATTCCGCTGGCGCTGCGCTCGTCCTACCCGTTGGTGCTCGCTGGCAGCAAGGGGTGGCTAAGTGATGCATTGCAGGAACAAATCCGCGCTGGCGTAAGGGAAGGGTGGTTGAAGTATCTCGGCTTTGCCGATGAGGCGTTCCTGCCGCTGCTTTATTCGGGTGCCAAGGCGTTTCTATTTCCGTCGATCTATGAGGGATTCGGCCTTCCCGTGCTTGAGGCGCTGGCCAGCGGAGTACCTACCTTGACCTCGAACCATTCGTCACTACCGGAAGTGGCGAATGGCGCTGCGTGGCTGGTCGAGCCAAACGATCACGACGCTCTACGGGACGGGATCGAACGAGTCTTGTGCGACAACGCGTGGCGTATCGACGCAATCGGCCGTGGCCTCGATGTTGCGCGTGTAACCACATGGGATCAATGTGCGAAACGCACACTTGATGTATGCCGCCGTTTCGCCTGAGCATGGCAGGCGGCGACTCACCGACTAGCCTAACGACGTCAGCAACGTTCGAAGCTGATTTGCACTGGCATTCCAGGTCTGGACATTCATCGCGTTGCTCGCGATTGCCGTTCCACTCTGGATTTTGGTCAGCCACGTAGACAACTGCGGAGCAAGTTCGCTGCCGTTGTCTGCGGTGAAAAATGATGCATGCGCGCCGGCGATCTCCCGGAACACCGGGAGATCGCGAGCGAATATCGGCATACCGTACCGTGCGGCCTCGACGAGCGGCAAGCCGAAGCCCTCGGCCTCCGACGCCATCAACAGTCCATCGAGCTGCGTGTATAGTCGCCCCAACTCATCGTCATCGACTTCGGAGAGCCAGAAGAGCCGTTTTCCGGCTTCCGCATGTTGCGTCAAACGTTCAGTCAATGAATCAATTTGCCAACCTGGCTTACCGGCGATGACCAGCGAACCTTCGAAGCCGTCGCGCCATAATCGATCGAACGCGTCAAGGACCTGAGCATGGCCTTTGCGCGGCTCGATCGTTCCGACCATGAGCGTGGTGGGGGCGCCACCGGAGCTGTAGATCTGCGGCTCTATCGATTTCGCCGCGCTTCTCGGCGACGAATCAACGGGGGCGGCGGAACCGAGGTGAAACCAGTGCGTCGCTATTTCATTCGGCGCGAATCCGAATCGGCGATTCAAACAATCGCGCACTTCGTCGGACACCGATTTCGAGATACAAAACAGCGCGTCCGCGTGTACCGCGAGTGTTGATAGCCAGTGGCGATACGAACGGCGCGCGCGAGGTGTGAACCACTCGGGATGAAGAATCGGTAGCAGGTCGTAAACAATGAACGCGCAGCGAACACCTTGCGTGCGCCATTGAAGTAGTTCTGCCTGACGGCGGGGCAAGATGCGGCTGGTCAGGTCAAGACCGAGAAAGATATCCCCCTTCGAGATGCGAAGGTGCTCATCTTCTTTTGCGACCCTGGATCCGGTAAGCGATGCTTGCCACGCACTGGCGTAGCGATAGGGCTGTGTCCTTGTAGCCCGGACGAGGCGAACCTCGAAACCGGGTGGCGGAGATTCGAGCAGATCGAGCGCCAGTGACTTCACGACACGCTGGATGCCGGTCCCGGCGTCGTGCGATGCAATGATCGACACGTCGATCAGCAACGTCCTTTTTGACGGGGCATTTGGGCCTTCGGCCGGGGCAAGTGCCATGACGGCACGCCTTGCGAGACTCGCGAGTCGCGGTGCGCACCATATCGCTGCACACTGCAGAGTTGCGGCGTTTAGTGTGCTGACTGTGCGACGCATTCGAAATCGACCGGTTTCAAACCACGGTTTCTTGATAGAAGGTGTAGGCGTCTTCGATGTCGTCGAATGTGTGTAGCTTACCCTGAACCAGGACCGCAGCACGGTCACAGTGCTCGCGAATATATCCCGAGTCATGGCTCACAATGATGAGGGCCCTGTCTCGCCGTCGCTCGAAAAGCTCGTGGTGGCACTTGTCATGAAAGCGACTGTCGCCCACTGCCACAATTTCGTCGATCAGAAAACAATCAAACTCGATCGCCATCGATATCGCGAACGCCAGTCTCGCACGCATACCGGCCGAATAGCTCTTCACGGGTTCGCGCAGATAATAGCCGAGCTCAGAGAATTCCTGGACGAATGGCTCGGCTGCTTTGGGATCCGCGCCGTACACACGGCAAATGAACCGCAGGTTGTCCATGCCGGTCAGGCTGCCCTGGAACGCGCCACCAAATGCAAGGGGCCACGAAACGCTCATGTTGCGGCGAATCTTGCCTTCGGTCGGCAATTCGGCGCCACTGATCATGCGGATCATGGTTGATTTTCCTGCGCCGTTGCGGCCAAGAATGCCGATTTTCTCGCCGGTTCGCACCTGCAGGTTGATCGTATCCAGCACACGGCGACGACCCTGTCGGGTGTGGTAATCCTTACTGACGTCGACGAGCTCGATCATTCCGGTTCAACCCGCTTGCTTGCATCTTTTACGAGAGAAAGGCCGATGAACAGCAGCGCCAAGTCGCACCAGACCATATAACGGATATCGTAGTGCGCTTTTACGAGGGTGCCGAAATATCCGGCACGTAGCATTTCCGCACCGTGAACCATGGGTAACAGCAAGACGACTTTCTGAAAGGCGGGCGGCAACCACTCCACCATGAAGAGTGCGCCGGATAGCGGGAAGAGCAGGTAAGCGACCGTATGCCAGACCCGATCAGCAGCCTCGCTGCGCTCGCTTAACGCGCCGATAATGAATCCGAGCGAGCTGCCGAAGATTGCCAAATGTATCCAGCCACCGATGATAAGCGTCAGATTTTGAGGTGCCGACATCATCCCCAGCGTCATGAAGACGATGGTTAGAAATACAAAGGAAATCGTAGTGCCTGTGATTTCGAGCGCTACTCGCGCAATGAAAAGATCAATTACACGCACATTCCGGTGATAGAGCAGCGCCTGGTTTGGCTCGATTGCGAGCGCACACCGGTTTGCACAATTGCGCCACAATAGCACTGATGAATATCCGGTTACTGCAAAGGCAGTAATCGGGAGGTTGGACCCATGGGTTGCTTTCGTCGCGGTCCAAAGTCCAAGAATCCCCAGCGTGAACATCATCGGCTCGAAGAAAATCCACAAGAAGCCGACGTTGTGCCTCCCGTACCGTGTGAGAATCTCGCGCATTAACAGCGCGCCGACCACGCGCAACTGAATTTGCAGCGACCTCAGCAAGGGGGTGTCGTGATGCAAGATGCCTGTCCTTAATCGTGGTGTTCCCGCACGCCGGCGAGCAGCAGGCTCAGGACGCCCCAGGCGATCATTCCCAATGCGAACACCTCGAATACGGACTTAAGTCGCTTGGGCTCTATTGCCACATCCGGTGCATTCGGTTGCACCAATCTTTCCAGATAAAGCTGTTTCCGTTCCGCTTCGCCTCGAGCGCTTTCCAATGCAGTCATCGCCGAAGCAAGTTGCTTGTCCGCAAATTGCGCATCGAGCTGCAATCGCGCATAGTTCGCGGCCTTCTGTGAAAGCGAATCCTTGCCACCAGTTACCCCGCCGGTAGCGATCTGAATCTGTTTCTGCATCGATTCGATGTTCGTCTTTAACACCGGAATTTGCGGGTTTTGCGGCGAAATTGACTGCAGTTGCATGAGCTGCGTTTGCGCGGCGAACATCTGCGATTGCAGGCTGGTTACCTGCTGGAGCTGTAGCGCAGATTGCTTCTCTGGATCGAACACAGTGTATGAGTTTCGGTAGGCTGCCAGTGCCGCTGCAGCATCCTTTGCCTTTGCCGCGGCCTGGTTGACCTCACGCTGGGCAAATTCTACGGTATCCGCCGCTGCCCGTTGGTTCATCCGGTTTACGAGGCGCTCGCTAATTTCCAGAAGCGTCTGGTTTATCTTTTCAGCATCTTTCGACGTAAACGCTCGAACTTGCAGCGTAGTAATTGCAGACGTGGAATCAAACTCCACCGATACGACGTGCTTGCCGTAGTATTTCCACAAGGCTTCGAAGCTATCGTCGAGGCTTGTGTTGAATCGGCTAATAATGTCGCCCCGATTCGAGTAGGAATTAAGGATATAGTTACCGCGATTCAACTCGGCAAGTGCATCGCGTGACTGAATATAGTCGACTACGGGGTAAGTGTCATCTTGGGCCCGTGAGAACCCGGTGCCTTGAAGCAGAGCGCCGACTACGCTTGTCTGGTTTTGTCGTTGGGGGCTGCGGACTACGAAACGCGATTCCGAAACATAGACATCAGATGCCACAAGCCCATAATAGACCGTTGCGATCGTGGTGGGCACGAGCACCGTTAGCGCAAAGAGCCGATTGATCTTTTTGATCTGCTCTATCAGGCCTTTCTTGGTTCCTGTTGGCGATCCCGATGTCGCCGTCCTGCTAGATACGTTATCCAACTCTTTTCCAGGCTGTTTGGTCCCTTTGCACGGTTCACCACTTTGTGGCGTTCTCGTGACGAAGGGCAAAAAATATCCGTAAAAATGTGTCGCCAACTCTACGGAGAACGTTTCAAACGGGTTGGCAGCCTGCTGGTGCGCTCAGGGGCGCCTCGTCGCAGTAGGGTGCCGCCGTGCTCGGTTGACACATATCTCAGCGGCAGATACGCGCAGATCATGCCAAGGCCGCTGATTATAGCCAGCGGATGAGCAAGACGCCATCGTGTTGTGATTGTGACCACATCTTGCCGCATTTTTCGCCATTCCTATATTGATTTCAGCTGTAATGAGGTATTCTTCGATCCTTGCCGGGACCACGAACCCCATATAACCATTACAGGCTTATTGCATCGAAGCATCGCGGGCGTCACCGCTGTATTTCGAGGGGGCCTTATGCGCCGTTTGACCAGACCAGATGCCTCGCTCATTCCTTGTCCTGCAAGGGACGGCCTCGCCGTTTTTCAGTCACCTTTCTGCGGCTTTGCGGGAACGCGGACATGCGGTACGCAAGGTCAATTTTTGTGGCGGGGATCTCCTGTACAGCGGAGCAAAACATGCGTGGGACTACGACGGCAAGCCGAACGACTTGTCCGACTGGTACACGGAGATCACGCGAGCGGGTGAATTCACAGACGTCATCATGTTCGGCGATTGTCGTGAAATTCACCGCCATATGCATCCAGTTTCGCAGACCTTCGGCCTGCGGGTCCATGTTTTTGAAGAGGGCTATGTCCGTCCTCATTGGCTCACTCTCGAGAGAGGCGGGGTTAACGGACGTTCGTCGCTGCCGCGCGATCCGGTCTGGTACCTCGACCAGCGGAGCATGATTCCGCCAAGCCCGGTCGGCGAGTCCACCGGTTACAACCTCAGCGAGCGCGCGTATCACGATATCCGTTATCGCGCGGCGAACATGCTTTACGCGGCACGGTTCCCACATTACCGCAGCCACCGCCCGAGAAACGGCATCATGGAATACGCTGGTCTTGCCACGCGCGCACTTTGCCAGGGCCGCCATCATCGTGACGCCGAGCACGTGACGCGCGAGCTCCTCAACGTCGGCCAACGGTACTATCTCTTCCCGCTCCAGTTGAATTCGGATGCGCAGATAATTGTTCATTCACCGTTTGACGGTGTCCGCGACGCGATCGCCAAGGTAATTCGATCATTCGCCCGCCACGCGCCGGCGGATACGTGGCTCGTCATCAAGAACCACCCGCTCGACACGGGGCTCGTCGATTATCGCCAATACGCGATGAGACTTGCGCACGAGTTCGCCGTGGCCGACCGTTTGCGGTTCATCAACGCCGGTCACTTGCCGACCTTGCTCGAACATGCACGTGCGGTCGTCGTGGTTAACAGCACTGTCGGGCTTTCGGCCCTGCATCATCGCCGCCCATTGATCGCGCTCGGTACGGCGATCTACAACATGCCGGGACTGACATGGCAGGGTGAGCTTGACGACTTCTGGCCAGACGCGCCTCCGCCCGACATGAACCTGTACCAGGCGTTTCTGGACTACGTGGTCCATCACACACAGATCAACGGCGACTTCTATACACGCACGGGCATCGAAATGGCGGTTGCCGGAGCAGTTGTTCGTCTCGAGGCCGCGCATGGGTAGTGCGGTGCCTCGTCACGTTGTCGTTACCGGCGCAAGTGCCGGCATCGGGCGTTCGCTCGCGACTGTCTATGCGGCGCCCGGTGTGGTATTGGGGCTCGTTGGTCGGGACGTACGGCGACTCGATGCCTGCGCCGACGCCTGTCGCGCGCTCGGCGCGAGGGTTGTCACGGCACAGGTCGACGTGCGAGACGCCGAGGCGATGCGAGTGTGGTTATGGCAGTTCGACGACACTTATCCGATAGACCTGCTGATTGCCAACGCCGGAGTGGCCAGTACGCTCGATTCGGATAGCGATTGGGAGGAGCTTGATCGCGTGGCGGCAGTCGTCGACACCAATTTCTACGGGGCGATGCATGCGGTACTGCCGGTGACCGCGCGCATGCGGGAGCGTCGGAGCGGACAGATCGCGCTGGTGAGTTCCATTGCTGCGATACGCGGCATGGCGATTTCGCCCGCTTATTGCGCAAGCAAGGCCGCACTCAAGGCGTACGGCGATTCGGTGCGGCCCCTGCTGGCGCAGAGAGGCGTGCATCTTGCGATCGTGTTGCCCGGCTTCGTCAAGACTGCGATGAGTGACGTCTTTCCAGGGGACAAGCCGTTCATGTGGTCGGCAGACAGGGCCGCTGGTCATATTCGCCGGAAACTGGCTGCGCGGCGGGCCGTCATTGCGTTTCCGGGGATGCTCGCGCTCGGCATGAGCTTGTTGACGCTTCTGCCGGCCCGGCTGGGCGATGCGATACTTGGCCGACTGTCTTATCTGCCGGGACGGGAGCGCTAGCTTGAGCGTTAGCCTGTCGCTTGCGGCCGCGCTCGGCGCGTCGTTCGCGCTGGACGCGTTTGCGCTACCCCGTGCGCGACGACGTTCCGGTGTTGCACTCATATTGCATGTCTTCGCGCTGATGTTTTTGACCGGCGCGATGTTGATCGTGACCCGGCGTCTCCTGTTTTCCGCCTGCATGGCGATCGCGCTGGTCGGCCTGTTGGCAACGGTGAGCAATGCAAAGTATGAGTCGCTGCGTGAGCCGTTTGTTTTTACCGATCTGAGTCTGTTCAGCCAGTTGTTCGCCCATCCCCGCTTATACCTGCCGTTTCTGAGCGTCGGCAAGGTGATCGGAATCGTAATTGGCGTCACGGCGCTGCTGAGCGGCTTCTTCGCAGAGCGACCGTTCGACGGAGCGCTCTGGCCGGTGATGGCGCTCCTCGTGGCGTTCGCGGTCATGACCTGTTGGCTGGCGACACGCTTGCCGCTTACGCTGGATGCCGGCGCGGACCAGCAGCGGCATGGATTTTTTGCAGTATTCGTCGCGTATCTGGTGAACGGCCTGCGTCCCGCGACGCTGCGCGCATTTGAAGAGGCTGCCCGGACAGGTCCATTCGAATCGGGTGCGCCGACTGCGGGCCCTGATGTGATCGTAATCCAGAGCGAATCGTATTTCGACGCGAGGCGTCTTGGGTCGGCGATCGATTCGGCGAACTACCGGAATCTGGACATTGCGCGCGGGGAATCCATCTGCCACGGTGAACTGCTCGTGCCGGCCTGGGGAGCGAACACGATGCGTACAGAGTTTGCGATGCTGAGCGGACTGACGTCCGTGCGTCTCGGCTACGCCCGTTTCTACCCTTACGCTTTCGTACGACGCGCGTGTACAACGATTGCAGCCTGGTTTCGGCGGGGCGGTTACACGACTGTCGCGATTCATCCTTACTATGCAGACTTCTTCGGAAGGAATCGGGTCTTTCCGTTGCTCGGATTCGATAAATTTCTGGATATTGAAAGCTTTGTCGCCGCCCCACGAGCCGGACCGTATATTGCCGATTCGGCCGTCTTGGATACCGTCATCGACGTACTGGACGAACCTCGGAGCGAACCGCGCTTCCTCTTCGCAATGACAATGGAAAACCATGGCCCATTGCACCTCGAGCAGGTTTTGCCTGGAGAATCGTCTTCACGGCATACTCTTGGTGAAGACGCGTCCTGGCGCGACCTGACAGCATATTTGCGGCACATTGAAAATGCGGATGCAATGATCGGGCGCCTGCTGGATCATTTGCGCACCAGCGCTCGTGAAACAGTCGTTTGTTTTTACGGCGACCACGTCCCCGCATTGCCTCATGTTTTCCAGAAGCTGGGCGTTACCCCGCAACGCAGCGACTACTTCATTTGGCGAAATTACGGCACAGACACTCCCGAATGCCGGAATCTGGCGGCCGAAGAGCTCGGTTCGGTACTTTTGCATGTGGTACAAGATGACGGACATCGCGCGGAACAACCGCACGCATCCGAGAAAGCGACATAAAAGATGAACAGTAAGATTGCAATAATTGGGGTGGCTTGTCGGTTTCCCGGGAGCGCGAACAATCTTGGCGACTTCTGGCAACTGCTGCGCGACGAACGCGACGCGGTGACCGAAATCCCCGCCGACCGCTTCGGTACCGATTTCTACCAGCACCCGTCCAAACGCGAACCGGGCAAGAGCTACACGTTCGCGGCCGGCGTGCTCGACAACGTCGCCGGCTTCGACGCCGCGTTCTTCGGCATTTCGCCGCGCGAAGCGGCCCAGATGGACCCTCAGCAGCGCCTGCTGCTCGAGCTCGCGTGGGAAGCGTTCGAGGATGCCGGCGTACGCCCGGCCGACATGCGCGGCAGCAACTGCGGCGTCTTCGTCGGCGCGGCCAGCATGGATTACGGCAACCGCAACATGGACGATCTGAACGTGATCGATCCGTATTCGGCGACCGGCAATACGCTGAGTATCGCGTCGAACCGTGTGTCCTACCTGTTCGACCTGCACGGCCCGAGCATGACGGTCGACACCGCCTGTTCGTCGTCGCTCGTCGCTCTCCATCAGGCCGTCAAGGCACTGCAGTCCGGTGAGGCCGACGTGGCGCTCGCGGGCGGCGTCAATCTGCTGCTGCACCCGTTCGGCTTCGTCAGCTTCTCGAAGGCGTCGATGCTGTCGCCGCGCGGCCGTTGCCGTGCATTCGACGCGACCGGCGACGGCTACGTGCGCTCGGAAGGCGGCGCGTTCGTGCTGCTCAAGCCGCTCGATCGCGCGCTGGCCGACGGCGACACGATCCACGCCGTGATCGCCGGCTCCGGCGTGAACTCGGTCGGCCACTCGCCGGGGGGGATCAGCGTGCCGGGCGCGGCCGCGCAGGCTGCGCTGCTGCGCAGCGTGTATGCGCGCGCCGGCATCGATCCGCGGTCGCTCGCCTATCTCGAGGCGCACGGCACCGGTACGGCGGTCGGCGATCCGATCGAGGCGCGCGCGCTGATCGACGTCGTGTCGGGCGAGCGCCCGGCCGATCGGCCGCTGCTGATCGGTTCGGTGAAGACCAACATCGGCCACCTCGAAACGGCCTCCGGCATGGCCGGCCTGCTGAAGGCCGTGCTGTGCCTGAAGCATCGCGCGGTGCCGCGCTCGCTGCACTTCGTCACGCCCAATCCCGGGATCGATTTCGACGGCGGCCGTTTGCGCGTCGTCGATCGCTACATGCCGCTCGACGCGGGCGACGCGCCGCTGACGGTCGGCGTCAACTCGTTCGGCTTCGGCGGAACGAACGCCCACGTCGTGCTGACCGAGGCGCCGGTCGCAAACGACGTGTCGACGGCAGCGCTCGAGCCGACTCGAGCGCAACCGTCCCCGCTCGCGCTGACCGCGCGCAGTGCGAATGCGCTCGCGGCACTCGCGGGCCGCTATCTGGCCATGCTCGACGACGGCGGCGACTGGCAGGCGCTTGCTGCGGCCGCCGCCCGTCGGCGCCAGTGGCTCGAACATCGCGCGATCGTCACGCCGGCCGACGTGGCCGAAGGCCGTGCGGCGCTTGCGGCACTGGCCCAGCCGGCACCGGAAGGGCTGCCGGCCTGCGTGGCGACCGGCCAGGCTCCCGCCGACGCATTGCGTACCGCGCTCGTGTTCTCGGGCAACGGTTGCCAGTGGGTCGGGATGGGCAACGAACTCTATGCGGAGAACGCGGTTTTCCGGGCGGCGCTCGACGAAGTCGACGCACTGTGGTGCGCGGACGGCAGCCCGTCGCTCGTCGACGTGATGCGCGGCGGCCCGGGCGCGGAATGGCTGGCCGGCGCGGGTGCCGAATGGCTCGCCGCGACGGAGAACGCGCAGCCGCTGCTGTTCGCGATCCAGGTCGGCATGATCCGGGTAATCGACGCGCGCGGCATGCGTTACGACGCGGCGATCGGCCACAGCGTCGGTGAAATCGCCGCGGCGTGGGTGACGGGCGCGCTGTCGCTCGCCGACGCGGTGCGCGTGATCAAGATCCGCAGCCGCGCCCAGGCGATGACGCGCGGCAGCGGCCGGATGGCGGCCGTCGGCGTCGGCGAGGCAGCCGCGCGCGAGTTGATCGCGCGCCACGGGCTCGCGCGCCGGGTCGAGGTGGCCGGCATCAACAGCCCCGATGCAGTGACGCTCGCCGGCGAGTTGCAGGGCTTGCAGGCGCTGGAGGCGGCGCTGCGCGGCAGCGGCAAGTTCTTCCAGATGCTCGATCTCGACTATGCGTTCCACAGCAGCCACATGGACCGCATCGAGCCGGTCGTGCTGGCCGAGCTGGCCAGCCTGCGGCCCCAGCCGGGCAACGGCAGGTTCGTGTCGACGGTGACCGGCGGCGCGCTCGCGGGCAACGCACTCGATGCGCGCTACTGGTGGCGCAATATCCGCGAACCGGTGCGCTTCGGCGACGGTATCGCGTATCTGATCGAGCAGGGCGTCCGGCTGTTCATCGAAGTCTCGCCGCATTCGATCCTGCGCACGTACGTGAAGCAGGCGTTGACGGGCGCCGGCGTGACCGGCGCGGTGCTGCCGACGCTCAAGCGCGATCACGGCAGCGCGGCGACGCTGCGGCAAGCGATTCTCACGGCGATCGCGCACGGCGCGAGCGTCGATCCCGACCGCTTTGCGCCGGGCGCTTCGCGGGCGGCATTGCCGTCGTATCCGTGGCAGCGCGACCGTTTCTGGCTCACGCCGACCGTCGAAGGCTACGGTCTCGTCAATCGGCGCCGCGAGCATCCGCTGCTCGGCTATCGGCTGCACGAACATGCATTCGGCTGGGAAAACCAGCTCGATCCGGCGAAGCTGCCGATGCTGGCCGATCACGTCGTCGACGGCGGCGTGGCGTTCCCGGGGGCCGGCTACGTGGAAATGGCGCTCGCCGCGGCGCGCACCTTCTTCGATACGCCGGATGCGGCGCTCGAAAACGTCGAGATCCGCACGCCGGTCGTGTTCCAGCCGCAGCAGGCGAAGCTGTTCCGGCTCGTGATCGAGCCGCGCACCGCGACGTTTACGATCGAGACGCGCGACCGGATGTCCGATGGCGCATGGACGCTGAACGTGACGGGCCGGATGCTCGAAAGCGGCAACGCGCTCGGCGCCGCGAGCATCGTGCCGGCCGCGACGCTCGAACGCCTGCTCGCGCTGCCGGCCGCCGACGGTGACACGCTGTATGCGAACACGGCAGCCATCGGCCTCCACTACGGGCCGGCGTTCCGCTGGGTTCGCACCGTGCGGGTCGCCGCAGCCGAGGACGCCGCGTTGGCCGATGTCGCCGCGCCGGCCGCGTGCGGCGATGCGCGGGCGCTATCCGCGTATCTGTTGCATCCAGCGCTGATGGACAGCGGGTTTCATCCGCTGTTCGCGCTGCTGGCGGCGCAGGCGCGTGATGGCGAGCATCCGGCCTACGTGCCGGTACAGATCGGCCGGGTCGACTATTTGCGCGGCGACGCGGTTGCCCGCGTGCTCGCACGGGTCGACCGGCGCAGCCCGCATTCGATCGTCGCGCATTTCGAATTCCTCGACGCGCAGGGAGCGGTCGTCGCGCGGCTCGGCGGCTGCCGGTTCCGGCGCGTGGACCTCGTCGGGCGCCGGCAGAATCTGCCTTCGCGTTTCGTCTACCGCCTCGAAGAGATGCCGTTGCCGAACGACGTCGACGCGGCCGCGTTGCCGGCACCCGGCGCGCTGCTCGCGCAAGCGGTCGCACGCGTCGATGCCGCGGAGCTCGACGGCCGTCGGACGCAGCATTTGACCGAAATCCTGCCGCTGCTCGACGTGCTGGCCAGCCTGTACGTGCTGCGCGCGTTCGATGCGCTCGGCGTATTCGCCGGCACGTGGCAGCCCTCACCGGAGCGCGCAGCGCTCGCTACACGCCTGGCCGACATGCTCGTCGAGGACGGGCTTGCAGCGCGTGACGGCGCGCGTCTCGTCCGCGACGACGCGGCGTGCGCGGCGCTGCCGCCGCTCGACGACCTGTGGCGCGGGCTGCTGGCCGAATCGCCGGGGCACGTGGCCGAACTGACGCTGCTCGCTCATTGCGGCGCGGCACTGCCCGACGTGCTGAGCGGCGCGAAGGACGGGGCACGCTGGCTGTCGCCGACCGGGCACAGCCTGGTCGAGCAGTTGCTTGCCGCATCGCCGACCTGGCAGCACGGGCATGCGCTGCTGGCGGCCGGCGTCGAGCAAGCGGTCGGCGCGTGGCAGCCGGCGCGCCGGCTGCGCGTGCTCGAACTGGGCGCGACGGACGGTGACGTGCTGCAAACGCTCGGCATGCATCTCGCCGCCGCGCGCTGCGATCACACGATCGCCGCGACGGCTGGCCAGCTGGCCGGGTTCGATACGGATGCGGAAGCCGCGGTGCGTACGGTCGCGTTGCAGCCGGGCGAACGGTTGTCGCTGTCCGCCGACGAAGCCGGGCCGTACGACCTGATCGTCGCGAACCGCGCGCTGAGCGGCCGTCCCGATGCGGCCGATGCGCTGAATGCGATGCGATCGTGGCTGGCGCCGGGCGGCTTGCTGCTGCTGGCAGAGTCGCGTCGCGGCCGCTTCTCCGACATCGTGTTCGGCGCGCAGCCTGCGTCGACGGGCGTCGACCTGCCCGCGCCGCTGGCGCCGACGGATCTCGAGGCGGCGCTGGCGCGCGCGGGCTACGTCGACGTCGTGCGGCATGTCGAGCAGTCGCTCGATCTGGACGGCACGCCGACGTTCGTCATCGCACGCAACCCGGCAAGCGCCGCGGCCGCGCAACGCGGCAGCGACGCGAGCGATCTCGATACGCTCGCCCGCAGCGAACAATGGCTCGTGATGCACGCACCGGACGCGGCCGGCGGTTTCGGCGGGCAACTGGCCGACGCGCTCGCGCACGCGGGCTACCCGGCCGATATCGTCGATCTCGCGCATGCGGCCGATGCCATTGCGTCGTTGCCTGCGGGGCAACCGGCGCATGTCGTGTTCTGCGCGCCGGAAACGCCGCTCGCCGACACGACGACGGGAGACGACCTGATGGCCGCGCTGCGTCACGGCGTGATCGCGCTGGCGGCGCTCGTGCGCGCGCTCGGCGCGCATCCGAACGCACGCACGCGGCTGACCGTCGTCACGCGCGGCGGCGCGCCGTTCGCCGGAGCCGCGCATGCGCATCCGGAACAGGCGACGCTGTGGGGTCTCGGTCGCGTGCTGGCGAACGAGCATCCCGAACTCGCGTGTCGCCTGATCGACGTCGATCGCACGGCGGACGGGATTCCCGATGCGCTGATTCGCGAGCTGACCGGCGCGGCGGTCGAGGAAGAAGTCGTACTGAGCGCGCACGGGCGGCTGGTACCGCGCATGCTGACGGCCGCACAGGCCGCGGCGCGCAGCGACGGCGCGATTGCACGCGCGTCGGTGCTGGCGTTCGACGCACCGGGCTCGTTGCGCAATCTCGAATGGTTTGCGCTGCCGGAAAGCGCGCTGGGTGACGACGAGGTGGAAATCGAACCGGTTGCCACCGGCCTGAATTTCCGCGACGTGATGTATGCGATGGGGCTCCTGTCCGATGAAGCGGTGGAGACCGGCTTCGCGGGCGCGACGATCGGCATGGAGCTGTCCGGCCGCGTCGTCCGGGTAGGCCGCGCGGTGACGGCATTCGCTGCGGGCGATGCGGTGCTCGGTTTCGCGCCGGCGTCGTTCGCGACGCGCGTCAGGACACGCGCGCAGGCCATCGCGCAGAAACCCGAGCGCCTGTCGTTCGAGGAAGCGGCGACCGTGCCGACCACGTTCTTCACCGCGTACTACGCGCTCGTCGAACTCGCGCGGCTGCGCCGCGGCGAACGCGTGCTCGTGCATGGCGGCGCGGGCGGCGTCGGGATCGCCGCGATCCAGCTGGCGCGCCACTTCGGTGCGGAAGTGTTCGCGACGGCCGGCAGCGACGAGAAGCGCGAGTTCGTGCGCCTGCTCGGCGCCGATCACGTGCTCGACTCGCGCAGCCTGGCGTTCGCGGACGAGATTCGCGCGATGACGGGCGGCGAGGGCATCGACATCGTGCTGAATTCGCTCGCCGGCGAGGCGATGGTGCGCAGCATCGATACGCTGCGTCCGTTCGGCCGTTTCCTCGAACTCGGCAAGCGCGATTTCTACGAAAACAGTCATATCGGGCTGCGGCCGTTCCGCAACAACATCAGTTATTTCGGCATCGACGCCGACCAGTTGATGGGCGCGTTGCCGGAACTGACCGCACGGCTGTTCGGCGAAGTGATGGCGCTGTTCGCGGCAGGCGTGCTGCATCCGCTGCCGTACCGCGCGTTCCCGGCCGAGCGGGCCGAGGATGCGTTCCGCTACATGCAGCAGGCGCGCCAGATCGGCAAGGTGCTCGTGACCTATCCGTCCGGCACGCCCGCGCCGACGCGCGGCGTCGCGCGGGCAGAAGCGCTCGCGCTCGATCCGCATGGCGCTTACCTGGTGGTCGGCGGCACGGGTGGCCTGGGCTTCGCGAGCGCGCGCTGGATGGTCGAGCACGGCGCACGCCGGCTGACGCTGGCGAGCCGTTCCGGCGAACTCGGCGCCGCGGCGCGCGAGGAGGTCACGCGCTGGCGCGACACGCTCGGCGTCACCGTCGACGTCGTGTCGTGCGATGTGACCGATGCGGCGGCAGTCGACGCGATGGTTGCCGCGATCGTCCGGCGTGCCCATCCGCTGAAGGGCGTGCTGCATTCCGCGATGTCGATCGACGACGGTCTCGTGCGCAATCTCGACGATGCGCGGTTGGCCGCGGTGCTCGCGCCGAAGGTCGCCGGCGCGTGGAACCTGCATCGCGCGACGCGCGGGCTGCCGCTCGACCTGTTCGTCGTCTATTCGTCGGCTACCACCTATCTCGGCAATCCGGGGCAATCGAACTACGTCGCGGCCAATACCTTCCTCGAGGCGCTGGTCGAACATCGTCGCGCGGCAGGCTTGCCCGGCACGTTCATGGCCTGGGGGCCGCTCGAGGATGTTGGCTTCCTCGCACGCAACGCCGATACGCGCGAAGCGTTGCAGTCGCGGATCGGCGGTGCGTCGATCACGTCCGACGAGGCGATGGCCGCGCTCGAGCGCGTGCTGGTGGCGGGTGCGGCCGGCGAAGCGGTGGTGCGGCTCGACTGGCATGCGGTGGCACGCGGGATGCCGGCGGCGAAGGCGCGCCGGTATGCGCTGCTGCAATCGCAGGCGAAGGGCGGCGATGCGCGCGACGGCGGCACGCAACTGCGTGAAGAAGTGCTCGCCCTGCCGCGCGACGAAGCCGTCGCGCTGGTGGCGCGGACGCTGCAGGCGCAGATCGCGCGGATTCTGCACATGACGCCCGATCGCATCGCGCTCGACAAGTCGGTGCTCGACATGGGCATGGATTCGCTGATGGGGATGGAGCTCGGCCTTGCGGTCGAGGAAGCGTTCGAGGTCAAGCTGTCGGTGATGGCGATCGCGGAAGGCGCGTCGGTGACGACGCTGGCCGGGCGCATCGTCGATTCGATCGGCGCGTCGGCCGACGCCGGCTGCGATGCCGCGTCGGCGGCCGATGCCGCGCAGGAGGCCGTCGCGGCACTCGCCGCGAAGCATGCGATCGACGGTGAAGCGCGCGCGATGCTCGATGCGCAGCCGGCGCCGGTTGCCGAGCAGGTATCGCCGTCGCTGGAGGTGGCGCGGTGAGCGCGCCGACCGGCTGGGCGACGCGGCAGGGCACACTGGCGCGCCCGCTGACGATCGACGGGCACGGCTTGCATACGGGGCGCCGGGTCGGCGTACGGATTCTGCCCGCGTGTCCGGAAGACGGCGTGACGGGCATCGTGTTCCGTCGGGTCGAGCACGGGCGCACGCTCGCGACGCTGCCCGTCGACCCCGCGCTGCGCCGCGCGCAGCCGCTCTGCACGATGCTGCGCAATGCCGACGGCATCGGCGTACGCACGATCGAGCACCTGCTCGCGTCGCTGCTCGCGTGCGAGATCGATCACGCGATCGTCGAGCTCGATGCGGAAGAGGTGCCGATCCTCGACGGCAGCGCCACGCCGTGGGTGGATGCGATCCGCGCGTGCGGCCGCGTCGCGCTCGATGCGCCGAAACGCTTCATCCACGTGCTGCGGCCCATCGTCGTCACGGACGGCGACGGCGACCAGCGGCGCGAGATGCGGATCGAGCCGGCGCCGCGTTACGAACTGAGCGTGCGCAACGATCTGCGCGGCTTCGGCGACATGCACTGGGACGGCGCGCTGACCCCGGCCGCATTCGCGACCGACATCGCGCCGTCGCGCTCGTACGGGCGCGTGAAGTGGGCCGTGCCCGCGATCGTCGCCGGCTATCTTCGTGGTGTGCCGATCCTGCGCGGCGCGCGGCCGTCGTGCACCGCGTCGATCGTCGGCAATCGCGTGCTGGGCGGAATGCGGCTGCCCGAGGAATTCGTCCGGCACCGCGTGCTCGACCTGGTCGGCGATCTCGCGCTGGCCGGCGCGCCGCTGCTCGCGCGCGTGAGCGCGCTGCGGCCGAGCCACGAGATGAATTTCCGGCTGGTCGATGCGTTGCTGGCCGCGCCCGATGCGTGGCAGTGGGCCGAGTTTTTCGAGACCTGAAACCACACTTTTTCAAGATACGCGGCGTAACATAGCGTCTTTTCGAGATAGAGCGAAGGACGCAATGGCACTGGGAGAGCATCTTCGCCAGCAACTGGCGGCGAAAGCGCTGAAACGGCAACTGGAGCGCGCGACCGACGCCGCGGCGGCGCCGGGTGTGCCCGGTACGCCGGTTGCGCAGACCGCGTCGGCACGCAGCCGCTTCGAGTCGATGCCGCAGTATCAGCAGGTCCGCATCATGCGCGAGATGGGCGAGAAACTGCGGGTCGAGTCGCCGTTTTTCCGCGTGCACGACGGCGTCGCCGGGGCGACCACGCAGATCGGCGGCCGCGAATACCTGAACTTCGCCAACTACAACTATCTGGGTCTGGCCGGCGATCCGGCGGTGTCCGCGCGCGCGAAAGCCGCGATCGACCGCTACGGCACCTCGGCTTCGGCCAGCCGGATGGTCGCGGGCGAGCGTCCGGTGCAGCGCGCGCTCGAGCGTGCGCTGGCCGCGTTCTACGAGACCGACGACTGCGTCGCGTTCGTGAGCGGCCATGCGACCAACGTGACCGTGATCGGCGCGCTGTTCGGCCCCGGCGATCTGGTGGTCCACGACGCGCTCGCGCACAACAGCATCGTCCAGGGCGCGCAGTTGAGCGGCGCGAAGCGGCTGAGCTTTCCGCACAACGACTGGCAGGCGCTCGACGAGCTGCTGTCGCGCGTGCGCCGCGAATACCGGCACGTGCTGATCGCGATCGAAGGGCTGTACAGCATGGACGGCGATTTCCCCGACCTGCAGCGCTTCGTCGACGTGAAGACGCGTCACGGGGCATTCCTGCTGGTCGACGAGGCCCATTCGCTCGGCGTGCTGGGCGCGACCGGCAAGGGCATCCGCGAGCATGCCGGCGTCGCGCCCGACCAGGTCGACATGTGGATGGGCACGATGAGCAAGACGCTGGCCGGATGCGGTGGTTTCATCGCCGGCTGCCAGCCGCTCGTCGACATGCTGCGCCATCTGGCGCCGGGTTTCCTGTACAGCGTCGGGCTCGCACCGACGCTCGCCGAAGCGTCGCTGGCCGCGCTCGAACGTCTGCAGGCCGAGCCGGAGCGCGTCGCGCAACTGCAGGCGCGCGGGCGACAGTTCCTGACCGAGGCGCGTGCGGCCGGGCTGAATACCGGCACGAGCGCCGGCTATGCGGTCGTGCCGGTGATCACGGGCAGTTCGCTGAAGGCCGCGCAGTGGGCGAATGCGATGTTCGACGAAGGGATCAACGTGCAGCCGATCTTCTATCCGGCCGTCGAGGAAAAGGCGGCGCGCCTGCGCTTCTTCATCTGTTCGACGCATGAGCCGGAGCAGATCAGCCGGACGGTGGGCGTGTTGTCGCGCCTCGCGGGGCGCAGCGCGTGACGCAGGCCGCCGCGGTCGCGCAAGCGGTTCCACGCGCTGGTGAGCCGGTGCGGTTTCGCGCGGCCAGTGCGAATGATGCGGCAGCATGCGCGCCGCTCGTGTTTGCGTCCGGCGTGGCCGAATTCGGCTTCTTTCTCGGCGAAAGCGACGCGCGCTGCATCGCTTTCCTGCAGCAGGCGTTCCGGTCGCGCCACGGACGCTTCTCGTGGCGCCGGCATCGCGTCGCAGTTGGGGACGATGGCGCGGTGCTCGCGGTGATGGCGATTCACGACGGACAGCGGACGACGTTCGACGACGTGCACGTCGTGTGGGCGCTCGCGCGCTTCTTCGGTGTGCGCCGCACGGTTGGCCAGTTGCTGCGCGGGTTGGTCCTCGAAACGGAACTCCCGGCGCCGAAGCGTTCGCAGATCCTCGTCGCGCATTGCGCGACGGATGAACGTCAGCGCGGCACGGGTGTCTTCAGCGCGCTGTTTCGCGATGCGCTGGATACAGAGGCGTTGCCGGGCGATGGCAGCCGTGAGGTCGTGCTCGACGTGCTGACGCGGAACGCGCGCGCCCGGGCGCTGTACGAACGCTTGGGATTCGTCGCGCTGCCGCGGCGGCGCGCGCGTTCGCGCAGGTTGCCGGGTGAGCTTGATTCGATCCGGATGAGGTTCGCGGGCCGCGGCCAACCATGAGAGTGGGCCGGTGTGGCCTAAGGCAGACAGCTCAACCGTCGCTTGCCCCAATAGCGCGAGGGTAGTCGAGCGCGGATGAGCCGGGAGGGGCCGGTATCAGTCGTTCAACGGCAATTTCTGCATGATCGCGCGCACGCATTCCAGCGGACTGGCTTCGCCCGTGCGCACGTGCACGTCGGGCAATACCGGCTTCTCGTACGTGGATTCGATGCCGGTGAACTGCCGAATGGCCCCTTGCCTTGCCAGCGCATACAGCCCCTTGGGGTCGCGCGCTTCCGCCACATCCAGCGCAACGTCGACAAAGACTTCGAAAAACATGCCCTGTGGAAAACGCGCGCGCGCCTTGGCGCGAGCCTCCTGAAACGGCGAGATCAGCGCAACGATGACGACGAGCCCGGCCTCCACCATCAGGCGCGCGACCTCGGCCGTCCGGCGAATGTTCTCGTGGCGGTCTGCGTCGCTGAATCCCAGGTCCTGATTCAATCCTTCGCGAAGCAGGTCGCCGTCCAGCAGAAAAGTCCGCAGGCCACGCGCATCGAGTTGGTCTTTCAGTAGATTCGACAGCGTCGATTTACCGGCACCGGAGACACCGGTGAGCCATACCACGAAGGCACGGTCCTGCTTCATGCTGGAAAGCACGGATTGATTACCCGTCAGCATGACAGGGAGGGAATTTTGGAGATCTTGAGTCATCTCGGAGTCGATGTGCCGGAACTGCGTCGTACTTTTTTATGATGCGGATTCATCCGTCGGCGAATTGTAACGTGCCTTTTCTAAATTTGTAACTTGAATATTTTAATCAGGAATAAGCGATGGCCTTCGTGCGGCACGACGTTGTTCGGGCGCCCTCTGCTCGGTAACGATTGCCGATTCGTCGTAATAATTGGAAATGAACACGTGTCGCCGGTACGGTAAAAGGCAGGTAGAATCACCGCCCCATTTCATTGCCCCACTGAGTTTGCGGTACGTCCCGACCGGCCCGGCGCCATGAGGGAGGCGGGAGCGAGCAGCTTGCGGCGGAATCGTCGGAGGCAGGGCGACGGTGCCCGTTGACGTGTTGCAGAATTCCTCGACACATATGTCTTCGACCGTGTTTCGATTATCGCCCCCGTTCCTGGCGGGTATGAAATCGCAAGAGTATTAATTTTTTATTCGGCGAAATCCGCAGATGAGTGTGCGTGGCGTCCGCCTTCGTGATGCGACTCTGTCGCTCATTATCGAATTGGGGATTATTCGACGCGTGTGGGTCGATTATCTTTGCCGGGTGACGATTGGCATCCCTTCCGATTACTTCGGCAGCACCACGCGCCGGCCCTTAAAAGCCGGATCGTCACAATCGTCTTATCACGCTCGCTTTCGTCAGGACTGCCGGATGTCACTTGTGCCACGGCCCGAACGGCCGCTGCTGCACATCGGCGCCATGCGCGACGATCGCCATGCCCTCCGGCACTTCCTCCCACGCGCCGCGCAAGTCGACGAGCGGCTCCGACACGACCATGAACGCATCATCGCCGGCTTCGGCGATACGCGGGTTATGCGGATACAGCTCGTGCAGATGCTTGAACGACGTGCTGTGAAACAGCGAGCGCGATTGTCGTTCGCTCGAGTAACGCACCGCGACGATCCGTTCGCCGTCGGTCGCGCAGATCGTCATGTTGAGCGGGTCGGCGACGCGATGCCGCGCGGCGGTTTCCTCGACCACACCGACCATTCGTTCGAGCGCGGGCAGCGGCGCCTGCTCGAGGCCGTACGTCAGCGCGAGGCGAAACATCAACTCGGAATCGGTCGAGCCTTCGAGCGTCGGGAACAGCGCGGGATCGACCTTCATCGTCAGATCGCGGCGCAGCTTGTGAAAATCGCGGATCAGCCCGTTGTGCGCGAACAGCCAGCGGCCGTGGCGGAATGGATGGCAGTTGGTTTCCTGCACGGGCGTGTCGGTTGCCGCGCGGATGTGTGCGATGAACATCCGCGAGCGGATCGCACGCGCGGCTTCGCGCAGGTTGCGGTCGTTCCATGCGGGATGCACGGAGCGATAGCGGAACGGGAGTTCGTCGGGATGCCCGTACCAGCCGATGCCGAAGCCGTCGCCGTTGGTGGTCGTGGCGCCCAGCTCCGAATGCAGGCTCTGGTCGATCAGCGAATGCTTCGCGCGGAACAGCACGGTTTCCAGGTGGATCGGATTACCCGTATAGGCGAGCCAGCGGCACATGGAGCGCTCCTTCACGATGTATCGTTCGCGCATGGTAGCCGACTCCGCGACGTCGCCGCGCCCGGGCGAGCCTCCACAATCGTCATACGTGGCGACCGCCTCCGCGCGATACGCGACCGCGCGACCATGTCGCTTGGCACCACGCAATGCAGCAGTTCGGTGCGGTGCGACACGTGGGCTGTGCCGCACCGCGCGGGCTCAGTCGCCGAGCGCGTCCATCACACGCGCCGAATAGACGAGCGCCGCGCCCGCATTCAACGCGATCGCGACGCCGAGCGCCTCCGCCACTTCCTCCTTGGTCGCACCATGCTTGGCCGCTTCGGCCGTATGCACGGCGATACAGCCGTCGCAGCGCGTCGTGACGGCTACCGCGAGCGCGATCAGCTCACGGGTCTTCGCGTCGAGATGGCCGGTCTTGGCGCCCGCGCCGGACAGCGCCTTGTAGCCGGCCAGCGTATCGGGCGACAGCTTGGCGATGTCGCCGATACGCGTCGAGAGTTCCTTCCGGTATTCGTTCCAGTTCAGCATGATGCGTCCTTGTCGAGAAGAGTGAGGAGGGCGGCGGGTGCCGCGATCTCGGGCGATGCAAGGCTATTCTGATCGCTCGCGCTGAGGGTTTCGATACGTTAGAGTGTCAATTTTTAGCGCAATCGTCTCATGGATGCATTGAGCCAACTGCTGTCGCTGGGTCGCAGCCATGTCGAGCTCGATGTGCGCTGTCTGCTCGACGGCCCGTTCGCGATGCCGCACGACCCGCTGCCACCCGGCGAGGCGGCATTCCATCTGGTGCTGGCCGGAACCTGCTGGCTGCGCGCCGCCGACGGGCGCACGCTGCAACTCGCCGAGGGCGATTTCTTGCTGCTGCCCGCAGGCGGCGGGCACGATCTGCTCGACGCAGTGGGCGGTCGCTCGAAGCCACTCGTGCCGTTGCGCGATTCGCGCGTCGGCGACGGCGCGGTGCTGCCGGTCAAGTCGAATCTCGATCCGGTCGAACCGCGCAGCGCGAGCGTGGATCTGCTCTGCGGACGGTTCGTCTATGCGCGCGGCGCGGGCGAACTGCTGATGCGTACGCTGCCGCAGGTGTTGCACGTCGGGTTGCGCGACACCTCGGGGGCCGCGCCGCTGCAATTGCTGACGAATGTGCTGCGTACCGAGGCGTCGAACGTGGAGCCAGGCGCCGGCGCGATCGTGAATGCGCTCGGGCAGGCGCTGCTCGCGTATGCGCTGCGCGCATACGGTCGCGGTGCGCGCGTACCGTCCGGCTGGCTCGCGCTTGCGGCCGATGCGCGGCTGGGCCCGTCGGTCCAGGCCGTGCTGCAGGCGCCGGCGCAACCGTGGACGGTCGAATCGCTCGGCGCCGAGGCAGCGATGTCGCGCGCGACCTACGCGCGGCATTTCCGCGAGAAGGCCGGCATGAGCGTCGGCGCGTTCGTCGCGCAGATCCGGATGATGCATGCGTGCGCGCTGCTGCAGGACACGCAGCGCGGGCAGGCGGAAATCGGGCAGGCAGTCGGTTACCAGTCCGAGGCCGCGTTCGGCAAGGCGTTTCGCGCGGTGCTGGGCACGACGCCGGGGCGTTGGCGGCGCGCGCGGCGCGAAACATGAGCGTGCAAGCATGCCCGTCGTGACGCGCGCCAAAGCTGCTACCATGCGCAAAACGCAGATCAACGAAAACGATTTCGAACAACAAGAAAGAGAGGGCAAAGCAATGAACCAGACCACCATCCAGCAACCGTCGTTCGCGTTCGTGGCCGCATCGTGGGCCGCGCTGCTCGCCGGTTTCGCGGCATTCCTGATCGGGTTGTGGAACGCCGGCATGCAGCTCAACGAGAAGGGTTACTACTTCACCGTGCTGGTGTTCGGCCTCTATGCGGCGATCTCGCTGCAGAAGAGCGTGCGCGACCGCGCGGAAGGTATTTCCGTCACTGGCATCTACTACGGCCTCAGCTGGGTCGCGCTGCTTTTGTCGATCGCGCTGCTGATCGTCGGCCTCTTCAATGCGACGCTGCAGTTGAGCGAGAAGGGCTTTTACGCGATGTCGTTCGTGCTCGCGTTGTTCGGCTCGGTCGCCGTGCAGAAGAACACGCGCGACTTGCAGAACGCGAAGCCGCGCTATACCGACGCCGATTCCGCGTCGTCGATCCAGGAGTGACGAGAATACGCGGGGCGAGCGCCTGCCGGGGGTGTCCGTAGCGCGACGATGTCTGCGGCGCCCGCATTCGCCGGCGTGCCGCGGGCCCGCTGTCCTTTCGTTTCGTTCATGCCGTTGCGCATGGCGATGGAGAAATTCCAGATACCAAATTCACGACAGGCGGCGCGGACGCGTACGAACGGCGATCTGCTCGTCGAAGTTGGCGATGAATGAATCATTCGACTGCGCGTACCGGGCGCGCTTTCATCGATACGCGCACTGGCGTCAGGGGACACCCGATGCGCAAAGTGACAGACGCAAAAAAGCCTCCACGAAGGAGGCTTTTTGCACTATCGAAGATAGTTGGTAGGGTGGGAGGGACTCGAACCCTCGACTCTCTGATTAAAAGTCAGATACTCTAACCAACTGAGTTACCACCCCACGTTCTTGAAACTTGTTTTTGACTCGTTGCTTCAACAACTTGGGCAACGACCCAAAGAGCAAAAGATTATAGCGACGGGTTGCAGGACTGTCAATAACCCCGCCACGATAATTATTTGATCGTTTCGAGCTTGCCCTGCGCCGTCTGCGCCGCGTTCGATCCGGCGTACTGCGACACGACCTGCTCGAACGTTTTCTTCGCGGCCGCCTTCTGGCCTTGCTCGAGCTGGTTCGTGCCGATCGCCACGAGGGCGTCGGCCGCGCGCGGGTGTTGCGGGAACTTGCTGACGATCCCTTGCCACGTCGCGGTCGAGCCGCGGTAGTCGCGCAGCGCGTATTGCGCGTTGCCGTACCAGTACTGCGCGGTCGGCTGATAGGGACTCTGCGGATACTTCGCGATGAACGCACGGAACGAAGCCGCCGCCGCCTTGAAGTTGCCGTTGCGGAACTGCTGCTGCGCCGCGCTGAGCGCATCCGTTTCACCTGGCTGCACGGTACCTTCGACACCATCGATCGTCGCCTGCTGCGGCTCGAACTTCTTGAGCCGCGTGTCGAGATCCTGGTAGTACTCCTTCTGCTGCCGCTCGAGCGTCGTCAGCCGGTTCGTCAGATCCTCGTTCTCGCCGCGCAGCGTCGCGACCTGCTGGTTCAGCTGGTCGATACGGCCGGATTGATCGAGGATCGTACGCTGGGCGGCCGACAACTGACTCGACAGGTTGTCGCTCTTGCTGCGCAGATCGAGCACGGCACGGCGCGCTTCGTTGTCGTCGAACATGCCGGCATGCGCCGGCGCGGCCGACCACGCCGCGCCCGCGACGCAGAATGCTGCGGCAACGCGCAGCCAGGTTAAACGGTGCGTCATACGGCGATTCTTCCGTTACTTACTGTTGGTAGACGAGGTCGGCGCGACGGTTCTGCGCCCACGATGCTTCGTCGTGACCCGTTGCCTGCGGCTTTTCCTTGCCGAGGCTCACGGCTTCCATTTGCGAATCGTTCACGCCGAGCAGCGCCATCGCACGGCGGACGGCTTCCGCACGCTTCTGGCCCAGCGCGAGGTTGTACTCGCTCGTGCCGCGTTCGTCGGTGTTGCCCTGGATCAGCACGTGGCGCTGCGGGTGGCTCTTCAGGTACTGCGCGTGCTGCTGCATCAGCGGCTGGTACTCGTCCTTCACCGAATAGCTGTCGAAGTCGAAGTAGATGCTGCGCTTCGCGAGCGGGCTGTTCGGGTCGTTCAGCGGATCGACGTTCACTTGCGCGACGTTGTCCGCGCTCGGCTGCGTGCTGACTGCGCCCGCGTTGTTTGCCTTGTCGTCGAGCTTCACGCCCGACTTGCACGCTGCGAGCGCGCTGATCATCATCACGGCCAGGGCCAGACGAGCTTTATTCGACATCATGGTTACTCTCCTTGTGGTCATTGCATGAAGGGCCCCCACGACGGCTCGCGAACGGAGCCGCCCTGGACGGACAAGATCTGCGGCGGCGCGCTGCCGTCGGAGGGCACTGCAGCCAGAACGTTGCGACCACCCGACTGGGTAGCGTACAGAACGTACTGGCCGTTTGCCGCGAAGCTCGGCGATTCGTCGCGATTGGTATTCGTGATGGCGTTCGCCGCGCCAGTCTGCAGATCCTGAACGTACAGCTTGAAGCCCCCACCCGTGCGGGAGATGTAAGCGAGCAGCTTGCCGTCTGGGCTCACGCGCGGGCTCGTGTTGTAGCTGCCGGTGAAGGTCACGCGCTGCGCGGCGCCGGCGCTTTCACCCTGCGCGGGCATCCGGTAGATTTGCGGCGCACCGCCACGATCGCTCGTGAAGTAGATCCAGCGGCCGTCCGGCGAGTAGAACGGTTCGGTGTCGATCGAGCTGCTCTGCGTGAGACGGCGCAGGCCGCCGCCGTTCGCGTTGACCGTATAGATTTGCGTATTGCCCGTCAGCGACAGCGCGACGGCCAGCGTGTTGCTGTCCGGCGACCACGCTGGTGCGCTGTTGTTGCCCTTCTGGTCGGAGACGATGTAGCGGCGGCCGGTCGGCAGGTCATGGATGTAGACGATCGGCTTCTTGCGCTCGAACGACACGTACGCGACCTTCGTGCCGTTCGGCGACCAGGCCGGCGAGATGATCGGCTCGGCGCTCGTCAGTGCGCTGATCGCATTCTGTCCGTCGGAATCGGAGACCTGCAGTTTGTACTTGTTTCCGATCTTGACCACATACGAGAGGCGCGTGGCAAACACGCCCCGCGTTCCAAGCAGCTTCTGGTAGATGTAGTCGGCAATCTGATGGCCAACCTTCCGCAACGCAGCGTCATTGGGCGCGGTCAGCGTCAAGCCACTGAGGCTTTGCTGCTTCACGGTGTCGTACAGGATGAAGTTGACCTTGTACTGACCGTTCGCGTCGCGGTTCACGCTGCCGGCGACGAACGCATTCGCGCCCTTGGCCTTCCATGCGCCGAGATCGACCGAGGCGGTTTCGGGCACGGGCGTGCTGCCTGCGTCGATGTTGGTGAATTTGCCGCTGCGGGCGAGGTCGGCGCGTACGATCGACGTGACCTGCTGCGGCAGATTCGCCTCGTTCGTGAAGTTTGCGGTGGCAATGGGGAACTGGGTCGACCCGACACCGGTGATCAGCACGTTGACCTGGGCGTTAGCGGCGCTGCCCGCCGTGATCAGACACGAGGCCACGAGTGCCCTGAAACCTAGCTTTGTCATCAAACTCATGCTTCTTGCTTCCCGTATGGCTTGGATCGCTGCGCAACGGCAGAGACAGTAAAAATACCCGATTCGTTCCCATCTGACAGCGACGCCCGGAGTGTAAGCGCATTTCGTTTCACTCCGCCGCCTTGAAGGTAATCGTAATGTCAGACGGGGTACGACCGTTAGAATCGGGCGGCAACGGGACCGATGCGTGGATCGCACTGACCACGGCTTGATCCCACCCCGAATTCCCGCTCGAGCGGGAGACCGATGCGCTCAATACGTCACCGGACGGCGTGCACCGAATCTTGACGACGGTGGTCAGGCCCGCCCGCTCGCCGCCCCAAACGATGTTCGGCTTGACGCGGCGGCGCACCTTGTCGGCATAGCCGGGCGTGGCGGCATTGCCGCCGGAGCCCGTACCCGTGCCGCTTTTCGCGAGACCTTCGCCGCCGCCTTCACCGGCGCCGGACAGGCCCTGCATCTGCGCGAGGCGCGCGCTGCGTTCGCGGTCGAGCTTCGCATTCGCCGCCGCACTGGCCTTCGCGCGCGCCGCGGCCTCGGCCTTCGCCTTGGCCTGGGCTTCCGCCTTCGCCTTGGCGGCCGCGTCGGCCTTTGCCTTCGCCGCCTGCTGCGCTTCGAGCTGCGCCTGCTTTTGCTGCTGGAGTTTCTGCTGTTCGAGCTTCTGCTGTTCGGCGAGCTGCTGTTGCTTGAGCTTGTCGGCCTGCTTCTGTCTGTCGCGTTCCGCGGCCTTTTGTGCGGCGAGCGCGGCGGCTTGTTGCGCGGCGAGCTGCGCGCGCCGGGCTTCCTCTTCCTGCTGGGCCTTCAGTTGCTGCGCACGGCGCTGCTGCTCGAGCTGCGCTTCGCGCGCGGCCGCTTCCTGCTGCCGTTTCTTCTGCTGCAGCGCGATGTCGGCCTGCTCGTCGCGCACCGGGGCAGGGGGCGGCGCGACCTTCACGGGCGGCGCGGGCGTGACGACGGGCCGCGGCGCGGGGACGTCGGGCACTTCGGTCCACAGCTCGGCTTCGGCGCCGGCCGGCGTGCTGTTCTGCCACTGCACGCCGTGATAGAGGAACAGCGCGAGCAGCACGTGCATCAGCGCGGCGAGCGCGAACGCGCGCCACGTCCCGCGCTCGCGGGGAGGCTGGAGCGGGTAGGCGGATCTGCGCGTGGATTGCTGCCGGTTCATTGCGATTTGACGAGGAGGCCGACGCGCTTGACGCCACGCGCCTTCAGATCGGACATCACGGTCATGACGGCATCGTACTGCACGGTCTTGTCGGCTGCGATCACGACCGGCTGGTCAGGGTGATCGGCCTGCCGGGCCGAGATGAAGCTGTCGAGCTCGGCCTTCGTCATCGTGTCTTCCTGGGTCGCGCCCGAGTCGCCCTTGTACTTGACGCTCATCGTGCGGTCGGCCTTGATGTTGACGACGACGGGCGGCGTCTGCTCCTGCGGCGCGGCGTTGCCGACGGTCGGCAAGTTGATGATCGACGGCGCGACGAGCGGTGCGGTGACCATGAAGATCACGAGCAGCACCAGCATCACGTCGATGTACGGCACGACGTTGATGTCGGCCATTGCGCGGCGCGAGCGGCCGCCGCGCATGCTGGATCGGATGGGGCTTCCTGCCATGGCGCGCTCCTTACTGGGCCTGACGCTGCAGGATGTTCGAGAACTCTTCGATGAAGGTCTCGAAGCGGATCGCGAGGCGGTCGATGTCGTGCGCGTAGCGGTTGTACGCGACCACCGCCGGAATCGCGGCGAACAGGCCGATCGCGGTGGCGACGAGCGCCTCGGCGATGCCCGGCGCGACGTTCGCGAGCGTGGCCTGCTGCACGTTCGCGAGGCCGCGGAACGAGTTCATGATCCCCCAGACCGTGCCGAACAGACCGATGTACGGGCTGACCGAGCCGACCGACGCGAGGAATGCGAGGTTGGCTTCGAGCACGTCCATTTCACGCTGGAACGACGCGCGCATCGCGCGGCGGGCGCCATCGAGCACGAGGCCCGGATCGCTGAGGCGCTTTTCCTTCGCCTTCAGGAATTCGCGCATCCCCGATTCGAAGATCCGCTCGAGTGCGCCGATCGTATGGCGGTTGTTGGCGGCGCTCTGGTACAGCGCCTGCAGGTCGCCGCCCGACCAGAAATCCTTCTCGAAGCGTTCGGTCTGGGCACGCGCGCGGCGGATCGCGAACCACTTGCGGAAGATGAAGGTCCACGACATCAGCGACAGCAGCAGCAGCAGTCCCATCACCGCCTGGGCCAGCACGCTCGCGTTGAGGACGAGGGAAATGATCGACAGGTCTTGAACAGTATTCATAGAGGTTTGAGTAACGTCCCTTCGGGGGTGCCCGGCAAGGGCGTCCGGCGTGCATGCGGCGCGGCGCGCTGGCCATGCCTGACGCCGAACCTTGCTTAGTATCGAATCAGAACGGCAAGTTCATAGGCTTTGTCTAAACGGCGCTCATGCGCGCTTCGTTGACAAACCCGTCTGCCCGGCGTCGATGACGGGACCGCGTTGCAACGCGTCGAGCACGACGGGCGGGATGGCCGCGGGCCGGATGCCGTGACGGTCGACGCAGCCGAGGCGGATATGCCCGGCCACGAGCAGCGTGTCGCCACACCAGGCTTCCTGCGTGAATTCCACCGAGGCGCGGCCGATGCGTCCGGGCCTGCTCGTGATCGTCAGCGTGTCGTCGAGTCGCGCCGGCGCGCGGTAGTCGAGCGACGTGCTGCGCACGATGAAGATCGCACCGGTGTCATCGGCGAGCCGACGCTGGTCGACGCCGCATGCACGGAGCCACTCGGTGCGGGCGCGCTCGAAGAACTTCAGGTAGTTGGCATAGAAGACGATGCCGCCTGCATCGGTATCCTCGTAGTACACGCGCACCGGCCAGGTAAAGCCGGACGGCGCTTCCGGGGAGCGGGTAGGCTGAGTCATGGCGCGCATTCTACCGGAAGGCAAAGGCCCGATTCGTAACCGATTCGTAACGGAATGTAGTGCGTCGTAGCACACCGCGGGCCGCCGGAGGCGGGCCCGCGGCTGCGGGCGACGGTCAGCCGCGATGGATCGTGAGGCCGGCCGGCGCTTGCGCGACCGGCATCATTTCGATCGTATTGATGTTGACGTGCGCGGGGCGCGTGGCGATCCAGTAGATCGTATCGGCGATGTCCTCCGCCGTGAGCGGCTGGACGTTCTGGTAGACGTTCGCCGCCTTTGCATCGTCGCCGCGGAAGCGGACGTTCGAGAATTCCGTGCCGCCGCACAGGCCCGGTTCGATGTCGGTGACGCGCAACGGCGTGCCGATCAGGTCGGTGCGCAGGTTCAGGCTGAATTGCCTGACGAAAGCCTTGGTCGCGCCGTAGACGTTCCCGCCCGGATACGGATAGGTGCCGGCCACCGAGCCCAGATTGAAGATATGGCCGCGACCGCGCGCGATCATGCCCGGCAGCAACGCGTGCGTGACGGTCACGAGGCCCGAGCAGTTCGTGTCGATCATGGTCTGCCACTCGTCGAGGCTCGCCTTCTGGGCCGGCTCGACGCCGAGCGCGAGGCCGGCGTTGTTGACGAGCACGTCGAGCGCCGCGAATTCGGCGGGAAGGGCGGCCGGCACGGCTTCGACGGCCGCGCGGTCGCGCACGTCGAGCTCGAACGGCAGCAGCGCGTCGCCGAGTTCGGCCGCGAGCGCATCGAGGCGATCCTTGCGGCGTGCGGTGGCGACGACGCGATGGCCGCCCTTGACGAAGGCACGGGAAATGGCGGCGCCGAAGCCGGCGGACGCACCTGTGACGAACACGATCATTGCTGCTCCTGGTCGGTAACGGAATAGCGGGTGGAATCCCGCAAGCCTACTGAGAATGCCGCACCGCGGCAAGACGGCGAAGCGTGTCGGCACGGGCGCGTAGAGTCTGGCCCTTATTGTTTGGGGCGCCCTGCCGTGCGGTTGCCTATTCATGACGCATCCAATACACTAATGCGCTCATCACCCCTGCGTGACTGGCGATAGAACCCTCAGGGTTCAAGGTGGAGCATCCCACCGTGAAGCGCGGGGCGCCGTTTTTGCCGTTCGCCTGGGCAGCCGTTGTGCGCCGTCGCGTGCATCGCCGGTGGCTGTCCTGCCTCGCGTCATACGGATTCTTCCGCCACGTCGAGCTGGTCTCGCCAGCAGCGCACCGTACTCGGCCACTCCGGTCAACCTGTACACACTTAACGGAAACCGTATGTTTGACAGAGCCCAAAGCACCATCGCGAACGTCGATCCCGAAATCTTTGCAGCGATCGAGCAGGAAAACCGCCGCCAGGAAGATCACATCGAGCTGATCGCGTCGGAAAACTACACGAGCCCGGCCGTGATGGCCGCGCAGGGCTCGCAGCTCACGAACAAGTACGCAGAAGGGTATCCGGGCAAGCGCTACTATGGTGGTTGCGAGTACGTCGACGTGGTCGAGCAACTGGCGATCGACCGTGTGAAGCAGCTGTTCGGTGCGGAAGCGGCGAACGTGCAGCCGAACTCGGGTTCGCAGGCGAACCAGGGCGTGTTCTTCGCGATGCTCAAGCCGGGCGACACGATCATGGGCATGAGCCTCGCGCACGGCGGCCACCTGACCCACGGTTCGCCGGTGAACATGTCGGGCAAGTGGTTCAACGTGGTGAGCTACGGCCTGAACGAAAACGAAGACATCGACTACGAAGCGGCCGAGAAGCTCGCGCAGGAACACAAGCCGAAGCTGATCGTCGCGGGCGCATCGGCGTTTGCGCTGAAGATCGATTTCGAGCGTCTGGCGAAGATCGCGAAGTCGGTGGGCGCATACCTGATGGTCGACATGGCGCACTACGCTGGCCTGATCGCGGCGGGCGTGTACCCGAACCCGGTGCCGCACGCGGATTTCGTGACGACGACGACGCACAAGAGCCTGCGCGGCCCGCGCGGCGGCGTGATCCTGATGAAGGCCGAGTACGAGAAGCCGATCAACTCGGCGATCTTCCCGGGCATCCAGGGCGGCCCGCTGATGCACGTGATCGCGGCTAAGGCAGTCGCGTTCAAGGAAGCGCTGTCGCCGGAGTTCAAGGAATATCAGCAGAAGGTGGTCGAGAACGCACGCGTGCTGGCCGAAACGCTGGTCAAGCGCGGGCTGCGGATCGTGTCGGGCCGCACCGAAAGCCACGTGATGCTGGTCGACCTGCGCGCGAAGAACATCACCGGCAAGGCAGCAGAAGCGGCGCTCGGCGCGGCGCACATCACGGTGAACAAGAACGCGATTCCGAACGATCCGGAAAAGCCGTTCGTGACGAGCGGCGTGCGCCTGGGTTCGCCGGCGATGACGACGCGCGGCTTCGGGCCGGCGGAAGCCGAGCAGGTGGGTAACCTGATCGCCGACGTGCTGGAGAACCCGGAGGACGCAGCCACGATCGAGCGCGTGCGTGCGCAGGTCGCCGAGCTGACCAAGCGTTTCCCGGTCTATCGCTGATCGCCGATGCGCTGCCCGTTCTGCCGGCATGACGACACGCAGGTCGTCGACTCGCGCGTGTCCGAAGATGGCGCCGCGATTCGCCGGCGCCGTCGCTGCTCGGCTTGCGACAAGCGCTTCACGACGTACGAGCGGGTCGAACTGAACCTGCCGGCCGTCGTGAAGAAGGACGGCAGCCGCACGGAATTCGACCGTCGCAAGATCGTCGCCAGCATGCAACTCGCGCTGCGCAAGCGGCCGGTTGCCGCCGACGCGATCGACGCGGCGGTCGCCCGCATCGAGTATCAACTGCTCGCGACTGGCGAGCGTGAAGTGCGTAGCGAGAAGCTGGGCGAACTCGTGATGAACGAGTTGCGCGGCCTCGATACGATCGCCTATGTCCGCTTCGCATCGGTATATCGCCGGTTCGAGGACGTTTCCGAATTTGCCGACGTGATCGAAGAGTTCCGTCGCGCCTCTCCCGCCAAGACCCCACGTAAGCGCTGACGCGCTGCGTTCGTTCATCGTCTGCTCCGTTGGTTCGATTCGCGCCGATTGTGTCGGCTGCGATCGCATGTCGCCAGTCGGCCGTTCGGCAAATGGCGCCCGTCCGCACGTGCCGCTACAGTCGTCGCATCACCGTGGCGGAGGACGATTGCGATGGAACGGGGCGCTCAACCCTTGAAGCACGTGCTGCAACGACCGGGCGGATTCACGCTCGTCGAGCTGATGGTCGCCATGTCACTGGCGGCGGGGCTCGCGCTCTATGCGGTGCCCACCTTCGACCAGTGGCGTATGCGCGAACGCGTGGATGCCCGCTCGCGGGCGCTGCTCGGGGCGCTGTCGTTTGCGCGTACCGAGGCAACGCGGCTCGGCACGCGCGTCACGCTGTGTCGCGCCGGGCGCGACGGTGCATGCCTGCGTGCCGGTGAGCGATGCGATCCGGCCGAATGGTCGTGCGACTGGATCGTCAGCGGGCAGGTCGACGGGCAGTCGCGTGTGCTGCGACGCTATCCGCGCGATGCCGAAGTGGCCGTCGCGGGCGCCGCGCACGAACTGACGTTTGCACCGCCGGTCGGTCAGTCGATCGGCGGAATCCGGCGTTTCGAATTGCATCCGCGGCGCAGCGTGTCCGGCGCCGACGATGCGCGCGCGTCGCGTTGCGTCCGGATTGCGGCAGGCGGCCGCGCACGGCTGGTCGCCGGCCGCTGCGACGCGGCGTGATCGCCGTGCGCAATGCCATGCGCGGCACGTCGCTGATCGAGGCGACGCTGGCCATCGCGCTGCTCGCCACCGTGATGCTGGCCGTGGTCGGCAGCCAGCTCACGATGGCGCGTGTGCAGCGCACGACGATCTGGCGCGAGCGCGCGCTGTGGCTGGCCGATGCACGTATCGAGCGTCTGCATGCTGCTGCTGCGGCCGATGATGGCCTCGTGGCGCTGGCGGCTGCATCATTGCCGGGCGGCGCGATGACGCTCGATGGCGGGCCGGGCGGCATCCGTTACGTGGTCGTCGGCTGGCGTGGCGGCAATCAGGGCGCGTCGCCGCGCTGCGGTGCGGCGGGGACGTCGACGCAGCCGCCATCGTGTGTCCGGATGCCGTTTCGGGAGAGCACCGTCGATGAACGCTGATCGCCGTACGCGTGGCCATACGCTGCTCGAGGTGCTGATCGCGATGACCATCGGGCTCCTCGTGCTCGCGGCGGCCGGTGCGCTGTACCACGCGCAGCATATTGCGCAGCGTCGCGCGGAAGACGGGTTCAGGATGCGCGATGCTGCCGCTACCGCGCTGATGCTGATCGGTCAGCAGATCCAGATGGCAGGATTCCGGCCGCTCGATGGCGAAGCGGCATCGTCGTTGCCGCCGGTGTTCGGCTGTTCGGCGGCGCGCGTGCGCGGTAGTGGCGCACAGGTGCGCTGCGAGCCCGCGCGTCTGTCGTCGGATGCGGTGCTGGTCCGGTATGTCGGCGATTCCGTCTCGACGTGGGCGACGGTGAGCGGCCAGGCGTCGGATTGCCTCGGGCAGGGTGTCGGCGTGCCGGGCGAACTGGCGCCGGTGGAGAATCGCTTCGATGCGCATGTCAGCCCGTCGACGGGCGAGCCCGAACTGTACTGCGAGGGAAGCGGCCGTCCGGGTACGCCGCAGCCCATCGTGGCGGGAATCGATCAATTGCGCATGCGCTATTTGCGTCGCGACACCACGCAATTCGTCGACGCCGATGCGATGCGTGCCGACGACTGGCGCGATGTCATGGCCGTGCATGTCTGTGTGCGGGCGCGCGGCGAGCCGATGCGCGAACCGGCGCAGCAAGTCGACTGCGACGGCCGCGTCGCCGTTGCACCGGATGGCCGCGCACGGTTGACGCTCGATCGCATCATCGCGTTGCGGAACGTCGCCGCCGCATCCGATGTTGCGTTGCTCTGGGCACCTCACGCACGCGAGGTGGCGCGATGAGGGTAGCAGCGCAGTACGCGCTGGGCGACATCTCCCGACGCGTGAAGGCACGGCACGGCCATGAGCGCACCGTCGCAAATGATGACGGCCCGCAGCAGGTCGTATGTGCCGGCGTTCGGGCGACGAGTCCCCGCGAGCCATACAGGCATTTCCGCCCCGACCGCCGCGCCTGGCGTCGCGACGCAGGTCTTGCATTGCCCGCGGTGATCGCGGTCGGCGCAGCAGTCGCGGCACTGACCGGTACATGGTTCGACGCCGCGTTGACGGAGTCACGCCGTACCCGCGCGTTGTCGGATCGGCTGATCGCCTTCCACGCGGCCGATGCCGCGCTTGCCGCGTGCACCGCACGATTGCTGCGCGGCTCGGCGCCGTATGTGAACGAAAGCGAATCGCACGCGGAGCCCGACGCATGGCGACGCATGCCGCCGCTGGCGGCTGCCGAAGCGTTCGCGCCTTTCGCCGAATGGCCGATGGCCGCGCAGCCGCCGCGATGCCTGATCGAGGCGTGGCGGCGTCCGGCACGGCAGGCCGGCAGCAGCGCTTACCTGGTCACCGCGCGTGGCGTCGGCGCGCACGCGTCGAGCGCCGTCTGGCTGCAACATCAGGTCGTGATACGCGACGGTCATATCGTCGAGCTGCGCTGGCGTCGTGTCGCGGCGGTACTCCGATGAATGGCCGCCTGTCCCGATGCCGCTCGGCCGGATTCACGCTGATCGAGCTGATGATCGTGCTCGCGATCGTCGCCGTGCTGGCCGGGTGGGGTATCCCGTCGTATCGAGAACATGTCGTGCGGGTTCACCGTGCGTCGGCGGTGTCTGCGCTGTACCGTGCGGCCCAATATCTTGAAACGCTGGACGGTGCGCCGCCTGCGGCGTTGCCGGATGCGCTCGCGCAGGCGCCGCCGGACGGGCATGCCGTGTATCGATTGACGCTCGGGCGGTCGGATGGCGACGGTTCACCGGTGAGCTATGAACTGGCGGCGACGCCGCTCGACACCGGGCCGATGCGCGACGATGCATGCGGCACGTTCACGCTGCGTTGGGACGGGACGAAAGGCAATACAGGAAGCGATGGCGCCGACGAACCGGGCGCTGTCTGCTGGGGCGTGCGCTAAGTTCGCAAGGAAGGCGCGCAGCGGCGCAGGGCCGTGCGCGCGGGACGCCGACGATCAGTCGTTCTGTGCGTCGAGCCCGCGTTCGTCGCGGGACTGCTTCCAGATCCGGTAGACCTCCCATGCGGCGAAGCCGAGCGTGCCCCACTTCAACGCGGGGCCCGCGCTCGCACGCAGCAGCGAGCGAACGGGTTTCGCCAGCACGAGCGACGCGAGCGAACTCAGCATCGGATACTGGTTGACGAGCTGGCCGAGGCTTGCGTTCAGGTTCTTGGCCGACTGGCCGAACCTGCCGGTCGACAGCCCGGGGATGAACACCTTGAGCCAGCTGAAGCGCGTGACGGCGTGGCGCATTTCGGCGGCGGCCTCCGCAAATTCGAGCCGCTCGACTTCGGATCGCAGGATCAGCAATTCCTTGCGGAGCGCGCGGTGCTGCGACGCGCTCCAGTTCGATCGCGACGAATGGGAGCGGGAGGGATTGCCCGTGATGTTCTGGCTCATGGCGCGTCGACGAAGTAGGTGGGAGGGATGAGCGCGAAGGCGTTCACGGCTTGCCGCGGAACAGGTCGCGGTCTTTCTCGAGCTCGGCGAGCGTCGCCTCGAACACGGTCGGCGCGTCGCGCAGGCCCGAGCGCGCCTTCAGCGCGCATACGATGCCGCTGACGGCATACAGCGCGGTGATGGCGGCGAGCGCCTGCCAGCGGTAGGTATCCCAGAACGCGATCGCGATCAGAACGGTCAGGCTGATGAGCGCCATCGTCGCGAGCATCATCGCGGCGAGTCCGAGGAACAGCACGCCCATCAGGCGCTCCTTCTCCTCGGCGAGCTCGATGCCCACCAGTTCGAGGCGCGTCTGCAGAAGGCCGATGGCGGAGCCGACGAGGCGGCGCAACGGTCCTTGACCGGACGGCTGCGAGGGGGTGTCTGTCGTCATGGGTGAGGTGCTTGCGCGTGCAGTAAGCAGCTAGGACAAAGCCGGCCGGCGCGGGCCGGCCGGCTTCGACGCCCGCAGGCCGCAACGCGGCCTGCGGGACGAAACGGCGCAGAGCGCGTTACTTGCGGTTGATCAGCAGGCCGATCAGCACGCCGACGCCGGCGGCCACGCCGATCGACGTCCACGGATGCTCGTGCACGTAGTCGTCGGTCGCGCGCGCGGCCTTCTTGCCTTTCTCGACCACCACGACCTGGACGTCGGCTGCCTTTTCCTTGGCCTGCTTCAGGCGCGACATGGCTTTCTCGCGCAGCTCGGCCGCACGGTCGCCCGTGCTGCTCGCCGCTTGCTTGAGCAGGTCTTCGGCGTCCGAGAGAACGGTTTTGATATCCGACATCAGTTTCTCCTTGTTGATTTCCGACATTGCAACTCCCTTCGTGCTGTCATGCTGCAGGTTCACATCGTAGCGAAACCCCTGCCTGCTGGCGAGCCGGGAAGACACACGGCGGCAGCGCAAGACTGCATGGTAAACGACTTGTAATCATGAACAGAGCGGCAAACGGGTTGAAAAGTTTCCTCTGCCAGCTTCCGTCCTGCCATGACGCCGGGTAAAAATGACAAAAAAGTATGAATATCAAACGGAATAATCGTTCGCACGGCCCATTGCTTCCCGTAAGCTGATGGACTGCCCCGCGCTGTCCAGCGCGCGGTTTCAACCAGCATCGTTCGAGGAGGGAACATCATGAGTCTGCGTCTTGGCGACATCGCACCGGATTTCGAGCAGGAATCGAGCCTGGGCACCATCAAGTTTCACGAGTGGCTCGGCAACAGCTGGGGCGTCCTGTTCTCCCATCCGGCCGACTACACGCCGGTGTGCACGACCGAACTCGGGCTGACCTCGAAACTGAAGGGCGAATTCGAGAAACGCAACGTGAAGGTGATCGCGCTGTCGGTCGACGGCGTCGAATCGCACAAGGGCTGGATCAACGACATCAACGAAACGCAGTCGACGGTCGTGGGCTTCCCGATCATCGCCGACGCGGACCGCAAGGTGTCGCAGCTGTACGACATGATTCACCCGAACGCGAACGAAACGCTGACGGTGCGTTCGCTGTTCGTGATCGACCCGAACAAGAAGGTGCGGCTCACGATCACCTATCCGGCCAGCACGGGCCGCAACTTCGACGAAGTGCTGCGCGTGATCGACTCGCTGCAACTGACCGACAATTACAAGGTCGCGACGCCCGGCAACTGGAAGGACGGCGACGACGTCGTGATCGTGCCGTCGCTGCAGGATCCGGAAGAGCTGAAGAAACGCTTCCCGAAGGGCTTCAACGCGGTGCGTCCGTATCTGCGCCTGACGCCGCAGCCGAACAAGTAAGCATCGGCGGCCCGCGGCCGCGGCTGCGATGAAAAAAAGCCCGCCCGGCAGTCATGCCGGGCGGGCTTTTACTTGGCGGCGTGCGAGTGCGCGTGCGCGACATCGCTGCCGCGTGCATCATGGCCGGATCATCAGAAGAATGCCTGAATGCCCGTCTGCGCGCGGCCGAGGATCAGCGCGTGGATGTCATGCGTGCCTTCGTACGTATTGACCACTTCGAGGTTCACGAGGTGACGTGCGACGCCGAATTCGTCGGAGATGCCGTTGCCGCCGAGCATGTCGCGCGCGAGGCGGGCGATGTCGAGCGCCTTGCCGCACGAGTTGCGCTTCATGATCGACGTGATCTCGACGGCGGCCGTGCCTTCGTCCTTCATCCGGCCGAGGCGCAGCACGCCTTGCAGGCCGAGGGTGATTTCGGTCTGCATGTCGGCGAGCTTCTTCTGGATCAACTGGTTCGCGGCGAGCGGCCGGCCGAACTGCTGGCGGTCGAGCACGTACTGGCGCGCGGTGTGCCAGCAGGATTCGGCGGCGCCGAGCGCGCCCCACGCGATCCCGTAGCGCGCCGAGTTCAGGCAGGTGAACGGGCCGCGCAAGCCGCTCACGTTCGGCATCAGGTTCTCTTCGGGCACGAACACCTCGTCTAGGACGATCTCGCCGGTGATCGATGCGCGCAGCCCGACCTTGCCGTGGATCGCCGGCGCCGACAGGCCTTTCCAGCCCTTCTCGAGGATGAAGCCGCGGATCGCGTCCTTGCCGTTCTCTTCCAGCTTCGCCCATACGACGAACACGTCGGCGATCGGCGAGTTGGTGATCCACATCTTCGCGCCGGACAGCGCGTAGCCGCCCGGCACCTTCTTCGCGCGCGTGACCATGCTGCCCGGATCGGAGCCGTGGTTCGGCTCGGTCAGGCCGAAGCAGCCGATCCATTCGCCGGTCGCGAGCTTCGGCAGGTATTTCTGCTTCTGCGCGTCGGAGCCGAATTCGAAGATCGGCACCATCACGAGCGACGACTGCACGGACATCATCGAACGGTAGCCGGAGTCGACGCGCTCGACTTCGCGCGCGATCAGCCCGTAGCTCACGTAGTTGAGGCCGGGGCCGCCGTATTCCTCGGGAATCGTCGGGCCGAGCAGGCCGACCTCGCCCATCTCGCGAAAGATGGCCGCGTCGGTGCGTTCGTGGCGGAACGCTTCGGTGACGCGCGGCGCGAGCTTGTCCTGTGCATACGCCTGCGCGGCATCGCGGACCATTCGCTCTTCTTCAGTCAGTTGCTGGTCGAGCAGCAGCGGATCGTCCCAATGAAAAGTTGCAGCACTCATCGTCTCATCTCCTGTCGGCCCGAGTTGGCGCTTCAGCGCTTACTCGGGCCCATGCTTCGCGGTCGGCCAGAGTGGACGCTTCAGCGCTTACTCCGGCCCCATGCTTTGCGGTCGGTCGGAGCGGGCGCTTCGGCGCCGGCCCCGAGCCCGTGCTTTTCAGTCGGACAGAGGCCGCGCTGCAGCGCTTGCTCCGGGTTGATGCCTGAAGTTCGCTTGACTTGCGTTCCGCTGTGCGGAACAATGTTTTGCAAATCGACCTCAGTGTAGCACCGGATGACACTTTCAACCATCGACGACACCACGATCGACGAGCGCAAGTTCGTCGTCGCGCTCGCGCGCGGGCTCGACCTGCTGCGCGCCTTCCGGCCCGGCGAGACGATGCTGGGCAATCGCGATTTCGCGGAACGCACGGGGCTGCCGAAGGCGACGGTGAACCGGCTCGCCTATACGCTGACCGTGCTCGGCTATCTGCGCTACGACGAGACGCTCGGAAAGTATGCGCTGGACGCCGGCGTGCTGTCGCTCGGCTACGCGCTGCTGTCGGGCTCGGGCACGATCGATCTCGCGCGGCCGCACATGCAGGCGCTCGCGCGCGAGATCGGCGCGGCCGTGTCGCTCGGCTGCCGCGACGGGCTCGACATGATCTATCTGGAGACGATCCGCAGCGAGACCGCGCTGACGCTCGGGCTCGCGCCCGGTTCGCGGCTGTCGATGCTGACGAGCTCGATGGGGCGCGCGTACCTGGCCGTGCAGCCGGAGGACGTGCGCCGCGCGCTCTATGCCGAACTGCACCGCGCGGCCGGCGGCGCGGCCGACGCCGATGCGCTCGTCGCCGCCGCGCAGCAGGCGGTGGCCGAATTCTCGGCGGGCGGTTGCTGCTATTCGTTCCGCGCGTGGCACGCGGACGTGAACGCGGCGGCCGTGCCGTTTCGCGAGCCGCGCGAGGGGCGCTGGCTGATCCTGAGCTGCAGCGGCCCGGCGTCGTCGATGGACGAGGCCGTGTTTCGCACGCAGGTCGGGCCGCAACTGAAGGCGCTCGCGCAGCGGCTCGGGCAGACGGTCTGAGAGCGACGAGCGCGCGGGTGCTGTGGTCGTGCGGCAACCAGCTCGTGCGCAACAGGTGGGGAAGCAGAGGCGGCGCGGCACCGTTGCGTATTGCGTGACGGGCGAACCGCGCTCATCATCGTTCGCCTGCTTCCCGACGATGAGGTCTGCGATGGCGCATCCCGAACCGATGGAAGGCGGATGCGCGTGCGGCGCGATCCGCTACCGTATCGCCGGCGTTCCGACCGACGCCGGTTTCTGCCACTGCCGGCTCTGCCAGCGCACGACCGGCGCGGCGGTCGTCGCATCGGCATCGGTGCCGATCGACGCATTCGAATATCTGCGGGGCGAACCGACCGTCTACGCGTCGAGCGCCTGGGGCGAACGGCGCTTCTGCGGCCGTTGCGGCGCGCAACTCGAATACCGGCGCTCCGACGCGCCGCGGACGGTCGAGATCAATTACGCGACGCTCGACGAACCGTCGCGGCTGCGTCCGGCTTGGCACGTCTGGTACGGCGATCGTTTCCCGGGCATCGAGATCGACGACGATCTACCGAAGTACGACGACGGTGGCAGGGAGTAGGCGGCCCATCGCGGGCAATGCGCCGGTGCCGGGCGGGTGCGCAAGCGCATTCGACCTTTCTGCATGAACGAACGAGGAATCGGCCGGCGTCGAGCGACGCGTGTGCTGAAACCCGATTCCCGAGGCAACACGACACCGGCATCCGCCATCCGACGCGCCGCGCTTCGCGCGCGCTTCTCCCGCCGATCGCTCAGGCCGTCACGACCTTCGCGAACACCGGCCCCTGCATGAACCGCACGTCGTGCTGGCGCAGCAGCTCGCACTGCGTCTCGTCGACCACGCCGTCGAAGATCAGCGGAATCCGCACGCGCTGCGCGTAGGCGACGAGCGCCTTGACCATCCCGTCGCGCAACGCGATGCCCGCATCCATCTTGATGTAGTCGGGGCGCGCCATGTCCGATTCGACCGCGAGGATGCGGCCCGGGTCGGGCAGCTTGTCGGCGACCTTGAAGCCGTGATGCTGATAGCTGCGCGTCAGGTAGCCGAGGAACGTCTTGTGGGCGACCGCGACCGCCGGCAGTTCGATCACGATCCGCTCGGGCGGCAGCCCGAAGCGCTGCAGTACCGACGAGAAATGCTTGCCGTGGTCGTACTTCACGCTCTTGAGCAGCCGCTCGTGCACGCGCAGGAACAGCAGCCCGTGACGCTGCGCCCCGAAGAAATTGATCGCGTGCAGCGCGCGCGACAGGCGGTCGATCGCGACCAGCGTCTGGTCGTCGACGGCCGCGTCGACCGGGTCGTGCTGCGCGCCGGTGACGAGCGTGACGGCCTGGAAGCCGAGCTCGTCGCCGTAGCGCTCGATCGCGTCGGCGAACGACGTCGATTGCGGCGCGCCGGGCATCGTCACGTCGTAGATCGGCTCGTACGCGCTGGCGAGCGTGCGCTCGGGCAGATTCGCGCACGCGGTGCCGCCTTCGGCAAGCGCGAGGTGTTCCCGCAGATACGGCAGTTGCCCGGCACGGCTGACCAGCTCGGGGATGGTAGGCGGAATCATCGGCGTGAGAAGGAAAAATGGCGGCCGAAAGGGCCGCCTCGTTGACTTGATATTAGCAGCGCGCGCCGCGCTCGGCTCGGCGTTTCATTCATATGGTTATCCCGTCCCCGAGCGAACGACTAGGGTTTACGTTGATTTCACTATTCGTAATTGGTTTTACTATTCGTAAATCCAAGGAGGGGTCGCCGATCAAGAAAAGCGGCATGCGGGCGCCGCGAGACGGCGCCGTTCACGAATCAACAGGAAGCAAGGAGCGAGACGTGGCGGTTGTTGACAGGACAGGCGGGCAGACGCGCCGCGAGGAGACGGACGGAGCGACGGGCGCGGCGGTGCGCGCACGGCGGGGTTGACGCGCGGATGGCGACCATGAGCATCGATTACCAGACGCTGAAGTTCGAGTACCGCGCCCGCGCGCACGACGCGGCCGTCCACCCGGTGATCGTCGTCGGCGCGGGCCCGGTGGGCCTGGCCGCCGCGATCGACCTCGCGCAGCAGGGCGTGCCGGTCGTGCTGCTCGACGACGACGACACGCTGTCGACCGGCTCGCGCGCGATCTGCTTCGCCAAGCGCACGCTCGAGATCTTCGACCGGCTCGGCTGCGGCGAGCGCTTCGTCGACAAGGGCGTGAGCTGGCACGTCGGCAAGGTGTTCCTGCAGGACGAGCAGCTTTACGCGTTCGACCTGCTGCCCGAGGAAGGGCATGCGCGTCCCGCGTTCATCAACCTGCAGCAGTACTACGTCGAAGGCTATCTGGCCGACCGCGCGTTCGAGCTGCCGAACATCGACATCCGCTGGAAGCACAAGGTGACGGGCGTCGACCAGTCGGCCGAACACGCGGTGCTGACGATCGAGACGCCGGACGGCGTCGCGACGCTGCGCGCGCAATACGTGATCGCGGCCGACGGCTCGCGCAGCCCGATGCGCGCGGCGATGGGCCTGGAAAGCCGCGGCCGCACGTTCAAGGACCGCTTCCTGATCGCCGACGTGAAGATGAAGGCGGAGTTTCCGACCGAGCGCTGGTTCTGGTTCGACCCGCCGTTTCACCGCAACCAGTCGGTGCTGCTGCACCGCCAGCCGGACAACGTGTGGCGCATCGACTTCCAGCTCGGCTGGGATGCCGACCCGGTCGCCGAGAAGCAGCCGGAGCGCGTGATCCCGCGGGTGCGCGCGCTACTCGGCGCGGACGTCGAGTTCGAGCTCGAGTGGGTGAGCGTCTATACGTTCCGCTGCCAGCGGATGGACACGTTCCGCCACGGCCGCGTGCTGTTCGCGGGCGATTCCGCGCACGGCGTGTCGCCGTTCGGCGCGCGCGGTGCGAACAGCGGCGTGCAGGACGCGGACAACCTCGCGTGGAAGCTGAAACTGGTGCTCGACGGCCGTGCGCACGACCGCCTGCTCGACACCTATGCGAGCGAGCGGGAGTTCGCGGCCGACGAGAACATCCGAAACTCGACACGTTCGACTGACTTCATCACGCCGAAAAGCGCGGTGTCGCGCGTGTTCCGCGACGCGACGCTGAAGCTTGCGCGCGACTGCGAGTTCGCGCGCAAGCTGGTGAACAGCGGGCGCCTGTCGGTGCCGGCCGTGCTGGCCGATTCGCCGCTCAACACGCCGGACCGCGGCGGCGACACGTTTGCGTGCGCGATGCGGCCGGGCGCGGCGGCGGCCGATGCACCGGTGCGCGCGCAAGGCGCGTCGGGCTGGCTGCTGCAGCATCTGCGCGGCGGCTTCACCGGCGTGCTGTTCGGATTGCCGGGCGACGCGGCCGCGCTCGCGCAGGCCGTCGACGGCCTCGCGCCGGCGGTGCGGCCGGTGCTCGTCGTGCCGGCCGGGCACGCGCAGCCGGCGGCCGGTGTCGACGTGGTGGAAGACGTCGACGGGCTCGCCGCGCAGCGCTACGACGCGCAGCCCGGCACGTTCTACCTGCTGCGTCCCGACCAGCACGTCTGCGCCCGCACGCGCACGCTCGATCGTCAGGCGATTGCCGACGCACTGGCGCGCGCGAGCTGCGCACGCTGAATACGACAAAGACACCGGAGACACCGTCATGCCCCCACTCGATACCCGCCCGCGCCTGGCCGACCCCGATGCGTTCTACGAAGCGCTGATCGACATGCATCGCGACCTGTCGGACGCCGACAGCCAGCTCGTCAACGCGAAGCTGATCCTGTTGCTCGCGAACCAGGTCGGCGATGCCGACGTGCTGCGCGAAGCGATGGCGCTCGCGCGCCAGGGCGTGACGCCGCCCGTGCATCCGGCCGCCGAGGTGGCGCAATGAGCGCGGCGGCCGATACGCGCGTGCTCGAAGTCGAGCGCGTGATCGACGAGACCCATCGCCCGGGTTTTCACTGGATGCTGCTCGCGCTGTGCGGGCTGTGTCTCGTGATCGACGGTTTCGATGCGCAGGCGATGGGCTACGTCGCGCCGAGCGTGATCGCCGAATGGGGTGTGCCGAAGCAGGCGCTCGGGCCCGTGTTCAGCGCGAGCCTGTTCGGGATGCTGCTCGGCGCGCTCGGGCTGTCGGTGCTGGCCGACCGGATCGGGCGGCGCCCGGTGCTGATCGGCTCGACGCTGTTCTTCGCGGTGACGATGCTCGCGACGCCGTTCGCCGGTTCGATCCCCGTGCTGATGGCGCTGCGCTTCGTCACCGGTCTCGGCCTCGGCTGCATCATGCCGAACGCGATGGCGCTGGTCGGCGAGTTCAGCCCGGCCGCGCATCGCGTGAAGCGGATGATGATCGTGTCGTGCGGCTTCACGCTCGGCGCGGCGCTCGGCGGCTTCATCAGCGCGGCGCTGATTCCGGCGCTCGGCTGGCGTTCGGTGTTCTTCGTCGGCGGCGCGGTGCCGCTCGTGCTGACGGTGGCGATGGTCGCGCGGCTGCCCGAATCGCTGCAGTTCCTGGTGCTGAAAGGGCGCGTCGCGCAGGCGCGCGACTGGCTCGCGAGGTTCGCGCCGGAAGCCGGCATCGATGCGGATACGCGGCTCGTCGTGCGCGAACGCGCTGCGAGCGGCGCGCCGGTGGCCGAACTGTTCCGCCATGGCCGCCTGCCGGTCACGCTGCTGCTGTGGGCGATCAGTTTCATGAACCTGATCGATCTGTACTTCCTGTCGAACTGGCTGCCGACCGTGATGCGCGAAGCCGGCTATTCGCCGGGCACGGCGGTGATCGTCGGCACGGTGCTGCAGACGGGCGGCGTGATCGGCACGCTGTCGCTTGGCTGGTTCATCGAACGTTACGGCTTCGTGCGCGTGCTGTTCGCCTGCTTCGCGTGCGCGGCCGTGTCGGTGGGGCTGATCGGCTCGGTCGCGCATGCGCTGCCGTGGCTGCTGGTCGTCGTGTTCGCGGGCGGGTTCTGCGTGGTCGGCGGGCAGCCGGCCGTGAACGCGCTCGCGGGCCAGTATTACCCGACGTCGCTGCGCTCGACGGGCATCGGCTGGAGCCTCGGCATCGGCCGGATCGGCTCGGTGCTCGGGCCGCTCGTCGGCGGGCAACTGATTGCGCTCAACTGGTCCAACGGCGCGCTGTTCCACGCGGCTGCGGTGCCCGTGCTGTGCTCGGCGCTGTTCGTGCTCGGCCTTGCGGGCGTCACGCGCCGCAGCGCTGCGCAGGCGCCGAACGCCGCCCTGAATTGATGGAGAAAGGAAAACGATGACGCTTGACCTGTCGAAACCGGCGACCGCCGGCTACCTGAGCGGCTTCGCGAACGAATTCGCGACCGAGGCGCTGCCCGGCGCGCTGCCGCACGGCCGCAACTCGCCGCAGCGTGCGCCGTACGGACTGTACGCGGAGCAACTGTCGGGCACGGCGTTCACCGCGCCGCGCGGCCACAACCGCCGCTCGTGGCTGTACCGGATTCGCCCGGCCGCCGTGCACCGGCCGTTCGAGCCGTATGCGGGCGCGCAGCGGCTCGTGTCGGAATTCGGCGATTCGGCCGACGTGCCGCCGACGCCGCCGAACCAGCTGCGCTGGGACCCGCTGCCGATGCCGGTCGAGCCGACCGATTTCGTCGACGGCCTCGTGACGATGGCCGGCAACGGGTCGGCCGCCGTGATGAACGGCTGCGCGATCCACCTGTATGCGGCGAACCGCTCGATGCAGGACCGTTTCTTCTACAGCGCGGATGGCGAGCTGCTGATCGTGCCGCAGCAGGGGCGGCTGTTCATCGCGACGGAATTCGGCCGGCTCGATGTCGAGCCGTTCGAGATCGCGGTGATTCCGCGCGGCGTGCGTTTTGCCGTCGCGCTGCCGGACGGCGATGCGCGCGGCTATATCTGCGAGAACTTCGGTGCGCTGCTGCGCCTGCCGGATCTCGGCCCGATCGGCTCGAACGGGCTCGCGAACCCGCGCGATTTCCTGACGCCGCAGGCCGCGTACGAGGATCGCGAAGGCGCGTTCGAGCTGATCGCGAAGCTGAACGGCCGGCTCTGGCGCGCGGATATCGGCCATTCGCCGCTCGACGTCGTCGCGTGGCACGGCAACTACGCACCGTATAAGTACGATCTGCGGCTGTTCAACACGATCGGCTCGATCAGCTTCGACCATCCCGATCCTTCGATCTTCCTCGTGCTGCAGGCGCAGAGCGACACGCCGGGCGTCGACACGATCGACTTCGTGATCTTCCCGCCGCGCTGGCTCGCGGCCGAGGATACGTTCCGCCCGCCGTGGTTCCATCGCAACGTCGCGAGCGAGTTCATGGGGCTCGTGCACGGCGCGTACGACGCGAAGGCCGAGGGCTTCGTGCCGGGCGGCGCGAGCCTGCACAACTGCATGTCGGGCCACGGGCCCGATGCGGACACGTTCGAGAAGGCGTCCGCGAGCGACACGACGAAGCCGCACAAGGTCGACGCGACGATGGCGTTCATGTTCGAAACCCGCACGCTGATCCGGCCGACGCGCTACGCGCTCGACACCGCGCAGCTGCAGGCCGACTACTTCGAATGCTGGCAAGGCATCAAGAAACACTTCAATCCGGAGCAACGATGAGCGACACCCAAGACTGGCGCGCGACGCTCGACCCGGCTCGCAAGAGCTGGATCGACACGGCGAACGATCCCGCGTGCGATTTCCCGATCCAGAACCTGCCGTTCGGGATCTTCAGCGATGCGAAGCAGGGCGTGCGCCGTGCCGGCGTCGCACTGGGCGACCAGATCGTCGATCTCGCGGCGCTCGCGCGTGCGGGCCTCGTGACGCTGCCGGCCGGGGGCGACGTGTTCGCCGCGCCGACGCTCAACGCGTTCATCGCGCTCGGCCGCGATGCATGGCGCAGCGTACGCTCGCAGCTGTCGGCGCTGTTCTCGCGCGACAACGCGACGCTGCGTGACGATGCGGCGCTGCGCGCGCAGGTACTCGTCGCGCAGCGCGACGCGACGCTGCATCTGCCGGTCGAGATTCCCGGCTACACCGATTTCTATTCGTCGAAGGAGCACGCGACCAACGTCGGCTCGATGTTCCGTGATCCGAAGAATGCGCTGCTGCCGAACTGGTCGGAGATGCCGATCGGCTACAACGGCCGCGCGTCGTCGGTGGTCGTGAGCGGCACGCCGGTGCGGCGCCCGAACGGGCAACTGAAGCTGCCCGACCAGGAGCGTCCGGTGTTCGGCGCGTGCCGCAAGCTCGACATCGAACTGGAGACGGGCTTCATCGTCGGCAAGGGCAACGCGCTCGGCGAGCCGATCGCGTGCGAGGACGCGGAAGCGCATATCTTCGGGATGGTGCTGCTGAACGACTGGAGCGCGCGCGACATCCAGCAGTGGGAATACGTGCCGCTCGGGCCGTTCAACTCGAAGGGCTTCGCGACGACGATCTCGCCGTGGATCGTCACGCTCGACGCGCTCGAACCGTTCCGCGTCGCGCAGCCGGAGCAGTCGCCGCAGCCGCTCGCGTATCTGCGGCATGCGGGCAAGCATGCGTTCGATATCGCGCTGGAAGTGACGCTGCGCGCCGAGGGTGCGGCCGAGGCCACGTCGATCTGCCGCACCAACTTCAAGCACATGTACTGGACGATGGCGCAGCAGCTCGCGCATCACACGGTGGCCGGGTGCAACACGCGGGTGGGTGACCTGATGGGTTCGGGCACGATCAGCGGGCCGACCAAGGATTCGTTCGGCAGCCTGCTCGAACTGACGTGGAACGGCAAGGAGCCGGTCGTGCTGAACGGCGGCGGCAGCCGCACGTTCATCGAGGACGGCGACGAGCTGACGCTCGCGGGCTGGTGCCAGGGCGAGGGTTATCGCGTCGGCTTCGGTGCGTGTGCGGGCAAGATTTTGCCGGCGCGCAGCGTGTGACGGAGCGCGGCGCGAGATGTGACGTATAGGTCACGCGTAGAGGACGGCCCGCATTGCGCGGGCCGTTGTCGTTTACCGGAGGAAGAGCGCGAGCGGGCCGGTGCGTACGGGTGCATGATGCTGCACGCCAACGCCAACGCCAACGCCAACGCCAACGCCAACGCCAACGCCAACGCCAACGCCAACGCCAACGCCA